>Ga0182024_10008814_pt1 | contig 21093 bp, 16 predicted proteins | sample P32metaG_FD_120480 | JGI IMG/M metagenome (GOLD analysis project Ga0182024, IMG submission 120480) | Permafrost microbial communities from Stordalen Mire, Sweden - P3-2 metaG (Illumina Assembly) | ecosystem: Environmental > Terrestrial > Soil > Wetlands > Permafrost | place: Sweden: Stordalen...
AGGCCCTGGCGCGGCCGGCTCCGGATTCCTTCGCCGATCTGGCGGCCAAGCTGCTTCCCACCGTGGTCAATATCGCCACCACCCAGACGCTCAAGGCGCCGCCGTCCTCGGCGCTGCCCAATGTGCCGCCCGGCTCGCCGCTGGAGGATCTGTTCAAGAATTTCCTGGGCCCCAATGCCGACCGGCCCCGCCACGTCACTTCGCTGGGCTCGGGCTTCGTGATCGACCCCGCGGGCTTCATCGTCACCAACAATCATGTGATCGAGGATAGCGACCAGATCACCGTGACGCTCAATGACGGCTCCAGCCTTCCCGCCAAAATCGTGGGCCGCGACACCAAGACCGATCTGGCGCTGCTCAAAGTCACACCCAAGAAGCCATTGCCCGCCACGCATTTCGGCGACAGCGACAAGGCCAGGATCGGCGACTGGGTGATGGCGATCGGCGATCCGTTCGGCCTGGGTTCCACCGTGACCGCGGGCATCGTCTCGGCGCGCAACCGCGACATCAATGCCGGTCCCTATGACGATTTCATCCAGACTGATGCGCCTATCAATCGCGGCAATTCCGGCGGACCTCTGTTCGACATGGACGGCAACGTGATCGGCATCAATTCCGCCATCTTCTCGCCGTCGGGGGGAAGCGTGGGGATCGGCTTCTCCATTCCCTCAAACTTGGCGCGCGACGTGGTGACGCAGCTGAAACAGTTCGGGGTGGCCAAGCGCGGCTGGATCGGGGTGCGCATCCAGCAGGTGACCGACGAGATCGCCGAGGGTATGGGCCTTCCCAACGCCCAAGGCGCGCTGGTCGCCGACGTCACGGCGGGCGGGCCCGCGCAGAAGGCCGGATTGCAGAATGGCGATGTGGTGGTGGGCTTTGACAACAAGCCGGTGGCGGATTCGCGCGAATTGCCCCGCATCGTGGCGGCGACACCGATCGGCAAGACGGTCAATATCGACGTGCTGCGCAAAGGCAAAAAGCAAAGCACCAAGATCGTGATCGCCAAGCTGGACGAAGGCGCGCCCGACAAGCCAGGCAAGAAATTGCCGCCGCCGCCTCCGCCCAAGCCCAAATCAAAAATCTCCCAGCTGGGCCTGTCGCTGGTCCTGCTGGATGACGCGGCGCGGGCCAAATTCAAGCTGGCGCGCAATGTCCAAGGCGTGGTGGTGAGTGATGTCGATCCCGACAGTCCGGCGGCGGACAAGAATTTCCGCCCCGGCGACGTGATCGTGGAAGTGCAGCACCAGCCGGTGAAGGATCCCGCCGATGTCGAGGCGCGGGTCGATGCCGACGTCAAGGCCGGCAAGAAGGTCGAGTTGATGCTGGTGAGCCGGAACGGCGACCTCACTTATGTAGGTCTCAGGCTGGATTGAACGCCCATGGGTATCCTTGTCATCTGCTCCTATAAGGTCCGGCCCGGCCGCGAAGACGAAGCCCGCCGTTTGATGGTCGGTCATGTGCCCACCCTGCGCAAGCATGGCCTCGTCACCGAACGTCCCGTGGTTCAGGGCACGGGAAAGGACGGTGCGCTGGTCGAAATCTTTGAATGGGAATCGCAGGAGAAATCCGCTAGCGCGCCCTCAATTCCGGAAATCGGCGCCCTGTGGAAAGCCATGGCGGAAGTGATGGAGTTCGTGCCGCTGGCGTCTCTCAGCGAGGCGCAGCGCGAATTCGCGCATTTTACTCCGCTGTGACAATCTCTTCGTCTGTATAGCCCTGCAAATAGAGCAACGCCGTCAGGTCATTGTGATCGATCGAGGCGCCGGCGGCGGCGGCGACCAGGGGCTTGGCGTGATAAGCCACACCTAGGCCTCCGTTTTCGCTGGCGCGCTGGATCATGGCCAGGTCATTGGCGCCGTCGCCCGCCGCCAGGGTCTCAGCATAATCAAGCTTGAGATTGGCGGCCGCTTCTTCCAGCGCCCGCAATTTGGCTTCCCTTCCCAGGATGGGATGGCCGACTTCGCCGGTCAGCGCCATGCCGTCGTCCAGCAGCGTATTGCCGCGCTCGGCATGGAAGCCCGCGGCCGCGGCCACCCTGGAAGTGAAGAATCCGAAACCGCCCGAAACCAGCATGGTGTGGGCGCCATGCCGGCGCATGGTGGCGATCAGGCTTTTGGCGCCGGGATTGAGTCTCACCCGCTCGGCATAGGTGCGCTCCAGCGCGGTCAGGGGCAGGCCTTTCAACATTCCCACCCGCTCGCGCAGCGCCGCCTCGAATTCCAGTTCGCCCCGCATGGCGCGTTCGGTGATGGCGGCGATCTTGGGCTTCAGTCCCGCCATGTCGGCCAACTCGTCCAGGCATTCGACATTGATGATGGTGGAATCCATGTCGGCCACCAGCAGCTTCTTTTTCCGCTGCGCCGTGGCCACCAGATTGATGTCCAGGGCGAGGCCTTCGGCGAGAATGCGCGCCTCGGCCAGCGCGCTATCGCCGCCGGACAGCGAAAACTCGAAGGCGCGGCCGGGCGAGAGGATGCGCGCGGGGCCCAGCTTGAGCGGCGCGAACAGCGAGGGTTCTGCATCCCTGCCGATGACATTCAGGACAAAGGCGGACATGCTAGTATCCCGATTCCGATGCGATGCGACGCCGTGCTTATTGCAGGCCCTACCGCGAGCGGCAAGTCCGCCGCCGCGCTGGCTTTGGCGAAACATATTTCCGGCGCGGTGATCAATGCCGACTGCATGCAGGTCTATCGGGAAGCGCCCATCCTCACCGCGCAGCCCGACGGCCACGCGCGCGCCAAGGCGCCGCATTTTCTTTATGGCCATGTTTCGGCGCGCGAGCTTTATTCGGTGGGCCGCTATGTCGAGGATGCGCGCCGCGCGCTGGCCGAGATTCGCGCCATGGGCAAGACGCCCATCTTTGCCGGCGGCACAGGACTCTACTTCACTGCACTGACCGAGGGCCTCGCGGATATTCCGCCCATACCGGCCGAGATACGCGCACACGCGCGCGCGCTGCTGGATGAGATCGGGGTGAGCGAACTGCACGCCCGTCTTTCCGCCCGCGATCCCGCAGCCGCGGCCACGCTTCGTCCCACCGATCCGCAACGCGTGGTGCGCGCCTGGGAAGTGTTGGAAGCGACCGGCCTTCCCCTGGCGCATTGGCGGCAAAAGCAAAGCCCACCGCTATTGAGCGGGTTCGCGCTTGGGCGCTTTGTGCTCGATCCGCCGCGTCCGCTTTTGCGCGACAGGATCGCCCAGCGCTTTGAAGCCATGCTGGACCATGGCGGAGAGAAAGAGGCTTTGGCGCTTTCGGATCTCGACCCGGCCTTGCCGTCCGCCAAGCTCCTGGGACTGAGGCAACTCATTGCCCATGCCCAAGGGAAAATTTCGCGGGAGACGGCGATCCTGGAAGTGGTCACGGCCACACGGCAATTCGCCAAGCGGCAAATCACATGGTTTCGCAACCGGATGGCGGATTATGTCTGGTTTGATCCAGAACAGAGCAATATTATTGCTTTATATGATGATTTTATCGCATGAAATTGCTTGACGGCGGGTGCGCTGCACCCTAACGTGGCCGGCATGAAATCTGCTGGCGTACTTATTTGGCGGCCATCGCCCGAACGTGGTTAACCCCGCGTTAGCGGACGATGGCGTGTGATCAAGGGGCGGAAACGCCCCTTTATCTTTTGAATGACCCCGAGGGGATATGGCTACGGATATGACATTGGCGGCCAGGCCCGCCGCCCTGGAAACGCTGTCCTTGACCGGCGCGCAGATGGTGGTGCGCGCGCTCAAGGATCAGGGCGTCAGCCATATCTTCGGCTATCCCGGCGGCGCGGTACTGCCGATCTATGACGCGCTGTTTGCCGACAATGGCATCACCCATGTGTTGGTGCGTCACGAGCAGGGCGCCACCCATGCCGCGGAAGGTTATGCCCGCTCGACCGGCAAGCCCGGCGTGGTGCTGGTGACCTCGGGTCCGGGCGCCACCAACGCCGTCACCGGCCTCACCGACGCCTTGATGGATTCGATTCCCCTGGTGGTTTTGACCGGCCAGGTGGCGACCCATCTGATCGGCACCGATGCGTTCCAGGAAGCCGACACGGTGGGCATCACCCGCGCCTGCACCAAGCATAATTGGCTGGTGAAGGACGTGAATGAATTGTCCCGCACCTTGCACGAGGCGTTCCAGATCGCCACCCAGGGCCGTCCCGGTCCGGTGGTGGTGGACATTCCCAAGGACGTGCAATTCAAGACCGGCGACTATTATGCGCCGGAACAGATCCGGCACCGCACCTTCCGGCCCAAGACCGAACCCGACAAGGATGCGATCGCGCGCGCGGTCGAGATGATGGCCGAGGCCAAGCGCCCCATCCTCTATACCGGCGGCGGCATCATCAATGCGGGTCCCAAGGCGTCTCTCGCTTTGCGCGAGCTGGCTTCGCTCACCGGCTTTCCCGTCACCTCCACCTTGATGGGGCTGGGCGCGTTTCCGGCTTCGTCGCCGCAATGGCTGGGCATGCTGGGCATGCACGGCACCTACGAAGCCAATAACGCCATGCATGATTGCGACTTGATGGTGTGCCTGGGCGCGCGGTTCGACGACCGCGTCACCGGCCGCATCGACGCTTTCTCGCCCGGCTCGAAAAAGATTCATCTCGATATCGATGCCTCGCAGATCAACAAGATCGTGCGGGTGGACCTGCCCATCGTGGCCGATGCCGGCAAGGCCATCGCCGCGATGGTCAAGCTGTGGAAGGCCGAAGGCCTGAAAGCGCAAGCCATCAAGGATTGGTGGGGCCAGATCGATCGCTGGCGGGCCAGGAAATGCCTCGCCTATCAGGCGTCGGAATCCCTGATCAAGCCGCAATACGCCATCGACCGGCTTTATGCGCTGACGCGGGCGCGCGACGTCTACATCACCACCGAAGTGGGCCAGCATCAGATGTGGGCGGCGCAACGCTTCAAATTCGAGGAGCCCAATCGCTGGATGACCTCCGGCGGGCTGGGCACCATGGGATACGGCCTGCCCGCCGCCGTGGGCGTGCAAATGGCCCATCCCGGCGCGCTGGTGATCGACATTGCCGGCGAAGCCTCGGTGCAGATGACCATGCAGGAAATGTCCACGGCGGCGCAGTATGACCTGCCGATCAAGATCTTCATCCTCAACAATCAATATATGGGGATGGTGCGCCAGTGGCAGGAATTGCTGCATGGCGGGCGCTATTCCCATTCCTATTCGGAAGCCTTGCCGGATTTCGTCAAATTGGCGGAAGCGTTCGGCTGCCTGGGCTTGCAGGCCACCAAGCCGGCGGAACTGGACGACAAGATCCGCCAGATGATCGACAGCCCCAAGGCGGTGCTGTTCGATTGCCGGGTGGACCCGACCGAGAATTGCTTCCCCATGATCCCGTCGGGCGGCGCGCATAACGACATGATCCTGTCCGCCCTTTCCGACGCCGAGGTGAGCGACGAAGGGAAGATGTTGGTGTGATGGCGACCGAGCGTCACACTTTGACCGCCCTGGTGGACAATGAGGCGGGCGTCCTGGCCCGCGTGGTGGGGCTGTTCTCCGGCCGTGGCTATAACATCGAAAGCCTCACGGTGGCCGAGGTGGACCCCGTCCAGCGTACCTCGCGCATCACCATCGTCACCTCGGGTCCTCCCGCGGTGATCGAGCAGATCGAGGCGCAGCTCCGGCGCGTGGTGCCGGTCCATGCCGTCACCAACTGGACCTTCGCTTCGCATGGCATTGAGCGGGAAATGGCGCTGGTGAAGGTCTCGCGTCACGCGCTCAAGGCGGCGAAAGCGGCGGCGGAGACATTCGGCGCACGCGCCTTGGACGAGGGTAGCGGCGTGTTCGAACTGACCGACGCGCCCGCCAAAATCTCCAGCTTCATCGAAGCCATGCGGGGTCTGGGCCTCACCGACGTTTCGCGCACCGGGGTGGCCGCCATCAGCCGCGACAATGGGTAATGGCGGCTTCGATCCTTGCGCATGCGACAGTGAGCCAACAACGATTGCCCCCCCGCATGCGAGCGGATAAAAGGCGGGCCTGAACGGAAGGGTGTGATGATGCGGGTCTATTACGATCGGGACGCCGATCTCAATCTGATCAAGAATAAAAAGGTCGCGGTGATCGGGTTCGGCTCCCAGGGCCATGCCCATGCGCTGAATATGCGTGATTCCGGCGTCAAAGAGGTGGTGGTTGCGGTCCGCCCCGGGGCCTCCGCCAAGAAGGCGGAAGCGGCCGGTTTCAAGGTGATGGGCGTGGCCGACGCCGCCAAATGGGCGGACGTGATGATGATGGTGACGCCCGACGAGCTTCAGGCCGACATCTGGAAGAGCGACCTGGAAAAAAACATGAAGCAGGGCGCGGCGCTGATGTTCGCCCATGGCTTCAATGTCCATTTCCGTTTGATCGAGCCGCGCAAGGACCTGGACGTGCTGATGGTGGCGCCCAAGGGCCCCGGCCATACCGTGCGCGGCGAATATCTCAAGGGCGGCGGCGTGCCGTGCCTGATCGCGGTGCATCAGGATGCTTCCGGCAATGCCCATGATCTGGGTCTTTCCTATGCCTCGGCGATCGGCGGCGGCCGCGCCGGCATCATCGAGACCAATTTCCGCGAGGAATGCGAGACCGATCTGTTTGGCGAGCAGGCGGTCTTATGCGGCGGGTTGGTGGAATTGATCCGCGCCGGTTTCGAGACTTTGGTGGAAGCGGGCTATGCGCCCGAGATGGCCTATTTCGAATGCCTGCACGAAGTGAAGCTGATCGTGGATTTGATCTATGAAGGCGGCATCGCCAACATGAATTATTCCATCTCCAACACCGCCGAATATGGCGAATATGTCACCGGCCCGCGCATCATCACGCCCGCCACCAAGGCGGAGATGAAGCGGGTGCTGGACGACATCCAGAGCGGCAAATTCGCCCGCGATTGGGTGTTGGAGAACAAGGCAGGCCAGACCTCGTTCAAGGCCATCCGTGCGCGCGGCGAAGGCCATCCCATCGAAGAAGTGGGCAAGAAGCTGCGCGCCATGATGCCTTGGATTGCCAAGAACAAACTGGTGGACACCGCCAAGAATTAGGCGCTTGCCTTTTGGCCCTTGAGTGCGTCGGCCGTGCTCACGTACCCCCGTACGCTCCGCGCGGCCTCCTGCTCAAGTGCCAAAATCCTGCGCGCCCGCTGGCAGAACTGAATTGGAGGAAAGAATGATCAAATTCGCTTCGCTTTTGGGCTTGATTTTTCTTTTGGCAGCTCCGGCACTGGCCGATCCGGCGACCGCTGCCAGGCTGCGCGACCAGGCGCTCACGGATTCCACCGCTTACGATGTGCTGGAGTCGCTCACCACGGAAATCGGGCCACGTCCGGCGGGCTCGCCCGCCCAGATGCGCGCCCGCGATTGGGCCCTAGCCAAGATGACGGCCTTGGGCTTCACCAATGTCCATGTCGAGCCTTTTCCCAAACAGGCGTGGCTGCGGGATGCCGAAAGCGCCGAGATTCTTTCGCCCTTTCCCCAGAAACTGGCGATCCTGGGCCTGGGCAATTCCGTGCCCACGCCGCCCGAAGGCATCACCGCGGAAGTGGTGGTCCTGAAAAGCCTGGCCGAACTCAACGCCGCGCCCGCCAATGCTTTTGCCGGCAAGATCGTGCTGGTGAACCAGCCCATGACCCGCACCCAGGACGGAAGCGGATATGGCGCGGCGGTGGCGGCGCGTTATGCGCCGTCAGAAGCTTCGCGCCGGGGCGCCGTCGCCTATCTCACCCGTTCGATTTCCACCGGCACCGCCCGCGCGCCCCATACCGGCGCCACCCTGTATGCCGCCGGCGCGCTCCGGATTCCGGCGGGCGCCTTGGGCGTGCCCGACGCCGATCTGGTCGAACATATGGCGTCGCGCGGACCCGTGCGGCTTCATCTTCTGCTGCAGTCGCATGTGGTGAGCGCCACCGCCTGGACCATCTCGGGCGATGTGGCAGGAAGCAAATATCCCGATCAAGTGATCGTGGTGGGCGGCCATCTCGACAGCTGGGATCCCGGCACCGGCGCCATCGATGACGGCGCGGGGGTGGCGATCAGCGCCGCCGCCGGCCATCTCATCGCCCAATTGGCGCGCCATCCCGCCCGCACCATCCGGGTGGTGTTCTGGGGCTCGGAAGAAACCGGTGGCTCAGGCGCGGCCTATCTCGATATGCACAAGACCGAACTCAACAAGATCGTGCTGGCGGGGGAAAGCGATCTGGGCAGCGACAATATCTATAAGCTGGAATTGCCCCCGGGCGCGGCCGCCAATCCCCAGCTTCTGCAATTGTCCTCGATCCTTGCGCCGCTCAAGATCATCGTCGCTCCCACGCCGGCTTTGGACGCGGGCAGCGATGTGGAAAACATCCAGCATGCCGGCGTGCCGGTGTTGGCGCTGAGCCAGGATGCCAACCGTTATTTCGACTATCACCATTCCGCCGACGACACGTTGGCGATTGTGCGCCGCGGAGAGCTCAACCAGAATGTCGCGGCCTGGGCGGCGACGCTGGACATGGTGGCGGACAGCGACATTGATTTCCGCGCCGGTAAGTAATTCCTGTCACAATAACTTCACATAACAATTGCGCTTTTTGGGAGCCGATTAACCGGCAAAAAACCAGCTTCCGCCTAGCGTCCCGCCGGGGTTGCAGACGCTTTGGTCGTGCGCGAGATCGAAACAGAACAAAGTTCGGCTCGTCCGCAAACCGCGGGCGCGCTGGCCATGCCGGCCCAAGGTCTTGCCCACACCATGACGTGCGGCGAAGTCTTTGCCTGGCTGCTGAACAATCCCGCGGTGCCCGCGGTCGCCATCCTGGACAATGCGGGCGGCATCGCCGGGTTGGTGAACCGGCTGATCTTCCTGGCCCGCTACGCCAAGCAATATGCGCCCGAGCTGTACAGCCGCAAATCCATCCTCAAGCTGGCCAATCCCACGCCCTTGATCGTGGATGAGCATGTCCAATTCTCCGATCTGGGCGCCACCCTGTTGGTGGAAAATCCCGACGCCTTGATCGAATGTTTCGTGGTGACATCCAAAGGGCGTTATCTGGGCATCGTCACCGGCGAAGCGCTGCTGCGCTGCAAAGTGTCGCTGTTGCAGGCGCGCGAACAGGAATTGAGCGACGCCCTGGCCACCGCCCGCGAGGCCAGCCGCGCCAAAAGCAATTTCCTGGCGCTGATGAGCCATGAATTGCGCACGCCCTTGAACGCCATCATCGGCTTTTCCGAAGTGTTGGGTGGAGAGATGTTCGGCGCGCTGGGCAATGGCCGCTATCGTGACTATGCCCATGACATTCATGGCGCGGGGCGGCATCTTCTGGCGCTGATCAACGACATTCTGGATCTCTCCAAAGCGGAAGCCGGCAAATTCGAGCTTAACTGCGAAGAGATCGCGCCCAAGGATCTGATCGGCGAATGCATGAAGCTGATGCGCGGACGGGCGATGGAGGCCAGGCTCAGCCTCACCTCCGGCGCCGACGGCGACATTCCATCGCTCAATGCGGATCGCCTGCGCGTGAAGCAGATTCTGCTCAATCTTCTTTCCAACGCGGTCAAATTCACGCCCCAAGGCGGTGCGGTCCGCATCAGCGCCGAACGAAGCCACGAGGGCGGGCTCATGCTTTCGGTCTCCGACACCGGGATCGGCATCGCGCCGGAATTCATCCAGGCGGCGCTGGAGCCGTTCCGCCAGATCGCTTCGCCTTTCGCCCGCAACACCGAAGGTACCGGTCTGGGCCTGGCGCTGGCCAAGGCTCTGGTGGAAATCCATGGTGGGACGCTTGAGTTGGAAAGCGCGCTCAACCTGGGAACGACGGCGCGGCTGGTTTTTCCGGCGGAGCGCGTCATTGAGCGTCGCGCTGTGATCTAGATCCTGTCGAAGCTTGGTCGAGACCCCTCTCCCCCTCGCCCGCGTAGCGGGCCGGAGGGGGAGATACCCGTAGCACGCTCTCGAGCGTGCGAAGGGAGAGGGGGTAATCAAAAAAAGTTAAGTCGGGTTCTCCAGGCTGAACATCGCCGAGTCGTCGTCATAGGAAAAAAGTTCGCTGAAACGGCCCCAGCTCACCACCGTCCTGAGCGTATCCTCCGCCGCGTCCTCGGTCATGTGGTCTTCCAATTCGTCCAGGAAACGGCGCCGGGGTGCGGAGTGGGTGGCGCGCTCGTCCAATATCCGGCGGATATGCACCGCCAATGGCACGTAATTCATCAAGGCGCGCGAGAAAATCTCCTTGCGCTCATTGAGATCGGCTTCGGCGAAGCGCTTGCCCATATGGGTGAGCCGCATATCGCCGCCTTCCACATCGGCCAGGCGCAACAACTGCATGGCCTCGGCCACGGGGAACAGTTCGTCCACTTCCAGCTCTTGCTCATAGGCGATGTCGGGCAGGTCCGCCTTGCCGTCATAGGGCGGCGCGGCCAAGGCCTCGATCAGGCCGGCAATCTGGTTGGGCGAGACATGCACCAAGGGAATCTCGATGCCGGCGCCGGCGCGGTTCTGTTGCTGCTGCAGCCTTTCGATGCGCCTGGCCGTCATCTCGACATAGATCTGGTCCACATAATGCTCGAACTGGGGCGTGGTGCGGTCGCGCGGCTGCGGCAGGTCGATCTTGATCTCGGAACTCACCCGCCCCGGATTGGACGCGAACAACAGCACCCGGTCGCACATCAGGACCGCTTCCTCGATGTTATGGGTGACCAGGATGATGCCCTTGATGGGCAATTTGCCGTTGCCCCAAAGCTCGATCAGGTCGGTGCGCAGATTCTCCGCGGTCAGGACGTCGAGCGAGCTGAAGGGCTCATCCATCAGAAGGATATTGGGATGCACCACCACGGCGCGGGCAAAGCCCACGCGCTGGCGCATGCCGCCCGACAATTCCCGCGGATAGGCGCTTTCGTAGCCGTCGAGCCCGATCAGGTCGATGGCGGCCAGCGCCCGTTCGCGCATCTCCCTCGGCGGCAGGCTCAATGCTTCCAGGCCCAGTTGCACATTCTCCAGCACCGTGAGCCAGGGAAACAGCGCGAAGCTCTGGAACACCATCGCCACGCCCTGGCACGGGCCCTCGATAGGGCAGCCCATATAGCTGAGGTTACCGCCTTGCGGTTTCGCCAGGCCCGCGATCAGGCGCAGAAGCGTGGACTTGCCCGAACCGGAGCGGCCCAACAGGCCCACAATCTCGCCCTGCTTCAAGGTGAGATTGACGTCGTCCAGCACCAGCAATTCTTCGCCACCGCCGCGCGGAAAGGTGCGGCGCACATGTTCGACGTTCAGCAGCTCTGCCATGCCGGCCTCCCAGAGCATCGGCCAGCGCCAGCGCGTCGGCCGTGCGACCATATTAAGTTAAACGGAACTTGCGTTCGGCGTACCAGTAAAGCGGCCGCCACAGAATCCGGTTCACCACCACCACAAAGAAGCTCATGATGATTGTGCCCAAGAGGACATGGCGGAAGTCCCCCGCGTTGACGGCATCGGCGATATAGGCGCCCAGGCCGTGGGCGCGCAACGTATGATCGCCCCAACTGGCCACTTCCGCCACGATGGAGGCGTTCCAGGCGCCGCCAGAAGCGGTGATGGCGCCCGTGACATAGAAGGGAAACACCGCAGGCAACGCGACCCTCCTCCACCACAGCCAGCCATGGACGCCGAAATTCTCCGCGGCATCGCGCAATTCCTGCGGCATGGTGCTGGCGCCCGCGATCACGTTGAACAGGATGTACCATTGGGTGCCCAACACCATCAGCGGCGACAGCCAGATGTCGGGACTGGCGTTCCAGAACACGATCAGCGAAACCACCAGCGGGAACAGCAAATTGTTGGGGAAGGCGGCCAGGAACTGCGCCACCGGCTGCACGATGGCGGCAAGTTTGGGCCGCAACCCCACATAAATGCCGATGGGGGTCCAGATCGCGCTGGCGATCGCAATCAGCACGATCACCCGCACCAGGGTGATAAAGCCCAACCCAAAAGCGGTCGCCGCATCGCTCCAGCTGAAATTGGCGTGAACGAAAAAGACCAAGATGCGCCAGGCGGCAAGGGCGCCCAGCAATCCCAGCAGCGTGTACCAGATGATGCTGGAGACCCGGTTGTCGACCTCGCGCACCGCCGCTTTCAGGCCGAAGCTTGGCGGATGCCAGTAATAGGACCAGCGCATCATATGCTCGAAAGGCGCAGTGATCAGGTCGAACAGGCGGGAGCGGCGATAGACCGTCAACGCCCAGGACTGGGGCGCTTCTTCCGACGGTTCGCTGGAGACGCGGAAGCGGTCGGCCCAGGCCACCAGCGGGCGAAACAGAAGCTGGTCATAAATCAGGATCACCACCAGCATCGCGCCGATGGCATAGAAGATGGCGGGAAGGTTCTTCTGCGCGATGGCGACCGCGATCCAGGACCCGACGCCGGGCAGCGCGATGTTGGTCTTGCCCACACTGATCGCTTCGGAGATGGTGACGAAGAACCAGCCCCCCGACATGCTCATCATCATGTTCCAGATCAGCGATGGCGTGGCGAAAGGCGCCTCGATCCGCCAGAAACGCGCCCAGGCATTGAGGCCGAACATGCGGCCGGCCTCCTCCAATTCTTCCGGCACGGTGCGCAGCGATTGATAGAAGCTGAAGGCCATGTTCCAGGCCTGGCCGGTGAAGATGGTGAAGACGCAGGCCAGCTCCGCGCCCAGGATGCGGCCGGGCGACAGCGACAGGAACCAGATGATGGTGATGGACAGAAAGGACAGGATCGGCACGGACTGCAGGATGTCCAGCAGCGGCACCAAAAGAGTCCCGGCCCGAAGGTTCTTCGCCGCCCAGGTGGCATAGGTGAAGGTGAAGACCAGCGAGACCCCCATCGCGATCAGCATGCGAAGAGCCGTGCGAAGGGCATAGCCGGGCAGGTCGGCGGGATCGAGCTTCAGGTAATTGCCGGAGATGGAGCTCAACGGATGCACCAGGAAGCGGCTGACATCGGCAAAAGCGACCAGGAAGCCCACCACCAGAATGGCGGCGAGCACGTCCCACCTGCTGGGCAGCAGGCGGCGCGCTTTGATCGAGACGGGCGGCAGGATTTTCATGTCCGGCGGGCCTTGGAATCGGCGGTTGGGCGTTCAGGGCCGAGACAAGCATTTTCACGTGAGGACGTGAAAGCACGGCTTTGTGACAGCCCGCTGTTCTATTGTCGCGTGGGCGGCCAGAGTCAATCCGAGAATTGAGCCACTAGCGGCGCGCCTGCGCGATCGCGCCTTCCAGCCATGACGCCGCCTGTTGGGGCGTGCGCTTGTCCTGCCCGCGATCCACCATCAGATTGGCCCGCTGCATCAGGGATAGCGGGATGGCCCCGATCAGGGGGCGAAGGCTTTCCAGAAAGCGCGCGTCATGGGCGTGCGCCGGGCTCACCAGAAGCAGCGCGTCATAGGGCGGAAGCGCGCCCTTGGGATCGGCCAGGATGGTAAGGCCATAGCGCGCGATGCGGCCGTCGCTGGAAAAAGCCGAGACCAGGTCGGCGTCCCCGCTCATCACCGCGGAGAACAGAAAATCGGGCTGATATTGCCGCCGGCGCATGGCCGAAAGCCCATAGCCCTGGGCCACCCGGCGCCATTCCGGCCGCGAGAAAATCTCGAAATCGCCCCCGATCGTGAGGTCCGGGTGGGTGGCCAAGTCGGCCAGGCTTTGAATGTGAAGCGCCTTGGCGCGGTCGGCGCGCATGGCGAAGACATAGGCATTTTCGAAACCCAAAGACCCCATCATGGCGATGCCGTAGCGATGGGAGAGCCAGTCCCGGATCTGGCCCATCATGGGTCCGCGGCCGGGCATGTCGGCACGGTGCATGGCGTCGCCCCACAGCGTGCCGGAATAATCGACATAGGCGTCAATGTCCGAGGCGGCGAGCGCCTGAAGCGCGATGGTCGAGCCCAGATCGATCTTCTGATGAACGGCGAAGCCGGCGCGCGTGAGCCGGCCGGCCATCAAGTCAGCCAGGATATATTGCTCGTCGAAATTCTTGGCCCCGATCACCACGCCATGGCCGGACGGCCGGGCGAGGCTGGGGACAAGGCTCGCTGCGATCAGCACAATCAGCCCCAGTCCCGCCAGTGCCAGGCGCGGGCGCGACCGCGCGCTCAGCGCCGAGCCCGCCAGCGCCAGCAGGAAATCCAGCACCAGCGCCAGCATTGCCGCGGCGACGCAACCGAACAGCACGAACACCCAATTCTCGGTCTGAAGCCCGGTGAAGATGTAATTGCCCAGGCTGGTCTGGCCGATGGGCGTGGAAAGCGTGGTGATACCCACCACCCACACGGTGGCGGTGCGGATGCCGGCCAGCAATTGCGGCGCGGCCAGCGGCAGCTCGACTTTGTAAAGCGACTGGCGCGGCGTCATGCCCACGCCCTTGGCCGCCATCAGGATGGCGGGATCGAGATTGTTCAGCGCCGTGACCAGGTTGCGCAAAACCGGCAGCATCGCGTACAGCGTCAGCGCAAGCAGCGCCGGCAGGAAACCCAGGGCGCGAAACGAAACGCCGAACAGATCGCGCGTCACAGCCGAGAGCGCCAATAGCAGGGGATAGAACAGTGCCAGCAGGGCCAGCCCGGGAATGGTCTGGATCACGCTCACGATCGCCAGGATAGGGGGGGCCGCTCTTTGGCTGCGCGCGGCGACGATGCCCAAAGGCACGCTGATCGCCACGCCCAGGATCAGCGCCGAGACGCTCAAGATCACATGCTGGCCCAGATAGTCCGGCAGCAGCGCCCATGCTTCCTTGAGGCTGGAATTCATAGCGCCAGCGTCTTGGCGAGCGCCTGGGCGCGGCGGCGCGGCGTCTCGATCAATTGAGAGACGAAATCGTCGGCGGGACGGCTCACCAGCTCATGCGGCGTGCCGGTCTGCACCAGGTGTCCTTCGCGCATCACCGCGATCCGGTCGGCCAGAAGCAGGGCTTCGGTCATGTCGTGGGTGACCATCAAAGTGGTGAGGCCCAGGCTTTGATGGATGTCGCGGACATCGGCGGCCACCGCTTCGCGAGTCACCGGATCGAGCGCGCCGAACGGCTCGTCCAGGAGGAGAATCGGGGGGTTTGCCGCCAGCGCCCGGGCCAAGGCCACGCGCTGACGCTGGCCGCCCGACAGGCCTTGCGTCCGGCGCTCATGAAATGTCGCCGGATCGAGCCTGACCAAGGCGAGAAGCTCACGCACCCGGGCCCCAATCACGTCCTTGTTCCAGCCCAGCAAAACGGGGGTGATGGCGATATTCTCGGCCACCGTCATATGAGGGAAAAGTCCAGCCTCTTGAAAGACATAGCCGATGCCCCGGCGAAGCTGAACGGGGTCAGTTTCGCTGATATCGCGGCCCTTGATCCGGATGACGCCGGCGTCGGGCTCGACCAGCCGGTTGACCATGTTCAAGGTGGTGGTCTTGCCGGAACCCGAAGGTCCGATCAGCACCAGGAACTCGCCCGCCGCCATGCTGAGATTGAGGCCGAAAACACCTTCGCCGCCGGAACCAGGATAGGCCTTGGAGACATCGAGAATTTCGATCAACGGGACCCGGTGGGTTCTTGTGGAATCCCATCCTGCGCGCCCTTGCCCTTGCAAGCAAATTCGGCGTAAAACGCGGCCATCGAAGGAAAAAACGGTGATTTTACCGTCGGTTAAGTTCCTTTGTGTGAGCTAGCGAATTCTGCGGGCGGAACGACGACAGGTCCATGACGAAGGGCGCACAGAGCAAGAAAAGAACGGGCGGAATTTCCGCCGCTGCTTGCGCGCGCCCTTATGCAAACGCCCGTCCTTCCCTCGGTTCTTCGCGCGCGCTTCTTCTTCTCCTTAGCAGCCCCTAAGCGGATGGCGCGCGCGATGATCTCGCGGTGCCGGCGTTTAGGGGAACCTTGCGGAAGGAGAAACAGAAACGCCACGCGGCGAACAGAAGGACCTATGTCATGACCACGCAACACGCCAAAGCCCAGGAAGTGCAGAAGATCAAAATTTTCGACACCACGTTGCGCGACGGTGAGCAATCGCCCGGCGCGGCGATGACGCATGAAGAGAAATTGCGCATCGCCGAGCTGCTCGACGAGATGGGCGTCGACATCATCGAGGCGGGCTTTCCGATTTCCTCGCCCGGCGACTTCAAGGCGGTGAGCGAGATCACCAAGATCGTCAAGCGCGCCTCGGTGTGCGGATTGGCGCGCGCCGGCTTCAAGGATATCGACCGCGCCGGCGAAGCATTGAAAGGCGCGGTCAAGCCTCGCATCCACACGTTCATTTCCACCAGCCCCGTGCACATGAAACACAAGCTCAATATGGGCGAAAATGCCGTGCTGGAAGCGATCGGCGCCTCGGTGACGCGGGCGCGCAATTTCACCGATGACGTGCAATGGAGCGCGGAAGACGCCACCCGCACGGTGCCGGATTTCCTCTGCCGCTGCGTGGAAGTGGCGATCCATTCCGGCGCCACCACCATCAATATCCCCGACACGGTGGGCTATTCCACGCCGCAGGAATATTTCGAGATCGTCACCATGCTCCGCAACCGCGTGCCCGACGCGGACAAGGTGATCTTCTCCACCCATTGCCACAATGATCTGGGCCTGGCGGTGGCCAACTCCTTGGCCGGCGTGCTGGCGGGCGCCCGGCAGGTGGAATGCACCATCAACGGCATCGGCGAGCGTGCCGGCAATGCCGCGCTGGAAGAGATCGTGATGAGCGTGAAAGTGAGGAAGGACATCATGCCCTTCACCACCGCGATCAACACCACGCTGTTGTCCAAGGCGTCGAAGCTGGTGTCCAACGTCACGGGTTTCCCGGTCCAGTACAACAAGGCGATCGTGGGCAAGAACGCCTTCAGCCATGAAAGCGGCATCCATCAGGACGGCATGCTCAAGAATGTCGAGACTTACGAGATCATGCGGCCCGAGGATGTCGGCGTGAAAGCCACCTCGCTGATGCTGGGCAAGCTCTCGGGCCGGCACGCTTTCCGCGACAAGCTGGAGGGCCTGGGCTACACCTTGAACGACGCCGCGATCGAGGACGCCTTCCGGCGCTTCAAGGACCTGGCCGACAAGAAGAAGCACGTCTTCGACGAGGACATTGCCGCCCTGGTGGACGACGAGATCATGCGCGGCCGGGACACCATCGTGGTCAAGGCGCTCAAGGTCGAGACCGGCATCGGCATCCGCCCCCATGCCATCATGACCCTGTCGGTCAAGGGCGAGGACCGGCATGTGACCATGGAAGGCGATGGCCCGGTGGACGCGGTGTTCCGCGCCATCCGCGAGACCTACCCCCATGCCGCGACCCTGCAATTGTTCCAAATCAATGCGGTAACCGAGGGTACCGACGCCCAGGCGACGGTCAGCGTGCGGTTGGAGGAAGATGGGCGTACGGTCACCGGGAAGGCGTCCGACACCGACACGATGGTGGCGGCCGCCTACGCCTATGTGAACGCTCTTAATAAATTGTTGGTGAAGCGCGAGAAGCAGCGGCCTGAAGCGTTAACTGTCGCGAAATGAGATTCAGGAGAAACTCCTCGCACGAAATTGGGGTTTTCCACTCGGAAACGACATCGGTAAGGCACTGTTTCCTTAATCAGGGATTGGCAGGTTAAGCATGTTCGGCAGTCTACTTGGCGCTCTATCGAGCGACATGGCCATTGATCTCGGGACGGCGAACACGCTTGTCTACGTGAAAGGCCGAGGCATCGTCCTCAACGAGCCCTCGGTGGTGGCGACCATGACCACGAGAAGCGGCAAGAAATCGGTTCGCGCCGTGGGCAATGACGCCAAGATGATGCTGGGGCGCACCCCCGGCAACATCGAGGCGATCCGTCCCATGCGTGACGGCGTGATCGCCGATTTCGAAGTTGCGGAAGAAATGATCAAGCACTTCATCCGCAAAGTGCACAACCGCCGCTCCTTCGCCAATCCCATGATCATCGTCTGCGTGCCGTCGGGCTCGACCGCGGTGGAACGGCGCGCGATTCAGGAATCGGCGCTGTCGGCGGGCGCCCGGCGCGTGTTCCTGATCGAGGAGCCGATGGCGGCGGCGATCGGCGCCGGCCTTCCGGTGTCCGAGCCCACTGGATCCATGGTGGTGGATATCGGCGGGGGCACCACCGAAGTCGCGGTGCTGTCGCTGGGCGGCATCGTCTATTCCCGCAGCGTGCGCGTGGGCGGCGACAAGATGGACGAGGCGATCATCGCCTATATCCGCCGGCACCAGAATCTTCTGATCGGCGAAGCGTCATCCGAGCGCATCAAGAAAGAGATCGGCTCGGCGGCCGCGCCGGAAGGCGGCAGTGGCGTCACCATGGAGATCAAGGGCCGCGATCTCTTGAACGGCGTGCCCAAGGAAATCACCATCACCCAGCGTCATATCGCCGAAGCTCTGGCCGAGCCGGTGGGCGCGATCGTCGAAGCGGTGAAGGTGGCCCTGGAAGCAACCCCGCCCGAACTCGCCGCCGATATCGTGGACAAGGGCATCGTGCTGACCGGCGGCGGCTCGCTGCTCGCCAATCTCGATTCCGTCTTGCGCAATGAAACCGGCCTTCCCGTCTCCATCGCCGACGATCCTTTGTCCTGCGTCGCGTTGGGCACCGGCCGGGTTCTGGAAAACACCAAGGGCATGCGTCACGTTCTATCCACCGCGTTCTAGACAGGGTTCTAGATTGGGCTGAAAGGGCCCACCGTCATGGCCAATGGCACCTGGAAAATCGCCCGACGGGGCAATACCCAGCTTCCCCTGGTCATCGTTGTGGCGCTTGCGGTGGTGCTGGTGCTTCTGGGCAAGGCGCAGTCCGACCTGTTCGACCGCGCGCGAACCGCGATCATCGACAAGATGCAGCCGCTGCTGGTGGCGGTGCATGCGCCCGTCTCCCAATTCGACCGCTGGCTGGGCTCGGCGAATGAGATTTTCACCGTCTATCAGGAGAATCTGCGCCTCAAGGACGAGAATGCGCGGCTCCGGCAATGGCGCAATGTCGCCGTGGTGATGCAGGACCGGGTCAAGCGCTACCAGTCGCTGCTGCATGCGGTGCCCGATCCCGATATCCATTCCGTCCTGTCCCAGGTGATCGGCCGCGCCAACCGGCCCTTCCTTCAGACCATGATCCTGGACGCGGGCGGGACCAACAACGTCAAGCCTGGCGAGGCCGTGGTGGACGCCCGCGGCATGATCGGGCGGATTTATCTCACCGGCGCGCGCACCAGTTGGGTGATCCTGCTCACCGATCTGAACAGCCGCATTCCCGTCACCATCGCGCCCGGCAATCACCAGGCGATCATGGTGGGCGACAATACGGAGATGCCCACACTCGACACCATGTCGCAGACCGTGACCTTGCACGCGGGCGACCAGGTCGTGTCGTCGGGCGATGGCGGGCTTCTGCCGCCCGGACTGCCCATCGGCACCGTGGTAGGCCAAGCTGGGCAATATCGCGTGGCGCTTCTGGCCGACGGTGCCTCCGCCCAGGATGTCGAAATCCTGGCATTCCGCCGGCCGCCGGAAGAATTGCCGGCAGACGTGCAGAATCAGCTTCCTGCCGTGGCCGCCGGATTGAAACCGGCGGCGCCGCCGCTGCCAGCGCCCGCCGACGCGCCCGTGTTACCCGCGCAAGCCGCTGCCGCGCACGGCACATCCACCAAGCCGGCAGCACCCAAAGTGACAAAGCCGGCCCCCGACGTGACAGCGGCCGCCCAGCAAGCGGCACCCGGCACCAGCGAAACACCGGCTGACGGGGCCGACCAGGATCGATGAGCAGATGAAGCTCAGCGACCGCACGGGGATATTGATGGGTTGGCGTTTTCTTTCCGCTCTGATCCCGTTCCTGTGCGGTTTCCTGGCTGTTTTTCTCTCCAACCTGCCTTTGTCACTCACCAACGGGCTGGTTCCCGCGCCGCTTCTGGCCCTGGTGCCGATCTATTTTTGGACCCTGGTGCGCCCGGACCTGATGACGCCCGCCGCCGTGTTCGGCATCGGCCTGTTCCAGGACATCATGGGGGGCGGTCCGCCCGGGGTCTGGACCCTCTCTTTTGTGGTGACCTATGCGGTCATCGAACGGCAACGTGAAGCCTTCGCCGGTCTGTCCGGTCTGGGTGCGGTTCTGGGCTTTGCCACCGCCGCCTTGATCGCCTCGGCTTGCGCCTATGCCACGGTCGCGCTTTATTATTGGCACGCGCCGCCGATTGCCCCGATTGTGGCGGAACTCGTTGTAACGGTTCTGTTTTATATCCCTGGCGTATATGTGGTCGGCGTCGTCCACCGCCGCCTGGTCGGGCCGCTCCGGAGCGATTTCTGATGCCGCTGTTCGATAAAAAGGACAAGTCGCGCTACGCCACTTTCTCCCGCCGCTCCCTGGCGGTGGGGGGCGGGATGGCGCTGGTCTTCGCGGTCTTGGGCGGACGGCTTTACCAGCTCCAGATCCGCGACGGCGACGAATACATGACCGAGGCCGAGGACAACCGCATCAATGAGCGGCTGCTCTCGCCGCCGCGCGGACGCATCTTTGATCGCTTCGGTGTCGAGCTTGCCAACAACCGGCGCAACTACCGCGTGCTGCTGGTGGCCGAACAGGCGACTGATGGCGTACCCGAAGCGCTCGATACCATCGGCAAGGTGATTCAGCTCACCGACGTGCAGAAGAAGCGCGTGATGACCGAACTTGCGCAGAACAAGAAATTCGTTCCCGTGCCGGTGGTGGAGAATCTCACCTGGGAGGAATTCTCCCGCATCAATTTGCATCTGCCTTATCTGCCGGGCGTCCAGCCGGATGTGAGCGAGACCCGCGATTACCCTTACGGCCCCGAAATGGTGCATGTGCTGGGCTATGTCGCCTCGGTCTCCGAGCAGGAGCTGGCGCATGACGACGATCCACTGATGAGCCTGCCGGGCATGCGCATCGGCAAGCGCGGCATCGAGGAAGCGTTCGACAAGCAGCTCCGCGGCCACGCCGGCGCCAGCCGCGTCGAAGTCAATGCCTATGGCCGGGTGATCCGCGAGCTGGGCAAGGATCCCGGCGTTCCCGGCCAGGATGTCTGGCTCAGCCTCGATGGCGAGCTGCAGCGTTTCGCCGATCAGAGCCGGAGCGGGGAAAGCGCTGCATGCGTGGTGATGGACGCGGCCAATGGCGATATCCTGGCGCTTTCCTCCA
>Ga0182024_10008815_pt1 | contig 21093 bp, 21 predicted proteins | sample P32metaG_FD_120480 | JGI IMG/M metagenome (GOLD analysis project Ga0182024, IMG submission 120480) | Permafrost microbial communities from Stordalen Mire, Sweden - P3-2 metaG (Illumina Assembly) | ecosystem: Environmental > Terrestrial > Soil > Wetlands > Permafrost | place: Sweden: Stordalen...
AGCGCAGGAACGGGAAGGGAGCGAGCGCCATCTGCTCGTGCTTGTAGGCCACATCGGCTCGCACCACCGGGACCTGGCGCCCCACCCACGATTCATAGCTCTTGGTTGCGGACGTCACGGACACGAGGGCCGATTTTCGGGGCATGATCTCGCGATGTTCGCGCAGCTGACGATCCTTGTGCTCGCCGGGCTCGCCGGGCCGCTGCTCGCCTTCGGCCGGCGCGGACTGATCCCGGTGGTGATCGGCGAGCTCATTGCCGGTTCGGTTCTCGGCCACACCGGGTTCGGTGTGATCGATTCCGCGGCTCAGCCGCTCCCGGTGCTCAGCGCCATCGGCTTTGCCATGCTGATGTTCGGCGCCGGAACGCACGTTGACATCGCTTCCCCGACGATCCGTCAGGGATTCGCTCGCGGCGTGGTCGCCCTCGCGGTGGTCGCGGTCACGGCGATTCCGATCGGACTGCTCCTGGACCACGCGCTCGGGGTTGGACACCCGGCGCTGATCGCGGTCATCGTCACCGGGAGCTCAGCGGCGATCGCCTTCCCAATCCTGGAGGAGCGCAACCTGGCGGGTCCCAATGTCGCGTTCCTGATCGCGTGGGTTGCGCTCGCCGATTCGGTGACCGTCGTGGTCATGCCGCTCACGCTTGCCAAGTCGGGCAACCCGCTTGAGGCACTCGGTGGCGATGCGGCGATCATCGCTGCGGGAGTGCTCGTGCTCCTCGCCGCATCGCCATCGCGACGGCTTGGCTTCGTCAAGCAGATGCGCGACGAGTCGCTCCGTCGCGGTTGGGCGTGGCAGGTGCGCATCTCGCTCGTGCTCTTACTCGGGCTTTCGGCGATCGCTCAGGAAACGGGCGCCAGCACGCTCGTGGCCGGCTTCCTCGCAGGCATGGTGCTCGTGCGGCTCCATGAATCCGATCGCCTCACCGTCCAGTTCATGGGCGTCGCGAACGGCTTTTTCGTCCCGCTCTTCTTCGTGTTGCTCGGCGCCGAGCTCAACCTTCGCGCCCTGCTCACATCCCCTTCGCGGATTCTCCTGGCGCTCGGCCTCGCCGTTGCGGCCGTGGTCACCCACGTCATCGCCGCGCGCGTCGCCGGGCATGAGAAGTACCTCGCCACCGGTCTCGCCGCTTCGGCGCAGCTCGGGATGCCCGCGGCCGCCGCCAGCCTTGGGTTGAGCACCGGCCTGCTCGGTCCTGCAGAGGCGGCCGCGCTTGTGGCGGGCGGCTGCCTGACGCTCATCCCCGCCACCATCGGATCACTCCTCCTCGCCCGAGGGGGCGCCGCAGCACCCGCGGAATCCACACACCCCGCCCGGCAATCAACTCACTGATCGGCGCTGCTCAGGTGCCCTCGCGGGCACGCCGCCCGGCTTCGTCGGCGCGGTCGCGATCGAGCTTCTCGCTCTGGTCCTTGCGCCGCCGGTCATCCGCCTGACCCTGCTCTTTGGTGGCTTCGTCGTCGGGCTTGGGATCGTGCTGCTGATTGGTCATCGTTCGATCAGCATAGGCTGCCTCGGAGCCTCGTGCCGGAGGCGGCAGCTACCCCCAGAGACCCTCGAGCGCCACCCCCACGCGCTCACCCGCATCGACCGGTGGCATCGAGTCCAGCGAATCCGTCCGCTGATTCCGCTCGATGACCACGTCGCACAGCGCACGGACCCGATCGGAGAGAAAGCGCGATGGCTGTGCCCAGCCATGGCGATCGTCGCGCCCGTTCGGATGGTGGTGGTATCGCTCCGGCATATACAGATGGAGGGCATGCCGGGCACGTGTCAGCGCAACGTAGAAGACGCGCCGCTCCTCCTCGAGCCCGGCCGGCGAGCTGAGCGCCATGTCTGAGGGGATGTTGCCATCGGTCACATGAAGCAGATGGACGACGTCCCACTCCAGCCCCTTGGCGGAGTGGACCGTCGAGATGACCAGCCAGTCCTCGTCAATCATCGGCGGTCCCGCTAGGTTGCCCGTCGAGCGTGGCGGTTCAAGCACGTGGTCGGCTGCAACGTCGGACAGCCGCGCGACCTTGGTGCTGGCAGCAACCAGCGTGTCGAGGTCGGTGAGCCGCGCGGCCACATCGGGGTAGGTCGCCTCGATCAGCGGCGCCACGGCCAGACGCAGCCGTTCGGCGTGGGTCGGGATCGACTCGCCGTGGCGAGCGATGAGGGCCGACACCAGTATCCCCGCCGGTTCACGCGCCGCGTCGGGCAACATCGCCGACGCCAGCGACCACGAATCGAGGACGCCTCCAAGTGGTGGCGCGTCATCGGAGCCAATCAATCCGAGAGCAGCCACCACGCGATGCGCAGTCGCCGGTCCGACGCCGACCAGTAGCTGCAGCAGCCGAAACCAGGCGACCACATCGGCCGGGTTGTCCGCGAGGCGAAACGCGGCAAGCATGTCTTTGACGTGCGCAGCCTCGATGAAGCGCAACCCACCGTACTTCACGTAGGGAATGCGCCGGACGCTGAGCTCGAGCTCGAGGAGCGCCGAGTGGTGCGCGGCCCGGACCAGCACCGCCTGCTCGTGCAGCGCGATGCCCGCTTCGCGGTGCGCCAGGATGCGATCGCACACGGCATCGGTCTGCGCGTCCTCGTCGGTGCAGCGCACCAGTTGCGGATCGACGCCTGGGGCCGTCCGAGCCGCCTGCAGCACCGCTGAGAAACCGACGGTCGCATCCGCGCCCACGGCGTTGGCGAGATCGAGAATCTGCTGGCTCGAGCGGTAGTTGGTCTCGAGAACTACTGTCGTCGATCCGGGAAACACGCGATCGAACTCGAGGATGTGACGCGGCTCGGCGGCACGAAACGAGTAGAGCGCCTGGGCGTCATCGCCCACCACCGTGATGCGCGGATCTGCGCGGCGCAGCCCCGCCAGGATGTCGACCTGAAGCTCGTTGACATCCTGATACTCGTCGACCAGCACATGGTCGAACGCGCCGGCGATGCGTGGACCGAGGCGATCGTCCTGCACCGCTGCGCGCCAGAAGAGGAGCAGATCATCAAGGTCGGCCAGGCCAGCCGATCGTTTGCGGCGCACGTAGCCTCGGCAGATGTCCGCGATCGCGTCGACACAGTCCGCTGCCCAGGGCGCCACCTCGGGAACGACGGACGAGAGTGGCCGTCCGGTGTTGACCGCCGCAGAATACAGGTCGACCAGGAGGGCCTTGCGGGGGAACCGCCGCTGCGTTGACGCGGCATGCCCCTGCTCATCTCGAACCATGTCAATCACGTCCGCGGCGTCCCCCGCGTCGAGGACCGAGAATCCCTCCGGAATCCCGAGGGTAGCCGCATAACGCCGCAGAGTCCGATGCGCGATCGCATGAAACGTGCCGCCGACCACGCGGCCGGCCGGCGCACCCGAACTCCGGTCGAGGCCGGCCGCCGCCAGGAGCGATGCCGTCCGCGCAACCATCTGGCGCGCCGCCCGCCGTGTGAACGTGAGCAGCAACAGCCGCTCAGGCGGTGCTCCGTTTGCAAGCAGCCATGCCACCCGGGCCGAGAGCGTCGTGGTCTTGCCCGTGCCTGCGCCGGCAAGGATCCTGAGCGGACCGCCTTCGTGGGTCGCGGCACGTCGTTGGGCGTCGGTCAGATCCTCCAGCCAGGCGAACATTCGTTCGATGATACTGCCCGGCTTCGAGCCACGCACATGTGCACCAATCGCCGATGGGCTGCGTCAGAACCCTGCGTGCACCCGGTACCGCATTCGTCGATCCACGGCCGCCGCGCGTGCGATCCGGCGCGCGTGGATGGCACCGAGACGAATCTGACCGCTGAACGGCGCGTCCATGCCGCAGAAATACAGGCGCGGTGCTCGCTGATGCTCAGGAGCCCCGCGGTGATTGACGGGCACGCCATCGCCGTCCAGCACACCCAGATGGCCGACGAGGGATTCGAGTCCGCGTCGGTACCCGGTGGCACAGATCACCGCGTCGGAACGAATGCGACTGCCGTCGAGAAGCAGGACGGCATCGCCGGCCAGACGATGCACCGGCCCGACCATCCGTGCATCGCCGTGCTTCAACGCGTCGACGAAGCCGTCATCAACGGCAGGGTTGCGACCGTGCAGGCGATGGCCGGCGTACGCGCCGATCGGGGCTCGAGGAATGCCGTACCGGCTCAGGTCCCCGAACGTCGTCCACTGCGCGCAGCGAAAGATCGCATCAGCCACCTTCTCCGCGAGGTGGTCTGCAGCGTAGACGAGCACCGGCTGGCCCGGGATGCCGAACACCTCGCGTTTCGCGATGTTCGGTGGTGTGCGCATTGACATCGTGACCCTCGCGCCCGCCCTGACCAGGTGGCTTGCGATGTCGAACCCGGAGTTGCCCGCGCCGACCACCAGCACTTCTCGTCCTGCATATGTGGCGGCGGTGACAAATGCCGATGCATGAATGAGCTCTTTGGTAAATGTTTCGGCGCCTGGCCATGACGGCATGACAGGGACTGTGTCCCACCCTGTTGCGATCACGAGATAGCGGCAGAGCATCGGTCGCGATGACGTTTCGAGCCGCCAGAGGTGGCCGTCACGATCGACCTTCAGGAGGCGCGTGCCGAAGCGCATCGAAGTCGCGTGCTCCTGGGCAAACGCTTCCAGATAGGCGATGACGTCGTCTCGAGCCGGATAGCGCCCACAGCTCCGTGGCATACCCCGGCCCTGCAGCTTGGACATCGGTCGCCACGAGTTGAGCCGGAGCTCGGCGTAGCGCGAACGCCAGCTCGCCCCCACTGCGTCGGCGCTGTCGATCACGAGCGTCTCAAACGCCCGCCTCTGCAAAGCACAAGCAGCCGCCAGACCTGCGGATCCCGCGCCGACAACGATGGCCTGGTGTCGCTCGATTTCACGAGCCTTCATGGCGCCACCCGGCGCAGGGTGCCAGCGCGCCGATTGCGCCGAGACGCGGACGCGACGTGCGCCCACTCGCTCTGCGGATGCCGGTGTCATGCCGGACACCATATGGTGGGCCGAAGGATTCGTCGATGGAGGCAGCACCAAGGCTCCGGAGGTGGCAGCACCCCCCGGTCCGGCCAGGCCCCGCTACTTGGTCAGCAACGTCGCGATGGCATTGATCGTCGACGAAAACACCACGACACCGAACAGGTACGACAGCAGCGCATGGCGGATCGCCGCCATACGAATGGCTTTCGCGTTGAGGTCCGTGTCGGAGACCTGAAATGTCATCCCGATCGTGAGCGCGACATAGAGAAAATCTCGGAAGTCGGGCGGGGCGTCGGAGTGGAAGTCGATCCCGGTGCCGTGCGCGTAATACAGGCGCGCGTATCGCAGCGTGAAGACCACGTGGACGGCTGCCCACGACAGGACAACGCTGGCCACGACGAGGATGGTGATTGCGGATTTGCTGAACCCGTGATCCGAAGCGGCGGCGAGCAGCGCGACCGCCACCCCCACCAAGCTCGCAATGTTCGCGCCCACGAGGATCGCCTCGGCGGCCGTCCGCGAGTCGTCTTCGCTCGTCGCCGCACGCCTGGTTGCGTCGGCATCCTTGCCGTGAATGCTGAAGTACACGATTGCGATGAACGCTGCCGATGTGACGTCCCAACCGGCCAGCACCGCCACCTGCCACTCGGTGAAGATGAGCGCCACCACGAAGCCGACGATCCCAAGCGCAACGCAGAGCCCGAGCCGGTTCCGCGCATTCATCGGCGCGAGTGTCGCACGGGCCGGTCACGACTGACCGCTCCCGCCATGCCCAAGCGCCAAATCGTCAGCGGTCCAGGGCGCGCTCCAGCTGAGCCTTGTCCATCTTCGAGCGACCTTTGATGTTGCGGTCGGCCGCCTCATTGCGAAGCTGCGCGTAGGTCCGGCCGCCCGGGCCACTGTGGGAACGCAACCCACCACGACGCCCGGACGAGATGTCGTCGACTGAGGTCCGGCTCGCCTCCTTGGACTCGCCGGCTCGCGCGCGCTCCTTGTTCACCGTTCGGGCGGCAATCTCCTCAGCAGTGTCGTCATCGGTGCCCCGGGACTCGAGGCCCTCCTTGATGTGCTCGTACTGCCGCTCGCGTTTCGGTGACCACGCCTTGACGGGCATTGACGCTCCTCCATGGCTGCTAGAAGGCTAATCACAACTCGTGATAGTCAGTCTATCGTTATGGTTCTCGTCGACCACGGCCCACCGTCTGCGGTACACGGACTGTAGGCTTTGTGCGGCGGCAAGACATGACCAGCCGCTCTGAGTAACCCGAGGGTCATCGAACGCATGAAGCAACAGGCACAGACCCAGCCCCCGTACAGCCAGATCATCGCGGCGGTCGAGGATCTTCCGGGCCTCGAACAGGCGAGCGCGTGGCTCGTCAAAGTGCTGGAACCGATTACCAAGCAGCACACGCTGATGGACCTGCTCCACGGCCGGATGTTCGGACATGCGCTCCACCCCGCGCTGAGTGATCTGCCGCTTGGGATGTGGAGCAGCGTGCCGGTGCTCGACCTGATCGGCGACCGGCGTGGTGCCACCACGCTGACGGCGGCCGGGTGCGTCGCAGCGACTGCAACCGCGGCCACCGGGACCGCCGACTGGTCGGTGACCTACGGCCGTGACCGGCGCCTCGCGCTGGTGCACGGACTCGCGAATACAGCGGTACTCGGATTGCAACTTGGCTCGCTGAGTGCCCGGATGCGGGGGCGGACCGCGCGCGGGCGGATGCTCTCGCTTGCCGGCCTGGCGCTCGGAGGAGCCGCGGCCTACCTCGGCGGCGACTTGATCCTCGATCGAGCCCTGACCGTCAACCACACCGCCTCGCTGTCGGGACCTGGAGAGTGGACAGACGCGGCCGGTGATAGCGACATCACCGACGGAACGTTGACGGCTGTTGACATCGACGACCGCAAGGTGCTGCTCACACGCGTCGGTGGCAAGGTCTGCGCGCTCGAGAACACGTGCACCCACGCGGGCGGTCCGTTGAATGAGGGCACCGTGGAGGACGGTGAGGTTGTGTGCCCGTGGCACGGCTCGCGTTTTCGCTTGAGCGACGGCGCCGTGCTCGGTGGTCCGGCGACCTTTCCGCAACCGCAACTCCAGGCCCGCAAGGTTCGGGGCCGCATCCAGATTCGGGGCCGCTCAGAATAAGCGCGGCAGGCTGCTGAAGCCGCGCTGCGGCTGCTCACGTGCACCCTAGACTGTGCCGGAACACCAGCCTCCAACATCGAGGAGGTAGCCATGCCCGGGTCCCCCGATCCGCAAATCGGTCCAGCGGCACAGCCGGTGCTCAGCCCGCTGACGGGCGCGGCGATCTTCCTTGTGGTGACCATCGATCCCTCCGGCGAGGCGGTCGTCCGCGACCTCCTGAGCGACTGCGCGGGACTGCAGCGAGCTGTCGGCTTTCGCATCCCCGACGGCGGGCTCACAGTTGTTGTAGGCGTCGGATCCGCGGCGTGGGATCGCTTGTTCAGTGGACCCCGCCCAGCGGAATTGCACCCATTTCCGCAGATCGTCGGCGAGAAGCACCACGCCGTCACGACTCCGGGCGATCTGCTCTTCCACATCCGCGCCGCTCAGATGGATCTGTGCTTCGAGATCGCGGGGCAGATCATGGACCGGCTACGCGGCAGCGCCACCGTCGTCGATGAGGTTCACGGGTTCAAGTATTTCGACGAGCGTGACCTGCTTGGTTTTGTCGACGGCACCGAGAATCCAACCGGTCGCGCCGCATTCATGGCGGTGACGGTCGACGATTCCGATCCTGCGTTTGCCGGTGGAAGCTATGTCCATGTGCAGAAATACCTGCACGACCTCGACGCATGGAACGCGCTGCCGGTGGAGGCGCAGGAGCGAGTGGTCGGGCGTTCCAAGCTGGCCGACATCGAGATGGGCGACGATGTCAAGCCGAGCAACTCGCACGTGGCGCTCAACGTGATCGCCGGCCCGGACGGCACCGAGCTCAAGATCCTGCGCGACAACATGCCCTTCGGCAGCCTTGGCCGCCGCGAATTCGGCACGTACTACATCGCCTACGCCAAGACTCCGCAGGTCACAGAACGGATGCTGACCAATATGTTCATCGGGGACCCGCCGGGCAACTACGACCGAATCCTTGATTTCTCGACAGCCATCACCGGTTCGCTGTTCTTCGTGCCGTCGCAGGATTTTCTCGACGCCATGCCTGACCCGCCGTCGACATCCAGCTGATGCGGCCGCGGCCCTGCAATTGCAGGCGTAGCTTCAGCAGCTAGGTCGACGGCCTGAGTTTCACGCAGCGGCGATCGAGCTCGGCGATGCTGCGCACGCCGAGCAACTGCATGGTCCGGCGCATCTCGCGTATCAAGATCGCCGTAGCACGCTCGACCCCCCGCTCTCCTCCTGCCATGAGACCGTACAGATATGCCCGCCCCACCAGCACGTTCTGCGCTCCTAACGCGACGGCGGCCAGGATGTCGGCGCCGGTCATGACCCCGGTATCCATCCAGACCTCGGTTCGATCGCCAACGGTGTCCACCGCCTCGGACACGAGGGTCAGCGGGACCGGCGCGCGGTCCAGTTGACGGCCGCCGTGGTTGGACAGCACGATTGCGTCGACACCGGCGTCTGCCATGCGTCGCGCGTCGGCAACCGACTGGATGCCCTTGATGATCAACGGGCCATCCCAGCACGCTCGTACCCATTCGAGGTCCGCCATGGTCATGGTGGGATCGAAGAGCGTATCGATCAGTTCGGCGATCGTCCGATCCCACCCGGCGAGCGACGCGAATCTCAACGGCGCGGTGGTGAGCAGATTCGCCCACCATGCGGGGTGCGTGGCGATGTCGGCCAGTGTCTTCATCGTCAGGGTCGGCGGAATCGAGAATCCGTTGCGAGCATCGCGCAGGCGGTTGCCTGCGACCGGGACATCGACGGTCAGCATCAGCGCTTCGAAGCCCGCCGCCTTCGCCCGCGACATCAACTCCGCGCCCGCTGAGCGATCGTTCCACACATACAGCTGGAACCATCTCCGCGCGTCAGGCGCCGCTGCGGCCACGTCCTCGACGGATGTCGTTCCCATCGTGGAAAGTGCATACGGGATGCCGTGCCGTTCCGCGACTCGAACCACAGCTCGCTCGCCTTCGTGGTGCATCAGACGGGTGAAGCCGGTGGGCGCAAAGGCAAAGGGCACCGACGACGCCCGACCCAGCACTGTGGTCCTCGTATCAGGGTCGGACACGCCCTGCAGGACCGACGGTGAGAACTCCAGCGTCTGGAACATCCGGCGGGCGCGGCGCAGGCTGATCTCAGCTTCGGCCGCGCCATCGGTGTAGTCAAAGACCGCGCGCGGGACACGACGGCGCGCCAGGCTGCGGAGGTCGGCGATGGTCAGGGCGTTCGCGAGTCGTCGCCTTGTGGGGTTGAGCTCGACAGGTCGCGTGCGGAGCAGTGGCCTGATATCGGGCCATTTCGGCAGCTGACGCTCGGACACGTCGTCCCTACCGCAACTTCACACTGCGCGACGGACGTCTAGCCATGTTCCTCGCCGATTTCGGCCATCAGGTGGGCAGTTGTGTTGCTGCTGAGATCGGCATCGGGCTCGCTTGCATCGCTCATGAGATGAACCGTTCGACCACCGCCTCCAACTCGGGCGCGGCGAAGACGTTGTAGTGGGTGAGCCCGGGAAGGATGGCGAGGCGCGACTCGGTCGGCAGCGAGCCCTCCCAACCGGCATCGTGGAGACCGCCGCCGAGCAGCGCGAAGAACTCCGCAGCGTGTGACGGCGAAATGCTGTCGGCATCGCCGTAGACGAGCAGGGTCGGTGTGGCCATGGCTTTGACGTCCTCGGTCCAGTCGTACGGGATGCGCTGCAGCGCTCCGACCTTGTCCATCAACGCAGGGAATGCGTCGGGATCGGGTGCCACCTCGCGATAGGCCGCATACATCGGGGAGTGCCGCAGCTGCTCGAACCCTGCACTGCCCATCTGGTCGAAGGCGGCTCGGATCTCAGGGAACCAGCCGTCGCGGCGGAAGGGAGTGGCGACCAGCGACAGTCTGCGCAAACGATCCGGGTGCTGGATCGCACAGCGCAGGCTCGCCCCGCCGCCAAGCGAATAGCCGAGCAGATCGGCGCGACCAAGGTCGAGTGCTCCGATGACACCTGCGATGTCGTCGCCGAACGCCTCGTAGGTGAAGGGACGGTCGATGTCCCTGGTGTGCCCGTGCCCTTGCAGCTCGACGGCCACGACCTGTCGCTGAACGGCAAGCCGATCGAGCAGCTCACCGAACATGCTCGCAAGCCCGTAGCCGCTATGCACCACTACGAGGGGTGTGCCCCCGCTGCCCCGGCTTTCCCAGTACATGTCTACGCCATTGATCGGGACGTAACCGTTGGTCGCTCGAGGGGTCATCTCATTCTCCAGTTGCTCAGCCTCGGGACCCGCCCGCACGCGCTACAGCGGAACGGTCAGCGTCTCCGCCTCGCGGCTGCCGACATACGACCAGAGGCGGCTCTGCGTTGTGTCGTACTGGCCGACCGAGGGTTGCCAGTGCAGTGTGTGCAGCCCCTGCCCTTCGAACAGGTCCTTGGTATTTCGTGAGTATTTGAAGTCACCGCGAGTGCCCGCCGATCCGTCCCAGAGCTCGACAGCGATCACATAGCGAGATGCACTCTTCACCATGCTGGCCGCGAGGGACTCGATGGCCTCGTCAGGGATGTGATCGAGCACCGACATGGTGAGGATCGCCTCCCAGGCGTCAGCCGGCTCCCCCCAGTGGTTCGCGTCGGCGAGCCGGAAGTCGATGTCGAGCCCCTTGCTTCTGGCGAAGGCGACGGCCGCTTCGTTGACGTCGATCCCTGCGAGCGTGACCGTCGGATGCGATCCCCGGATCACCTGAAGGTTTCTGCCACTGTTGGTGCCGACCTCGAGGAGTGACGTGATGCGCAGCTTCTCGACCACATCCGAGAGCCATCTGCTCCGCTCCAGCGCCAGCGGGTTCCTGTCGTTCTTGGTGTGATAGTCGCGCAGCCCTGCCCAGTACGCGGTGGCCGCGTCACGTTCGGGAACCCCGTCCTCCGGTCGCCACCGATCCGCAGACGAAGTGGCGCGACGAGCCTTGGCCTTGACGCGGTCAACGATGCGCAACAGGGTCTCGCCTGGTGGCCGGGGCGTGCATCGCGGGCTACCCTACCGCGCTCGACGTCGTCAGCGTTCGAAAGTGGTTCGCCAGTCCGCTGACCAGGCGGTCGAAGCTGCGGTCGATGTCCACCGGCAATCCAAATCCGCCCTCGGCTTCAAGCGTCACAAAGCCATGGAGCGCGGCGCGCAACCCACGGATCGCGTCCACGGCATCGTCGTCACGCAGGCCGTACCCCGCCATCACATCGAACGCGACCTGGACGACCTCCGCGCTCGCGGCGTCGTCGTCGTGATCGCCGGGCACCGGGGCCCGTTGCGCCGCCGCATAGCGTCCCGGGTGTTTCTTGGCCCACGCGCGATACGCGTGTGCCATCGAATCGATGGCATCGCCGCGAGCACGCCCCACGGTCGCCCGGCGCAGCACGCCAGCAAGGTCGCTCTTGGCACGGATCGAGATGCTCCGCCGCAGCCCGTCGGTCCCGGCCACGTGCTTGTACAGGGAAGGCTGCCGGACGCCGAGCCGCTCGGCCAGCGCGGCGAGCGTGAGGCTCGAGAGCCCCACCTCGTCGGCGATGCGCTCGCCTTCCTCGACAACCCGGGTCTCGGTGAGCCCGGCTCTAGGCATGGGTGCCGAGCGACGCGAGGAAGCCGAGCACCGCATTGTTTGTGCGGTCGGGCTGCTGCGACTGGGGGTAATGGCCTGCCTCGGGCACCATCACCGCCTTGCCGTGCAGCGTCTCCGCGATCCATGTCGCTTCCGCCTTGGCGTTGGGGAAGTCGGTGTCCTGCTCTCCCATGACGACCAGGGTCGGTGCGGAGACCTCGCCGAGGCGCGCCGCGGCCGGGTCATGATTGGTGTGCGTGGTTCGCGAGAACGCCTTGGCGTGGCCGGGCAGGTGCAAGGCGGCAACCACCTGGGCGCGATAGGCATCGAAGTCGTCCGGCCGCCTGCCGGCATAGAGCTTCGGCAGGTAGGACCTCCACACGCTCGCGGCCCAGAGAGGGGCCATCGCCACCCGAAACAGCACGCGCTGGATGACGCTGATGGATCCTTTCCTGACGAACGGACCGACCAGGACGAGGCCATTGACGAGGTCAGGCCGCTCGGCGGCGACGATGACCGCAGCCCCGGCACCCATCGAATTCCCGACGATGACGGCGGGTGCGCCGAGCTCCTCGACGAGGGCCAGCACGTCGCCGGCGGTCTCGGTATCGCCGTAGGTCGCGAACGAGGCGTCGCTCTCGCCGTGACCGCGAAGGTCGGTCGACGCCACGCGGTACCCCGCCCCGCGGAGCGCCGGGGCGAGGAATCGGTAGGTGGCGCGCAGATCGCCCATGCCGGGAACCAGGACCACGAGCCGCCCACCGCCGTCGACGTCGTATGCGATCCGGCCGTCGGGCCGGCTGAGATAGCGGGTTTCGGTGCTGCGGGAGGCGAGTGGTGTTTGCATGATGGCTACTCTAGTTAGCCAAAAGGCTAATGTCAATAGCCGGAGTGAGCTGAACCCGTCCTCGTTGCCAGTGCACTCCCGTCTTCGCGGTGAACGCGTTGGGAAACAGCCGGCACCGCCCGGGGTGTCGTACGAGAAGACCACCTTCCCGTCCGGACAGCTATCGCGTCACGGCGATGAGCGGACGTAACGCGGGATGTCGGCCGCCGCAACGTCGACGGCAGTCAGGCTCGAGGCCAGGTCGGCGAGAACGTCAGTGAGCTGGTCGACCGTCGTTGCTGAGAGTTCGGCAACCGTCTGCTCGGCGACGCGGCGCCACGCGGCCTTCAGCCTGGGGAGCAGAGCCCGCCCCTGTTCGCTGAGCTCGACCACGGTGGCGCGCCGGTCGCTGCTGGACGGCCCGCGCACGACAAGCCCGGCCTCCTCGAGCTGGCGGACGCTGAGGGTGATCGTCGGCGGTTCGTAGCCACTCGCCACTGCGAGCTGAGCCTGTGTGCTCGGTCCCGCCATCTCGAGCTCGAGCAGGATCAGCTTGTGGCCGGGGTGGATGCCGAGGGGCGCGAGGGCCGCCACGGCAAGTGCTCGATGGCGGATACCGATCGCACGGATCGCTTCGTTGAGCGCGTCTGCCTGAGCGAAGTTCATCACACGATCCTCTTGGGCCTCTTGACTCTTGAATAGTTAGGTGTCTAATCTTAGGCGCCTAACCTTAGTCGCCTAACTAAGTCTACCCCGTGAATCACGAAAGGAGCACCGACATGGCAATGACAACCACCATGGAATCCGCTGCGCCAACCATCGCTGGATCCAATCGGACGCGCATCCTGGGCGTTGCGGGAGCCGTCATCGCCGCGGTGGCGGTGTGGGCCATCGCGGTGCCGTTGCTGGGCGTTCAACTGCTGGTGAAGTTCGGAGCAAGCGCACCCCAGAGCGTCGGTATTGGCTTTGTCCTCGGCGCCAGCTTGATCGGCTCGCTCGCCGGCTGGGGACTGCTTGTCGTGCTCGAGCGGCGCACCGCACAGGCGCGCAGCATCTGGACCGCGATCACCGTCCTTGCAGTGCTGGCGTCGTTCAGCCTTCCCCTCTTCGCGGGTGTCTCGACCTCGACCAAGGTGACTCTCGCCGTCATGCACGTTGCGGTCGCGGCCGTCCTCATCCCTGCCATGCGGCGGGGATCACGGCCACTGATCGCCTCATGAGCCAGGACCGGTTCCCGGGAGCCGGTGGTCGAGGGCAGCGGCAATCGTGAGTCGTGGCACGAGGTGCCGATGCCATGATGGCCGGCAGACATGCATCGATCCATGATCCGGCGACTGAGCGCGGTGTTGCGGCGCTGCTCATGAGAGTCCTGCTGGTCTCCTGTTACGAGCTTGGTCATCAGCCTCTTCATCTCGCATCGGCGGGAGCGTTCCTGCGGGCGGCGGGCCATGACGTCAGCGCCGTGGACCTCTCCGTCCAAACGCTCGGCGACACGGACCTCGATGCCCCGGAGCTGGTGGCGATCGCCGTTCCGATGCACACCGCGATGCGAATGGCGGTTCCTGTTGCCCGAGCCATTCGTGCCCGCCGGGGCAGCCACGTTCGCATCGTATTCTTCGGTCTCTACGCACCGCTGTGCGGTCCCGCCCTCGAACCCGGCCTTGTCGATGCTCTGATCGGAGGTGAATACGAACGTGCGCTGGTCGCAGTCGCGGATGGCGCTCCTGACTCGCGATCGATCGTGCTCGACCGGCTCACCTTTCCATTGCCCGCCCGCGATCTCCTGCCGCCACTCGACCGGTACACGCGACTCCAGGTCGATGGCGAGGAGCGGCTCACCGGCTATGTCGAGGCGACACGTGGCTGCGTCCACACCTGCCGCCATTGCCCGGTTCCCGCCGTGTACGACGGGCGGATTCGCGTCTGGCAGCGCGACGTCCTTGTGGAGGATGTTGGCAGGCTCTGGGACGGCGGCATGCGCCACCTGACGTTTGGTGATCCCGACTTTCTCAACGCGGTGCCGCATGCGCTCGGTGTCGTCGGTGCCGTCCATGAGCGCTGGCCCGATCTGACCTTCGACATCACCACCAAGATCGAGCACATCCTCGAGCACCCCGATGCGATCGCCGAGTTGCGCGAGCTCGGCGTGCTCTTCATCGTGTCCGCTGTCGAGTCCACCAGCCCGCTCGTGCTCGATGTGCTTGAGAAAGGACACTCGCAGGAAGATGTCGTCAGCGCGCTCCGCATCTGCCGTTCGCTGGGGATCGAGCTCCGGCCTTCACTGCTCCCCTTCACCCCGTGGAGCACCCTCCGCGACCAGGTGGACCTGCTCGACATGATCGCCGCCTACGATCTCATCGACAGCGTCGACCCGGTGCAGCTGAGCATCCGTCTGCTGGTGCCTCCGGGGTCGCTCCTCCTGTCGCTCCCGGAGATGCGCGCGCACCTGCTCGGGTACGACCCCGAAGGTTTCAGCCATCTCTGGCAGCATCCTGATCCGGCGATGGACAGGCTCCAGGCAGAGATCGCGGCCGTGGTCGCCGCCGATGCCGATGCCGGTGTGGAGCCTCGGTCGACGCATATCGCGATCCGCACGCTGACTGCGAGGACCGCCGCCGGCGCCGGACTCCCGTGGCCGGACGCCGGCACACCGCTCCCACCGCAACGCGCTGCTCCGCCGCGCCTGAGTGAGCCGTGGTTCTGTTGCGCCGAGCCCACGACGGCCCAACTCGCCGGTGCCGGTGTCGCTGTCGGCGCGTGAGGCGGTCGCAGCGGATCGGTCATGCATGATGGCGCGATGACGACCAGCACCTCCTCCACCGGTACGTCCTGGCCGGAGCTCGCCGAACGGCTGACGCAGGCCCTTCACCCGCTTGCTGCTCCGGTGGCGATCACCTTCCTCGACGCCGCGCCCGCCGACGTCCCCGCCTTTGAATCTGCGATGCCCGCGCCGACTCCCGACGGACGGACGGGTCGCGTCGCCGCGGGCTGTGTGTTCTGGATGCACGCGACGGATCGCACCTTCACCACCGCCCCGGAGGATCACGCCAACTGCAGCGTGGGCAGCTACACGCACGGCTTGCTCAGCCTCGAGGAAGCGGCCACCAGGAGTGATGTCGCCACCCTTGTCGAGTCCGGGTGGGTCAGTCCGGAGGTCTTCCCAAGCATCCCCGCCGTCACCACCCGCCCCGCGTTCATCGCGTACGGTCCGCTGGCAGAGACGCGCATCGATCCGAGCGTCATCCTGCTCCGGCTCAACGCGCAGGGGATGATGTACATGACCGATGCGCTCCCCGATCTTCGGGTCGAGGGCAAGCCGCAGTGCCACATCATCGCGGTAGCCCATGAGCACGGCCGGGTCGCCGCGAGCGTGGGCTGCGCACTGAGCCGTGCACGCACCGGCATGGGCGCGACCGCGCTGACCTGTGCCATCCCAGCGGCGAGTGCAGCGGAGGTCACCGTCCTCGTGGAGCGCGCGACGGGCGTCGACAGCATGGTGACTCGCTACGCCGCCGAGGACGCCCAGCGCTTCCGGTAATCACCCGACGCGACGCCGGAAGCCTAAGCGTCGGCCCCCGGCTCCCCGATGATTCGCCTCACCGTCGCAGACAGTTCCGCGGGAGTCATGTCGGCCTTGGTCGCCACCTCCTGCGCGCCCAGGATCAGGCCCCGCTGGCGGAGCGCCGGATCACCGTAGTTGCTCAGGATCAACACCGGGATTGCGGCGGTGGCCGGTTGGGACCGGAGCCTGCCGAGCACTTCAAAGCCGTCCATCCCCGGGAGCCGGACGTCGAGATAGATGAAGTCGGGAGCGCCGGCGGCCAGTTGGAGCCCATTCTCTCCATCGTGCCCGATGTCCACCTCATAGCCATCGGCCACCAGGCGAAGCCGATACATCTCGGCAATCGAGTCGTCGTCCTCAATGATGAGGACCTTCACGCGCACGCCTCCACCTGATCGCTCCGACTACCCTGAGGGCCAGCTGGTGTTGTTGTCCGACGTGGATCCGCAGAAAAACCCCCCCTTGCGTACGCTAGCGTACCGAGGATTGAAATTCAATAAGCGGCTGGGTGCCAGGCGCATCTCCGACGTGGCGCTGCACCGCGCAACGCGCGCGGCAGTCGTCAACCCGACGGTCTTCGCGGTGACCCTCCTCGTCGTTCACAACCTGCAAGTCGCCACCTTCGCCGTCTTCGGATGCTTCGGGCTCCTGGTCATGGCGGACTTCGGTGGTTCCCGGCGTCCTCGGGCCGTCGCGTACGCCGCCACGGCGCTCGGCGGTGCCGTGCTGATCGCCCTCGGAACTGCTGTGTCAGCGAGTGCCGCGGCCGCCGCGATCGTCATGCTCGGCGTGGGATTCGTCCTGGCATTCGCGGGAGTGTTCGGTGGCTACGTGGCGTCTGCCCAGACCGCGCTGCTGCTGGCATTCGTCCTTGCCGCTTCCATCCCCGCTTCGTTTTCGTCGATTCCCACCCGACTTGCCGGATGGATGATCGCGGGCGCGATCTCGACAGTTGCTGGAGTGTTCTTCTGGCCACGCTTCGAACATGCTTCGCTGCGCAACCAGGTTGCAGACGCATGCGGCGCTCTTGCAGACCTCGTTGCCACGATGCGACTCACGCCTGGTGGCGACGCGGTCGCAGCAGGAGCGGAAACCGCGCGCGACGCTGTGTCTGCGATCCAGCACGCGTACAGGCAAACTGGGCTGCGCCCGTCCGGACCTGCGCGCAGGGACCGCGCCTTGGTCGAACTCGTGGCCCAGCTGCAGCAGGTGATCGAACTCGCTGAGCGCCCGTTCCACGCCGACGTCCCATCACTCCGGCCATGCATCCGAGAGGGGGACGAGCTTGCGAACGCCGTCGTCGAGACTCTGCGCCAGGATGGATCTGTCCTGACCGGTGGCACACGGCCCGCGATTCGAGATCTCGTCAGAGTGCGCCGGACGCATCGTGATGCTCTCGATCAATGGGCGGTTCAAGAGCTGCGTGCCGGACGACCCGCGGCGGCAGTGCTCGACGGGCTGGACGTCGACCACACGCTGCGGGTCGTTGCATATCTGACCATTGCGCTGAGCACAAACGCGGTGATCGCCGCCGGCGTCACTCCAGACGATGATTTCTCGCTGCCGGCGGGAATCCCCCGAGCCGCCGGTGCTCGGGGAGTTGCCCTTCGCATCGGCCGAACCGTGCGCACCCACCTCGAGCCAAGTTCAACGGTCCTGCACGGGAGCGCGCGCATGGCCATCGGGTTGGCGATCTCCGTGCTGCTGGCCAGGACACTGAGCCTGGAGCACGCATTCTGGGTAGTGCTGGGAACGCTGTCGGTACTGCGATCGAATGCGTTGGGAACTGGACGAACGGCGGTGCAGGCGCTTGCCGGCAGCGTCATCGGCTTCGTCCTCGGCGGCGTATTCATCGGCCTTGCCGGCACCCACACCGTGGCGATGTGGATCGCGATGCCGATCGCGACCTTCCTCGCATCCTACGCGGCCAGCGCTATCGGTTTTGTGGCAGGCCAGGCGGCGTTCACGGTGATGGTGATCATCATCTTCAACCTGATTTCACCCGCCGGATGGCAACTCGGGTTGGTGCGTCTCGAGGACATCGCAGTCGGCACCGGCATCAGTGTGGTGATCGGACTTCTGCTCTGGCCGCGTGGAGCACGGCGAGACCTGGCTCGCGCGATGGCCGGATTCTTTCAAGCGGTGCGCACGGACCTGCGAGAGGCGTTCAACGTGCTCCTCGGCGGGGACAGCGATCCCGACATCGGCGAGATACGAGCCGAAGCAGAGCGAGCACGCGATCGCGCGACAGAAGCGTTTGACGTTTTCCTCAACGAACGAGGCTCCAAACCGCTCCGTCCCGATGCGGCGGCCCAGCTGGTCTCCGCGGGCAGTCAGGGGATGCTGGCTGCGGATTCGCTCGTCGCGGTCGCCGAGGATTACGGGTACCGGGCGGACGCCTGCCCTGACGGCGCCGCCGCCGTCGACGCCGAGGTTCGACGTCTCCTGGCGGGCTTCGACGCCATCGCCAATCGACTGGCCGGCTCGAGTGATGGCGGCGGTTCCAACCCAGGACAGCTATCAGCGATGGCGCTGCGTCGCGCGGCAGTCGGTTGTCTAGAACGCTCAGGAGGCGATGAGGCGGCGACGCGCGCCGCGATGGCAGTGGTCATCGCAGGAGAGTGGGTTCAAAACCTCGCGCGTATGGAAGCGGATCTGGAGCAACCGGTGGCGACAGCCGTCGCGGCAGCCCGTGTTGCCTGGTGGCACTAGTCTCTCCGTGCTGCGCGACTGGAGCTCGTCACACGGCTGAGTGCGTCTGACCGTCTGACTGCCGACGCCACTCTTCCGCGAGGATCGCGTACAGGAGCTCGCTCTGCCACTCGCCCTTGACCCATTCGTTCTCGATGAAGTGCGCCTCGCAGCGCATGCCGAGCTTCTCGAAGACGCGGGCCGAAGCGATGTTGCGCGCCTCGAGGCGGCCGATGACACGGTGCAAAGCCATGGTCTTGAAGGCGAAATCCATCAACGCTCGCGCAGCCTCCGTCGCGTAGCCGCTGCGCTGATGCGCCGGGTGCACCACGAACCCCACCTCGCCCTGTTCGTGGGCCTCACTGACCAACCAGAGCGAGACGTCGGCGACGAACTCTCCGGTCTCGCGTAGCACCACGGCCGCGCTCAGCCCATCGCCCTCGCCTGCTATTGCCGTCTGCGTGATCTTTCGAGTCAGCGACGTGTGGACCTCGTCGAGAGCGCGCGCGTCGAAGTACAGGTATCGGACGACTTCCTCGTTCGACTGCATCGCGTGCAGGGCCTCCAAGTCGCGCTCCTCAAACGGACGCAACAGCAGGCGTTGGGTGTGGATCGGCCAGTCCGGCCTGAAGACGGTCATCGAGCGGCTCCGTAAGGCTCAAAGGGTGTGAGTCGACGACCTGATGGTGCTCTCACCGCCGGGCTCAACGATGCCGGCCGCTCACACAAAAGTGCGGGCCGGTGCATCGCACCGACCCGCAGAGACAATCCGTCGCCGCATCCCGCGGCCGTCAGACCTCTTAGAACTTGGTAGTGGCCCAAGCCGATCCGCCTGCGGGCAGCAACCGCGAGAATCCCGGCACCCGCGATGACCAGCGCTGCGCCCACGGCGAGCATTCCGCTGCCGGCACCTGTCGAGGGCACTGATGTCGTGATTCCCTGAACGCCACTCGGGGGCGTGGTTGTGGGCGTCGGCGTTCCGCCGGCGGCGCCACGCCGATCATCTGAATCCCTTCCGTTTGGAGCGGTCCCCTGCCCCTTGACGAAAGTATCTTCCCTGCAGCCAATCACGTCCAGTGCGTCGAAAGCGCCAGACTGAGACCTACGAGTCGTTGGCGTATGACGGGTGGGGCCAGATCCTCGCGAATGGCTCCGGGCTATGCCTCCTCGAGTTGCCTGGCTATCCAGGCTGCTGATCCGTGGACGAGGAGGGTCGATGACTCGCCATCCCGCAGCGTGATCGCTGTCTGATCGTCAGCGACGTGGGCCACGGCGACGACGTCGGCGGGATTGACATAGATAGGGCCGCTATCGGCACTGGTCGCTCCGATCCGCTCGAATAGAACGAAGCGGAGTCCGCGGCTCGCCCCCGCTGTAGGGTGGCCGCGCACTGGACCGGTCCTGGTGGAACGTTCGCGGCCCTCTTCCCTTTCGCCAATCGTCGCATCCGTCCGCACCGAGGCAATCGCCTCTCTGACCCTCTCGAGGCTCGCCCCCAGGTCCTGCAGCACGTGCGCGGCGACGCCCTCACCCTCGATGAGCAGTCCGAGCAACAGGTGCTCGGTGCCGACGAACCGATCGCCCATCTCGCGCGCTTCCTCGAACGAGATCTCGATGACGGTCTTCACGCGCGATGTGGGGATGATCTGCTGGACGGGGATTCGCTGCTCGGCGGCTCGGTTCGCGGCACTGATGACCAGCTCGCGCACGGGATCGAGCGCAACGTTGAGGCGGCGCAATACCTCGCCGGCGACCGTGTTGCTCTCGCGCAGGAGCGCGATAAGGATGTGCTCCGTCCCGATGTAGCTGGTGTCTGCCCGTTCAGCTTCCCCCTGCGCCAGAGTCAGCACTCGCTTGGTCGCAGCGTTGAAGCGCTCGAACGGATACACCGCTGGAAAGTCACCTCTAGGTCGGTGGCAACGCTCCTTAGTATGGCCGGATGCGCTTGCTGGATAAGCGGCCGGCTAAGGAGTCGTCAAGGCCGTGATGCGCAGGATCGTCTGTGCACCATTGGTCCTCTTATGGATGAGCGTTGTCGCCGCGTGTGGCTCGGCGGTATCCCCCAGCGGTGCCTCGACGTCGGCAACCGCGACAACCCCACCCGGTCTGATCGCTTCACTACCACGGCCATGCTCCTTCCTGTCCCAGCCCACCGCGGCAGGGATCAGTGGGGATGCGAAGGTTTCCAACCAGGCCAATGACGTTATGGAGGAATACGGCTACATCGCCTGCATCTTCGCGGATACCGCCGATGAGGCGAACACCGTGGCCGTGCAGATCAAGCGAGTAGCGGGTGGCGTCGATGCGTCAGACCTTCGAGACGCCGCGACGTTCTTCTCGCGTGGAGAAGCGGTGCAGC
>Ga0182024_10008816_pt1 | contig 21087 bp, 16 predicted proteins | sample P32metaG_FD_120480 | JGI IMG/M metagenome (GOLD analysis project Ga0182024, IMG submission 120480) | Permafrost microbial communities from Stordalen Mire, Sweden - P3-2 metaG (Illumina Assembly) | ecosystem: Environmental > Terrestrial > Soil > Wetlands > Permafrost | place: Sweden: Stordalen...
AAGCGTTGCAGGTACTCTCGCGCACATTGCCTACCGCGGAGGTCCTTCCATGAAGCTCTCGCAGGTTGCCCTTGCGACCATCGCGGCCGCTGCCTGCAGCCTTGGGCTGTCGGCCTTCCAGCGAACGGCGGATTTCGGCTTCGGCAACGACGACTCGCCCTCGAATGTGAAGGCGGAGTTCTACTGGTCGCGCCTGGCCTACACTTCCAACATGGAGAGCTTCAACGGCTTCAGCCGTGGATATCGCGGGTGGAGCGCCTGGTCGCGCGACTATCCCAAGGCCGACCGCCAGTTTCTCATCGCCATGCACCGGCTGACCCGCATCGACGGCCGGCCCACCGAACAGGTGGTCACGCTCGACTCCGACGACATTTTCAACTATCCGTGGATCTACGCGGTGCAGGTGCAAAGATGGTCGTTCACCGACGCCGAAGCCAGGCGGTTGCGGGAGTATCTGCTGAAAGGCGGCTTCCTCATGGTGGATGATTTCCACGGCACCGAGGACTGGGAGAACTTCATGAACGGCATGCAACAGGTGCTGCCCGACCGGCCGGTGGAGGACCTGCAGAGCAGCGACGAAATCTTTCACACACTGTACGATATCGACGACAAGATGCAGATACCAGGCGAGCAGTGGATTCGTACCCACCGCACGTACGAGAAGGACGGTTATCAACCCAAGTGGCGCTGCATTCGCGATAGCAAAGACAGAATCATTGTGGCCATCTGCCATAATATGCATCTCGGCGATGCATGGGAGTGGGCCGACGATCCGAACTATCCGGAGACCTTCGCCTCCATGGCCTTCCGCGTGGGGCTGGACTATATTCTCTACGGCATGACGCATTAGCCTCTTTACCAGTTTAAGAACGCAATTGGAAGATCGACCCGGAGACGTTTCCAAGTTTTTTCACGACTGTTGGCGTGCATGTTTCAGTTCCTTTTCAAGTACCCGAGTCCGGTATTCACCAAAGGGCGATTCGTGCTGCTGGGCGCGTGGCCTGCGTGGCTATTGCCGGTCTTGATTGCCGCCGGCGCCGGTGGACTTGCAATGTTGATCGGTTGGAGATTGCGTCGCGCCGCGACTGGACCGGGCGCAGCCACGGGACTGCGAAGCTGGCGCGCATGGCTGGTCTGGTGCTTGCAGTCAGCCATGCTGGCGCTGGTACTGGTGCTGCTGTGGCAACCCGCCATGCTGGTCGGGGAACTGAGCTCGCAGCAGAACATCATTGCCGTGGTAGTGGACGACTCACGCAGCATGAGCATCGCAGACAGTGACGGCAAGACGCGCGAGGCCGCGGCGCTGCGAGCGCTCGAGGACGGCGTTCTCTCCGGGCTACAGAAGCGATTTCAGACGCGTTTGTATCGACTTGGCAATCAACTTACACGGGTGGATTCACCGCAAGGGATAGCTCCGGTGGAAAGCGTGACACACATCGACGATAGTTTGAAGCAACTGCTGGCCGAGACATCGGATCTGCCGGTAGGAGCAGTGCTGCTGCTCAGCGACGGCGGCAACAATACGGAAGGGATGGAGGGCTCGGGGATCGGCCTCGAAACTCTGCAGGCATTGCGGAATCGCCGCTTGCCGGTGCATACGGTAGGGTTCGGCAAGGAAGAGCACACGCACGATGTCGAGATGGAAGACGTAAGCGTCGCGGCCACGGCAGCGACGAACGCCCGCATCGCCGCTACGGTCAGCCTGACGCAGCGCGGGTATGCCGGACAGAAGGCGACTCTCACTGTGCGCGATGGCGACAAGACGCTTGCGGCGCGCGAAATTACTCTGGCCGCCGATGGTCGAATCCAGACCGAGCCGCTCTTCTTTCCCATCGGCGCAGCCGGCGCGAAGAATCTTCTTTTCGGCGTCGAGGCGCTCGCAGGCGAAGAAAACCTCAATAACAATGCGATGACGAGGCCCATCCTCGTAAGCGATGCGAAGCGACGGATCCTTTACGTGGAAGGCGAGCCGCGCTGGGAGTTCAAGTTCATTCGGCGAGCGGAAGAAGACGATCCGACGGTGCAATTTGTCTCCATGCTGCGCACCAGCGAAAACAAGATTTACCGGCAAGGCATCGGCGATCCGAGCGAGTTGGCGGATGGATTTCCCGTGCGGCCGGAGGACTTGTTCGGCTACTCTGGAATCATTATCGGCTCCGTCGACGCGGACTACTTCACGCCGCTACAGCAAGAGTTGCTGCGCGAGTATGTCGATCGACGCGGCGGCGGAATACTGTTCCTGGGCGGCCGTTCGTCGCTGAGTGATGGAGGCTGGGGCGCGTCGAGCATGAACGAATTGCTGCCGACCTTTCTGCCGGCGGGAAGGAACAACTTCCATCGCAACCCGGCGACGGCGGAGTTGACTGCGGCGGGTGTGGATTCGCCCATCACCAGGCTGCTCGACGATCCGGCAAAGAATGCCGAGCGCTGGAAGAAGTTGACCTACCTTGCCGACTATGAAGACGCCGGCTCGCCCAAGCCCGGCGCGACGGTGCTGGCAGACCTGCACGCCGGGGGGCGGACCATGCCACTACTCATTACCGAAAGCTACGGCCACGGGCGTACGGCTATCATGGCCACCGGCGGCACCTGGCGCTGGCAAATGAGCGAGGCTCTGGGCGATCCATCGCACCATCTGTTCTGGCAGCAGCTCCTTCGCTGGCTGGTGGCCGAGTCGCCTGGTCCGGTCACTGCATCGATCCCGGTGCGGACGCTGATGGATGAAGGCCATGTGCAGTTGACGGCTGAGGTGCGCGACCGGCAATTTCAACCGGCGGCGGATGCCCATGTGACGGCCCACATCGTTGGACCCGAGGGCGCGAATGCGTTGGTGGACCTGACGCCTTCGCAGGACACGCCGGGCCTGTATAAGATGGACTGGAGCGCGAAGAAGTCTGGAACCTATCTCGCGGAAGTGACGGCGGAATCCGCGGGCAATCAGCCGCAGGAACTGGGCCGTGACGTGTTGACCTTTCAGCGTGAGGACGGCGTCGCGGAGAACTTCCACACCGAACAAAACCGCCCTCTACTGGAGCAGCTTGCATCCGAGACCGGCGGACGTTACTGGAATCCTTCTGAGCTGAAGAATCTGCCGCGGGATATTTCGTACTCTGAAGCGGGCATCTCCGTGCGCACCACCAAGGAGCTGTGGAATATGCCCATCGTGTTCCTGCTGCTCCTGGGGCTGCCAACAAGCGAGTGGCTGCTTCGCCGCAAGTGGGGTGTGGTATGAAACGCGCTCTGCTCCTGGCGATGCTGTGTGTGCTCGCCATGCGCGCACGCGCCGATACATACTATGTCATCGTCGCCGGCCTCGGCGGCGAGCCGGATTATGAGCAGCGCTTCACGGCTGCGGCGAAGGATCTGAACAGAATCTTCACTTCCGCGGGTGGAACTGCACATGTGTACACACTCACCGGCCCACAGGGTACCGCCGCGCAGTTGAGGCAGACGATGGACGCAGTCGCGCGCGACGCGAATGCAGACGACGACTTTGCGCTCATCCTCATCGGGCATGGCTCCTTCGACGGCGTCGAATACAAGTTCAACCTTGTCGGGCCGGATGTGACGGCGGGCGAGATAGCATCAATGTGCGATCGCATTGCTGCGCGGCGTCAGCTTGTGGTAAACACCACGAGCGCCAGCGGCGGCGCAGTGCAGGCTCTTGAGCGTCCGGGGCGCGCTTTCGTTGCCGCTACGAAATCGGGTACTGAAAAAAACGCAACGGTCTTCGCACGGTACTGGGTTGAGGCGCTCGAAGATCCTTCAGCCGACACCGACAAGAGTGACTCCATCAGCGCCATGGAGGCATTTACGTATGCAACGAAGAAGACTGCGGCGTTCTACGACTCGCAGAAACGTCTGGCCACCGAGCATGCCGTGTTCGATGATGTGGGCACGGGTGAGCCGGTGCGCGAAGCCGCAAATGGTCAGGGTCTGCTCATGTCGAGCTTCGTTTTGCTGCGCCTGGGCACAAGCCAGCAAGCCGCCAACGACCCGGGGAAACGCGCGCTGCTTGCAAAGAAGGACGACCTGGAGCAGAAGATCGACACGTTGAAGTATCAGAAAGCCGCGATGGCCCCGCAGGATTACAAGAAGCAACTGACAGACGCGCTGGTGGAACTGGCGAAGGTTCAGGAGGAACTGGACAAATGAGATGCCTGGTTCCGATTCAGGTTTTGCTGATGGTGTGCGCGGTGTCGGCCTGCGCAGCTGTCCCCGCGGACTGCTGGAAACTTCGCAAGGACGGGCACCGTGCTGAAGCGCAGGCATGCTTCGATGAGTTGACACGAAGCGCGGAGGCATACCTCCGTGCAGAGGGTTTCTGGGGTCTCGAAGAGTGGGAGCAGGCAAACGAGCAGTTCCGTCCCGCCGCGCAGCCGGCAAGCAGCAAGGCCTTGTACAAGGTGCGCTGGGGCATGTTGCTGCATGAGCGATTTAACGATGCGGAGGCCGGCGATCTTTTTCGCGAAGCGCTTGCCAAGGACGCATCGAATGCCGAAGCATATTTCGGTCTGGCAATCGTCTCTGCGGATGACTTCGATGGAAAAGCCGCTGAGTATGCGGCTAAGGCCATCAACCTCGATCCAAAGCTGCCGCAGGCGCATGAGCTGATGGCCGAGCTTGCGCTCGACAACGACGATCGCGATGTTGCTGCAGCCGAAGCTGACAAAGCCATTCTTCTTGAAAGCGATGCGCTGGATGCAATGGCGGTCCACGCGGCGATCGAGCTGATCGGCGACCGATCTGCGGATGTGTGGTTTGAGAAGATTGCGGCGATCACGAGCGGCCAGGGGTCCGGCTTTGGCGAGGCATACGCTCGCATAGCGCATGAATTGGAGTTGCACTATCGCTATGAGGACGCGGTGACATACTACCGCAAGGCGATTGCGGCCGATCCGCGCCTGTGGGCAGCGCATTCGGCGCTGGGCATCGATCTAATGCGGTTGGGTCAGGAAGATGAACCGCGCAAAGAACTGGAACTAAGCTATACCAATGGCTATCGCGATGCTGCAACGGTGAATAGCCTGCGCTTGCTCGACAGTTACAAAAACTTCGAAACCATTCGCGATGCGACGACGATTTTGAAACTGAACAAGACAGAAGCCGAATTGCTGTTGCCGTACATGCAATCGGAATTGCACACGATCCTAGCCACCTATGAGAAGAAGTACCAGATGAAACTGCCCGGTCCGGTGCAGGTCGAGGTCTATCCGGACCACGAAGATTTCGCCGTGCGCACAACCGGAATGCCGGGACTGGGCGCGCTTGGCGTCACGTTCGGTGAGGTTGTCGCAATGGATAGCCCCTCGGCGCGCAAGCCCGGTGAATTCAACTGGGGATCGACACTTTGGCATGAGATGAGCCACGTGTTCATTCTTACGGCTACGAATCATCGCGTGCCACGATGGTTTACTGAGGGGCTGGCGGTACACGAGGAAGGCGAGCGCTCGCCGGAGTGGAGAAACAACCCGACGCCGGAAGTCCTAATTGCGATTCGCGGCAAGAAGTTGTTGCCCGTGGCCAGGCTCGATCGCGGCTTTGTCTTTCCGGAGTATCCATCGCAGGTGATCGTATCCTACTTTCAGGCCGGCAGTATATGTGATTTCGTGAAGGCGAAGTGGGGCGAGGAGAAGCTGCTGGAGATGGTGCACTCCTACGCGCAGTTGAAGACGACGCCGCAAGCGATCGAGAAGGATCTCGGGGTTGCGTCAGATGAATTCGATACGCAGTATCTGGTGTGGCTTGACCAGAAGTATGGCGCTGAAGCTGCGCACTTCGATGAATGGCGCGCGAAGCTGAAGGCGCTTGTTGCCTCGGCGGAGCAAAAGCAATACGACACGGTGCTGCAACAGGGGCCGGCAATCGTGGCCATGTATCCGGAATACGTGGGCGATGCAAACGCATACGCGTTGATGGCCGATGCGGATAAAGCGAAGGGCGATGCCAAAGCGGAGGCCGAGGTGCTGGCCGCGTATCAACTGGAAGGTGGGCAGACGCCGGATGTGTTGAAGCGATTGGCTGCGCTTGAAGAAGGCGCGGGGGAGAGTGACAATGCGACGGCGACGCTTGAGCGCATCAACTACATTTATCCGCTCGAGGATGAGGACCTGCATCGGCGGCTTGGCCATCTGCTGTATGCGCAAAGGCAGTACGATGGTGCAATCCGCGAATACAGAGCGCTGGTTTCGTCATCGCCGCTGGATAAGGCCGGCGCGCAATTCAACCTCGCCCAGGCATACTTTGCTGCGGGACAAAGAGACAAGGCTGAGGAAAGCGTGCTGGCTGCTCTTGAAACGGCTCCTGGCTACCGCCCGGCGCAAAAGCTGTTGCTGGAGTTGCAGCAAGCACCCGCAAAGACGAATTGATAACGGAGAGGAATATCGATGGCTTCTTTTGCCGCATTGAATACGGATGTCGCACAACTGCAGCAGCGCATTGAGCACTTCCACCTGGTGCGCGAAGCAATCGTGAAGCAGGTGCGTGAGGTGATCGTGGGCCAGGATGAGGTTCTGGACCAGGTGCTGATTGCCCTTTTCGTGGGCGGCCACTGCCTGATGACCGGCATGCCCGGAACGGCGAAGACGCTGATGGTGAGAACTATCGCCGATGCGCTCGGCCTGCAGTTTAAGCGCATTCAGTTCACGCCGGACCTGATGCCGTCGGACATCACCGGCACCGACATCATTGAAGAAGACCTGACCACCGGTCATCGCAAGTGGACATTTGTCGAAGGACCGATCTTCGGAAACATTTTGCTGGCCGACGAGATCAACCGCACGCCGCCGAAGACTCAGTCCGCGCTGCTGGAGGCAATGCAGGAGCACTCCTGCACCGTGCGTGGCCAACTCTACCGGCTGCCGGAGCCATTTTTTGTTCTGGCGACGCAGAATCCGATCGAACTGGAAGGCACGTATCCGTTGCCGGAAGCGCAACTGGACCGCTTCCTGTTCAACGCGATCCTGGGATATTTGAATCCAGAGGATGAATTGAAAGTTGTGGACATGACGACGGCGACGAGAGTCGCGAAGATCGAAGCCGTCACCTCGGCCGAGGAGTTGCTTGATTTCCAGCAACTGGTCAGGATGGTGCCGATTGCCGAGACCCTGGCGCGGTACGTGGTGAGCCTGGTCCGCGCAACGCGACCAAAGAGTGAAGGCGCGCCCGATATCGTGAAGAAGTATGTGAACTACGGAGGCAGTACGCGCGCTGCGCAATTCATTGTGCTGGCCGCGAAAGCACGCGCTCTCTCTCGCAAACGCTATCACGTGACCTATGACGATATTACTGCGGTGGCAGTGCCGGTGCTGCGCCATCGCATTCTGCTCAACTTCCATGCGGAGTCCGACCGCGTTGACACGGACGAAATTCTCAATCGGCTAATTGCGCATGTGCCTCGGCAGAAGGAGAGCTGATGCAACGGTTTCTGGATCCGGCGGTGCTGGCCGGCATCTCCTCGCTGGACCTGCTGGCAAAGACAGTGGTGGACGGCTTCGTCGCTGGTCTTCACCGTTCGCCGGACTTCGGTTTCAGCCAGGAGTTTGCGGAATACCGCGCCTACGCGCCTGGAGACGATCTGCGCCACGTGGATTGGAACCTGTATGCGCGCACCGAGCGTTGCTACCTCAAGCGTTATCGGGGCGAGACGAACAGCCAGCTGACAGTGCTGCTGGATGCGAGCAACTCGATGCAATATACGTCTGGCCCTTCAAGCAAGATGGATTACGCGCGCTTCATCGCGGCGTCGCTGTTTTATCTTGCGATTCGAAATCAGCGCGATGCGGCCGGCTTGATTGTGTTCGATGAAGAGGTGCGGGAGTACGTAAACCCATCCACGCGGCAGGGCCAGTTGGTTAGGCTTTTCGCGGCACTCGAACGAGCTGAGCCGCATGCGCGGACAGATTTTGCAAAGCCGTTGCGGCACTTTCAGGAGCTTCTGCACCGTCGCGGCATTGCGATTGTGATTTCAGACTTCTACCAGGACCCTGCCAGCATCGTGCGCGCCATTGAGCCACTTCGCTTTCACGGAAACGAGGTGGTGCTATTTCATATTCTTGACCCGCAGGAGATACGGCCGGCGCTGAAAGGATCTTCGCTCCTGGTCGATCTGGAAACCGATGAGAAGATTGAAGTCGTTCCCGACTATGCGAGAACGATCTATGCGGCGAAGGTGGATGCGCATATCGAGCAGCTTCGCTCGCTCGCGCGGGGCGCAGGGATGGACTATCAACTGCTCGTGACGGATCAACCACTCGACACGGCTCTGCGCGAATATTTGTCGCTGCGGCAGGCAGGAAACTGATGGGCTTCCTTGCGCCATGGTTTCTGGGCGGCCTGGCGGCGCTGGGCGTGCCGGTGTTTGTACATCTGCTGCGGCGCCACGTCACCACGCCGCGACCGGTGGGTTCGTTGATGTTCTTCGAGCGCGGCACGCAGAGTTCGACGCGACACCGGCGGCTCAAGCATTTACTGTTGTTCTCGCTGCGATTTGCGTTGCTGCTGATGGTGGTACTGGCTTTTGCGAATCCGTTTGTGCGGCGAACCGCAAGCGGTGCCAATAAGCGTCTACTGCTGATTGTGCTGGATCATTCCTTCAGCATGAGAGCTGGGACACGGTTTACGGACGCCAAGCAACAGGCGCTAGCGCTGCTCGCTGCTAAGCCTAATTCGCAGAAGGCACAGATCATGGCTCTCGGCGGAAAACTCGAGGTGCTGACACAGCAGATAGCCGACGAGGCACAATTGCGTGCGGCGCTTGAGAGCATCCAGCCGGGCGATGGGAATGGAAACTTCGGCGACCTTGGGCGCGGAATTCAGACGCTGGGCGATGCGGTGCATGGACCGATCGATTTACACCTCTTCAGCGATATGCAACGCACGGCGATGCCGGCGAACTTTGCTGACATGGTGCTGCCGGCAAGTATGACACTTGTGTTGCACCCGGCGGCAAAGGGCGCAGCGCCAGTGAACTGGACTGTTGAAAGTGTGAATGCGCCCGCCGAGCTGTCCGATCCGAAGGATCCGAAGCGTTCTCGTGTTCAGGCCGTGGTGGCGGGCTTTAACACACCGGCGGCCGCGAAGGTTGTGTCACTCGTGGTGAACGGCAAGACAATCGCGACGCGTAAAGTGAACGTGCCGGCCAACGGGCGCGCGACTGTTGAGTTTGCGCCGCTTGAAGCGGGATATGGTTTCAATCGCTGCGAGGTAAGGATCGAGAGCGGCGATGCATTTCCCGCCGACGATGCGAGCGTGTTCGCGGTGCGGCGATCCGATCCCGAGCGGGTGCTGTTTGTTCATGCCGCGGGCGATCAACGCTCGGCGGTCTACTTCGGCGCTGCGCTGAACGCGGCGGCGCAGGCTTCGTTCGTCCTGCAATCCGTGGCCGCGGAAGAGACGACCGACCTGGATCCAGCTAAGTATGCCTTTGTGGTGTTGTCGGACGCAGTGGTGTTGCCGTCGATCTTTGAGCACACGCTCCAGCAGTACGTTACAAAGGGCGGCAGCGTTCTGATAGCGCTTGGCACCAGTGCGGCGCACCATGCGCGGATTCCACTGTGGGGCGGCGATGTGAAGGGCACGCACGAATATGCGCGTGCCGACAATGCGGCGACGATTGGCCAGGTGGACTTCACGCATCCGGCGCTGGAGCAGGCACAGCCGGGGAGCGATAACGGGGGCTGGTCGGAAACCAAGATCTTCTACGCCGCGATTGTGGTTGCGGGCCAGGCGCGCGTGGCGGCCCGGCTCAGCGATGGCACTCCTCTGCTGCTCGACAAGGAGGTAGGCGAAGGGCGCGTGCTGCTGTTCGCATCGGGGCTTGAGAACCTGACCAACGATCTGCCTCTGCATCCGGTCTTTGTGGCGTTTGTGGACCGGACGGCGCGTTATCTTTCGGGCAGCGAGCAACTGAGCGGATCCAGACTGGTGGATTCATTTGTGCAACTGCGCGCAGCGACTGAACCGTTGGGAGCGGTTGCGAATGTCGAGGTGATCGACCCGGATGGCCGCAGGCCGCTCTCGCTGAGCGAAGCGCGGACTGCACAGACGTTGCGGCTGGAGCGGGCGGGCTTTTACCAGATTCGATTTGCAAATGGCCGCGATGCGGTGATCGGCGTGAACCCGGATCGGCGTGAATCGGATCTGGAGCCGATGGCGGAGGATGTGCAACAGCTTTGGAGCGGGAGTTCCGGCGGCGGCACGACGGCGACGGCAGCCTCGACGGAGGTAGAAGTGAAATATCGCTCCATAAGCCTGTGGTGGTGGGTTATGCTGCTTGCATTGGCGTTGGTGGCGGCGGAGTCCGCGCTCGCCAGCGGCTACATGGGCACGCAGCGGGAGGAAATATGAGCAAGCAGAGCGAGCTCAATTCCTATATCGCGGGGCTGCAGCAAAGACTGCGGCTGGGAGCGTGGCTGCGCGGCGCAGCAATTTTCTCCGCTACGGCCCTTACCGTCACAATCGCATTGGTGCTGGCGCTCAATCAATTCGCTTTTCCGGCGAATGGCGTTATTGGGGCACGCTGGGTGCTCGTCTGGACACTCGCCGCCGCGGCGGGGGTTGGCATTGTGCTGCCGCTTATTCACCTGACGCGTGCGCGCACCGTGCGACAGGCCGAAGCCGCCAATCCAGATTTTGAGCAACGGTTGACGACATTCTACGAGGGTGAACGCAGGAGCGTCGCTGCGGTAGAGACGGACCCATTCCTTGAGCTACTGGCCGCCGATACGCTGGCGATGACGCAGTATGCGGAGCCGTCCTTACTGATTCCCGATAACCGTTTCATTGCGTTTGGCGGCGGAGGAGCGGCATGCCTTGGCGTGCTGGTGTGGATGATCGCAGCCGGACCGGGCTACCTTGGATACGGCGCTTCGCTGCTGTGGACGGGAGCGGCGAAGAGCGCGACGCCGCTCTATGCGCTCGCAGTGACACCGGGCAACGTGGCGGTGCGGCGCAACAGCGACGAGCTGATTGCAGCGCATGTGACCGGGATGCGGCCGGACAAGGTGCAGCTGTTCGCGCATTATCAGAGCGCGGCGGGATGGGAGCCCGTTGCTATGCAGCCGCAACCGGACGCAGGCGGCGCGGCCACCTATCAGTTCGTCTTTGCAGGGCTGCCGGAGAACGTGGAGTACTATGTTGCCGCGGGACCGCTGGTCTCGCCGCACTACAAGGTGCGCGTGGTCGACCTGCCGTCGGTAAAAGAGATTCATGTTACCTACCATTATCCGAAGTGGACGGGGATGAATCCTGTGACGGAGGAGCACTCCGGCGACCTGCGCGCGATTGAAGGCACCGATGCAGCCATCGAAGTGGAGATGAACCATCCTTTGAAGGATGGGCAACTGATGCTCGATGGTGGGCAGACGATTCAGCTCACGGGTGGCCAAGGCAACAAGTACCAGGGCTCAATCCACATGGAGAAGGACGGCGCTTACCATGTGGCCGCCACTGACGAGGGCCAGCAGGTGCGGCTCTCAGAGGATTACTTCATCGCTACCGACAAGGCGCAGCCGCCGCAGATCTCCATCGTTCGTCCGGGCGGCGACTATCGTGCCAGCCCCATCGAGGAAGTCACGGTCGGCGTGAAGGCGGCGGATCAATTTGGATTGAACGATGTACATCTTCATTATTCTGTCAACGGCGGCCCGGACCGCGATGTAAGTATGCTCAAAGCGCCGGGTGCGAAGAGTGCCGATGGCTCTCACACGCTGCCGCTGGAGGACTTCAAGCTGGAGCCGGGCGACCTGGTGAGTCTCTATGCATCCGCGAAGGACGGCCACCTCGAAGCGAGAACCGACATCGGTTTCATTCAGGTGGAACCGTTTGAACGCGAGTTTTCTCAGTCGCAACAGAGCGGCGGCGGAGGCGGCGGAGGGGGGGGGAATAATAACCAGACGGAGATTTCCAAGCGCGAGAAAGAATTGATCGCTGCTACCTGGAAGCAGGAGAACAACAAGGACGCCACGCCGAAAGATGCCGCGGCGGCAGGGCAGTTTCTTTCCGATGCGCAGCAGAAGCTGCGCGATCAGGTGATGGCGCTGTCGGCGCGCATGCAGAGCCGTGATCTGTCCCAGGCGAACGAGGAGTTCACCGGGTTCGATAAAGATATGCAGGCGGCGGCCACAGCGATGGCGCCTTCAGCGGAGAAGCTGCAAGGCATGCAGTGGAAGGATGCGATTCCGCTGGAGCAGAAAGCGCTGCAGGCGCTGCTGCGCGCGGAGGCCACCTTCCGGCAGATCCAGGTCGCTTTCGGGCAGCGTGGCGGCGGCGGAGGTGGCGGCGGCACAGATAGCGCCGGCCGAGACCTGGCCAGTCTGTTCGATCTGGAATTGGATACGGAAAAGAATCAGTACGAGACGGCGCAATCCGCGTCTCCCACAGAGCAGCGCGAAAAGGATGTGGAGGACGCGCTGGAGAAGCTGGACGCGCTGGCAAAACGGCAGGAGGAGCTGGCCAATCAGCAGCACAATCCTCAGCAAGGTTTTCAAGAACGCTGGCAGCAGGAGATGCTGCGTCGCGAGGCCGAACAGCTTCAACGTCAGATGGAGCAGTTGGCGAAGAACGGCCAGCAGGGCCAGCAAGGATCAAGTGGATCGCGGTCAGACCAGCCGGGTTCGCAAAAGCAAGGGTCGTCGTCGCAGAGCGGCGCACAAGGCCAGAGTGGTGCGCAGTCGTCGCGACAACAAGACGGCGCCCGACCTTCCAATTCATTGTCCGGGCAATCTCCCGATTCGACCGACCAGCGCATCGAGCAGGCCCTGAACCGTCTGCGCCAGGCGGGCGACGCAATGAAGCGCAGCGATGGTCCACAGCAGAGCAACGAATCCGCGCGGCGCGCCGCCGACGAGTTGCACGAGGCGACCAATATGCTCGCCGGTTCACAACAACAAATTGCTTCAAACAAACTGGGATCGCTGACTCGCGAGGCGGGCCGCCTGACCGAGCAGGAGCGCGCACAGGCCGGCCGAATCGAGAAGCTCGCCAAAGCAGATCATCAAGCCGAGCCCAACCAGACTGATCTCGCCGACTTGATGGCTCGGCGTCAGGAGCTCGACCGGTTGGCGCAGGATCGGCAACAACTCTCGGATGATTTGTCGAGCTTGCAGAAAAGCCTGCGGGACACCGCGCGCGAGACCGCTCCCAATGAACCCGGCGTTGCGAAGAAGCTGCGCGACGCGCTTACGGAGATGGATGAGTCCGACCTCGACAACCATGTACAGCGAACGGCGGACTGGCTGCGGAGCGGGATCAATCCGAATTCGAACGGCACCGAGACCGAGATCGCGGAGGGACTCCAGAAACTGAGCCAGCAACTGCAGCAGGCGCAGCAGGGGATGGGCAAGGACAAGCCGGGATCGCGAGCTGCAGCGGGAGGCGACGCGACGGCGGCACTCGATCAGATCGAGCGATTGCGGAGCCAGATTGAAGCCATGGCGTCCTCGCGCAGCGGCAACCGGACGAATGGCCAGAATGGACAAGGTGGTCCCGCACAAAACGGGCAACAGAGCGCACAGCAGCCGAGCAACGACAGTCGACAGCAGGCCACTGGCCAACAGCCAGGCAGGAATGGGCGGAGCGGTCAACAGGTCGGCACCCGCAGCGGGGAGACGGGTGATCGCCTGGGCCAGCGCGGCGGCCAGGGAATCCAGGGCAGCGGCGATCTCGGCGGTGAGAGCGGCGAGGTGCGCTCGGGCGGTGGTCGCGGTGCGGATGGAACCGCCTGGAACAACATCAACACAGGTAATAATCGCTACGGCCAGCCGGCTCAGCGTTCGGACTTGCCGGATGCTTCGAGTTATCCAGTCGATTCCGACCAAACATACCAGCAGGGGATGCGCGACCTGAACCAGCTGCGGCACATGATTCAAGGCGTCCCGCAGGCGGCGAAAGATGTAGCGGAACTGGCGCGGCAGATGCAACGGCTCGATCCGAGCCGCTTTCCGGGAAATCCCGCGATGGCGGAGCAGATGCACCGCGAGGTGCTCAGCTCCGTCGATCGCCTGGAACTCGAGTTACAGCATGACGGCGCGACCAGCGGCGCCCGCACCGGCAAGCCGTACGCTGTCCCGGCGGGCTATCAAGATTCGGTGGCTGAGTACTTCCGGCGATTGAGCGGGAATCCGTAGGAGATCAAGCTCGTTGGTTCTGGTGCAAAGCTTCGTCAACGTAAACTCTTCATCGGTGCATTCTTTGAACCCGGAGCACTTCACAAGGCGCGAGAGTCGCATTGCACCGTTGGGGCAGGCTCGGCTCAGATAATCTACTTTGTGAACCGGGAGAGTGGAATTCACAGGTCCCATGGCATGGAACCTTCTTCACACAGCCGCATTTACGCTATCCAAGCCGGCGGGCCTTCCGCGCAATCCCTTCGCTGGCTCTTCGATGCGCAGGCAGGCTCGCGTGCTCGCCTTGTGCCGCGGTGGATCTTTCTGCGTGCGCTCGCGGTCTTCTATTTTTCGGCGTTTTATTCTCTGCTGTTTCAAATTGAAGGCCTGATCGGTCCACGTGGCGTTCTGCCTGCTGAAAAGCTCCTGAATGCGTTGCGAAGCGAAACAGGTTCGCTCCGGTTCTGGTACGGGCCGACGCTGTTCTGGATCTCATCCGGCGAGCACATGATGATGGCCGTGACTTGGCTGGGCCTGATCGCGTCGATTGCCGCGTTCTGCAATCTTTGCCCGCGGCTCAGCTTCTTCGTCTGCCTGATCTGCTTCCTCACCTTCGTAACGGCGGCAGAAGCGTTTTCCAGTTATCAATCCGACGGCATGTTGCTGGAGGCGGGTTTCCTGGCGCTATTTTTTGCGCCGCGCGGATTGTTGCCGGGCCTGGGAGCTGCGAGTCCAACTTCGCGCGCCAGTCTGTTCCTGCTTCAGTGGGAGTGGTTCCGCATCTATTTTGAATCCGGCATAGTGAAGCTCCTAAGCGGCGATCCCGAGTGGCGCAATTACACGGCGATGGACGAGTACTATCAGAACGGCCCGTTGCCTACCTGGATTGGATGGTATTTCGAACATCTGCCGCATTGGTTCCATGCGGCCACGGTTGCGGCAACATTGGGTATGGAGCTTGCAGTGGTCTGGATGCTGTTTCTGCCGAGGCGTGCGCGGCTCATCTGCTTCTGCATCGTTACGCCGTGGGAGGTCGGCGTCATTCTCACGGCCAATTACACGTTCCTGAATTACCTGGTGCTGGCGCTGGGCTTTCTGCTTCTGGACGATCGCAGCGTGAACTGGCTGCTGCCGGCGCGGATTCGCGCTCTATTACCGGAACCGCAGGAGCCTGAAGATGCCCCGCGCAAGACGGAGTTGCTTTCCATTCTGGACACTTCCAACGAAATGAAGGAATCGGAGCCGGCGGTTGTTCGCAGCTGGACCAGGGTCTCCGGCACGGCTCGCCTGGCTATGACAGCGGTAATGCTCACATGGATAGCCTACGCGACCACAGTCGAGATGATTCGCATGCCCTGGCCCGAACTGCCATTGCCCACCGAGCCGGTGATTGCTCTGGAACCGCTTCGCATTGCCAACCAATACGGATTGTTTGCCGTCATGACCCGTGGCCGATACGAGATTGAATTCCAGGGTTCGAACGACGGCAAAAACTGGACGCCCTATCTGTTCCGGTACAAGCCTCAGGCGCTCGACAAAGCGCCGGGCATCTATGCGCCCTACCAGCCGCGCTTCGAATGGAACCTGTGGTTCGCTTCGCTGGGTGACTGGCGGCAAAATAACCTAGTGCCCCTGAGCGAAGAACGGCTGCTCGAAAACGACCCGGATGTGCTGACCCTGTTTCGTGGCAATCCGTTTGTTCAGGCGCCGCCACGCTTTGTGCGAGCGGTGCTGTGGCAGTACTGGTTTACGTCGATGGAAGAAAAGCAACGCAGCGGAAACTGGTGGAAGCGCAACCTGATGGGCCTTTATGCGCCGGTGCTGACGCGGCAGGCGGACGGAAAGTTTGTGGTGGTGCAATGGCCGGACGAGTTGCCGCCGCATGATTGAAGATGGGCAGCTATGAAAAAGAGCGCAGTGAACCCATCGGGCCTGGCGATCATCTAAACTTGAGAATGAATTCGTGGACGGGTTACCGTCCGCACTTCGCAATCAATCTGGCGGCCGTGGGAAGACGGCCGCGGGGAATCAGGAGACCGCTTGATGGCCGCTTCAAAGTCGGACGCGCTGGTAATCTTCGGTGTAACGGGCGATCTGGCCCACAAGATGATTTTTCCCGCGCTCTATGCAATGGTGAAACGCGGCGCCCTCACCGTTCCCGTGATCGGCGTCGCCTTTCCAAAGTGGAGCCTGGAGCGCCTGCACAGGCGGGCTACGGACAGCATCAGGCGATCGGGCGGAGTGGACAACAAACGCGCGCTCAAACAGCTTTTGTCGCTGCTCAAATACGTGAGCGGAGACTATACAAACAGCAGCACATTCACGGCCATCAAACAGGCGCTTGGGGGCGCGCGGCGTCCGGCGCATTACCTGGCAATTCCGCCGTCGCTCTTCGCCACGGTCATTCAAGGACTCGGCGCCGCCAACCTTGCCACAAATGCGCGCGTGATTGTTGAAAAGCCATTTGGCCGCGACCTGGCTTCGGCGCAGGAACTCAATAAAGTTGCACGTTCCGTGTTCCCGGAAGACTCAATCTTCCGCATCGATCACTTCCTGGGCAAGGAGGCGATCATGAATATCCTCTACTTCCGCTTTGCGAATTCGTTTCTTGAGCCGTTCTGGAATCGTAACTATATTGCCAGCGTGCAAATTACGCTGAGCGAGAACTTCGGCGTTGGCCAGCGCGGTGCATTTTACGAGACAGCCGGCTGTCTGCGTGACGTGATTCAGAATCACCTTTTCCAGATCGTCGCACTGCTTGCCATGGAGCCGCCCGTGGGCCAGGACTACGGTGCGGTGCAGACGGAAAAGGGAAAGGTCTTCAAGGCCATGCGGCCCTTGAAGGCCGATGACATGGTGCGTGGCCAATACGCAGGCTACCGGCAGGAGCCGGACGTGGCGAAGCGCTCCGATGTGGAGACTTACTGCGCCCTGCGGTTGTTCGTCGATTCATGGCGCTGGGACGGCGTGCCGTGGTATCTGCGCTCGGGAAAGTTTCTTCCCGAGACTGCGACTGAGGTGGTTGTGGAATTGAAGCAGCCCCCGCAAAAACTTTTTGCCGACGCGGTGCAGCCGACGGGCCGGTCGAACTATTTACGGTTCCGGCTCTCACCCAATTCCGCGGTGGCGCTCGCTGCCCGCGTCAAGCTCGCCGGGGAGGAGTTTGTCGGCGAACAACGGGAACTTTATCTATCCGATGAACAGCCGGGAGAAGAGACACCCTATGAAAGGCTCCTGGGCGACGCTATGAGGGGCGACGGAGCGCTCTTCACTCGCGAAGATGCGGTTGAAGCCGCCTGGGCGGTGGTCAACCGTGTGCTCAAGACGCATCACCGGGTTCGCCCCTATAAACGCGGCACCTGGGGACCAAAGGACGCGGACGCTCTGATTGCCGCGGATGGCGGATGGCATAATCCGAACACCGCGGAGACAGCGGGATGCTAACTCTGGCGTAGAGCGATATATGCATATTTCCATCGTCGCAGGCCGCCAGGCACGGCTGGTTGCGGTGTGCAGTGTTGCACAGCAGGCTCTCGAATGGTTTGAAAGAATGGCGGTGAAGCGGAGCGAGTAAGATGCTTCTGCTGGAAACCGAGTCCTTGACGAGCATGACGGCAATCGAGCATGCAACGGCAGGGCATGAGCCCGTTTGTTATCGAAGTTCGCATGAAGCGGGTGGGACCTGTAGACTCTGGACAGATGCTCTTTGAGATGAATGGCCGAGGATCCCGGCGCCAGGAGCGGTGGAGATGAACTTTTCAAATCGTCAGTGGCCGAACTGGGTCCCGCGCCTGTTGTGGATACGGCGTGAGTGCCCCTGGTGCAATTCGCTCAAATTCAAGCAAGCCGAGTTGCGCCCGGTCGACGGCCTGCTCAGCATGTTCGCGCTGAGGCCGGTGCGCTGCATGTTTTGCTGGCGAAGGTTCTACTGGTTTGCGCTGCACGGCTTGGATGCAGTCTAAGCGGCGATTGAAAAACTGCTGTTGCAGCTTGGCTTGTTGACCTCAAGACAAAATCAGCATTTCCTTAAGTTGGGGCATGGCGCTGGCAAAAAGCGGGTGCCGTGCGGCGCTCTGGAGGGGCAGCGATCTCTGCCGGGCGCGGACGGCCAAGGGGACGGCGTCATCGCATACGGAAAGAGTAGCACTTTCCTGGATGCGATAGGGATGGACGATGACACGCGCAAGAAAAAACCAGGGATACTGCGTCAACTGGATATGTTCAATCTCCACGGCGTTGAAATGAGCAGTTAATCGGCGAAGAGCTAGAGTCAGCGCACCGGCGACGGCATGCTGCGAGGTCGGGCCCACGCCGCTTCTCTCTAATCCAGAACTATGTCTGACCAGGTTCCACCCGTGCTTCAGAATCCTCTTTTGCAGGCGTCGAGCATCCACTGACCGCGTAAAGTTCCAGCCTTCGCGAAACTCTTCGGTTGCCATCCTCAGGCCATGGGGCAGTTCGACTCGCGTTCGGACCAGGATATTCGTTTCGACGATGTTGCGCATAGGTCAATCTCCTTCTGGTCGCTTTCAGTAGCTGAAGCCAGGCGCATTTTGCGAACGGACAGTCGCACTGCGCCTAAACTGAGAAGCCTGCAGATTGGTCTGATTTGATTGCTGGACGATTGCATACTGAATCGAAAAGCCGCAATGAAGGCATTGTGCCTCCATCAGGCGGTCGCCGTTGCCGGCAAAGGGCGCTGTAAAGGTTCTCAGGCATTCCGGGCAGGGAATCGAAGCGCTTGCGTCCTGGGAAGAGTGATATGCGCTTCGTTCAATCCTGAGAGGCAAGACGGCGCTCGACGGGTGAGGAGCGCGCCGCTCCGTTTGAGCCAACCTGGCCATGATCCGCATCAGCCCCTCGATGCCTTGGCCTTTCTGAAAAAAGGCGTCCGCGACAACGCCGGGAAACACTTCGCCGCGGGAAGAAGAGCCGCTCATGGCGATGGTTTGGATTGCGGGGAAGCGCTGGCGAAACACGTAAAGTAACTCGAACCCTGACATGCCGGGCATGTTGAGGTCAGTTATAAGGATGTCAGTGATGTCCTGGCGGACCTGACGCAACGCGGCGAAGCCATCTTCTGCGATTCGCACGCGATGGCCCATTTCCTTGAACACAATCGACATCGAGGTTCGAATCGCAAGAGAATCGTCTACGATGAGGATTTCCTTATTTGTGCGTGCCATCTCTCACCTCCCCGAGCCCATCACGAGTGTTATTCGTTGAGTGTTCCATGCCTGCAGTCGCGAGACTGTTCAATTCTGAACACGGTAAATCAGATGTGGAAAGGGGGGGTCGCCCACGATAGCTCCTCGCCTGCCGGTATCGAAGCCTGCAGACGAAGGAGCTTTGCGCCGCCTTTTGCGATGCACACGGGAAGCGAAGTGGTCCGGGCGCGCTAGCGTGTCCCGATGATGGACTCGTAGTAGCGAACATACTGCGGCACGACCAGCGACGCGCAAAAGCGCGATTGCGCGGTCTTGCGTCCTGCTTCGCGCATGGCATTCATCCGCGCATGGTCCTTCAACAGGCCTAACGCGCCCTGTGCCATGGCGGTCACATCGCCAACTGGATAGAGCAGACCTGTCACCCCATCGTCAATCAATTCCGGAACGCCGCCAACGCGGGTGGCAATCGACGGGACCTTGCAGGCCATGGCTTCCAGGGCCACCAGGCCAAATGACTCCAGTTCGCTGGGCATCAGCAGCAGATCGGCCAGCGGCAACAGTTCGTGCACTTGCTCCTGTTTGCCCAGAAAGCGGATCTTGTCCTGGATGTGCAGATCCCGGGCCAGCCACTCGGCTGCCGAGCGATCGGGCCCGTCGCCCACCAGAACCAGTTGCGCCGGCAATTCCAGCGCTACCTGCGCGAATATCTTCACCACATCGACCACGCGTTTGACGGGCCTGAAATTGGAGAGATGCATGAGAATCGCTTCGTCCGGCCGAGCCAGGCGGCCGCGCGCTTCCGCGCGTTTTGCCTCGTCGTTGATGGGGGTGTAAACATCGCAGTTCACGAAGTTGGGAACCACCTCGATGCCGCGTGTGACGCCGAAGTCTTCGACCGTTTTCGCCTTAAGATAGGTGGAGATGCTGGTAACGCCATCGCTCTCCTGGATGGCGTAGCGGGTGATGGGAAGGTAACTGCGGTCAAGACCCACAAGGGTGATGTCGGTGCCATGCAGGGTAGTGACGAAAGGCAGGCGCAGCCCGCGCACCGCGACCATCTGCCGGGCCAGCAGCGCGCTTACCGAGTGAGGAATCGCGTAATGGACGTGAAGCAGGTCAAGGCCGTTGAACTCGGCCACTTCCGCCATGCGCGAGGCGAGGGCCAGGTCGTAGGGTGGAAACTCGAAGAGCGGATAGCTGGAGACCGGCACTTCGTGATAAAAGATACCCTGGTCGCGGCCGGTCAGGCGGAAGGGCTGCGAGTAAGAGATGAAGTGGACCTCGTGGCCGAGCGCCGCAAGCTCGATGCCGAGTTCGGTGGCCACCACGCCAGAGCCGCCATACGTGGGATAACAGGTAATTCCGATGCGCATTCAATGCTCCCTAATAGATGCCTGGAATGAGACGCTTCGTGACGCTCAAGTAAGCTGCATATTTGGCGCCGAATGCCTGCTGCAAGGCTGTTTCCTCGACGTGAATCCTGTAGAAGAGGGCTGCCGTCGTAGGCACAATCATGACCACGGCGGCCAGCCAGTTCCGTTCGTGAAGTGCGATGGCCAAGAACACCAGCCACAATCCGGAGTAGGATGGATGACGCACGAATCGGTAAAGCCCGGATTGGCAGATGGTCTGGTTTTCGCGGATCGCCACATTGGCGCTGAACGCCTTGCCCAGCGAGAGGATCGCCGTCCAGCGGATCACCAGGCCCGCGATCAGGACGACAATGGCAGCAATCTTGAGCCAGTGCGTTCCGCCGAACATGTTGGATGTGGCCTGCCTGGAAATCCATTCCGCTGCTGTTATCGAAACGACGA
>Ga0182024_10008817_pt1 | contig 21087 bp, 18 predicted proteins | sample P32metaG_FD_120480 | JGI IMG/M metagenome (GOLD analysis project Ga0182024, IMG submission 120480) | Permafrost microbial communities from Stordalen Mire, Sweden - P3-2 metaG (Illumina Assembly) | ecosystem: Environmental > Terrestrial > Soil > Wetlands > Permafrost | place: Sweden: Stordalen...
CCTCCAACAACTCGATCGATCAGGCATATCCCCCTCCCTCACTAAAGTTCATCGCTCGACTCTATCGCCCCTTTGTTTTGATAACGATACAAACTCCTTTTGCCGTAACTCATTTAGTTTGATGTTCATGCAAACTGCCCGGGGGGTGGGGGCACAGCATCGAATTCTGTTACGCAACAAGACCACCCTGAAATCTGTTAACTCCAGCTCTGCCAATAACTTGTACGCTTGTAGGCCCGCCGCGCACCGATTTGGCGCGTCGCGCTCGAATGTGCTAACTTCGCCCCCTATGCCCAAACGAATTGGCCTTCTCCTCAGCGGTCGCGGCTCCAATTTCGAGGCCCTGGCCGATAGCGTCGCCGCCGGCCGCCTCCCTGATACGCAAATCGCCCTCGTCGTCAGCAATCGCGAAGGCGCGCCTGGCTTGGCCCGGGCCATCGAACGCGGAATCCCCGCCCGCGTCATTCCCTCCAAGGGCCTTGAGCGCGAAGCCTATGACCGCGTAGTCGTCGGCGCGCTCGACGATGCGCGTGTGGACCTGGTCTGCCTGGCCGGTTTCATGCGCCTGCTCTCGCCCTATTTCATCGCCGCCTATCGCGGACGCATCCTGAATATTCACCCATCGCTTCTGCCCGCTTTCCCCGGCCTCGAGGCCCAACGCCAGGCGCTCGAATACGGCGTGAAATTCAGCGGCTGCACGGTGCATTTCGTCGACGAGCTTCTCGACGCCGGCCCCATCGTCGCCCAAGCCATCGTCCCGGTCCAAGACGGTGACACCAGCGACACGCTTTCCGCCCGCATCCTCGCCGAGGAGCATCGACTCTACACCGAAGCGGTGCGCTTGATTCTCTCCGGAAAATTCCACATCGAAGGGCGCCACGTCGTGCCCGAAGTCGACGCGAGCATAAAAAATAAATGACCGCCGCAGACAATTCGATCTTCCGCCCAGTCGACGAACAGTTAGCCGCATTGCGCCGAGGCGCCGCCGAGATCATTCCCGAAGACGAATTCCGCGCCAAACTCGAAAAATCGCGCGCCGCAGGCAAGCCTCTGCGCGTCTACCTTGGCGTCGATCCCACCGCGCCGGATTTGCACCTCGGCCACACCGTCGTCTTGCGCAAGCTCAAGCACTTCCAGGACGAAGGTCACACCGCCATCTTTCTCATCGGCGATTTTTCCGCCATGATCGGCGACCCCACGGGCCAATCGGAAACGCGACCGCCGCTCACCCGAGAGCAAGTGGACGCCAATGCCAAAACCTATCTCGAACAGGTTTACAAAATCCTGGACCCCCAGAAAACAGAAGTCCGCTACAACAGCGAATGGCTCGGCAAAATGAGCAGCCAGGAAGTCGTGCAGCTCTGCGGAAAATATCGTCTGGCCCGCATGCTCGAGCGCGAGGATTTCCGTTCTCGCCTGACCGCCAACCAGCCCATCTCCGTGCACGAGCTGCTCTATCCACTGCTCACCGCATACGACGCCGTGAGTCTTCAGTCCGACGTCGAACTCGGCGCCACCGAGCAGAAATTCAATCTCCTGGTGCACCGCGAAATCCAGCGCGAATACGGCCAGCAGCCCGAAGCCGTGCTGACCGTGCCCATCCTCGTCGGCACCGACGGCGAGCGCAAAATGTCCAAATCGCTGGGCAATTACATCGGCATCAGCGAGCCGCCGTCGCAAATGTTCGGCAAGATCATGTCCATCTCCGACGATCTGATGTGGTCCTACTACGAGCTGGTCACCAATTTCTCCTCGCCCGTCATCGTGCGCCTCCAAGAAGAAGTCCGCACCGGCGCCCTGCATCCAAAGAAGGCCAAGATCGAGCTAGCCCATTCGATCGTCGCGAACTTCCACGGCGAAGAAGCCGCCAAGAAAGCGGCCGAAGAATTCGATCTTGTCTTCAGCAAGCGCCAGGCGCCGGAAGAAATGCCCACGATCAAAGTGCCCGTCGGAGAAAAGAAGAGGATCGTTCAGTTGATCCTGGAAGCAGGCGCCGCTTCAACCCTGACCGCAGCGAGTCGTTTGATCGTGCAGGGCGGTGTCGAGCTGGATGGGAAACCGATTACATTCGAGCGGGAGGTGGTGGACACCTCCGTTCCGAGCCAGAAGGTCCTGCGCGCCGGCAAGAAAACGTTTGTGCGTGTGGTAGTCGAATGAGGTTTGGCCGGGCGGTTCAGTCGTTCCGCGTGCTCGCATTGTGTCGGCGGTAAACGAAGTTGAACGCGACCGCGGTCACCGCTAGCACGGCAAATGAAAACGCGCTGCCTTCCGGGCCAACCGAGCCGCCGGTAAGCCAGCGCGCGCCGTGCAGCGACGCCGCGAACAAGTGGCCGGGCATCACCAGGCCGCTATTGGGCACCGAATAGAGATAGGTTTCGCCGAAATCAAACGCGGCGTGCCAACCGATCGCCAGCCACAAATCGCCGGTGCTCCGCAGCGTCAGGCAGAGGAACAGCCCGATCGTGAACACGCTGAGCGCGCCGACCACGCCTTCGCCAGGATTGTGAAGATGCACAGCGCCGAAAATCAACGACAGCAGCAGCGCCGCCGGCCAGAAGCCGACGCCTTCGGTCAACGTGTACAGCAAGTAGCCGCGAAACAAAAACTCCTCGGCGACACCGACCGCCAGAAAAACGACGGCCCAGCGCAGCGCGTAATCAATAGCCATGCCGCGGCCCAGCGCCAGCCCACCGAAGGAGTAGCCGTGCCACGCGGCGATCAGCAGCATCATCGCGCTGAGTTGCACGATGCCCCACAAAGCTCCTTGCCAGAAGCGCGCGGAAAATGCCCGGCGCCATGGAACGCCGTACGCTCCGACGTTCCGCCGCTCGATCAGCGCCATCACTTGCGCGGCCCCGAGCGCGCCCGCGATCAAGACAAGCTCCCGAACGAGCAGCACTTCCGGCGTATTCAGCAAATCGGCCACGCTCGCGAAGGGATCGAGCGCGATCAGAGATTGCAAAGCAAACTCGATGATCACGAAGATCGCAACGTACAACGTGGCGCGCCAGCCGGCCCGAACTCCGTTGGGCCCGAGAAAAATGATCTCGGCGAGATCGCGCTCTCTTTCGTGGCCTCGCCGCACGGGAGGTTCGCCGCTGTTGCCGCCGGCTGGATCAGGTTCGACGGGTTCGAGTGGATCGGTCATTTGCTTGTCTTATGCCGCCGCCCCGCGGCTTTCCGCGAGTCGCGCGAGTCGTTCCAGGTAATCGCTGTTGCGCTGCCTCACGGCGCGCCGCGTCCAGAGCCAATCCAGCCAGCGCCCGAGCCGTCCGGGCATTTCGTACTGGCTGACGAATCGCAGCATCGTCGAATCCTTCGCGCCTTCGCCCGCGATGCGTTCCAGCTCCCAGCGCTCCAGGCCGCGCACGCCGAAGGCATCCGCAAAACGCCATTCGAGCAGCCGCGCGTAAGCAAACGCTGTGATGACGGCAGTGAGCGAAACGGCTTGGGGTCCCAATTGGCCGGAGATACGCACCTTGAGCCCGACCGAAAAATCCGCCGCGCCGCCTTGCACCTCAAAGCCGCTCTGCATCTCCGCGCCGTACCAATAGGGCATGCGCTGCGGAACGAAGAACGCGAAAACGTGTTCGGGAGGCACGCCAATCGGCCGGGTCAGCTCGACTCTCGCCATAGGCGACGCCAATGTACCACGGACCCGGCGCCGCAGTTTCGCCCGAGGCGTCGCTCTCCGATGAACGTGTGGAGTCCACGCGGGTGTGGCATGCGGCCCATCCTCCGCCGCGCTCGCAGGTGCTTGATTACCGCTCCCGGCGTACAATGAGTGCACGCAACGAGGTCGTCAAACCCCATGGGGTCTTCAACGTTCGTGAGTCGCTTGCGATCACTTTCGCCGTCGGCGAAGCGTGCTGGCCTGGCGCTGCTGCTCACGTTCCTGGTGTACGCCATGATCTGGCTGCTGCGGTTTCTCTATCCGCGGCGATTCCCGCTGGGAAGCTTTCTCGGATTTGTGTTCGTGTGGGCGGCCAGCTACCTGGTCGTTTACGGCGTGATCTGGGCGCGAAAAAGGCTGCTGTGGAGTTTGCGCAATCAGATGGGCGCCGCGTATGTTCTGATCGCGGTCGTGCCCGTTCTATTGCTGCTGACGATGGCTGGCCTCGCGGCCTACATCCTTTACTGGCAAATCGGCTCCTATGTTTTGTACAACGAAGTGCAGACGCGCGTACAGCGCGTCGCCAATGTAGCGGGTGCGCTGGCCACCGCGCAGGCGTTTGAAAACGCGACGACCGGACGCCCGGCCGCATCGCTTCCGGTTCCCTCGTCCGCGCAGGGAATCCTGGACGCCGCCAAAGCCGATCTGCCCGGATTGCAGGTTGAAGTCGGCGCCGGAGGTGACCTTCTGGCGCGCACGCATTCGAGCGAAGCGGCCGGCTTTCGCGGAATTGTTTTCAGCAATCACACGCTGACGCTGCGAGCCGTCGCCGTCCGCGAGGCCGCCGGCGGCAAGGCGATGGTTTCGGTTTCGGCGCCGATTTCGCCGGAATTTGTGGCCACGCTGGCGCCTGAACTTGGGACCATTCATTTTCTGGTGATGCGGCCGGTTGCCGGAAACGCCGGAAATGTCCTTCCCGGGGAGATCGTGATGCTGAATGGCGAGAAAGCCGTGCTGGCGGATCGCATCGCAACCGACCGCCCCGATCCCAGCCCGGCCAATTTTTTCGACAAGAGCATCAACGGAATCACGGACCTGAAGCTGGTCGATATGGACGCCGCGCCGGGGAACGAGGCCCAGCTTCGGGCGTCGTTCGTGACGCGGCCCTCGCTGCTGAACCGCACGCTCTTCGGACCGTTTGGAACGTCCGGCAGCACCGCCGTGACGCTGCTGTTCACGATCGGCGGGGTATTTCTGTTGCTGGAGTTGGCCGCGTTGGGCACCGGCATTTCTCTGACACGCTCGATCACCTCGTCGGTCGATCATCTTTATCTTGCGACGCAGCACGTGCAGTCCGGCGATCTGGCGTTTCGCGTGCAAGTGAAGCAGAAAGACGAGTTGGGCTCGCTGGGCGATTCCTTCAATTCGATGGTGCAATCGATCGGCGGCTTGATCGCGGAACAGCGCGAGCGGCAGCGGCTTGAAAACGAGTTGGCTATCGCGCGGGAAGTGCAGACGCAGCTATTTCCGCGCGAACTGCCGAGCGTGCCGGGCGTCGAACTCGAGGCCATTTGCCGGCCGGCGCGCCTGGTCAGCGGCGATTACTACGATTTCATCCGCATCGGACCGACGCGTCTGGCCATTGCTCTGGCCGACATCAGCGGCAAGGGCATTTCGGCGGCGCTGCTGATGGCCAGCTTGCAAGCCACGCTGCGCAGCGAATTGCTGCGTGACGGACTTGCCGACGAATCGGCGCTGCCCAGCACGGCGGAAGTTGTGGCGCATTTGAACCGGCACCTGTACTTGCACACGTCCGAAGAGCGCTACGCCACGCTCTTCCTGGCCATTTACGACGCGCGGACTCAGCGGCTCAGCTACACCAACGCCGGCCATTTGCCTCCGCTGTATATTGACGGCAAGTCCACGCAGAAATTGGCGACCGACGACACGGTGATCGGCTTGTTTAACAACGTGGAATTCCGGCAGGCGACCATCGACGTGGCCCCGGGAGCCTTGCTGGTGATTTACAGCGACGGCATGACCGATCCGGAAAACGCAGGCGGCGAAGCTTTCGGAGCCGACCGATTGGCCGAGGTCGCCGCGCGCTCCCGGCAATCGCCGCCCCAAGCGATCGCCAGGGCCATGCTCAAGAGCGCGGAGGAATGGAGCGGATCGGCGGAGCAGGCCGACGATATGACCGTGGTTGTGGCGAGATTCTCAGGGGCAGCGGAACCGTCGCTTGCGCAGGAATTAGGCGCGGGGTCTAACGCGCCGGCCGCTTTTGGCGGCTAGTTTGTTTCGCTGCGCTTGGTGAAGGTTTTGCTGCGTCTGGAGAACGGACAATTTCGACCGAGCATTTTACGTGGTTGGATACGGCGGCCGAAACGCTGCCCATCACAAGACGGTCGATGCCTTTGAGTCCATGCGAACCGAGAACGACCAAATCGGCAGGCCAGTTCGCGGCGTACTCGACGATTTTCGTTTTAGGGTCTCCGTCCTCGACGACTTCGGTCGCTTTGAAGCCTGCTTTGCGCAGCCTCCCGGCAGATCGCGCGACGAGTTCTTTGGCTTGCTTGTGACGGTCCTCTTCAATTTGCGCGGTGTGAGCTACCAAGTGCGGGAAGAGGTCGGCGGACACGTAGCTGGAAATCGGCTCGATGACGTTCAGCACCCGAACCTGCGTTCCTTCTCTGCGCAATTGCGTCAGAACGGCTCGCTCGGCTTGCTCTGAGTATTGGGACTCGTCAATGGCCAGCAGCACTCGCATTTGTTTTTTCCCCCGAGGACGTTTGCTCCGCGCGCCTATCATAAACCCTCGCGGGGAATACGAAGAGAAAGAGGTGATCCTTTTCGCCGCTCCACGCGGAAAGCAGGCCCGCCGCACGATGGGCGAGCCGATGGAAGCTGTGAGATATTGGTAGTTGCAGAGCAGGAAAACGCTGGGTGAGATTGACGGGAGAGACGGGCATGCGCATTGGCGTTCCCAAAGAGATCAAGGTTCAAGAGTATCGAGTGGGGCTGGTTCCTTCGAGCGTCCATGAACTCGTTTACAACGGACATGAGGTCATGGTCGAGAAGGGCGCGGGAGCCGAAGCTGGGATTGCGGACGAGGCCTACCAGGTGGTGGGCGCGCGGATGGCGGAGACGGCGGATGAGGTGTTCGCCTTTGCCGAGATGCTGGTGAAGGTGAAAGAGCCGCAGCCGGCCGAACGCAAGAAGCTGCGGCCGGGGCAGATTTTATTCACCTACCTGCATTTGGCACCCGATCCTGAGCAGACGCGCGATTTGCAGCGCAGCGGTGCGACTTGCATCGCCTACGAGACGGTGACTGCGCCGGATGGTTCCTTGCCTCTGCTGACGCCGATGTCGGAGGTTGCCGGGCGCATGGCGCCGCAGGTCGGCGCGTCATGCCTCGAAAAAGGGCATGGCGGACGCGGCGTTTTGCTCGGCGGGGTGCCCGGTGTGCCGCCGGCGGACATTCTCATCCTGGGAGCCGGCGTGGTGGGCTCGAACACAGCGCTGATTGCCGTAGGCATGGGAGCGAACGTAACGGTTGTGGATCGCTCGATGGCGGCGTTGCGCCGAACCGCCGAGCATTTCGGATCTTCGGTCGGAACGGTTTTCTCGACACGCAACGCGCTCGAACGGCTGGTGCGCAAGGCTGATCTAGTAATCGGCGCGGTGCTGGTGGCTGGCGGCGCGGCGCCAAAGCTACTGACGCTCGAAATGGTCAAGAGCATGAAAGCTGGATCGGTGCTAGTGGACGTTGCCATCGACCAAGGCGGCTGTTCGGAGACCAGCCGCCCGACAACACACGCCAATCCTACGTACTTGGTCGATGACGTAGTGCATTACTGCGTCACGAACATGCCCGGGTCGGTGCCGCGAACCTCAACTTTCGCGCTCAACAATGCCACGCTGCCTTTTGTCCTGGCTCTGGCAAACAAGGGATGGAGGAAAGCAATGGCCGACGATCCGCACTTGCGCGCCGGCCTCAACATATACGACGGCAAGATCACCCACCCGGCTGTAGCCGAAGCACTCGGTTTGCCTTATACGCCAGCGGAAGAAGTGGTACACGCTGCGCCCACCAGCGTGCAGGTCTAGAGTAAGACGAATAGACGCATGTCTGGCATCAGTTCGCGGCGACTCTCTGACTAGCTATCTGCTGCAGAGTCCAAACAAAGTGGGGCGCCGCCAAAACGGGCACACCCAGTTGACTCCAGCCGCCGGGTGCAGGTAACTTATGGCGGTTTGGGGCGCAACGGGGCTAGCGTGGCGTGCATCCAACGCGATGTGCGGCGCAGACTCCGGGGCGACGGGGCAGGCGGCGCAAACGCGCGCGAGAAGCGAACGTGCGGTCACCTCATCGGTCTATCACCGTGATTCTGCGAATCCTTCCCGAAAGTCCGTGTGCCCGCGTGCCGTTTTTCTGCTGTCCTAGCCGGACGTAGGTCCTAGGTTCCACGGAGGCGCGGAGGATCTCTTGGCCCTGGCGCTGGAAGAAAAATACGATCAGGTACGCCAGCTCATCATGATGGGCAAGGAGCGCGGCTACCTCCTCTACGATGAAGTGAACGACACCCTGCCCGCAGAAGTACATTCCTCGGAAGAGATCGACGATCTGCTCTCCACGTTTGAGCGTTATGGCATTGACATTTATGAGGACGTGACGGCGGCCAAGGCGGCCCGCGCCTCGCTTGAACCGGCGGAATCGACCGCCGCCACCGATCTGGTCGTTAGGGACGAACCGGCTGGCAGCGACGAAGTGGAACTGGACCTGACGCCGGGCCTGCTGGAAAAGACCAACGATCCCGTGCGCATGTATCTGCGGGAGATGGGCACGGTAGCGCTGCTGAACCGCGAAGGCGAGGTGGCGATCGCCAAGCGCATTGAGCGCGGCCAAGTGTTGGTGCTCAAGACCATCACGCGCTCGCCAATCGTCGTCAAGGAACTGCTGGCGGTTGCCGAGGATTTGCGCAAGGGCACGCGCTCGATCAAACAGATCGTTCAGTTTGATGATGAGGAACTGACCGAAGAGAAGATCGAAAACAAGACGCGACAGACGCTCAAGGTGCTAGACAAGATTTCCCAGCTATACGAGGTGGCGCTGAGGGAAGCCGGCAAGCTGGAGCGCACGCCGAAGTCGAAGAAAATGCCTTACCTGCACGCGCGGAATGCAGTGTCGCGAACGCGCATTCACATCTCGCAACTGGCGCGCTCGCTGGAGTTCAACCCGTTCGAGCGCAAGCGGCTGATCGACAAGATGCGGCACACGGTCGTGCGGCTGCAGTCGCTCGAGCGAGAAGCCGGCAAGCTGGAGCGCCGCGCCGACGTCTCGAAGGGCGACACGGCGGCCGAAGCCCGCCGCGAACTGCGCACGCGCCGCACGGAACTGCGCGAGATCTCGGATGCCAGCGAGGTGGGACTCACCGAGCTGAAGCGCACGCTGCAGATTATTTTGCGCGGCGAAGCGGAAGCCGGGCAGGCCAAGAAAGAATTGACCGAGGCCAACCTGCGGTTGGTGGTTTCCATCGCCAAGAAGTACACCAACCGTGGACTGCAGTTCCTCGATTTGATTCAGGAGGGCAACATCGGCTTGATGAAGGCCGTGGACAAGTTTGAGTGGCGCCGCGGCTACAAGTTTTCGACGTATGCCACCTGGTGGATCCGCCAAGCCATCACGCGCGCCATCGCCGACCAGGCGCGCACCATCCGCATCCCGGTCCACATGATCGAGACGATCAACAAACTCATTCGCACGCAGCGGCAACTGGTGCAGGAGTTTGGCCGCGAACCCTCGTCGGAAGAGATTGGCAAGCGCATGGATATGCCGGTGGCCAAGGTGCGCAAGATTCAGAAGATCGCGCAGGAGCCAATCTCTCTGGAGACACCCATCGGCGAAGAAGAGGATTCGCATCTGGGCGATTTCATCGAGGACAAGGCGGTGGTCTCGCCGTCGGATGCGGTGATCAACCTGAATCTCAAGGAACAGACGGCGTCGGTGCTGAAGTCGCTCACGCCGCGCGAGGAAAAGGTCATCAAGATGCGATTCGGCTTGGACGACGGCTCCGAACACACGCTGGAAGAAGTGGGCCAATCGTTCGCCGTCACCCGCGAGCGCATCCGCCAGATCGAGGCTAAGGCGCTGCGCAAGTTGCGCCACCCGTCGCGCTCGCGCAAGCTGCGCGCATTCCTGGAAGGCTCTTCCCGCGAATATCTCTGAGGTGATCCGCAGTTTGCAGCGAACTTATTTCGGATGCGCATCGTTTTTGTTCTGCGCCGATTTATTGCGTGGGCTCCAAGTAGAGCCCACACCCGTGTATGCTGATTGGTGTGAGGCTGGCCTGACGCCATGAAGAGTAGCGAGCAAAAGCAACTGGATATGGTGCGCGAGCGATTCACGCGGACGGTGGATCAATTCGCGGAGACCGTGCAGTCTCGCGGTGACGTGGTGGCGCGCACGGCGGCATTGGCGACCGCGGGGTACCCGGATGTTTCCGCCGCGCTGGCCGTGGACGTAGCGTGCGGGCCGGCGACGTTTGTGCGGGGGTTTGCGCCGATCGTGGGGTGCGTGGTCGGCGTGGACTTCACGCCCGCGATGCTCGCGAAGGCCCGGCGAGTAGTGAAAGAAGCGGGGCTGGCGAACGTGGAGTTTGTGCGCGGCGATGGGAATGCGCTGCCGTTCGCCGACGCCACGTTCGATCTAGCGCAGTGCACCTATGCCTTTCATCATTTTCCCGAGCCGGCGAAGGTGCTGGGGGAAATGGTGCGGGTGGTGCGCAAGGGTGGACGCGTTACGGTTGTGGACGCCATCATCCCCGAGCGCGCGGACAGGGAATGGAACGATCGAATCGAGCGGCTGCGGGATGTGTCTCACGCGAAGATGTTGACCGATGCCGGCTTCCGGGAACTGTTTCGAGCCGCGGGACTTCGCGTGATCGCATCGGAGGTGCGCGAGCGCGAGCGGGAGTTCGACGATTGGATGTACGGCGCCGGGTGGGGGCCCGGCTCACCAGAATACGAGGAAGTGCGGCGGCAGGTGGAGGCGTCAGCAGCCGGCGACAGGGCCGGTTTCGGGCCGCACTTGCATCCGGAGAGCGGCGCACTCCTGGTGAAGCAGTCAGCGCTGGTTCTGGTGGGTGAGAAACCATGAAGCGCGGGACGACCGACTGCGTGTTGTGAGATTTTTTCTGATAGCCTACCTTTCGCTCCAATGAACTTTCACTTCGAGGTGCTAAAGACCGATCCCTCAGGCGCCCGATTGGGCCGCCTGACGACGCCACACGGAACGATCGAAACGCCAGCCTTCATGCCGGTGGGGACGGCCGGCACCGTCAAGGGCATGACGCAGCAAGCGCTCGAGGAATTGAGCGTGGGTCTGCTGCTCGCCAATACCTACCATCTCTATTTGCGGCCCGGGCACGAGTTGATCGCGCGGATGGGCGGGTTGCACCGGTTCATGTCCTGGAATGGCGGCATCCTGACGGACTCGGGCGGCTATCAGGTTTTCAGCTTGGCGGATTTGCGCAAGGTGAGCGACGAAGGCGTGCGCTTCCGATCGCACCTGGATGGCTCTGAGCATTTTCTGACGCCGGAGAAAGCGATTGAGGTGCAAAGGGCGCTGAGTTCGGATATTGGGATGGTTCTCGATGAGTGCATCGAGTATCCGACCAGCCGCGAACGCGCACAGGCAGCCGCGGCACGCACGGCGGACTGGGCGGAGCGCTGCCGCGCCGCGGTCGAGGCAGGCGGCGCGAGTGAGAGCAATCCCGGGCAGGTTTTTTTTGGCATCGTGCAGGGCGGGATGTACGAGGATTTGCGGCGCGAGAATGCGGAGCGATTGGCGGAGATGGATTTTCCGGGGTACGCGATTGGCGGGTTGGCGGTGGGCGAACCGCATGAGCTATCGCGCGAGATCGCCGAAGCGACCGCGGCACACCTGCCGCAGGACCGGCCGCGTTACGTGATGGGCGTGAGCAAGCCGGAGCAACTTGCCGATTACGTGCGTTGCGGCGTGGACATGATGGACTGCGTGCTGCCAACGCGGAATGCCCGCAACGGCTGCTTGTTTACGCAGCACGGCCCTCTGCACATCAAGAACGCGCAGTATGTGCAGGACAGCCGCCCGGTGGATGAGTCGTGCGGGTGCATGGTTTGCCGCCGTTATTCGCGCGCGTACTTGTGCCACTTGTTTCGGGCCAACGAAATTCTGGGAGCCATCCTGAACACCCACCACAATCTTTACTTTTATCTTGACAGGATGAGGGCAATTCGAGAGGCTATCGCGTTCGGGGGCCTACCGCAGCTCTGCTCAGAGCTTCAAGCACGCCTGGTAGCTGGCCAACCGGAATAGAACGAGTGGGGCGCTTGGCTCGCGGCGGTTTCGAGAAGTACACTCAACCGAGGCGTCGTTGGTCCTGCCGGTCTATGAGCCAGGCAGGATTTATTTTCTGTGTGGGTTGTAAGACTGGGGAAGAATCGTTGGCGTGGGAGCGGAAGCGATCATGAACTCGGGGGCAGTTGGGGCCAGCCTGCTGTTTTTCCTGCAAGCATCGCCGGCGAACGGCATCATGGCGTTCCTTCCGCTGGTCATTATCATGGTGATTTTTTATGTGTTGTTGATTCTTCCCGCGCAGCGCCGGCAGAAGAAGACCACATCGATGTTGGCCGCCCTGAAGACCGGCGATAAGGTCGTGACCAGCGGCGGTCTGTATGGCACCATTGTAGGAATGGAGGGCGAGGCCGTGCAGCTTCGCATCGGGATTGGCTCGGAACAACTGAAAGTGAAGGTGGCTCGCTCGGCTGTCGCCGGCGTGGAGTCGGACGGCAAGGAGGGGTAAGTGCCGTCGAGGTTGAACATGCCGGCCATCGGGAGTATGGTGGTGTCATCAGGTCTGGACCGAAAGAGTGGTAAGCGACCATGAGTTCCAATCTTAGATGGAAAGCTGTATTTGTGTTCGCTGTGGTCTTCCTGTGTGCGTACGGGTTGTTCGGCCTGCCTACGTTTCCTACGTCGCTCGCTCAGCTGCGTGAGAATTTCCGGTCGCGCATTAAGCTGGGGCTGGATCTGCAGGGCGGCACGCATCTGATCTTGCAGGTGCAAGTGAACGAGGCCGCGAGCCAGCAGACGGATCAGGCGCTCGACCATCTGACTACGCAACTCCACGACAAGAACATCCATTACGACGAGCTTCGGAAGGTAAACGATACGCAGATTCTGGTTCACAACCTGGCGCCGGAATCCACCGGTGCGTTCCGAGACTTGGTGGATTCGGGCTTTCCGGACTGGAGCATAGCTCCGGCCGCGGGCGAGACTTCGGGCTATCTGCTCACCATGAAGCCCTCGACGGTCGCCGCCATTCAGGCGCAGACCATGTCGCAGTCGGAAGATACGATCAGGCGGCGAACTGATGCGCTTGGCTTGACCGAACCTTTCGTGGCGCCTTACGGTCAGGGAGAAAACGAAATTATTGTGGAGTTGCCTGGTGAGGGCGATCCGAACCGCGCGAAGTCTGTTATTCAGGCTGGCGGCCAGCTCCAGCTACAACGCGTGGAAGACACGATGCCCTATCCTTCCAATACGGCAGCATTGGCCGCGCACGGCGGCGTGTTACCTCCGAACACCGAGCTTGTACCTTCGAAGGACACCGATGCTTCCGGTCAGGGCAGCGTCTACTTGCTGGACCGCGCGTCCATCATCACCGGCCGGGACCTGCGCAGCGCCACCGCGCTTCCCAGCACCGACAATCCGGGCAGCTACGAGGTTGGCTTCACGCTTTCCACCGAGGCGGCCCGCCGCTTTGGTCCTTTCACGGAGCAGAATATCGGCCGCCCGATGGCCATCGTGCTTGATCATAAGGTGGTATCCGCGCCGGTCATCCAGAGCCGCATCGACGATCAAGGACGCATCACGGGACGTTTCGGCGAGCAGGAGGCCAACGACCTGGCACTGGTGCTGCGGGCCGGAGCCCTTCCGGCGTCGATCCGCTACCTCGAGGAACGTACGGTCGGGCCTTCGCTGGGAGCGGACTCGATCCGGCATGGTGTTCAGGCATCGGTGGTGAGCCTGCTGGTTGTGCTGATCTTCATGGTGGTTTATTACCGGCTGTCTGGGGTCAACGCGGTCGTGGCGCTGCTGCTGAACCTAGTGATTCTGCTCGCGGCGCTGGCTTATTTTGGAGCGGTGTTGACGCTGCCGGGCATCGCCGGCGTCATTTTGACGATCGGCATGGGCGTCGACTCCAACGTGCTGATTTTCGAGCGCATTCGTGAGGAGTTGCGCGCGGGCCGGGCACCGGCGAGTGCCGTGGACTTGGGCTTTAAGCGCGCCTTTCTGACCATCATCGATACCCACGTCACCACGGTGGTGTCGGCGATTTTCCTGTTCGTTTTTGGCACAGGTCCTGTGCGTGGTTTCGCGGTGACCTTGACGATCGGTCTGGTGGCGAACCTGTTTACGGCTGTTTACGTATCGCGCGTGATTTTCGAGTGGCACCTGGCCAAGATGACGCGCCAGGAGGCTCTGAGCATTTAGTGTTGGGCCGCCTGGTGGCAGCCGGGAACAAACCGGTGCCGGGCGGTGTCTAATCAACATTGGAGGATTGGGGCTGGCATGGAGCTGTTTCACCACGACGTTAATTTTGATTGGATGGGCAAGGCGAAGTATTTCTTCGCTCTATCGCTAACGCTTTTGCTGATCGGGTCGGCCTCGTGGATCCACAAGGGCAGCCTGGATTACGGCATCGATTTTAAGGGCGGGACCTTGGTGTACGTTCGTTTTGCCGCCAAGCCGCCGGTCGACCAGCTTCGGCGAGGGCTGGCGCAGCAAGGATTGGGTGAAAGCGTCATTCAGCAGATCAGCGACATTTCCAATCCGAACGCCAACGAAGTGGTCATCTATTTGCCGCAGCACGGAGAGGGCAACGAAGCGCTGGACACTGGCAAGACCGAAATTTTGAATGCGCTGCACGCCACGCTGGGAGCGGGCGACCCCAGCAAGCAGGATATTAACGCAGCTTCGGCTGACACCATTGCTGAGGCGCTGGTGCGCAAGGATCCGTTAGCACTGGGAGCCAATGCGGCCGATCGCTATGCGCAGTTGGCCAAGCAACTGGCCGATTATCGCGACCGCGCGGCGCGCGGCGTGGTGGCGAATGTGGACGATTTGCGGCAGGCTGGCGCGACGCCGGCCGTGGTCTCGGCTTTGAAGGATTCTTTTTATGCCAGTCCGTTTGCAGTCATTAACGTGGAGATTGTAGGGCCGAAAGTGGGCAGCGAGCTTCGCCGGCAGGCGATTTACGTGACGCTCTACGCTTTGGCCGGAATGCTGGTTTATATTGCATTTCGTTTCGAGTGGGTGTACGGTGCTGCGGCTGTTTTGGCGGTGTTCCACGACGTCTTGATCACGCTGGGACTGTTTTCGCTTTTGCATTTTGAAATTTCGCTGACGGTGATCGCGGCGCTTCTGACGCTGGTGGGCTATTCGATGAACGATACGATTGTCATCTTTGACCGCATTCGCGAGAATGTGCGGCTCATGAGGCGAGAGCCGTTTGCGGCGATTGTGAATCGTTCCATCAATCAGACGTTGTCGAGGACCATATTAACTAGTGGCCTGACGTTCCTAACCGTCCTGGTACTATTCATCATGGGTGGAGATGTGCTCCGCAGTTTTTCATTTGCGTTAGTGGTTGGAATTCTGGTAGGAACGTACTCAAGTTTCGGTATCGCCGCTCCTTTGGTTGTTGCTTGGTACAACTGGAGGGGACAAGGCGCGGTACCAGTTTCCGGCTCCGCAGCCGGCACGAAAGCTCGGACGGGGGAAGCAGCAGCACGCTTGGCCCCGGTCGGCAGGAGGTAATCACAGGATGTTCGACGAATTGGTGGAATCGAGCGTAGTCAAGAAGAAGACCAACACGGGTTGGGCGGTTATCATCTCGACGATGGTTCAGGTCGGCTTTCTACTCGTCTTGATCTTGATCCCGCTCATCTATACGCAGGCCTTGCCGAAGGCGATGCTCACAACGCTGCTCGTTGCACCACCGCCGCCACCGCCGCCGCCGCCACCGCCTGCGGCGACTCCAACTGTGGTCAGGCCTGTCGCCAGGTTGCTCAATCAGGGCGTACTCACTCAGCCGAAAGCCATCCCCAAACAAGTCGCCGTCTTCAAGGAGGCCGAGCTGCCGCCTGAGGCCGCCGGCGGAGTCACCGGAGGATTCGGTGTAGATGGTGGACTTCTTGGCGGTGCGTTTGGGGGAGCGACCGGCGCGGCGCCGCCCCCACCGCCCCCACCCCCGCCACCGCCGAAGCCGACGGGCCCGATCAAGGTTGGCGGCAACGTCCAAGAAGCCATGGTCATTGCTCGTCCGAACCCGGTCTATCCGCCTCTGGCGCGGCAGGCTCGCATTCAGGGCAACGTTGTGCTCCATGCGATCATCGATAAGGACGGCAAGGTGAGCGAACTACAGGTTATTTCCGGCCATCCACTCCTGGTGCAATCGGCGCTGGAGGCGGTCAAGAATTGGCGATATCGGCCCACCCAGTTGAACGGCGAAGCGGTCGAGGTTGATACCACCATCACCGTCAGTTTTGTCCTAGGGGGATAGCCGGGCTGGTTGTTGTTTGGCTGTCCCGGAAGAAGTATCCGGCCGGATCCGGCTCGTGGGAAGGCTTCGGCCGATAGAGCGCGAACGAAAGAAAAAGGAGCAAACCGTATGGTTGCGAACGTTGCTGTATCGGCACTGAACCTCGTGGTCGTCCAGGCCGGAACATGGGATTTGCGTTCCATGTGGGGTTCCATGAGCATCATCGCCAAGTCGGTGGTGTTTCTTCTGTTTGTTTTGTCGGCGTGGTCTCTCGGCGTGATGATCGACCGTGCATTGATGTACAGCGCGGCGCGTAAGCAGTCCCGCGTCTTCGTGCAGCAGGTGGCCGGAGCGCTGCGGGAAGGCAAGCTCGACGAAGCGATTTCCATTGCCGAGCGTAACAAGAAGAGTCACATCGCCAAGGTGGTTGCCACCGGGCTCTCGGAATTTCAATCAGCCTCCTCGCAGGTGTCCGAGGCCGAGGTTGTCGAAGCCGCCAAGCGAGGCTTGGATCGCTCCATCGCCATCGTGCATGCCGATATGAAGCGCGGCTTGAGCGGCTTGGCGACGATAGGCTCGACGGCGCCGTTCGTCGGGCTATTCGGAACGGTGGTCGGCATCATCAACGCGTTTAAGGGCATCGAGGCGGAGAAGGCCACCGGACTTTCGGCGGTGGCGGGCGGTATCTCCGAAGCGCTGGTGACCACGGCTCTCGGTCTTCTGGTGGCCGTGCCCGCCGTTTGGGCGTTCAATTATTTCACGAATAAGGTAGAGGCCTTCGACGTGGAGATGGACAACTCCTCGATGGAGTTGATCAACTACTTCATCACGCGGCGAAGCGGAAAGAAATAAGCCATGGCTCATTTCAAAGTTTCGGCGGCGCCGGTAATGGCGGCGCCGAATATCATCCCGATGGCGGACATCATGCTGGTGTTGCTGATCATCTTCATGGTGGTCACGCCCATGCTGCAGAAGGGCATGACGGTGCAGATGGCGACGGTGCCGCACGCCGAAGACATGCCCAATGCGGATCGTGACGACGCGGTAATCGTAGGGATTTCACGCGACGGGGCTATCTTCCTCGGTAATGACAAGGTCGGGATCGACCAGATCGCATCGCTGGTACGGGATCGTATCTCGAACCGCGTGGACAAGACCGTATTTGTTAAGAGCGATGCTCGTGCCAAGTACGGGGACGTGGTGAAACTGGTGGACGAAGTGCGATCGGCGGGCGTCGACAACGTAGGTTTGCTCACCGACCGCACAGAGACAAATAAGATCCCACCTCCGCCTGCCGACTAAGAAAATTCGCGGGTACAGGGCCGTCTCGGATGCAAGTCCCGAGGCTGCCCTGGCCGCCGTGGCCGGATCGGATGCGGAGCAATTAGAAGCGGGCACCTACGAAGGTCGAGAATAAGAAGGAGCGGGTGAACTATGGGAATGGACGTAGGGTCAAAAAAAGGCGCGATGGCGTCGATGAATGTTGTTCCGCTCATCGACATTCTGCTGGTACTGCTGATCATCTTCATGGTGATTACTCCTCTGACCCCTAAAGGGTTGAACGCTTTGGTGCCGCAACCGGCGCCGCCTAACCAGAAACAACAACAAGACATCCAGGCGAAGACCATTGTGGTCCAGGTTCTGGATAACAATAAGTTGAAGATCAATGAAGATGATGCTACCTGGGATACGCTCGGGCCGCGGCTGAACGATATCTTCAAGCTGCGCGCGGAGAAGGTGGCTTTTGTGAAGGGCGATGACACGGTTCCGTTCGCGGATGTCGCGAAAGCGATCGACATCATGCGGGTCTCCGGGATCGACAAAGTGGGCCTGATCACGGCCAAGCTTGAAGCGGGCCAGTAGAACTCGCTAATTGTTTCGAATTTCGGTCTATCCTTTTTCCGGGAGGACCGTAAAAGTAAAATGGGGATGGAACGTTTCCAATGAACGCACACGCGAACACTTCCAAGAATCGCAGCAAGGCGCCGGTGGCATGGACGGCGCTGGTTTTGTTGGTGGTCACGTTCGGCGCAACGGGATGCGACAAATTGAAGGCTCGAGATCAACTCAACAAGGGAGTGGCGGCCTTCAAGAACGGGCAGTATGACGCGAGCGTCGAGAACTTCAAGGAAGCGAAGGATCTCGATCCGGATTTGCTCAATGCCAGGCTCTACCTGGCGACTGCCTATGCGACCGAATATATTCCCGGAGCGCCTTCGGACGACAATATCCGGCTGGCCAATCAAGCGATCGCTGAATTTCAGGATGTCCTGACTAAGGACCCCAATAATTTGCCCGCGATTGATGGGATTGGATCGATCTTATACAACATGGCCGGTACCCCGTTTACCCCCGAGAAGTTCGAGGAGTCCAAGCAGTACCACGAGAAGCACATCGCCATCAACGCGAATGACCCCGAACCGTACTACTGGGTTGGCGTCATCGATTGGACGCTGGCCTATCGCGGTAACGCAACCATGCGCCAGGCCTATAACGTCCAGAACCCGAAGAAGCAGCTCAAGGATGTCGATCCGCTGCCCGATAAGCTCCGCGCAGATTTTTCGCAACAATACGGCATGTTGGTGGACGAAGGCCTGCAAATGATTCAGAAGGCCGTCGAGTTGCGTTCCGACTACGCGGACGCCATGGCCTACCAGAACCTGCTTCTCCGCCAGAAGGCTGATCAATCCGACAGCGCAACACGCGCCGCGCTCGAGAAACAAGCTGACGATCTGCTCGACAAGGTAAAGGACATCAAGCAAAAGGAAGCCGAAGCGGCAGCGGCAAAGTCCTAATCCCCCACAGCTTGACATGCCTCCCAGGGCGTCCCGGCAAAAACGGGGCGCCTTTTTTTTGTCGCGTGCTGACTCCACCGCGGGATTGCCCGTCGCGGTCGTCGCAGCGAGAGTGGCCACCATTGGACAAGCCTCTGTACGGGACTGGCGCACGTATTGCCAGGGGTCCTACAATAGAAGCCCATGGAAGAGGCCGGCAAATCGGATAGTGTGCTGATCCCGGTGGCAGTCGGCAGGGCAGTGCCGGTTGACCGCAACCTGGAGGCTCGCTTCGAGATCTTGCTGGACCGGGTGAGCCAGAACCGCTCGGGGGAAGACCTAAGTCCCTTGCGCCGCGCCTTTGCATTTGCCGCCGAACACCACCAGCAGCAGACGCGCGAATCGGGAGAGCCGTACCTGTCTCACCCCCTCGAGGTGGCGTTCATCCTGGCGGACCTGCGTCTTGACGTCACCACGCTGTGCGCCGCGCTGTTGCACGACATCGTCGAGGACACGCGAATGCCGATTTCGGCGATCGCCACCGAATTCGGTCCGGATGTCGCGCGGCTGGTGGAAGGGGTAACCAAGATCGCGCGCCTGGAGCTGGTATCGCCAGAGGTGCGCCAGGTGGAGAGCGTCCGAAAGATGCTCTTGGCGATGGTGACCGATGTTCGCGTGGTCCTGGTGAAGCTTGCCGACCGCCTGCATAACATGCGCACGCTGAGCTACTTGTCGGCCGAGAAGCAGGAGCGCATCGCGCGCGAAACGCTCGATATCTACGCCCCCATCGCTCACCGTTTGGGGATGGGCGTGATACGCGGCGACCTCGAGGACTTGGCTTTTCGTTACCTGGAGCCCTCCTCCTATTTCGAGTTGAAGCAGAAGGTTGCCGATCGCAGCAAGGAACTCGAGACATTCCTGCTGGACGTGCAGGAGACCATTCGCAAGACTCTGGCCGACAATGGTATTCCGGCTGAAGTCGAAGGCCGCATCAAGCGCCTCTATTCCATCCACCTGAAGGCCCAGAGGCAGAAACGCACTCTCGATCAGGTATACGACCTGCTCGCCGTGCGCATCGTCACCGATTCGGTGCGCAGCTGTTACGCAGCTCTGGGAGTCGTGCATCAGATGTGGCGGCCGGTGCCCGGGCGATTCAAGGATTACATCGCCATGCCCCGGCCAAACCTCTATCAATCGTTGCACACGACCGTCATCCATGAAGGGCAGCCATTCGAGGTGCAGATTCGCACGCAGGAAATGCATCGCATCGCCGAACAGGGCGTGGCCGCGCATTGGAGATATAAGGATGGCGCGAAGCTTTCCGGCGAGGACGACCAGCGCGTGATCTGGATGCGGCAACTGATCGACTGGGCGCGCGAGATGCGCGAACCCTCGGAATTTCTTTCCACGTTGAAAGTGGACCTCTACTCGGACGAGGTGTACGCCTTTACGCCGAAGGGAAAGGTGGTGGCGCTGCCGCGCGGCGCCACGCCGGTGGACTTCGCCTACGCGATTCACACCGCGGTAGGCCACCAATGTGTCGGCGCGAAGGTCAACGGGCAGATCGTGCCGCTGCGCCATCCGCTGTCGAATGGCGATGTGGTCGAAATTGTCACCCAAAACGGCCATACCCCTAGTCGTGACTGGCTCAGCTTTGTGCGCACGGCGCGGGCGCGCAGCAAGGTCCGTCAGTGGATCAATCTGAACGAGCGGCAACAGGCCACCGCGGTCGGACGCCGGCTGGTCGAGCGCGAAGCCCGGCAGTTAGACGTAAGCCTGAAGAAGATTTCGGACGAAGAGCTGCTGCGTGTTGCGGCCGAGTATGGGCGCTCGAAACTCGAGGACCTTTATGCGGACCTCGGTTACGGCAAATATTCCGCGCGACAGGTCCTGGCGAAGCTGACCGGGCGTTCGGTCGAGGAAACCGGTGCGTCGCAGGAGCCGGCGGCGCTGGTGTCCAAGGTCAAGCGGATGCTCGGCATTCGCGATCAGGGCATCCTGGTGCTTGGCCAGGATAATCTAATGGTATATCGCGCCAAGTGTTGTACGCCGATCAAGGGCGACCCGATCGTCGGGTACGTCACGCGGGGCCGCGGGGTAGCGGTGCATAACA
>Ga0182024_10008818_pt1 | contig 21087 bp, 18 predicted proteins | sample P32metaG_FD_120480 | JGI IMG/M metagenome (GOLD analysis project Ga0182024, IMG submission 120480) | Permafrost microbial communities from Stordalen Mire, Sweden - P3-2 metaG (Illumina Assembly) | ecosystem: Environmental > Terrestrial > Soil > Wetlands > Permafrost | place: Sweden: Stordalen...
TGGTCTTTCACAAAAGGATCTTGTGCCCGAGTTCGGATCCCCTAGCAGAGTTTCTGAATTTCTCAAAGGTGAGCGACGACTGAGTTTGGAGCAAGCAAAACGGCTGGCAGACCGGTTCAAGCTAACCATTGCTGCTCTGATTGATACAGATAAAGGCTGATCAGCAAAAATCGTGGATACTTTACCGCGCCATCATTATTGGTATCGCCGGTGATGAAGAACTCTCGAGCGTACAGATACCACCTTAGTCAGGATCTTCGAACTGCTTGGTGAGCACATTCATCCATCGCCCATCGACACTGCGATACTCTATAGAGCCTATATCACCGGGCTTCTGCACATTGAATCTCTTACAGAGTTCCAAATATTTTGGATCATCAGGAAAGACATCCCAATTTGCATTGGTCAGTTGTCCATCATCCAAAGCGCTGCGGGACGACATCATCAGGCCGCGGTTCTCCAACATCACAGCGCTCTCGCAACGGCGACCGATCATGGCTAAACCCGCTGCTTTATGTATAGCGCGCTCCTCCAGCATGCGAGCAAGCTGCTCCTCAGTGGGATCTGGATCGTAATATTGCTTGTCGCTCATTTTTGGCTGTTATCCTTGGCTAGTTTGGCAATATGATTGTTCCACCTTGTCGCGGATAAAGGGCTCACACTCTTTAGAAAATGCCGCCTCAATACGTTGCGAGTATCCGGTTTTCACAGGATCACGGGATGTTCTCAGCATACACCAGGAGGGTCGGCGCATGTTCCCTCTGCATGGGAACCCGGCTGGGATGGCCCGGCGTCGGTATCGACTGTCGAGACCAGCTTCATACCTCTCTCTCTACACAAATAAAAATTACCCTGAGAGCCTCAGATTGGTTACCGTGTATTCTTCAGGAACATCAAGGCTGTAGCCGACGGTTAGCCGATCAGGTGCCGGAAATTTTTCGCTCATTCAAGTTTGCTGACGCCTGCGCTGTTTTTTCACCGCCGCTGCGTTCGCATGATGATTTCTCCATCACTCAGTTAAAGTTCCTGCCTTTATTCCATGCACCGCCAATTAGCACGACATGCTAAAACCATAATGAATACCTGTCTGTTAATCCCTGGAATTCGGGTCGGTAACATGACTGCACAACTGCCGATCAAAATATTGCGCTGGAGCGTTTTCGTGCCATCACAGCCGCGTTGATCTACGTGCTAGTGCTGGTGCTTTGGTATAGTGGCGGGTCATTTATTGGGGCAAGGTTTCTCTATCTTGATACCGGCTCCGTACTGGAGCCCCCGGTCTCCGCCAGATTATCCATCCGCTGTCGGCTTTCGTCTGAACGTACGGATTTCTCCCTTTCGATTGTGCTGGTCATTTCTTTTTGTCACTGTGGGCGCGAACGTGGCGCCGAACAACAAGGTCGCTGCCGCTTATTCGCTGGTCATCTTGGTCTTGATGCTACATGTGGCGCTAACAAGCGTTTTCCTTCTGTACTGCGGACCGTGGGCCGGTGAATGCCTGATGTGGTTCACCTCGCATCTGCTTGGCTCTCTCATTTGTGGCTTGATCGCCGTCAAACAGATCGCACGAAAACCACTGCAAGCTGCGGTGTGAAAACATCCGCCGTTCTTATTCGAGAGGTATGCCTGATATCGGGTTTGGTGCATCAGTTCTGGCTTAAATGCTTCTGCGCAGCAGCACGAGCGTATTGCTCGTTCGCGATCTCTGAGCCAGCGCTGTTCTTTTACCGCCGCGGTGCAATTCGTTGTGGATGAGAAATCCGGACATTTTTTCTGAGTGCGGATAGTTTGCATCGAGATGGTGCAGACTGGAAGTGTGAATGGACATTGTTGAGGTCGACCTTGCGGCTCGCATCGATAAGCGATTCGGACTATCATTAGATGGGCATAGGTTGGTATGGTATTGAGCGGCAACCATAAACGCGTTCGATGAAGGGGGTGAGGAAAATGATCAAGCACAACATCAAACTGATGGGCTCAGGCACCAAAGGCACAAGGGTATCCGGTGCGACATTGCGGCAGGTGCTTGACGTTTTCGTCGATGGTAGCAAGCGCGCCTTACGTTTTAGAAGTGAAGGCAGGAGCGTTGCCCCAGGTAACGATCCGGCATGGTTGTTGAAAGCCGCCGATTTTGAGTTTATCGGTTTGGCTAATGGGTCGACCGTGATCTGCATTGAGTCAACAGCGATCCAGGACGCCGCGCCCGAGAAATTGTTGCAAATACCAATGTGGAATGATGCGGATCCCAACCGATCTGCTTTTCAGATGTTTGAAGAGGCACTGATTGATGCAATAAGCGGTAAAGCTGACAGCGATCATTTTGATGATGGACTGCTGACTACCTGTGCGCAACTTTCGTCGATCTTTGATCGAGGTATCGAAAGTATTGAAATTACCAACGGCAGTCGTCAATCGCCGAAAATTGTCGTCGCGCCGGCCGATATTGAGCAAGTTACGAAATTGCGCAAACAGATCCCACCGACACAAATGGCAAAAGTCTCCGGGAAAATGGACATGATCAGGCACAGCGATAAAGCGTTCGAACTCGTTCTTGATTCAGGTGAAACTATCCGCGGTATCGCTCAAAACTTAGACGCCGAGCAACTGGGACCCTGGTACGGCAAACGTGTTTTGATCACCGGCAAAGCTGTCTTCAGACCGTCCGGTGGAATTCTTCGCATTGAGGCGACCAAGATTGATCCGGTCGAAGGCACCGCTCCGGCATTTTGGGCTAAAGCGCCGCGTCCGATCGCAATTAAATTTGATGAACGCCGCTTTCATAAGGCTCAGAGCGCTAGATCAGGAATGAACAAAGTCTTTGGCGCTTGGCCGGGCGATGAAACGGAAGAAGATATAGATGCGTTGATGAGATAGTTCTGTGCCGATTTCCGACAACGACCGCCTTGTCCTGGATACAAGCATTGTTATCCACTATCTTCGGGCAGATTCTGTCGGTATATACGTCGAATCGACGTACCATCTGCGCAACAGGGGTGAAGTCCCAATAATTTCCATTGTCACGCACGCAGAGGTACTTTCTTTCGCTAACAGGAGAAATTGGGGCGAAGCCAAAAAAGATCGGTTAACAGAACTAATTCGAGAATTTGTTGTGATACCTGTTGATACGCAAGAAATTGTTGACGAGTACGCCAAGATTGACAATTACGCGACAGCACTGCCCTCTTCGCAAAAGATGGGCAAAAATGATCTATGGATTGCCGCCACGGCCTCACTGGCGAACGCTCGACTGCTGACTACCGATAGAGATTTTGAGCGCATTGGTGGTATTTTCTTCCACCTTGCATTGATAGATCCGTCCGATCCGCGTCCTGAAACAACGAAGTCTGTCGAGATGTTGTAGCTAAACCGGCTCAACATTGAAGTCTAGATTGCCCACGCGCCTGCCTTTGGTTGCTGCGCCGGAGATCAGCCTACCAGGCGCGCCCCTGCGTCAAGCCCAAGCGCTGCGCGTGCCTTCGTCAGGCTTGACCGCCGGGACCCCGTGCGCCCGGTAGCGCAGCGCTGCATGCACAGGCGACAGGCAAGTCAGCGCACCCGACACTGGCACAAATCACCAAACTAAATCACGTCGCTGCCGGCGCTGACTGTCCCTACACCAGGCTCTGACACAACTCTGCCAACAGATCTGCACAATTCCACAGTTACCCGGCCGGCTATCGAACCTACTATGTTCGCATCAGGCAGGCACAACCAACCGGCTGCCGACTAAGTTTCTAAACTAGGAGTCGACTAATGACAGAACCCCGCCACGCCTACCAGGCTGCTAGAGCTCTCGACCACGAGCAGAAAAACGAAACCGGCATCCAGCACGAGCATGTGCAAGCTTGGCACAACGTCAGCCAATCCATATACCACCCGCATCATGCACACCAACATGCGCACCATCATCTGAATCACATCCAACACGCTGCGCAACCTGCTGGTGAACACTCAGCGCAGACACGCATAGTTGAGAAGCCGAACCAGCAGACAAACGTGATTGAGAAGCCGAATCCTCTGACGCCGGCGCAAATGCGCGAACGTCAGCAATCGAGCGCAGACGATCAGCAGTGGGATGAAACTACCGGTGGCGTGCGCCGCGACATTAGATCCGCATATGATGCGACTACCGGCGCTGTCCGCGGTACGTTCACAAACATCCACAGCACATGGGACAGGTTCACCGACGGTTGCACCCAGCTTACCTCGTGGTTCCCCGGCGACAATACACGCAGGCATGCTGAGGAGTTGAACATACAGGCAGGAACGGAGATAAAGACCGGGCACATTCAGCTGGCAGATAAGCTGCTCAGTCGCGATCTGCAATTCTCCGTCAGCTCGTTCGGACTTAACGATAAGTTGACGGTTGAGCTTTCGGCCGAACTGAGAAAACTGCACAAAGAACACAAAGATCTGCCCCGGCTGCAGATCATGAACGAAGCCTAGAATCGGTAATCAGTTCATGTGCTGGTTAAGTTAATCGACAAACCGGCTGTTATTGCGTAATGCAATCACAGCCGCGTCGCCTATTGAGTTTCTTTTTTTGGATCAGGAACCCGAGATCTTTCGCTCATTCAAGATTGCTGACGCCCGCGAGGTACTTTCACCGCCGCTGCGTTCGCGAGCTGTAGCAGATCATTGATCACCGGCTTGGGTATTATTTCCCGAGTCCGCTCTCGAAATGAATTGTGCCGAACATTACGCTTCTGATTTAGGATCTTCACCGTCACCGGCTCATCGGGTGAATTTGCTTCCGGGGAGCCTAAATATTTTTAGAGTGGTGCACAAGTTGACGTCGTCTCCGCCCTGAAGAACGGGAAATTCCTGGTCGTACAACATTCCAACTCGAAGCACGCAAATCAGAGTAAACTCTAACTCTCCCCGTCACGAAGTGGGTCTAATGAAAGCACGAAGAAAGCAAAGATCGTTAATTGCGTTTGTTGCAACTGGCGCCTTGGTTGCTGCACTCCTTCCTTTCACACTGTTGGTGTGCGTTTGTTCCTATCGTATTGTTACAGGGGTGGCAGACTGGTTCGTGGAACCTGAATGTTATCTTATATGTTTGCCGCTCTTAACGATTGCACTTACCCCAATCGGTGCGGTCCTTGGCTCCCTTGGCTGGGCCTTGTTCACATTGGTTGGACTAGTAAGCAGAAAGGCAAATGCGACTTCCAAGTGACTGATCGAGTCTTGAGCCGATTTCTTCAGTGGCCTACTCTGGGACAAGCCTTGAGAGAAGCCGCTAGCCACATCAATTGAGTGATTGAGCCCTCTGGCATCAATGCGGTCCCCTGATTGACCATAAAATGGTGGCGCATACGCACGGCTGATGAAGATGTTTCGTCCGCAAATACGCATCAGGCCGCAGAAGATGTACAACTGAAAACGTCACAGTGATTATGGGCGTGGTGGCATATACGCACCACAGACTATCCGGTCGCCAATCTTGATTGCTGGCTGAATTAGACCACGTAAACCTAGCATATCGAGGCGATTCAGAGCGAGCTCGCGCATCCTGAAACGAAACAGCAAGCGAAAGAACACTTGAATCAGCTGATCGAAAACACTACGATGTTTGTCAGTCGCGCATTTACCTCGGCGCGATGAACCGCTGGCAAAAGACCAAGGCAAGTCCTCGTTCTAGACAAAATCACATTGATCAATCCAATAGAAGCTGTGTTTTGATCGAAGGTGTGAATGATTTGGCAGAAAGCGCGAGACTGATATTCGAATCTCCCTTATGCTTAAGCATCACAAACGAGCCGTGCTTTGTGGCCTCAAGGGCTGACCACGGAATTTGAAGCGGCGGTCCAAACAGGAATCCGAAGGCACCTGAAGAAAGGTATAAATATTCGGGTGTCATTGCAATGTCGAGGCAACTATTGCAGCTGATTCTCCCGATCTTAGCTGATTGCCAGCGCTGCCATTCTCCACGATATGGCTCCGTTACGGGGAATTCTTGAGACAGCCTCTTCCAACCGCTCAACTGAGGGAACATTACGACTAGTCCAATACATAGAATTGCGCTAAAAGCGGCACAGATTAATCCGAGAATCGCGTACAAAATCGGTTCGTTCAAGGCTTCAACCCACGAAACTTACTAGTTGTCCATAAAATTCTTTGGTCAGGATTGTTGTCGTTCAGTCATGATGTCATTGTACCTAGTAAACTATTTTATTCGATTCCGGGTTAGCTTGCTGCCAATTGTTCATACTATCGAGTGCGACTAACACCAAGCGCTTTGCAGATCTCTGTCTTCGCTTTGCCGGCAGCCACCATCGCGCGGGCAGCTTCGATAGTCTCAGGTCTGATGCGACGGCGACGTCCGGTCAGTTTGCCCAGCTTGCGGGCAACTTCTAAACCATGCGCAGTGCGTTCACAAACATCAATAATACGTGGGACAGGTTCACCGACGGTTGCACCCAGCTTACCTCGTGGTTCCCCGGCGACAATACACGCAGGCATGCTGAAGAATTGAACATACAGGCTGGAACAGTGATAAACACAGGGCACATTCAGCTGGCAGACAAGCTACTTAGTCGCGATCTTCAATTCTCCATCAGCTCGTTCGGACTCAACGATAAGTTGACGGTTGAATTGTCGACCGAACTGAGAAAGCTGCACAAAGAACACAAAGATCTGCCCCGGCTGCAGGTCATGAACGAAGCCTAGGTTCCGTGTTCAGTTCATGTGCTGGTCACGTTAATCGACAAACCGGCTGTGATTGCGTAATGCGGTCACAGCCGCGGGGTCTGTTGAGGTTTCTTTTTTGCGATCAGAAATCCGAGATTTTTCGCTCATTCAAGATTGCTGACGCCCGCGAGGTACTTTCACCGCCGCTGCGTTCGCGAGTTGTATCTGATCGTTGTCCGCCGCATCTCTTGCGCGTTTGAACGGTCCAAGCTGGACTCCTAGACTCATCTTGAGAGTTCTTGCGAACCATTAGTGGGCCAACTTCGGCTTTCCCCACTGTGCATAGCAATCCGCTAGATCGCTCATCGCAGCCGCATGATATGACTGCGCTCGTTCGCGTTCGCTCGGCGTTCTTGCCCGGAAAATCATGTTCCAAAATCTTGTTTTCGGCTCGTCAAAGATTGCTACTCCCTCTTGTCTCTCGCAAAGAGCCACACATTGCTTGAACTGCACCTCAGCATCTTCAAAACGTTTTCTCTTGCAGTAGAATTTCCCTAACTGCTTCTTTGTGTAGATTTGACAGTCGAACTCTTGTCTCGCTTCCACAGCTTCTCGATACAATTTTCCCGCCCGCGCGTGATCGCCTGCGGACTCAAACGCCTCCGCGACAAAGCCGAGATCTTGCCACTGAATTGACTTGTCTTGTGCTCTGGCGATCGATTCGGCTTGTTCGATGTTCTCCAGCTTTCCGCTATGGCACAGGCTCTGCAATTTTTGTTGCGTTGGTAGGTAGGCCTGATTGTACTGGTCACGCTCATTAGCGCAGCCGTGCAGAAAGAGCGTGCTCAGGACGACAACTGCAAATGTTTTGTACGAATGCATTTCCGGGGCGGTCACGCTGGGGGAATCTTTTCCCATCTTCCCACGTGTACACGCCTATTGCGCCGGGTCAAGCTCTTGATAGAGTTGCCACCCATACGTGGATGTGCGATACAGAGCATCTCGACGCTGGTTTGGGTATAAGTATTAGGTCAATACAGAACAGTCGCGGTATCGTCTGTGCGTAAGTTCAACCTGATTCTCAGAATCATCCTGGCTGGGGCTCAATTCTGCGTCCCGGCAATCGCACGAGGGTCAGGCGTTAAAGAGCGAAGCTGCGGCGCTGAAATGGTGCGACGTAGATTTTGACAAAGCTGGTACGTTCACAGTGCGGGACACGAAGAACCGGACGGACTAGACCCTTCCCATGACCGAGCCGATCAAAGCTGTATTGCAGCGGCGTAAAGCAGATAGACCGAAAAGCGAGTTCGTATTTGCTAGCACGTCCACTGCGACAGGTCACTTAGTAGATATTCGGCGACACCATGAACTGGTGATCAAAGATTCGAAAGTGCAATTTGATTTGCACGATCTGCGGCGCACATTCGCATCAGTGGCAGCCAATCTTCGGCTGCCACCGTATGTGGTGAAAGCTCTACTCAACCATCGCACCAAAGCTGACATAATTCAGTACCACTATCTAGAGTTCGAACTCGACGTGTTGCGCCCAGCGATGGAATCAATTAACTCCCACCTTCTTAGCTATGCCCGTTCAATGTAACCTTCCTCATATTCGCCAATATCCACCTCGTCGATTTCGTCTTCATCAATGTCTAATCTGCTGCGTACTATAAATTCGTACAGTACCGAGATATAAGTTGGAGCGTCCCAATCCGAAAATTGGAATGGTGACAGTTTATGATTTTCCGCTATGTTTACTTTATGCTGCATCAGTTTTCGTTTTACTCGCGTGGCCTCGTCGCCGGATAAGTCCAGATGATCGACGATCTCGTCATGAAAACGTTTATTACCAGTTAGCTTGAGCGAACTAAGCTCTGCCTCGTAGCCGATAACCTCCGCAATCGATTTTACAAAAACTTCTCCGAAGACATCATTTTCAATTTCGCGACCATTGGTAACCACTGCGCATCTGTGCTTTGGATCATTCTTTGCAGACTGAATGATTGCTAACTTTGCGGGTGCCAGCTCTTCGAGAGCCACGTTGGGAGCCAAATCCCGGTCCATCACAACTGCGCTAAACCTGCTGATTTTCAACATTGAAAGCATTTTCCCAATAACTCCATCATCTAGGGCATAGTGAGCAAGTACCTTGCCGCCGTAAAACACGAAAGAATAATCACTGCCCTCAATCAGGTCCACGGGCTGTTCCTTCCATGAAATGTGGTGTTTCAACCATTTTCGAATGTAAATTCGATCTGACGGACCCTCTACCCAAATAGCGCAGTTTGCCTGAAGGAGACTCGCTCCGTTGATGCCTAACGCATCGAGGGTAGAGTGCATACGAGTGAATTCATCACACGGCACCGCTCGTGTCTCACCTTTGCGACGTTCGAAAGACCAGACCTTACTGTCAGCCGTCACATTGTTCAGTAGGATATTAGAATGAGTGTTTATCAAGAGTTGGATATGTTCATGGTGCTGAAAGAGATCCAAATATCTGCGCAACAATCCGGGATGAAGGTGTGTTTCGGGTTCTTCAAGCAGGTAAAGCCTTGGCATTCCTGGCTCCATGGCTAACCAACAGCATGTCATAAATATTTCGCTGATTCCGGTACCCATCGAATCGATGGAGATAGGTAAATCAAGATCACTCGGCACGAGCTGGAGAGATAGGTCTGATGGTTTGCTTCCCTTGATTAAAAATTCTGAGATCTCTGCAACTCCACTCGGCGCGAGCAATTCGTTTACCAATTGAAGTATCTTCCTCTTCAGCTTATGGTATTGAGTGCTTTGACTTTGATCGACAGACAACTCGTAGAGCCCAGAAACAAGCAATGAGCCGTCATCCATTAGCGTTTTTGTCGCGCCTTTATTCAACGCGCGAACAGGATCGAAAAACTTCATCGTCGATGTCCATGTAGAAAATATCTTTTTAGGAAAGTCGATGTATCCGCCGCTAAGTTGATTACCCTGTTGGTATCTACCATCCATCTGAATGAATTGATCCGGCGAGCTGTATCGATAGTGCGGTAACCAATTCTCTCCAACAAAATAGTATGGAACAACAGTAAGAATCGGTCTCGCTGGCACAGTCTGACCTTTCCCCAATTGCGCCTCCGGTGCCCACACAATGGAGATTCCGAATTTGCTTTGTCCGTCATGCACGACTTCCAGTCCAGCCGTGTGTCCAAACGACGCGTCTATATCGCACAGCACGATCTCCGCTACGATAGGTGTGTCGGTATGACAGTTCCAAAACATCCGGTCCGTCGCACCTTCCATCATGGCGAGATTGACGGATAGTCCGCTATGCTCGGTTCTTAACCAAACTTGTTTCAGCAGACTGAGAAATCTGAACAAGCTGGATTTCCCAACGTTGTTCGGACCAATAAATATATTGGACCGAGTCAACGCCTCCAGAACTAATCCTGGGTCTGTTCCAATCCCCTCAAACCCTGCAAGTGTTAGGCTTTTTAGGCGCAAGACCACATACCTACAACCGAGCCAATCAAGACAGAGAATTCTAACAGAGCCGGCTCAATAAGCGAAGATCACTTTCGCTGCGCGCTAAGTCAGATCAAGATCCGGCAGTGGACGATTGAATAGCATCTGGCTGGCTTCATTCAGAACCTTATTTGACGCTACAACGATGGGGGACAATGCACTTGACTCCATCCTAAATTGGCCAAGATATCTACCCGCACTTACCAGGCGATCCGGGTATTTGGTGGAGTAGGATAAGAGAAGTTCACACAGATCTTTGCTGAGCACTTTGCCATTGAAGTATTCAAACTCGTCAATATCGACGACACACAGGTTTGTTATCTGAATTCCCTGGAAATCAAATGATGCCTCTACTGGCTCATCGCTTCCCTGTAGCAACTTTCTGAATTCTTTGGCTAGAAATGTGCCGTGACCCAACGTGGTCAGATGCGGATCGTAGACAAACAACAATGGAATGATGTGCTCGAAATTATTCAGGATTGCGATATCCGTATCCGATTTGAACTTCTGTTCGACCAGTACCCTTATCGAATTGGAGAGTTGCGCAACTCCTTTCTTCTTTGGTTTGCCTTTCTTATCGACCGATATGCCGTAGCGCATCATCAACTCTTTCCAATAGTCATCGCTTGTGACAATATCGTCGGGAGTGAAACTTGCTTTCATCTCCACCAAGATGAGCGTCTGCCCGCTGCTCAGCGCACAGTCAGTTAGCCCGTAAGCCTGTCCGTCAACAACACCATCAATCTTTCCAATGTACTGAAGCGGACTGCCAAACTTTTGCACGTTAGCAACATAGTTGAAGAGGATTTTTCGGACATAGTTTTCGAATGGGATACCAAAGTTGTCGATCGCGGTGGTGCCGAAGTTCTTTGATAATCGAAAGAGCAGGCCAGGAACAGCGCATTCTATGAAGTAGGCTTGATCGATACAAGTCACTCTGCCATTCTGACCAATGAGTATTGGTTTCTCTCGAAACGGCTTGAGGAATATTTGCGCGGCAACGTCCGAATTGGACTCAGTGAGTGAAGTTCCGAGATCGTCGATGCTCTGCCCGGCTTTAGCCACAAAGCTGTTTAGCGCCTCGTACATGTGAGGTACTTGGGAGCAGAGTTCAGAGATGGAAAATTCATATTCGGTCAGCAGGTTAAACGGACTCAGATGCTTAGACCAAGCTCTGACCTGCGCACTCACTCCGACGAGACAAGTGATGAATGTGGCAAGACTAATACCTAATTCAGCTTCGAGATACTCTCGATATTCAGGGTGCTCGCTTAGGAATGTATTGACGAACAGTTCATCAAACCTCCCGATTCGAAATATTGGATCAATCGGCGGAACTTGAAATAGACTGCACTCTCGGAATACCGGAAGTGATTGGAAGAATCTGTCCTCATCTCCCTCAGCATCTATCAAATGCTTCATTTGCGTGCGCGTCGAAAATTCCGATGACAGCAGCAACGCTCGAATGAAGGCTTCTTGCCTCTTCCAATCGTTATATGTGAAGCAGGTCGGTGCTCTATCACCCCACAAGGACAGCCACCGTATAAGCTCGAAGAGGCTTTGCCTAGCAAATAGAAACATCCCTTGGTTGCGTGATTGTCGGAAATACGCTTCTAGTTTCCTCCTGTCTGCAACGCACAGCCACCCTTGGTCACAAAGCCACTTGATTATCTCCAACTGGTCGAAAGGGACTGCAGAACGTGTCAATTCCGAAAACCAGAGGTTCAGTTTTGCACAAACAAATGCGGTTTTCTCCGCTGGAAGCCGCCTAACATAGCGCTCCAACTCCTCAGACGTACCGCTCAACCCCAGGGCTTCAGGTCCGACAAATGAGTGCACGTTTGGAATGCTCGAATCTGACCCTATCAGCATTCCGGTGAGGGCGGTCTGAAATATCGAAGGATTCCATTTCATACGAAGCTATCTTAAGCAGTTGACTGTGGTCGGCTGGGACTCTTGTGGATGATTCACTTCTACAATGCTGGTATCAGAGAAATAAGCCTCAACAAGAATATCTGATTCTTTCACTGCGTTTTGGCTTGACATTGCCGCTCGAAGTCAGCGAGAGGGATTCCTTTGAAGCTCTCTTCAAATGGTTCTAGGAGTTTCGCCGGTCTAGCCCATGGGTCAGAATGAAGCTCCTCGCCGCGTGCGAAAATCGTGATCGGACCATCAGCTGAGACCACAATAATGCCAAGCTTCTTGCTGCTCGATTTCTTGCTAAAGCGGCGGGCGGAGTTGTATCGAGCGCCCCGCGCCAAGACTTCGTCTTCGAGCGCGTTTCCGTCCAAAATGCAGCCAAACGACACGACTTCGCCCCTTGCGTTGATTTGAACGGCCCCGTCAACACTTGCCATACCAGCAATCATGTCAATGTCGGTGCTTGCTGGTTTTATGCGATGACCGCTCAGCTTTGGAGGATCTTCGGTGGGGTCTAGTACCAATGTACAGCCGAATTTACTTTGAATCGCTCTTCCCACTATTGTGGCTGCCGTGTCGACGCTGCGAGAAAGGGCGGGATCAGTCAAAACCCCCTTAATAACTGCGGCATGGTTCTTTCGAGCACTTCGAAATTCTCCACCAACAATGTGACAAATCACTTTCTCTTGGCAGATAACATCGGCGACGCCTCGAACAAACTTCGCCTTGAGCACGCACTCAGTAACGGCATCAGCGCTAATTCCGAAAATATGTGTGCCGTCGGAAAGCAGTTCTCCTTTTGTCTTGCTGACGGCCATAAGCTTCCCTATGTGCTTCGAATCGTTCATCTGCACAATATTATCCAGAAGCACCGGGCAATTTCTGTTCTGAACAAAAGTAATGGTGCCATCAGGGGCATGTCCTTCTTCCACTGCGCGAGAGATTCTGGAGAGCGCATCCAAAGCCCCCCTAAAAGGAAAGCCCGTTATATTTTCACTCTTCTCTTGCACTGCTCCGGCTATCATATCAAGGGTCCATGATTGAAGACCAATAACAGTTAGCTGAGCGCCCGCCGCTGCCACAATGCTTGTGCGCCAAACCGCATGTAAAACGTTCGATAGGGCCTTGAGCCAGGTAGGAAGGACGTCAGAGGCTTCGACATTTGGTGCAGGTAACAAAAACCACCTAAACTGCTGCGGGTGAGCGATATAAGTTTCTGAGTCGAATCGGATTATTCCCTTCTTGCCGTACAGGTCCTCAGGAGACATTTCAGAGCACGTTTTAAATTCCGTTCCCAGCTTCAATAGGAGTTTGTCAGGATCGTAAACGAGCGTGTCCTGGTTCGACACCTGTACGATCAACGCAACAGGGCAGATACCTAAGTACCTTGATAGTGCAATCTGCAGGTAGTGGATCGCATCCGAGTAATAGTAGTCAATTTTTTCAAGCGTCGAGGTCATTGGAAATTCTCTCGTCGATCGGTTCTGTATTTGTGGGAGTCGCACAAAAATAGCCGCATATCGTGGCAGATTCGTGACACGCAAACATGACTGAATTTTGCAGAAACAGTTGTTATTGGAAACGCTGCAACCGACATATATGAGAACACCATCAGTGGTGCGACTCTGGCGGTAATTCACCAGTTGGTTCGCGCTGACCGCATCGATGCGCTAAAAACTGTATCCATTCGAGCGTTCACTGAGGACGTCGATCCTGGAACCGGTCAGACCACGGTTAACACGCTGATTTCGGCGCGCGTCAGCAAAGAACAGTTTTGCTCGAATCAATCTTTCCAAGGCCGACCATGTTGCTTGCCTTAGAGGTCTCGGGGCTGTCCTGGGCATTGCCAACTATGTTAAGCAGCACTCTAAGCGCATTGCCGGTCAGTCCGTTTTATCACTGGCTACTGCTGGTCGGCGATGAGAAACAAGAGCGCTTCTTGCGCCGTACTTTAGGGCGGGGCGACGTCGGTACGCCGATCATTCTGGCTCTTTCTTCGTTAGCATTCGGCTTGTCAACGCGTCATTCGGTCCCCAGATTTCGTTGATGGTGAACAGGCGCTGGCTGGTTTTGCACAATTGCCTATTTAGCCGTCGTCTGCCAAAGTTAACTGATGACAGAATTAAGTCTTTTGACCTGGAATATTCGCCAAGGCGGAAGCGCGGCTCGACTTTCCCTAATTCTAAAATGGATCATGCATCATGATGCCGATGTTATGGTCATTACGGAATTCCAGAATAAACGAGAAGGGTCGCTGCTGCAATCAGCTCTGCGGGATAGTGGCTGGGTTTACCAATATTGTCCCATTCTGGTGCCACACAAGAACACTGTGCTGATCGCGGCGCGCCACAAGTTCGATGTCATCGACCAACCGCTGCTTCCCAGCAAGGACTTTGCTCGTTGCGTCAAGATTCAGACCGAGGCGCTTGCGCTATATGGTGTTTATTTCGCGCAAAATCAGGAGAAAGTCACCTTGTGGCGATATCTTTGCGATGCTGCTGCGCAATCTGCATCTGAACGAGCAGTGATCATCGGTGACTTCAATACTGGCATGGAAGGTATCGACGGCACGGGCTATTCTTGCTGGCGAGCATTTCAAGAATTGACTGAACTCTGGGGTGCGGATGCCTGGCGACGGACCCATGACAATCAGCACGACTTCACCTGGTATTCCCACAAAGGAAAGGCGGCGTTACGCAAGAGGCATCAGGGGTTTCGTATCGATCATGCATTCCTCTCGCCACAACTGAGTGATCACCTCATAAGCGCTGAGTTCTCACATGAAGTACGCGATGCGATGCCTGCAGCTTCAGATCATTCAGCGCTGTGTGTGCGTCTGCGACCGGTTCCCGCCACGATTTGACCGTCGCCATAATCGCGCACCAAGTCCACCGGTCGACCACAGTGGAATTACCGAAGAGGACAAATAATGCTTTACGCGTTATCTCGATCCCAATTCTAGTTTGCCCAACGGTGATTTGTTTTATCAAGGCGACGAGGGCATCCAGCCGGACGATGAACGTGAGGTTCTGCAGCGGGCAATCAGCCGCCACTGCTGGGAAAGAGGTTCGCTCCAGCTGCCTGCCACTCTAGCGCTTGAGACTCAAAACTTTATAACAGTTAAACAATTAGTATTCTGCATACTGACTGTGCCAACTGCTTTGCGGTGATCATCGTCGTTTGCAGCACACAACCCCGCAGCAGATACTGGCTTGGCGTGGTCACTAAATACGGTGGCGATCGAGACTGGGCACTGCTATGCGCAATGCTGATGGTAACTGGGGTTTGGCTCGCCGTTTCTGCAACCGTGATATAGATAGGAATATAAACGAGTGGCGCAACAAGTGAGACAAGAGTTCACTGAGGGTCGCTGTCACCATCTTCATGTCCGGGTCTTTTGCCAAAGCAAAGTAAGCAAGGGAGTATCATTGGTATTAGATGGAGTGCGGGGAGGGCTGGTTTCCCTGGATAGCCCCTTGGAAACAGAACCGCGGTCGGCTGCAGGTCACATCATGAGCCAAGAGGCTACGCTTGAGCGTTCTGTCCGACTTTTCAAGTTCCTCAGGGAGCTCACTCTGTTGCGCTCAGAGACCGTGCGTTCGCTAGACAAGTACGACAAGGTTTTATGGTTTCATGACATTCCCAATGCTGAGCAGTGCTTCAGCGTCTATCAAGCATCAGAGGAGGATCGATCCGAACTGTGGCTTGAGGTTGAGCAGCCTAGAGTACCGCCGCCACCCCCTCTACCTCTTCTTTTGGCACCGTGGATTGATCCAAAGGATCTCGTCAATGCGGCACTCGAAGTCCCTCCCCTGAAGACGACAATCGCTGTCGAACGTCCAGTCGTGGATGGACTCAACCCCAGATATGCCGAAACCAATGTTCCGGCTGAAGCAGAACATGAAAAGAGTCTTTCAATGGAGGGTCAGCTTTCAATAGATCTTGGGTCGCTGGAGAATTTGGCGCCTGCGAAGAAAAGCCGCTCAGGTTGGCGCAAGCCGAAGGTCGCCACCGAACTTATAAATCTTGCTGATGCTCCCGATGTGCAGAAGGCATGGTCCTTATATACAGAAAACGAATGGAAGCCGTGGTCAGTAGGTGCGAAACCGTTTGCACCCGTCCAGCGATTATACGAACAACTCTTTGAGATACACCACACTCTGCAAAAACTTGCTGAAAAGTACGAGCTTCTTCTCGGCGTCGGTTGCTTGGTTTGGAAGACACCGAACAAGCAGCCAGTATTCCGTCACATCCTTACTGCGCGGGCGAGTCTGCATTTTGAAGCCGGCAGGGGCGTAATTTCAGTTAGTGCGCCTATGGAAGGTGTGCGGTTTGAACTTGAACAAGATATGTTGGAAATTTCCGAGCGCCCGCAAGCGCAACAGAGAAAGGCAATCGACAAGCTACTCGGTGAGCTAGTCAATGATTTCTGGAATGGCGCGATGACTTCGACTTTGTTGCAAACATACGTGCGGGCCATTTCTGCACGAGGGTCATACTCTGATGAGCTACAAGCTCCTGGCGAGGCCGTTTCAGAGCCGGTAATTCACTTAGCCCCAGCCATCATATTGAGACCGCGCACGGATTTGCATTTTGTCCGACTCTTCGATCAGATCGTTGATCAAATCGAAGATGGGCAACACATTCCGCTAGGAGTCGAACGGCTTGTGAATATTGTTGATGATGAGACCAATGAACCACAAGATTCTCCCGAATTGCGTGATGAAGAGGTTTACTTTCCATTACCTGCTAATCCTGATCAGCGCGAAATTGCACAAAAGCTGAAATCTCGCCAGGGTATTTTAGTGCAAGGTCCACCGGGTACCGGGAAATCTCACACGATTGCCAATTTAGTCTGTCACCTGTTGGCTTTAGGGAAACGGGTACTCGTGACCAGCCACACACCTCGGGCGCTCACGGTCTTACGAGATAAATTTCCTGCTGACCTGAAGGCTCTATGTGTATCTGTCGTTGGGGATGACACAACGGATTCCCGAAATGCTCTTGAGGATTCCGTGTCGGGCATTACCGCTAAGCATAACAATTGGAATTCGCTTCAGAATCAGACTGTCATCAACGACTTGTACAAACAGCTTGACGAACTTCGAAAGGGTGAACAGTGGACGTTAAACTCACTGCGGAGCATCAAAGAAAAGGATACTTACAGTCACGTAAGCAAATTTTCAAATTACTCTGGGACCGCTCAATCAATAGCAAGACGTTTACAGCAAGAAGGTCACGATTATGAGTGGCTACCAGCATCTCCGAGAGATGATCAGGAACCTCCGCTAACAAACTCAGAAGCATACAAATTACTTGTACTTTTAAGGTCGTTTGACCAAATGCGAGAACAGGAGCTGAACAAGGAAACGCTCAGCTGCGATGACTTACTTGCGCCGAAAAAACTGACTGAGTTGGCTGCGAAACATAAAAGCGCTACTGAAAGACTTCAAACACTGGAAACTCTCAAAGTCCACGAGTCCTACGGCGGTTCTACGAAACTAACGAGCGAAGAGCGAGAGCGACTGATTCGATCGCTTGATGAATTGATTTCGCTTTTTCAGCGCATATCAAAGCGACCGGAAGGCTTTGCAAAAACAGCAGCTCGCGAAATAACTGGTGATCACGATCGCAAGTGGCGGGAACTGCTAAAGATCACGCGACAGTGCTTGGAGCAGATTGGCGAAGATTATCGCGAGACTGCTCAGAAAGCAATTAGTGGTATCGATAACCGTGATCGGCATACGGTCAATGCTCACGCTATTGCGCTGCGCGACCACTTATTTCGAGGCGGTAAGACTGGTTTTGGGCCGTTCAGAAACAGAGTCGTAAAAGATGGGATCTACTTGATAAAAGAAGTTCGTGTCAATGGATCTCTTTGCGACAACGTATCGACACTGGAAGAGTTGATTGATTGGTTGAATCTGGATATGTCCACAGAATCCCTCAGGCAAAACTGGGCGGGCATTAGTGATAACGTTCCCTCGGCGTTGATTGCTGCTGTTGCAACGTTTCAAGATTTCTGTGAGCCTTTGGAGGATGGACTCCGACTGTACGACAGGATGGTTGAGATACGTGAAACGTTGACGGCATATCCTGCTCTCATTGCACCTCATTGGGATAACTTGGAGTCGATTAAGACTTTCCGCGATGTCGTTGCTTCTGGAGCGGCAGAGGAGGAACTCATTGCTTGTAAGCAGCGACTGCAAGAATACGAGACAAAACTCCGTGCCAGTTCAACAAGTCCTAAAGCTCATCCAATTCTTGCTCAACTCTTAAGCGCGCTTGCGTCGTTAGATGATGAAAAATATCATGCCAGTTTCGATTTAAATCTCAAGCTGCTTGACGAGAAGGTGGCTCTTGCAGAAAGAGAGCGACTCTTTGAAAAACTTAGATCCGCGTGTCCTGCTCTTGCAATTGCGCTTAAGAGCTCGTTTCTTGAAAAGCAGTGGGAAAATCACTTTAAGCGTTTTGAGGAAGCTTGGAATTGGACTCGTTGCAGCAGATGGATCACTGACTTGAGTGATCCAGCAACCTTTAAAAGACACGCTATCGATCTAGAGCAATCGCAGACCGAAATCAGGAAAACGCTTGGGGGACTAGCAGCGGCCAAGGCGTGGGCACATACTTTCAAGCGACTGTCAGAAGAGGAACGGCAACATTTAATCTCTTGGTCAATGGCCGTTAAGAGAATAGGAAAAGGAACCGGCAAGTACGCAGAGAATCATCGCCGAGATGCTCGCTATCATATGGAACAGTGCAGAAGCGCTATTCCCGCTTGGATCATGCCAATTCACAAGGTTGTGGAATCGGTACGGCCGGGCAGCGATGTTTTCGATGTCATCATTGTCGATGAGGCCAGCCAATCAGGACCGGAAGCTCTTTTCCTCTTGTACTTGGGAAAACAATTAGTGGTGGTTGGTGATGATAAGCAAATCAGCCCGGATGTAGTCGGTCTTGATCGCTCTAGCGTTGATGCATTGAGAGAGCAATTTCTTAAGGGAATTCCCCACAGTGACGCCATTGGTGTCGATCACAGCTTTTTTGATCAAGCAAAGATCCGTTACCGTGGGAAGATCCGGCTCAAAGAGCACTTCCGATGCATGCCAGAAATTATTCAATTCTCCAACAACCTATGCTATTCGAGTGATCCGTTGATCCCTTTGCGTCAATTTGGTGGAGGACGTCTGACTCCTGTGGTAAACACAGTGTATTCGCCAAATGGCTATTGGGATGAAACGTCAAATCGTCCGCTGAATATACCGGAGGCCGAATCGATCCTGAATGAGATAAAGAGAGTGTGTTCAGATCCGGCATATGAAGGCAAGACCATTGGAGTGATCAGCCTTCTCAACACTTCCCAACAAGCTAAGTACATTGAGCATGAACTTCGAAATACCGACAAGTACATCACGAAGTTAGAGTACGAAACTCGGCGTATCAGGGTTGGCGATGCATACATGTTCCAAGGTGACGAGCGAGACATCATTTTTCTTAGCATGGTGGCGGCACCATCTAAAGAGAAGAGGCTGCATGCTTTGACGTCTGACAAAGACGAACGACGCTTCAACGTCGCTGTCAGCAGAGCACGAGACCAGCTTTTCCTCTTCCACTCTGTCTCCTTGAGTGATCTAAACCCGACGTGTGTGAGGCACAAATTGCTGTCCTACTGTTTGAATCCTCACGTGGAGACGTCGAGTGTTGCTGGGATACAACTGCCAGAGCTCAAACGCCTTCTCAGCGACAATTACAAGTTGGCAGCCTCACCCCCTAAACCGTTTGATAGCTGGTTCGAGGTAGAGGTGTTCATAAAAATTGTTGACAGAGGCTATCGCGTGATCCCGCAGTATCCAATGAATGGCTACAACATCGATTTAATTGTGGAAGGGATTCGTGGTCGGCTGGCAGTTGAGTGCGATGGTGACACATGGCATGGTCCTGAAAAATACGATGATGACATGGCACGTCAGCGGGACCTTGAACGGTGCGGGATGCAGTTCTGGAGGCTGCGTGGCAGTGCCTATAATCACCATCCAGATGATTCTTTGGAAGATCTCTGGCGCACTCTTCAGCGCATGGAAATTTACCCCGTTGCTGATGAAGCAGCACCTCCAGCAGAACGCGACGATGGTCAAGGCGTGGTTGGGGTAGCCAAAAACTGACATGAGGCGAGCATTTGGCATCGTTCCACGATTTTGCCACGAAGTTGATCTAAGTTAAATAGAGCCCTGCGCAACTCACAAGTGTTATTAGGCATGGAGACGCATCATGCTATTTCCGCACGAGCGACGCTTTGTCGCAATATCACACGCTTTAGTGCGTATGTGCCAGTCCGTCGCAATGCTTTGCATCAGTTCTATATGTTCAGTATCAAGCTCGCCAGCGCAGCAACCCCAGATGTCGTCGAACTCCGCCATACAAGACAATCGCAAATTTGGCGACCAGCGACAAACCCTTTTCGATCTTAAAGCGGATAAAACCGAGCTCCAGGTCCCAGCAGGTCCTTCATTGATTCTTCGCGCACACAGTCAACGCCGGCCACTCGAGTCCAATGCGATTGCTAACATTCTTCGCGGCAGGGCGTCCCGCGATGACGAAGGCAGCCTGATCAAGACCGTACAGCACAAGTGCACCATTCAAGAGCCTGTTCTGCTCATTCCTCTCCAGGCTCAGATGGACTCGGATTTTAACTTCGCTCAACCAGAATTTGCACCTGCTAGGCAACAGCATGCACGTGGGGTCGCCGATGCAACAGTTCCGATGGAAGCACAAATGGCTGAAGGACAGGAATGGATCGCCAGGCAGCAGGTCCTGGGTCAAGCAGCGATTGAGCGAAACAAACAATGCCTGGCGCAGGTGATCGCCCGTGGCAGACCACAGATGGAAGCACAAATGGCTGAAGGACAGGAATGGATCGCCAGGCAGCAGGTCCTGGGTCAAGCAGCGATTGAGCGAAACAAACAATGCCTGGCGCAGGCGATTGCCCGTGGCAGACCACAGATGGAAGCACAAATGGCTGAAGGACAGGAA
>Ga0182024_10008819_pt1 | contig 21086 bp, 16 predicted proteins | sample P32metaG_FD_120480 | JGI IMG/M metagenome (GOLD analysis project Ga0182024, IMG submission 120480) | Permafrost microbial communities from Stordalen Mire, Sweden - P3-2 metaG (Illumina Assembly) | ecosystem: Environmental > Terrestrial > Soil > Wetlands > Permafrost | place: Sweden: Stordalen...
AGCCACTCCACCGGATCAAACTTTTGATCGACCTTCCTACTCCACTGCTTAAGCTCGATCGCGATCTGTTTTTCGCTCTCCCGCAGCTCGCGGCTGAGTGTGGCATCGAACTCGTGGGTCTTAATCGTCCCGAATTTCCCGAGTGTCCGTTCGCTCGTGATGACCATGCCGGTGTTCCCACCCGGCGCCCACTGGTTTTCTGGGTGCTTTGCGCGGGCTTCGATGACATCGAGCATCTTACGGCGCCTGATTGCCAGTGATAATACGCGTCCCATCGAGGTCAACACTTCATCCTCAACGACTTGCGCCATTTCTTTAGCGCCTTCTTCGAGCCTTGCATCGATCACCGGCTGGAGTTCAGCCATTCTTGCCGCGACCGAGGGAACCCGAAGGAGTTTAGAAGCCGTTGCACGGGCTGCGTCACGCGAACTTGGGACGTAACCTGCTGCAATATAAGCATCAGCCGAGCTCATTCCAGCCGCAGTAAAATTGCAGAATTTCTCCTGCTTCTCGTTCTTCAGCGCGGCGTTCGTTTGTGTATTTGCCATTACTTGCGGGCCTCCTTAAGCCCGTAGTTGTTGCTTCTATAATTCTGCGAAACCCACGTTGCTCATGTTTAACTTCGGCGCGACTCCGGATGATATCTTCTTCGGGCTTATAAACCGTGGGAACCAGCCATTGCCCTATTATAGCACAAAGCTTCGCCTTGTATTCGCCAATGGCGGCTAGGGCTCTGGTTGTCTTCCGGCAAGGGATCACAGGTCGACGGCGAGTGAACCTGCCGGCGTTTCGTATTGTCGCTGGGGGGCTTTGATGCTTCGATAGCAGCGAAGTCGGTGTTTGCCTGGTGTTCGAGAGGTCGTGTGAGAATTCAAAATATTAGCAATGGTTGAGTCTGAGGGGGTTTCGACCTAAAATCGCCAAAGAAAGGGGATCTCGACGGTGTATACGATCAAGGCTCCTTCGGGCTGTCCAGTTTCCGCCTTTGCATATAGGGAAGCGAGGGCAATCCATAGGGCCTTGTTGGCACATTGAGGCCACGGTAATCAATTGCTACTTGCGAGTGTTTGACTCGGTGCCCTTGTTCCCGCAGAATACTCGCCATTACACGACCGGAGGGAGCTTGCCCCAGTGCCTCGATGATCGCAAGCACCGCATGGCGCCGACCTTGCGCTCGCGTAGGAAAGATCGCTACGATCCGGGACTCCTTCCTCCTCGCGGTGCGGTGCTCTATGAGGTACTGTGTCTCCTCAGACGTTATGCGCAAGTAAACCTCAATCGTCGCCTCTTTAATGGACCTCATCCTGTTCGCGTACCCGCTTTTGATGGCGTCTTTGCACTCGTGCGCTGCCAGGCGCGGTCGGCATTCCGCACCAAGCTTTGCGACCATTTTGGTGGCCTCGTTGCGATCCACCCCGGTGCATCGAAGGAGCCATGCAAAGAGAAAGGCAGCGTAGTTTCGACAGCCCTCCGCGAACCCGCCGCGCAGGGAACGGAGAGCGTCAAAGTCACCAAGCCGCCTTTGGTTCAGTGCTGTCCATCCCTTGCGTCTATTTGGAATCGACGGTCTGCCGAGGACCCTTTCGCGATTGCGTTCACGTCGTTTAGGCGGCGCAATTCTGAAGAATGTCTCCAGATGGGTCAACTCGTAACTGCGGCGGTTTCCGTCCGGATCGAGGTTCAGTTCCCACCGAACGTACTCCTCGCCTTTGGTGTTAAAACTCCCTGGGATCCGTATGTATCGGGCAGCGTCTTTCGCAGCGGCGTCGGCTCCGATGTCCGCCAGGATGCTAACGATAGCATTCTGAATCCTTGCGTACAGAATGATTTTTTCCGGGAACGCGCCCTGCGCCTTTGTGGGGTTTTCGCGGTCGTGTAAGAACCACAAGAGCCATAAGCCGCGGCCGGAATGGACGATTGCAGATACCGGCGGAATTGTGCCGTCGGCTTGGTAGTCGGAAATCCGAGCGATAACTTGTTCGTATGACAGGCTCGTGAACCCTGGCGAACGCGAACAAAGTCACGACGATCAGAAAGCACGCCTGACGGGCAGAAACGACGCAGGAGCGATTACAGGCCGTTGCCGGGTGGTTAGTCCCCTGACAGCGGCCCTCATCGTTCCCTACGTGTCATAAAATTCACTTATCCACAATTCAGCTGTGGCACGAGGGATGCGCCAGTCGTTACCCTTCAGCCACATTGCTGTGGGATCATCCTTGAACCGCGCTTGCATTTTTCTTGAGGCGTATTGACGGCTGAATCCGATGGCCTCTCCGCCGGCACGAGGGATCGCCGTGGTTCGCTCATCTTCCTCTCCTCCCCTTATTCTCCTCCGCAGCCCGCTCTAATTCGCTCAAGCGCGCATCAATATCTTCAATCTCCATTCCTCGCAGAGCGGTTTGTAAAACGACATCAGCGGCCCGGACACGACTGGCGGCCGGCGCCTCACGGTCCGTCATGACGCGCAACAGCGTTCCCACCGCTGCGTTCGACGCGTGCTGCAACCGCGCGATCGATTGAGAAAACGCTTCGCGCCGCGCCTTACGAAATGCTTCCGCGAACTCCGGCTTCTTCAGAGTGCGCCAGAGCGTCACGTCGGATACGCCGAGGGCCGCCGCTGCCTTGTCCAGCGTGGGATGTTCGAGCAACGCCACGATGAACTGGTCCTGGCGCTTGCTCCGCATTGGACTATCAGGCTTTTCGCTCATACCTGCCTCGCGCCGAAGCCGACGTTTCGCTTGCTAATTTCGAGACGTGGAGTGATGAATGTCATCACCGCGGCAGACGCCGCGAAAGGAGACGAACATTCATGATTTTCACGATCGACCCTGAAAACAACATCACGGCCACCGCTAGCGGCGACGCGATTCCCGAAAACACCCAACAGTTCGGCAGCCAAAAGGAACTGAGCAAACTGGCGGCGGACTGGCAGGCTGAACGGCTGGTCGAGATCTGGAACGGCCTGCCGGGTGTGAAACCCGTCAAGAAGTTCACGACTCGCGCAGTCGCGACCGGCCGTATCTGGAAGGCTATCCAGAACCTGCGGGCGGACGACGGCGAACACGCGCCCACATAGCCGCGAGCCAAGGCCAAGTCGGGCAAGAAGGCCAGCCCCAAGCCGAAGCCCGCCACGGCGCGCGACGGGAGCAAGAAAGCCACCGTTATCGCGATGCTCAGTCGCAAGGACGGGGCGACACTGGAGGCGATCATGAAGGCGACCGACTGGCAGGCTCACAGCGTCCGCGGATTCATCAGCGGCGCGCTGATTAAGAAGGCGGGCATGAAGGCTGAGTCCTTCAAACGCAGCGATGGCGAGCGCGCTGACGCGATTCGCGGCTGAGTGGCCATACCTCAAGATGGCAGGGCGCCGGATCATCGGGCGCCCTTTTCTCGTTCGTGCTTGCATCCTGCGATTCATTTGGCCACCGCCGCTCTCTCCTCGGCCACTTGCTCAAACTCCCGGCCGCTTTCTGCGAGCGTCGCTTTCCGTTCGGTGTACTGTTCCCAACGCCTCACGACGACATCGACATACCTGGACTCCAGTTCCACTAACCGCCTGCCGCCCGTTCTTCTCGCACGCGATCAGCGTGGTTCCCGAGCCGCCGAATGGATCCAGCACAGTATCACGACTCTTGCTGCTGTTCTTAATCGCGCGCTCGACCAGCTCGACGGGCTTCTGCGTTGGGTGCAAGACGTTGGCCCGTGGCTTGTTTACGAACCAAATGTCGCCTTGATCCCGCGCTCCGCACCAGAAGGATCCGTGCCTTCCCGCCACCCGTACAGGAGCGGTTCGTACTGACGCTGGTAGTCGGAACGGCCGAGCGTGAACCGATCCTTGGCCCAGATCACAAACGTTGACCAGTGCCCGCCGGCCGCGGTAAATGCTTTCTGCAGCGTATGAAGCTCGGACGAACTCATGGAGATGTAGACCGCTCCCTTTGTGACCGAAAGGAGATTAACGCAAGCCTTGCGTAGGAACTCGCCAAACGCTACGTCGCCCAGATCATCGTTCGCGATCTTGCGTCGTTCCCGTTCCCGTTTCGTGGGCGCCGAGGAACCGTACCCGACACCGTACGGTGGATCGCAGAAGACCATATCCGCTAGGCCGATTCCCATGACCTTCTCGATCGACTCCATTTGAGTCGCATCGCCACAGTAGACCCGATGGTCGCCAAGGATCCACAGGTCGCCGGGCACGCTAATCGCAACCTCGGAGGCCTCGGGCACTGCGTCCTCGTCAGCATGGCCCGCGTAGTCGCCGTCATTCGCCAACAGCTCCGCCAACTCCGACTCGCCGAAGCCGATCAGATCGAGGTCATAGTCCTCCGCCTCAAGCATCCTGAGTTCGACTCGCAGCATTTCTTCATCCCAGCCAGCGCCGAGTGCGAGTTGGTTGTCGGCGATCACAAAAGCGCGTCGCTGGGCGTCGGTGAGATGTCCGAGCACGATAACAGGCACTTCGAGCAAGTTCAGTTTCTTTGCCGCCAGGAGGCGCGCGTGTCCCGCGATGATCACGTTGTTGCGGTCGACGAGGATAGGGTTGGTCCACCCGAACTCCTCAATCGATCGAGCGATCTGCGAAACCTGCTCGTCGCTATGGGTGCGAGCGTTCTTTGCGTACGGAATTAGCGCACTCACCGGACGCAACTGCACCTGCAATTCGTTCATGGAAATCTCCTCAGCTTTGCTGTGAGGGTTCTTTCGGAGGGTGCGCTGTGCGCTGGCCTATCGAACCGGGCCCTGTTCTGTTTATACACGAATTTGAATTTGATGTCCATGCGAGCGGAACTTTCGGCGGGCGAGATCGTCTAATTCGTACGCCGCCAACCGGCTGGAACCGAGGAACCTAGATGCTAAAAGACTTGCGCTTTGGAATGCGAATGCTGATGAAGCAACCCGGCTTTACCCTGATTGCCGTGCTCACGCTCGCGCTTGGGATCGGCGCAACGTCGGCGGTGTTCAGCCTGATTCAGGGCGTCCTGCTGACGCCTCCGCCCTACCGGCAGCCCGACCGCCTAGTGCTGATCCCAGCGGTCCGTACCGATCACCAGCCGATGCCACATGCAGCGGGCTGGTCCCCGGCGCAGTGGATAGAATGGCAAAGGCAAGCGAAGTCGATCGAGGCGATTGCGGGTTATGGCTGGACTTTCAATTTTCTCGTCCAGTCAGACGGCAGCGAATCCATGGAGGGAATGTGGGTCACCAGTGATTACTTTCGCGTGCTCGGACTACAACCGGCCATTGGCCGCACGTTTTCGGAGTCGGAAACAGGAGAAAAATCGGCGCCCGTGATCATCCTCGGCTACGAGCTTTGGCAGCGGAAGTTCAATGGCGATCCGAATATCCTCGGCAAGACGGTTCGAATGAGTCGAGCCGATACGCCTCCCACAGTGATCGGCGTGATGCCGCCTCGCGTCCGCTTTCTTCCTTCGCCCGGCGCGTCACAGGAGCCTAATTACAACTTGAATGCCCCTATTGATTTTTGGATTCCGGCTAGAGTAAATCCGCAGAGGATGAAAAGCCGGGATTGGGACGTCGTCGCGCGGCTGAAGGACGGAACCACGCTCATGCAAGCGCAAGGAGAGCTGACCGCGCTCGTCGCACGAGAAGCGCAGAGTGACCGGGAGTTTGACGGTTTCGCACCCTCATTGCAATTGCTCACGGGAGAATTGAATCGAGACGGCCGGGGCATATTGTTGCCGCTGATGGGCGCGGCGGCGCTCGTATTGTTGATCGCGTGCGGAAATGTGGCCGCGCTGCTGCTGGTGCGAGGACTGCAACGGCAGCAGGAATACGCGGTGCGCAGCGCACTCGGAGTGGGCCGGTGGGGATTGGTTCGGCAGGTTTCGTCCGAGGGTCTGCTGTTGGCAGTGTTCGGCGGAGCGCTCGGCGTAGGGCTCGCATTTGGAGTGGTGAGACTCTTAAAGCTGATCGCCGGACACGCGATTCCACGGCTGGATGCTGTCACGACTGGATGGGTCGTCCTAGTGTGGGGACTCGGCTCGGCGATTCTAGCCGCACTTGCTGCCGGATTGTTTCCGGCGTTTCGAGCGTCGCGGCTGGATGCGATGGATGTGTTGAAGAGCGCCGGTCCGAAGAGCAGCGCAGGACGCGGAGAACGTCGCCTGCTACGCGCGGTCGCGATAACGCAGACCGCGTTGACACTGGCGCTGTTGGTGGGGACAGGCCTCCTCGTCCGCACCATGATTAACTTGTCCAGGGTTCAATCGGGATATGGTACCGGTCACATCTTGACGGCGACCGTCACGGCAGTGAATGGGGACTGGTTTCGTTTTCATCTGATGGCGCTCGAACGAGTAGCGGCGATCCCCGGCGTCGAGAAAGTCGCTTTCGCGTGGGGCGTACCGCTGACCGGGAACAACTGGCCGGGCGAAGTTGAGATCGAGGGACAACCTGCACTGAGCAACGCGAGCGATCGAATCGCAATTCCTTTGCGATCCGTCACCCCGGGCTATTTCGAACTCCTGGGGCAAACGGTGTCTGGAGGAAGGGACTTCCGTTCCAGCGATGTTCGCGATGCGCCCGGAGTCGGTGTCGTCAATCAATCGTTCGTAGATCGTTATTTTCCGCACGCCAATCCGCTTGGAAAGAAGATCTGGGGCAACGGGCGTCAGAGGCCTCCGATCGCGATCGTCGGTGTGGTGACCAACGGCCGGACAGAAGATCTGACAAAGGCAGCGGAGCCAGAAATTTATTTGCCCTTATGGCAGGCGCAGGCATTTTCGAAGGACCTGGTGGTTCGGACGACAGCGGACCCGCGGTCCGTCATGGCTGCGGTCCAACGCGAGTTGCGCGCGGTTCTCCCAACGGTCGCAATCGAAAACGTGAAAACCATGGATCAGATCCGGAGCGAGTCACTAGCCTCTCGCACGTTCGCGATGCAGTTGCTGGTTGGATTCTCGCTCGTCGGCAGCATTCTTACCTTGGTCGGTATTTATGGCGTGCTGGCATTGTCCGTCGTGTCCCGCCGACGGGAGATCGCGATCCGAGCCGCGGTGGGCGCCGACCGGCGGCACATCCGCAATCTCATTTTAGGCGAAGGATTTCGGTTGATTGCCGGCGGGGTGATCTTAGGGACCGCGGCCGCACTGCTGCTGTCCCGTGTTCTCCGGTCTTTTCTGTTCGGCGTCGAAGTCACTGATCCAGCCACATTCATTGGAGTCGGCTTGTTATTTAGCATGGTCGCCCTGCTGGCGTGCTGGGTTCCTATGCGTCGCGCGGCAAAGGTCGATCCAAGCGAGGCTCTTCGTTACGATTAGGCAAACCGCCGTCGTTTGCCGACTTGAATAAGCGCCCCAGGTTGATCAATGCTATGACACATGCAAGCTATTGGTTACGTTCGCGTGTCCACAGACCGGCAGGCGGAACGGGGCGTTTCGCTCGAAGCCCAGGAGGCTAAGATCCGCGCCATGGCGACGGTCCAGAGCGCGGAACTGCTCGATGTGATCGTTGACGGAGGCGAATCCGCCAAGTCTCTAAATCGCCCCGGCCCGCAGCGCCTGCTGGACTTGATTAATGCCGGCAAAGTGGACACGGTCATTGTCGCCAAACTAGACCGGCTGACTCGCGGCGTGAAAGACCTCTGCGGCCTCCTGGAACTCTTCGAGAAACGCAAGGTGGCGCTGGTTTCGGTCGCTGAATCGCTGGATACCGGCTCAGCCGCGGGGCGCCTGGTGATAACGATCATGGCGGCCGTCTCGCAGTGGGAGCGGGAAGCAATTGGAGAACGTACCCGTGAAGCCCTCAGGCACAAGCGAGGGAAGGGCGAGCGCGTGGGGAACATTGCGTTCGGCTACAGATTGGCCGGCGACGGCGTCCACGTCGAGCCGGATCCCGCCGAGCAAGCGGCTCTCGCCGCAATTCGAAAGCTGCGATTGGGTGGCCATAGCCTGCGGGCGGTTGCCGGCGCTCTCAACGAGAGCGGTCTCCGCACGAGACGCGGCACTCAGTGGCGGCTCGAATCAGTTGTGCGAGCGATCAATCAAGACATCGCGAAGGGACAGCTGCAGGTGGCGTGATTTCCATCGGAAGGGTGCGCTCCCCCTCCCAAACGCTCAGCCGTCCATTTCGGCAGTGCCCCTCGATAAGTTCTGTGGGATTCCTAAGCGCTGCCCGACTATAGGGAAGTGCCCTAACTAAGGAAGCTCCTGAATCCTTGCCATCGCCACTAGCAATCACCCCCCGAACCCTGACCGTAGCGGGAGGGGATTATTGTAACGATTTCTCCCAGAACGCCACTTATATCCTGAGTGGAATATTAATCCCGAGAAAAAGGAGCTCCTATGGCCGGTAAATGGACAAAATTCAAACAGCCTGTCGGTTTTAATGCCAGCACGATGCTCTTGCTGACCGATGCCACCGTCCTGGTGCACGACGCGGGCGCAGCCGCGAACGGTACCCCCAACTGGCACAAACTCACGCCGGATGGCAAGGGAAACTACGCAAAGGGCGCATGGTCTGCATTAAAGCCGGGCCCGAATTCGCCGCAGTTTTTCGCCTCGGCAGTCCTCCGCGACGGGCGGGTCTTCGTTGCCGGAGGCGAGTATAACGGCACCAACGTCCAGGTCGACCTGCTGGCCGCGGAAATCTATAATCCGGTAACCAACACCTGGACTGTCCTGTCAACTCCGGCTGGATGGACCGCATTGGGCGACGCCATTTGCTGTGTTCTTCCGGATGGGCGGGTGATCGTCGGAAGCGTCGGGAATCCCGATAGCCGCACCGCAATCTACGACCCCATCGCCAACTCCTGGGCAGCGGGCGCTAACAAGCTGGGCCCTTCCTCGGACGAAGAAAGCTGGGTTTTGCTTCCCGATGAAACGATCCTCACCTGCAACTGCTTCGGTCATCCCAACACGGAAAAGTACGTCATCGCCGCAAATAAGTGGATCTCAACCGGGGTGACGCCCACCGACTTGGTGGAGAATTCCTCCGACGAAATCGGCCCGGGGGTTCTGTTGGCGGACGGCAGGGTTCTGTTTGCCGGCGGGACGGGACACACGGCTCTATACACCATGCCCCCGATTGCCAATCAAGCCGGGACGTGGGCCAATGGCCCAGTATTTCCCAAGAAGGGCGGGCAACAGCTCATCGCCAAGGACGCTGCGGGATGCCTGCTGCCTGGCGGAAGAGTTCTATTGGCCGTCAGTCCGGCCGGGGGCTGCCCCGCGTCTGACCAAGGCTACTGCCCACCGACCTATTTCTTCGAGTTCGACCCACACACCAACAACCTGCACGAAGTAACCCGCCCGGCCAACAGCGGCCAGGCCGTTTTCAACGGACGCATGTTGTTGCTGCCCACCGGCCAGGTGCTGTGGTCCGACGGGTCCGATGTCGTCTCGTTGTATACGCCTTCGGGAACGCCGCACCCCTCGTGGAGGCCCGTGATTACCGGCGCGCCGGACAACGTGAAGGCGGGTCAAACTCATACGCTCCACGGACAGCAATTGAACGGGCTTTCCCAGGCCTGTATGTACGGCGACGATGCCCAGATGGCCACAAATTATCCGATCGTCCGGCTGCGTCATGGAACCAGCGGGAAAGTCGTTTTCGCGCGCACGCACGATTTCTCTACCATGGGCGTCGCGACGGGCACCGTAGTTCACTCCACTCGCTTTACCGTTCCCGCAGGCACGCCGAAAGGACATTACCAGCTGACGGTGATCGCGAACGGGATCGCCTCGCAGCCGCACAAAGTAAAGGTAAGTTAGCGGGCATGGAGGGCTTGACAGACCCTAGCATGGGGGTAGAGGGACGATCCGCTGGCGAATCGATCCCCCTTGACGGCGCCCTGTTGTGTTTACAAACCCAAGTTGACGCGTAGTCGGCAAACCGCTGGATGGAACTTGAGCACTGCTGCCTGGCGGCGATCAGGACAATGGGGCGTGATACGCTCCTCTCGGGGTGCGTGATGCGACCGGGGTCGGTGACGTCACTTACTTGGTCAGAAGAAGAAAACGCCGCCCGTTTTGGGGTGGCGTTTGAGGAAGCTCGCCGGCGAGCTACTTCGCGATTCAGTTTGCGCGCTCCCCTTTCTCGTTCTTCGAAGACTCGATCTTCTCACCACCCTTGCTGGCCCAAAATGCTCACAAACCCCGCTCGGTGTGCGCTTGCCAACCCGTCGCGCTCATGATTTCGGCCAGCGTCACGCCCTTCGAGCGTTTCATCATCGCGATCACTTCGCCTTTCTTGCTGGCCCTAACCGCTCGGCAACGGCCCCTGATCGTTCCTGCGTCGTTTCTGTCCGTCAGGCGTGCTTTCTGATCGGCGTGACCTTCCCTGAATTCGCCAGGATTGTTCGACGGATAGATTGGCTTGCCGCTACTGATGCATCTTCCCGTTGCTCAATGGCGTCTCGATTTTCATGAAGGTACGATTTTATGGTGGTCATGATGTTTTGATGCCCCAAATGTTTGGAAACGTCCTGAATACTCATACCATCATTGAGCCACTGAATGGCCGCCGAATCCCTCAATGTATGAGGCGTGGCGTGATGTTCAAACTTGCCATGTATCCGTTGAACGTCGGCGAACAGGTCAACAATCTGCTTGTACCATTTTTTTGTCAGTGCTCTATAGCGCTTGCCCACGGGGCGGTACTTCATAAACCAGAATCCGCCGTCATCAAGCATGTACCGCAAGCTGAACAGCATCTCCGCAACTTCCGAAGGAACGATCACGACGCAACGTTTTTTCGTTTTTTTCTGGATAAAATTTGCCCGCCAAGCCGTATCTCGATCATTACGCACCAATTCATAACGACTAAATTTGGTAGCGTCGGAAATCCTCATGCCCGTCCATCGCATCAGTTCCACGATTGCCCGCAGGCGTTGCGTGTGCAAATCCTTGGGCATCGCTTCAAGCGTCTTCAGAACATTGTCGTATTCATGGAGCGACAGACCGAATTTCTTAGCATCGTCGTCATCAGGGTCAGGTTTTTTTTCCAATCGCTTGGCTGTGTTCTTCGTGATCCATTCCTGTTTCTCGATGCAATATTTGAAAAACGTCCGGAAGATTTGAATCTGGTTGTTGTGCATGGCGTCGTCAAGAGGTTCCCCGTCTTTCAATTTGCACCAGGAGTTTTCGAAGCGTTCCACCGTCTGAAAAACTTCAAGTTCTTTCAGGTTGTCCACACGGTTTTCTTTGCACCAGGGAAGCAATCGTTTCCGCAAAAAGATTTCGTATCCCTGGATGCTCGAATCGGCGATTTTTTGGCTTCGTGCTTTCAGGTATGTGTCCACAGCGAACCGCACCGTGATCACTTCGGTAGGTGCGGCCGACTCGGAACTGGGCAAGCGGCCCGCTTTTTCCATCGCAATTTTTTTATCGAAGGCTTTGTTCCAATCCGACGTTTCAAGCGAGTAGTGCCGGATGCGTCCGACGTGGTGCTCCAGATAACCGTGGACGTTGATCGCACAGGCGCACGTATCGGCTTTGCGTGCGGTGGCGTCGTTGGGAAAAAGAGTGGGTTCCGACAGTCCACAAGATTTCTGGTGCCTGCGATAGAGGGTCAGGGTGTTGTTCTTCATGTGCTTAAATGGTACATCAACTGGTACATAGTCCGCAATGATGCGAAAAACGTGGGCATTTGGTCATGTTGTCCACACTAGAGTAGAGTGTACCTCGCAAAGACGTTTCTGCGCGGCCATGCGTAACTCGTGCGGAAACGAAATTATTACTTGAACGTTTCCTGGGACTTACAACTTTCATTCAGACCGCGGCGCGAATTCTCCGCCCTATCCTTTACGCAGGAGAGGTTGGCGAAGGGAGCCCGCCAGCCTCTTCGGCGGCGCGGATGTTATTGGGGCATCCGCGCTGCAAAAAGAATTTGGAACGCGAGCATGCCGTCCAGCGAATCCCCGCAGAGGACTCATGCATCATTATTTTCTCGCCGCGATTCTGGCGACCACGTTCGCCGGGGCAGACCAGTTCGAAGTTGCCTCGGTAAAGCCCAACAGGGTCGGTAGCGCGGGCGGTGAAAGCGCGCCGCGCGAGAAAATCACAGCCTCTCCGGGTAGCCTGACCATGCAAAGCGTCAGCTTACAGGCGTGCATCAAGTGGGCATACGGATTGCGCGACTTCCAGATTTCGGGTCCCGTCTGGCTAACTTCAGAAAGATACGATATCGTCGCAAAAGCGTCCGGCCCGTCGACCGAAGCCGAGCTTCGAATCATGCTTCGCGCGCTTCTCGCCGGCCGCTTCAAGTTAAAGACGCGCGTGGAAACGAAGGAAAGGCCGGTCTACACGCTGGTCGTCGCGAAGAACGGTCCAAAGCTCCAACCCGCGAAGGACGGAGATCCCAGTTTCGGTCCCGCCGGCGGCGAACTGGTATTCCGAAATTTCTCGATGGCGGATCTAGCCGATCGCTTGTCGTCCCGGCCGTTTAAGTTGGATCTACCCGTGTTGGACCGCACCGGCCTCGACGGACGTTTCGATTTCGCACTAAAGCTCGCAACCAACCCAGATGAGCTGAAACACACTCTGGAAGGAATGGAGCAAGGCCCGTCCATATTCGTCTTCTTCCAGAATCAGCTAGGCCTGAAATTGGAATCGCGAAAAGGGCCGGTCGAAATACTGATCGTCGACTCCGCGGAAAAACTCCCCTCGGAAAATTGATCCTAGTGGCGCACCCTGCGCTGCCACCAATTGCGATGAAAACCAGTGGGGCAGGTTCCCGACAGCGTAACCGGTAATCGTCCGCATCGCCATTACGAGCCGCGACCATAGGGAGCGGTTTCACAGCCCCAACCACTTCAAATAGGATAAACATATGCCGGAAGCCCTCCTCCAAGACCTCCGCTACGCCCTCCGCGCCCTCCGCTCCACCCCCATCTTCGCCGCCGTCGCGATTCTCTCCCTCGCCTTGGGTATCGGCGCCAACACCGCGATCTTCAGCCTCATAAACTCGCTGATCCTCAAATCCCTCCCCGTCACTCACCCCGAGCAACTCCTCCAAGTAACAAGAGGCAAGGACGATTACTACACCAACACTATCTGGGAACAAGTCCGCGACCGCCAGGACGTCTTCTCCGCCCTCTTCGCCTACAGCGGTGATCGCGTCAACCTAGCCGCCGGAGGCGAAGCTCGTTACGCGGACCTCAGCTACGTCTCCGGCCAGTTCTTCGACACTCTCGGCCTGCGTGCAATTCGTGGCCGTACCCTGACCACCGCCGACGACAAACGAGGCTGCCCCGGAACCGCCGTGCTCGGGAATGGTTTCTGGCAAAAAGAATACGCCGGCCGAGCCGACGTCATCGGAAAGACCATCTCTCTCGACAACCATCCCTTCGAAATCGTCGGCGTGCTCCAGCCAGGATTCACCGGCGTCGACGTCGGCACCGCCATTGACCTCTACGTGCCGGTTTGCAGCGAAAAAATCATTCGTGGCAACAACAGCGTTCTGGACGAACGAACCTGGTGGTGGATGAAAATCATCGGCCGACCTTCCGTTTCCCCGGCTCAAGCAACTGCGCGCCTCAAAACGCTGGCTCCCGAAATCTTCAAAGCCACGCTTCCGCCGAACATGAAGCCGGAGAATCAGGCCGAATATCTCAACAACACCTTCGACGCGATTCCCGTCGCCAATGGAATCTCCGGACTCCGGACCGAGTACCAGCGCGCGCTCACCATTCTCCTGGTCATCACCGGCCTGGTGCTGCTGATCGCTTGCGCCAACGTGGCGAATCTCCTGCTAGCGAGAAGCGCCGCCCGCCAGCGCGAGATCGCCATCCGCATCGCCTTAGGCTTGCGCCGCGGACGCCTCATGCGCCAGTTGCTAACCGAGAGCCTGGTCCTCTCTCTAACCGGAGCCGCTCTCGGAATCCTCTTCGCCCAATGGGGCGCGCGTCTGTTAATCCGCTTCCTTTCCACGACCAACGATCACGTGTCTCTCGACCTGACCATCGACTTGCGCGTCCTGGCCTTCACCGCCGGAGTCGCGATCCTCACCGGCCTGCTCTTCGGCCTCGCGCCCGCATGGAAAGGCACCCGCGTCGATCCCCAATCCGCCATGAAAGCCAACGCGCGAGGCGTGATAGAAGGTTCGAAATTCGGACTCGGCAAAGCGCTAGTCGTCACGCAGGTGGCTCTGTCCCTGCTCCTGGTGGTCGGTGCAGGCTTGATGCTCACCACCTTCTTTAAGCTCGAAACCATCGACGCCGGCTTTGAGCGGAACCACATTCTCCTGGCCAGCGTCGATCTGCGCAGCGGCCATTATTCCCCGGAGCGGGAAGGCGCGGTACTTCAGGAAATGCTCGGCCGTTTGCGCGCACTTCCCGGAGTCCGTGCCGCATCCGCTTCCGCAATCACGCCGATCAGCGGCTGGCGCTGGAGCCAGGACTTGCAGATCGATGGATACACCGCCAAATCGCGCGAGGACACCAACGTCTGGTTGAACCGGGTGAGCGATCGGTTTTTCGAAACGCTTGGAACCGGCTTGCTCGCCGGCCGCGATTTCAACGCCCATGATACGCTCCAGTCGCTCCAGGTCGTGATCGTGAATCAGACGCTCGCAAGGAAATTCTTCGCCGGTCAAAATCCCATAGGCCGCCGCATTCGCCTGGAAGAGGGCAGCAAACTGAGCGACCCTATCGAGATCATCGGGGTCGTCCACGATGCGAAATACCGCGAACTGCGCGATGAGATTCCCCCCACTGCCTACCTCCCAGCGATCCAGGGCCCCTTCCTCATGCTCCCCGTGACCCTCGAATTGCGCATCGCCGCCGGCCCGCCCACGGCCCTGATCCCCGGCGTAAAGTCCGCGGTCGCCGAAGTCAACCGCGACGTGTCCCTCCAGTTCACCACGCTAGCCACGCAAATCGACGAATCGCTAACCCGCGAACGCCTCTTAGCCACGCTTTCCGCCTTTTTCGGCGCGCTTGCGTTGCTCCTGGCCACTATCGGACTCTACGGCGTAATGTCCTACAACGTAGCAAGAAGACGCAACGAAATCGGCATCCGCATGGCCCTGGGAGCCGAGCAGACGAAAGTCCTGAACATGGTCCTGAGAGAAGTAGCAATCCTAATCGGAGTCGGCCTGACCATAGGCCTTGTCGCAGCGTTAGCCACCACCCGCTTCGTAGCAAGTTTCCTCTACGGAATAAAATCCACCGACCCCCTGACACTTTCCGTCTCCGCAGGAGTATTAGCAATCGTGGCCACCATCGCCGGATATCTCCCCGCCCGCCGAGCCTCGCGCCTGGACCCGATGGCGGCCCTCAGAGAAGAATAGCCTATGCGACCACTCAGGGAGCGGTACTAAATAGTCAAATGCCAGACACTCTACTCCAAGTTCGGGTGGGACAGGTCCCCGACCTGTCCATCTGAATAACCTATGCGACCCACCCCTCTACAGAGCCGTGACCGCAGGGAGCGGTACTAAATAGTCCTATGCTAGACACCCTCCTCCTCTCCGGCCCCGGCTTCGCGACGATTCTCTCACCCGCCTGCCTGGTGGCACAGGCTTTAGCCTGTGAGTGGGACAGGTCCCCGACCTGTCCATCTGAATAACCTATGCCAGACACCCTCTACCAAGACCTCCACTACGCCCTCCGAGCCCTCCGCTCCAGCCCCGGCTTCGCCGCCGTCGCCATTCTCTCGCTCGCCCTGGGCATCGGAGCCAACACCGCAATCTTCAGCCTGATCGATTCGGTGATGCTCAAAACCCTGCCCGTCAGCCACCCCGAGCAATTGCTGCAAGTGAGAACTCCGGCGGGCTTCGACGACGTATTCACCAATCCACTCTGGGAGCAGATCCGCGACCATCAGGATGTATTTTCGACCCTCTTTGCCTACAGCCGGACGCGCTACAATCTCGCGACCGGTGGGGAAGTTCGCAACGTCGAGGGAAACCGGGTCAGCGGACAGTATTTCGAAACGCTCGGCATCCACGCGGTGCTCGGCAGAACGCTGACCTCCACCGACGATAAACGTGGATGCGCCGGAACAGCCGTTCTGAGCCACGATTTTTGGCAGCGCGCGTACGCTGGGCGAACGGATGTTGTCGGGCAAACAATTTCTCTCAACGGCCATCCTTTCTCGATCGTCGGTGTCACCGAAGCCGGATTTTCCGGCATCGAGGTCGGCAGCGCGGTGGACGTTTCCGCGCCGATTTGCACCGAAGCGATTCTGGACCCGAGCACCAATTCCTTGGACAAGCGCGGCGACTGGTGGCTGCGCATCATCGGCCGGCCGCAACCGGGAATCTCCGCGGCTCAGGTGACGGCGCGATTGAATACGCTGGCTCCGGAAATCTTCAAAGCTACGCTGCCGCCGAATCTTCTGCACGCCGATCAGCAAGCGAAATATCTGGCGGGCACGTTTAACACCGCTCCGGCGGCGAGCGGCGTCTCCGGGGTTCGCTCGCAATATCGTTTGGCGCTGCTGATCCTGATGGTTGTGGTCGGCGTCGTGCTGCTCATCGCTTGCGCCAATGTCGCGAACCTGTTGCTGGCGCGTGGTGCGGCGCGGCAGCGGGAAATCGCCATCCGCATGGCTCTCGGGTCCGGCCGGGCGCGGCTCATCCGGCAGTTGCTCACCGAAAGCCTGCTGCTTTCCTTCGGCGGAGCTGCGCTCGGAGTGGTGTTCGCTCAATGGGGAACGCGTCTGCTGGTCGGTCTTCTTTCCACCTCGCGCAGCTCGGTGTTCCTCAATCTCTCCGTCGACGGACGCATGCTCGCTTTCACCGCGGGTGTCGCCACCCTCACCGGTCTTCTGTTCGGCCTCGCTCCGGCGTGGCGCGGAACGCGCGTTCAGCCGCAGACCGCGATGAAAGCCAATTCCCGCGGGGTGATCGAGGGGGCCGGATTCGGCCTTGCGAAAACGCTGGTGACGATTCAGGTAGCTCTGTCGGTGGTGCTGGTCGTCGGCGCGGGTTTGATGCTGGGAACATTCTGGAAGCTCTCCTCGCTCGATACCGGTTTCGACCGTCAGAATGTCTTGTTGGTTCGTCTCGACTTGGGCAATGCCAACTATCCTCCGGAGCGCCGTCCGGCTGCCTACCAGGAAATGCTCGATCGAGTGCGGGCGATTCCTGGCGTGCGCTCCGCCAGCATGTCCGGCCAGGTCCCCATCGGTCGCGGCAGTTGGCAGGAGGAGCTGGATATCGAGGGCTACACTCCAAAATCGCGCGGTGACGTGAGCGTGATGTACAACTCGGTGACTCCCGGATATTTCGATGCGCTAAGGACGCCCTTGGTCGTGGGCCGCGATTTCAATCAGTACGACACTCCCCAGTCGCCGTCCGTTGCCATCGTGAACGAAACCTTCGCCAGGCGCTACTACGGCTTCGCCAATCCGCTCGGAAAAAGGTTTCGCTGGAGGCCTGGCAGCAAACTCAGCGCTCCAGTAGAGATCGTCGGCGTGGTGACAGACGCCAAATATGCATCGCTGCGCGAGAAGCCTTTGCCCACCATGTTTATCCCGGAAATCCAGGTGGGCCCGCGCGGCTTTGCAAATATCGAGATCAGGGCAAACATCGATGTCGTATCCTCCGTGAAAGCGGCAATTGAGGCAGTCAATAGGGATATCAGTTTGCAGTTCGCGACGTTTACGGCTCAAATCGAAGAATCGCTGGTGCGTGAGCGGCTTCTTGCGACATTGTCCGGGTTTTTCGGCGGGCTCGCACTGCTGCTGGCAATCATTGGACTTTATGGCGTCATGTCCTACAACGTCGCACGGCGTCGGAATGAAATCGGTATCCGCATGGCTTTGGGGGCCGAGCAATCACGCGTTCTTCGCATGGTCCTCGGCGAGGTCGGAGTCCTTGTTTTCATTGGTTTAGCGATTGGCTTTGCTGCCGCGCTGGCGACGACCCGGTTTGTCCAAAGCTTCCTCTACGGTCTGACGCCCAACGATCCTTGGGTGTTTGGATCGGCGGCGGCGGTGCTCGCGATTGTTGCTTTGGTTGCCGGATATCTGCCGGCTCGCCGGGCTTCGCGCCTTGACCCCATGGCTGCTCTTCGCGAAGAATAGTCCCCTGGCTGACGCCAGGGGTTATAACCCGTCCCGTGAGGGCGGAATGCGGGTTAGAATAGAAGAATGAGTGAGTTAAGGTGGCATCCGCTGCTGGAGCAGTGGGTGGTGGTGACGGCGCATCGCCAGGGCCGTCCGCAAATGCCGGCCGACTGGTGCCCTTTCTGCGCGCTACCTGAGAAGTACGACGTCTATCTCTATCCTAATGATTTCCCGGCATTTGAGGGCTACTGCGACGTCGTTTTATACAGCCCGGAACACGCCAAACTCCCCTCCGAGCTTTCCGTCGAGCAGTGGGAAAAGGTCGTCGAACTGTGGGCTCGCCGAACGGCGGAGTTGCAGGCTGATCCGAAGGTCAAACACATCATGATCTTCGAAAATACCGGCGAAGCGGTCGGGGTCACCATGCCTCATCCGCACGGGCAAATTTACGCGTTTCCGTTCGTCCCGCCGCGCGTCGAGAAGGAATTGGCCTCGGTTGCCAAATCCGAAGAGTGCTTATACTGCCTTATTCGTGCAAAAGAGCTTCAATATGACGCTCGAATGATCCTTAAAAGCCCTTATTTCGACGCCTTCTCACCATACTTCGCGCGCCTCCCGTATGAGACCTGCATCTACGCCAGCCGCCACGTGAAAAGCCTCACCGATTTCACTTCCGAGGAAAGGGCCGATTTTGCGGCCATTCTAAGCCGGATGCGCAAGAAGTACGATGCCCTGTTCGGCTTCCCGATGCCCCTGATGATGATATTGCACCAAAACGTCCATTTTTACGTCGAATTTCTCCCCTTACAGCGCTCGGCGACGAAATTAAAATATCTGGCGGCGGTGGAATCTTCTATGTGGACATTTTTGGAAGACGTTATTCCGGAAGAAGCGGCGGCTCAGCTTAGGGCTGTATAGTTGAAGCGCGTGAGAAGCGCTCTGGCGTTGGTTTGGTTTTCGGGAGCGACATAGAAGAAGGCGCCGGTGCGCTCGGTTCTGAAAATGATGCCGCCGGAATAGAGGTCGGGCTCAACCAGATAGTCGAGCCCGTTTTCTGTGAAGAGCGTCTCGACGGCGAGAGCTTCTTTTAGTTTCCTCGCAATGTAGACGAGCACCAGCTCCACACCTTCCCCGAAAAAGTCTGGCTCTCTTCGCATTTACGCTATGCGGGCTGCGAACGCTTCGTAGGCTTCGGGCCCCATATATTTGGCGAAGGCTTCCGCTACGATTTCGAGGTTTTTCCAGGCATTCGGGTCTTTTTGAACTTCGCGCACTTCTTTGACGACCGGTTTGATGCGCAGCCAGAATACCAGCAGTTCGCGGGTGTTTTGGAACAGCAGCTCTTCGTTCAGGACGCCCGCGGTTACGAAGCTCGCGACCATCTCCCAATAGGAAATCGCCTGGCGGAAATTCGCGTTTCCGTCGGTTCCCGGGCCTGCCAGCTTCGCCATTTCGTCCATGTTCTTCGGCTTGAAGTTGGTCACGAACCAGGTGCGGGCGGCTCGCAGCTTATCCTCGCGGCGCATGTCGTAGAGGCGCAGGAGAAGGTTGACGTCGTCGTAGGTTGCTTTGCTCATATGGTCATTAGATTAGCGCAAGAGGGGTGAGAATTACGGGGGTGGTTCGGCACCACCGAATCATGGAACCTGCGCTGACTGTCGATGAATCGCTGCACTGGCTGGCTTTGCGGATGTCGGCGGGGGTCGGGACACGCAAAGCTGGACGGTTAGTGGAGATTTTCAGGACGCCGCAAGCAATTTTTCGGGCTTCCCGGTCGGAACTGGAAGCGGCTGGTCTATCCGCGAGCGTGGCTCAGAGCATTGCCAGTGGGTGCGCGTTTGAGGAGGCGGCGGAGCAGCATGAGAAAGTGGCGAAGCTGGGAGTCGAGCTGGTGCCGATTACCGATTCGCGCTATCCGATGCGGTTGCGGGAGATTTTCGATCCTCCGCCGCTGCTTTATGCGCGGGGAAGAGTCGAATTGCTGGGACATTTGATGCTCGGTGTGGTCGGGACGCGGCGACCGACGGCTTACGGGACGCAGGTGGCGACTCGGTTATCAAAGGATCTGAGCGAGGCGGGGTTAACTATCGCCAGCGGGATGGCGCGAGGGATCGATACGGCTGCGCATCGGGCGGTTCTTGACGCGGGGGGCGATACAATCGCGGTGCTGGGGTGCGGTGTCGACGAGGTTTATCCGGCGGAGAACCGGAAACTTTCAGATAGCCTGGCATCAAAGGGGCTCATGATATCCGAATTCCCGATGGGCGCGCCGCCTTTTCCGCAGAATTTCCCGGTCCGGAACCGCATTATCAGCGGAATGAGCGCGGGGGTGCTGGTGGTGGAGGGGGGCGAATATTCGGGGTCGACGATTACGGCGAAGCTCGCGTCGGAGCAGAATCGGGAGATGTTCGCGGTGCCGGGAAACGTGACCAGCAAGATGAGCTGGGGCCCGAATTTGCTGATCAAGCAGGGGGCGAAACTGGTTCAGGAATGGAACGATGTGGTGACGGAATTGAAGGCTGAGGATCGGAGGCGGCTGGTGGAGCAGTGTCGTAATATGTTGAATCTAAATGATAAAGGAGGAGGTGAGTCCAATGGAGCGATCCTGGCATCTGAGATAGGCAGCAATGCTCAGGCGATCTTAAGGGCGCTTAAGCATGACTCTCCGGTGGGGTTGGACACACTGATTGACGCTCTTGAGGGGTTGAGTGCGTCCGACGTTATTGCCGCCTTATTCGAGCTCGAATTGGGGGGGATGGTCCGGCAACTGCCTGGTAAGAGCTATATTAAGGTTTGGGCGGAGTAGATTTTGAGCGTCTATCCGCTCCCTGACGGTCGCGGTTCAGAAACAACGGGCAGAGTGAGTGTGAAAACGGCGGGGATGGCCGCTGCCTTGTGGTAAGATTTCGGTGTTTCGTCTTAATAACCCAGAAAGCTAAATCGTAATCATATGGAAAAAAGTCTCGTCATCGTCGAATCGCCGGCGAAGGCGAAAACGATCGGGAAGTACCTCGGCAAGCAGTTCGTGGTGAAAGCTTCACTCGGGCATGTGAAAGATCTGCCGAAAAAGAATCTCTCCGTGGACGTCGACAACGACTTTAAGCCTGTCTATGA
>Ga0182024_10008820_pt1 | contig 21084 bp, 15 predicted proteins | sample P32metaG_FD_120480 | JGI IMG/M metagenome (GOLD analysis project Ga0182024, IMG submission 120480) | Permafrost microbial communities from Stordalen Mire, Sweden - P3-2 metaG (Illumina Assembly) | ecosystem: Environmental > Terrestrial > Soil > Wetlands > Permafrost | place: Sweden: Stordalen...
ATCTCGCCAATCATGACCACCGCCTCGGTCTCGGGATCCTGCTCGAACAACATCAGGTGATCGAGGAAGGAACTGCCGTTGATCGGATCGCCGCCGATACCGACACTGGTGGTCTGACCGATACCGAGCGCGTTCATCTGCGCCGCCGCCTCGTAACCGAGCGTCCCCGAGCGCGATACGATGCCGACATTGCCGCGCCGGTAGATGTGTCCCGGCATGATGCCGAGCATGGCCTTGCCGGCGCTGATGATACCGGCACAGTTGGGCCCGACGATCATGGTGCGCTTGTCCTTCGGATAGCGCAGCAGGTAACGCTTCACGCGCATCATGTCCTGGGCCGGAATACCGTCGGTGATGGTGCAGACCAGCCGCAGGCCCGCGTCGGCAGCCTCCATGAGCGAGTCGGCGGCAAAGGCCGGCGGCACGAACGCCAGGCTGGTGGTGGCGCCGGTGGCGCGCACCGCATCCTTGACGGTGTTGAAGACCGGGCGCTCGAGGTGCGTTTGTCCACCCTTGCCGGGCGTGACTCCGCCGACCACGCGGGTGCCGTAGGCGATCATCTCGCGGGCATGAAAGCTGGCCTTATCGCCGGTGAATCCCTGCAGGATGATCGGTGTCTGCTCGTCGATCAGGATACTCATCGCATCACCCCCGGGCCGCAGCCACGGCCTTCTGCGCCGCTTCAGCCAGCGTCTCGGCACCGATGATCGGCAAGCCGCTGGCGGCAATGATGCCGCGGCCATCCTGCTCGTTGGTGCCCGCCAGGCGCACCACCAGCGGCACCTTGATGCCGATGGCGTGCACGGCCTGAACCACGCCCTGCGCCACCCAGTCGCAACGATTGATACCGGCAAAGATGTTGACCAGGATCGCCTTGACCTTGGCGTCCGACAACACCAGCTTGAAAGCCTTCTCGACCCGTTCGGGCGAGGCGCCACCGCCGACATCGAGAAAATTGGCGGGCTCCCCGCCCGCGTACTTGATCGTGTCCATGGTCGCCATCGCCAGTCCGGCGCCATTGATGATGCAGCCGATGTCACCCTCGAGGCCCACGTAGTTGAGATTGTCCTGCGATGCCTCAGCCTCGCGCGGATCCTCCTGCGACAGGTCGCGCATCTCGGCCACATCGCGGTGGCGAAACAAGCCGTTATCGTCGAACGACATCTTGGCGTCGAGTGCAATCACCCGGTCATCTTTGGTGACGACCAACGGATTGATCTCGACCATGGTGGCATCGAGCGCGCGAAACGCCCGGTAGGCCCCCATGATGGCAGCGACCGCCCGGCTCACCTGTTTGATGTTGAGCCCGAGGCCGAAAGCGATCTCGCGCGCCTGAAACTGCTGCAATCCGACCGCCGGCTCTACCGTTATCTGGAGAATCGCCTCTGGCGAGGTGCGGGCGATCTCCTCTATCTCCATGCCGCCCTGAGCCGACGCGATCACGCGCACACGCTCGGCCTTGCGGTCGAGCACGATACCGAGATAGAGCTCGCGCTCGAATTTTTCCGCGATCTCGACATAGACACGCTGCACAACCTTGCCCTCGGGGCCGGTCTGGTGCGTCACCAGTTTGCGGCCGAGCATCGCCTGCGCGGCATCATGCACTTCGTGATAGGTCTTGCAGAGCTTAATGCCACCAGCCTTGCCGCGCGCGCCGGAGTGGATCTGCGCCTTCACGGCCCAGTGCCAGCCGCCGAGCTCCGAGGCCGCGAACGAGGCCTGCTCCGGGCTATAGGCAACCGCGCCGCGCTGGATCGGCACGCCGTAACCGGCCAGCAGCTCCTTGGCCTGATACTCATGAATGTCCAATCGATGTTCTCCCTGTCGCGGCGCGGGTACCTGCGCCGCCGCGCTTTAGTTGAGTCGTTGCGCCACCAGATCGTTGACGCGGGCGTCGAGGCTACCGCAGCGGCGCACGATCTGCTCGAGCTCGGCCAGCCGGGCCTCGGCGAACGCATGATCCTTGATGCTGCCGAGGTTGATCGAGACGTTCAAGGCCGCGGCGCGCAGCGCGGCATTGGCCGCCTGAGCGGCCGCGCCGGACTCGCCAATCGCGTTCAGATGGCCCCGTTCCGCCACGATGATCGACAACTCGAGGACCTCGGCACTCGAGCGCGCGCAGTCCAGCGGCACCAGCGTCGCCCGCTGCAGCGCCGCCTGGATCACCGGACTGCGCACGGCCTGCTGCTCGGCACTGCCGCGCGGCAGTGCGTAGGCCGCCATGACCGCGTCGAAGGCCTGCACATCCTGTTCGATCAGCGCCAGCAAGTGCTCACGCGCGCTTTCCGCCCGCGCCAGCACGGCTTTCATCTCATCCTGCGGCGCACCCGCGCTGTCCTTTTCGATGGTCAGGCGACACACCATGCTGACCAGGGCTGCCGCCATGGCGCCCATGATCGCGGTGGCGCTGCCGCCTCCCGGCGTCGCGGACGAACTGGCGAGCGAATCGAGCCAGCGCTGAAGTGGTTCTTCCCTGATCACTGCTGCTCTCCCGAACGCCTCCCCGGCGCAGCACGTCGGGCAGAAATGTTCAAGTAGTACAACTCGACCCCCCATCATAGTAAATTTGGCGCACAGCCCCAACGCGTAACAAGAGCAACAGCCGGGCTTGACTTTCAGATTTTCATAATAGGCATTGCTGCGCAGGTTCAACCGCATGACAACCGACATCGAGATCGCCCAGAAGGCCAAGCTGCAACGCATCACTGAAGTCGCCAAGAACAAGCTCGGCATCGACGATCGGCACCTCGAGCCGTACGGTCACTACAAGGCAAAGATCGCACTGGACTACATCAACAGCCTGGCATCCAAACCCGACGGCAAGTTGATCCTGGTCACGGCCATCACCCCGACGCCGGCCGGTGAAGGCAAGACCACCACCACGGTCGGCCTGGGCGACGCGCTGAATCTGATCGGCAAGAAGGCCAGCATCTGCCTGCGCGAACCCTCGCTCGGTCCGGTGTTCGGCATGAAGGGCGGCGCAGCTGGCGGCGGCTATGCGCAAGTCGTGCCGATGGAAGACATCAACCTGCATTTCACCGGCGACTTCAATGCCATCGCACTGGCCAACAATCTGCTGGCAGCCCTGATCGACAACCACATTCACCACGGCAACGAACTGGGCATCGACGTGCGTCGCATCGCCTGGAGGCGCGTGGTCGATATGAACGATCGCGCGCTGCGCGACATCACGATAGGGCTCGGTGGTCCCGGCAATGGCTACCCGCGCCAGGACGGCTTCGACATCGTGGTCGCCTCCGAGGTGATGGCGATCTTCTGCCTCGCGACCTCGCTCAAGGACCTGAAGGAGCGGCTCGGTAACATCGTCATCGGCTACACCAGCGCACTCAAGACCATCCGGGCGCGCGACCTGAACGCGCATGGCGCCATGGCCGTGCTGCTCAAGGATGCCCTCAAGCCGAATCTGGCGCAGACCCTGGAGAATAACCCGGCCTTCATTCACGGCGGTCCGTTCGCGAATATCGCCCACGGTTGCAACTCGGTGCTGGCCACCAAGACCGCGCTGAAACTGTCCGATTACGTGGTCACCGAGGCGGGCTTCGGCGCCGATCTCGGCGCCGAGAAGTTCATCGATATCAAGTGCCGCAAATCCGGGCTGCGTCCCAGCGCGGTAGTGATCGTCGCGACGCTGCGCGCGCTCAAGTTCCATGGCGGTGTCGAGCTCAAGTCGCTCAACAGGGAGAACCTCGAGGCGCTCTCCAAGGGCATCGCCAACCTGGAGCGCCACGTCAACAACGTACGCAATTACTATGGGCTGCCGTGCGTGGTCGCGATCAATCACTTCACTTTCGACACGAGCGCGGAGATCGAGCTGCTGAAGAAGAAGATGGCGCGTCATGAGGCGCCGGTGATCGTCTGCCGCCACTGGGCCGAAGGCGGCAAGGGGGCGCGCGAGCTGGCGCGTACGGTGGTCGAGCTGATCGATAATGTCGCCACCGACTTCCAGTTCGTCTACGAGGAAAAGGCGACGCTGTGGGAAAAGATGACCTCGATCGCCATCAAGATCTACGGTGCCAGTGCCGTAACGGCGGATTCGAAGATTCATGCCCAGATCAAGAAGTTGCAGGAGGACGGTTACGGGCACTACCCGATCTGCGTCGCCAAGACGCAGTATTCCTTCTCCACCGATCCGCAGCTCAAGGGCGCGCCCACCGATCACACCATCAACGTGCGTGAAGTGCGGCTCGCCGCCGGCGCGGAGTTCGTCGTGATGGTGTGCGGCGATATCATGACTATGCCAGGATTGCCGAAGGTGCCGTCGGCCATTCGCATCGATCTGGACGAGGATGGCAAGGTGGTCGGATTGTTCTAGCGGACCTGTTCCGGTCGGGGCCGCCGTCGATCCTGGGTGTGATCGTACTCAACGATCTGGCCGGTCAGACCCTGCGGCTCGGCGCTGATGAACGGACCCTTTTGGCTCGAAGGCACCGGCTGGCGCCGGCTCTTGCGCCACAGGTCGTAGACGGTCAATGCGCCGGTCAATAGCGCCAGCGCGCTGAAATAAGCTACCGGCCCGAAGCCCTGGATCAGACTCCCCATGACCACCGGTCCGAAGGCAGCGGCAGCGCCATTCATGCGCAGCAGCGCGCTGCTGGCGGCGACCATCTCGGCCGGCTCGAGCTTATCGTTGACGTGCGATACCGCCAGCGAATAGAGCGTCAGCGCGAAACCGCTGAAACAGGCGGTCAGCAGCAGGAACAGCGCATGCGGCATGGCACGGAACGCCACGATGCTGCCGGCGATCAGCGTCGCCAGCGTGCACACCGCCGCGATCACGGTACGTCGATCCATGCGATCGGACAATCGCCCGACCGGGTACTGCGTCACCGCACCTGCGCAGATGCTCACGGCCATGAAGATCGCGACATGCGTGGTGTCCAGGCCGTTGAGGTGCGCGTACACCGGGCCCATCGAGAAGATGATCGAGGAGGTCAGGCCCGAGGCACAGACCGCGACCACGCCCAGCGGTGAGTTGCGATATAAATCGCGGTAGCGCACCTTGCGCGGGATGGCGCGTTCAGGCAACGGCTGGGCCGACACCACGATCGGCACCATCGCCAGCGAGATCAGCATCGACACCAGCATGAACGGTGACGGCGAGCGCTCGCCAAACAGCGGCAGCAGGAACTGACCGGCGCCGAGACCCAGGTAGAGAATCAGCATATAGATGGCGAGCAGCCGGCCGCGATTGGTACGGCTGGCGCGATCATTCAGCCAGCTTTCCGCCACCACATAGATCCCGGCGAAGCACAGGCCGGTCACCAGCCGCATGAGCGCCCAGGGCACGGGACTGACGAACGAGCCCTGTACCAGGATGGCGGCCGAGGCCACCGCGGCCAGCGCCGCGAACACGCGGATATGTCCGACCCGCCGCAGCAGGCGCGGCGCGGCCACGGTGCCGAGCAGGTAGCCGACGTAATAGCAGGACATGATGACGCCGGTGATCGGCGTCGGGAAGCCCTCGAGCGTGGCGCGTACACCCAACAGCGTGCTCTGCAGGCCGGCGCCCAGCATCAGCACGCCCATGCCCAGCAGCAACGGCCAGGTGGTGGAGATCGGATTGAGCGGCACGGTGCCTAGGGATTGCGCCAGCGGGACATGGCTATGCTCTCACATGATATACCCTTGGGATCGGTGCGCGGGGCGCACGCTTTCATCACATGGCGATCAACAGAACAACGGCAATAGCGTTACTGGCCCTGAGCCTGTCGATGCTGGCGTCCAGGGCGCCTGCCGACATCCGCCTGCCGCGACTGGTGGGCGATGGCATGGTCCTGCAGCGCGATGCGCCACTGATGTTGTGGGGTTGGGCCGATCCGGGCGAGCGCATCGCCATCCGGTTCGTCGATCAAAAACGGCAGGTCACGGCCCATGCCGATGGCAGTTGGTCGATTGCGCTGGCGCCGCTGCCGGCCGGCGGTCCCTACACCATGCAACTGCGCGGCAAGCGCAGCATCACGCTGACGAATGTGCTGATCGGCGATGTCTGGCTGGCCTCCGGTCAATCGAACATGGAGTTTCCGCTGCAGCCGCAGAATGGCTTTGGTGGTGTAATCGATGCCGACCGTGAGGCCGCCGGCGCGGATTTCCCGCGCATGCGACTGTTCATCGTCAAGCACGATCTCGCCTTTGCAGCGCGCGATGATGTGAGTTCGGACGGCTGGCAGCCGGTCACAGCTGCCAACGCCGGGCGATTCTCGGCGGTCGCGTACCTGTTCGGTCGCGAGCTGTATCAGCGCTATCAGGTACCGATCGGACTGATTGAATCGAGTTGGGGTGGAACGCCGGCGGAATGCTGGGTCAGCGCCCAGGGGCTGCGCCGGTTCGCGCAATTTGCGCCCGCGATCGCGCACGAAGCGCGTGTCGATGCCGGCATGCTGGCCGATTATCAGCACTACCTCGAGGCCCGCGATGCCTGGTACCGGCTGCACGGCCGCGAGGATCGCGGCCGCGCCGCTGGCGAAGATCTCTGGGCGCAGAGCAGCTACTCCGCCGCCGATTGGCCGAGCACCCTCGAGCCGCAACCCTGGCCGCGCAAGACCATCAAGGATTTCGATGGCACGATGTGGTTTCGCAAGACCGTGCAGCTGCCGGGCAACCTCAGCGGTGATGCGCGCCTGCATCTGCCGCACCTGCGGGAGGGCGACACCACCTATGTCAACGGCGCCAGGGTCGGCGCGACCCGCGGGGAGAGCGCGGAGCGCAACTACACGATCGCCCCTGCGCTGCTGCGGACGGGCGCCAACACCATCACGGTACGGGTCGATGGCGCCTATGCCTCGGGCGATGGTTACGTCGGCATACTCGGCGCGGCCGCCGACTTCTATCTGCAGATCGGCTCGAGCAGACTGCCGCTGGCGGGCAGCTGGTCGTTCCAGCCCGGCCCGGATCTGGCGGCACTGCCCGATCCGCCGCCGCTGGCGGAGTTCATGTTCGCATTCCCCCAACAGCCGACACTGCTCAGTAATGCCATGATCGCGCCACTGACCCGCTACCGCATGCGCGGCGCGATCTGGTACCAGGGCGAGGCCAATGTCGGGCGCGCCGCGCAGTACCGCACGCTGTTTCCGGCCTTGATTCGCGACTGGCGTTCGCGCTGGGGCTACCCATTGCCGTTCCTGTTCGTGCAGCTGGCCGGCTATGGTTCCGAGCCGAGCGAACCAGCTGAATCCGATTGGGCGGAACTGCGCGAATCACAGGCGGCTGCACTGGCATTGCCGGGCACCGCGATGGCGGTCGCGATCGACATCGGTGCTGCCAATGATATTCATCCCAGGAACAAGCAGGCCGTGGCCCATCGCCTGGCGCTCGCGGCCGAGCGCGCTGTATACGGCGAGCAGCTGCTCGCCTCGGGGCCACGCTATCGCGGGCAGACAATCGAACACGGGAAACTGCGTCTGCACTTCCAGGCCGTCGGATCGGGTCTGATGGTCGGCAACCCGCCCGCCGAATTGCGGGGGTTTGCGGTCGCCGGCGCTGACGGTGTATTCCATTGGGCGCAGGCGCGACTCGATGGAACGCAGGTACTGGTGTGGAGCGCGGCCGTGCCGGCGCCGATTGCCGTGCGCTACGACTGGGGTAATTCGCCGGCCGGAAATCTCTACAACCGCGCAGGACTGCCGGCGGCGCCATTCCGCAGCCGCTGAACTATCAGCTCGCTCGGTTGCACAGACTGACATCGCCGCTGTGAGTATCGATGCGCACGCGCGCACTGCCCGCACCTTCGCGGTACGACAGCCGTGAGCCTGGACCATAATTTTCATGCTCGGCTCGCTGCCCGAAGCAGGTTTTCAGATCGCCGCTGAAGGAATGCAGTTCGAACTGCGCCGGCGGCACCTCACCGGTGAAGTTCACCACCACATCGCCGCTGATCGATTGCACTTCAAGCAGCCCGTCGGCGGCCAGCGTCGTGGCCAACTGGTAGTCGCCCGAGACCGACTTGAGACTCGCATGGGTCAAGGTACCGAGCGACAGCTTGCCCGTGCCGCTCACGGTGGAGATGGTGACATCGCCATGGCCGCCGGTGACATCGAGATCGCCACTGACCGTGCCGATCTCGAGCAGCGCCGAGTCGGGACCGGCGCTCACGTGCACGTCGCCGCTGACCGTGTGAACGCGCACCGCGCGCAGCGCCGCCGTCCTGACCTCGCCACTGACTGTCTGCAACTCCTGCTCGCCCTGTAGGTCCCGCACGCTGATGTCGGCGCTCACCAGCGAGGCGGTCAGGCTGCTGCCGCCCGGGACGTAAACGGTCAGATCGGCTTCGCTCGGATCGTGCATGTCCAGACCCCAGTGACGGGGATGCGATTCATCGAGCACCACACGCAGGGTGGTACGGGTGCCACTGGAAGCAATATCGAGCTTGTCGATATCGGAGCCGAGCGTGCCGGTGACTTCGATCTCAGCCTTCGGCCAACCGATTACCGTGACCCGGCCGCTGACGTTGACGATCTCGACCTGACCCTGTGGATCGGCCGCGGCATGCTGATCGATCGCACGGCGCGCGGCCCACGCCGGCGCTGCCCAGGCGCCCCCGAGCGCCAGGGCGCTAGCGAGCAGCGCGGTAGTACGGTTGCTGGATGCTCTCATGTGCGGTTCCCTTGAGTGGCCGGTTCGCTGTTGTGGACCACGGTGGTATAGAGATCGAATTCCTGTTGCCAGGTGCTCTCGAGCAGTCGATTGAGGACCGGACTTTCGGGGTCGGCCGCCAACGATCGGCGGATGTCGGCGTTGGCAGCGCGGATGGTGGCCAGATCCTGCTCGATGCGTGTGCGGGTGGCCGGCGCCAGCAGCTCGAGACGCTCGCGGTAGGTGTGTTCGAGCGCGGCGCGCATGCTCACGTACTGTGCGCTCGCAGGCTCGGCAAATCCCGCGTTCGCCAGGCTGCCCGCGGCTACCAGCGGCTGCTGGCGCGCCAGATGCCAGCCCAGCAGTCCCGCCGTCACCGCGACCCCAAGGCCGGCGGCCAGCGCCAGCGGTATCCGCCAGCGGCGCGCAGTGTGTTGCTCGATGCCGATCGCAGCCCGGATGCCGGGCCACAGATCGCGCGGCGGCGGGATGTCGCGCGGCAGTTCGGCGAGCCGCGAGTCAAGATCGCTCATACACCCTCCAGGGAAAGATCGAGCCGCGCGGCGAGCAGCTGGCGCGCGCGGTGCAGCTGCGCCTTGCTGGTACCGATGGCGATGCCGAGCGTATCGGCGGCTTCTTCATGGCTGTAGCCATAGAGGCCGACCAGCACCAGCACCTGCCGTGCGCCGCCCGGCAGCGCGGCGATCGCCGCCTCGAGGTCAAGCGGCGGCGCATCCTCGCTGGCGCGCCGATCCAAATCTTCGCTGCCGGCATCGACCGTGAATTCGTGCGTGTTCGAGCGGATCCGCTGCCGTGCCATGACGGTGTTGACGGCGATGCGATGCAGCCAGGTGGCGAACGCGCTGCGCGCCTCGAATCCCGCCAATCCACGCCAGGCGCTCACAAAGGTCTCCTGCACGCAATCCTCGGCGGTTTCCCGATGCCCGGTCAGCCGCAGGCACAAGCCAAAAATACGTGCGGCGTGACTTCGATAGAGCTGCTCAAAGGCGGCGTGGCTGCCGCCGGCGGCCGCAGCGATCGCCTTGCGTTCATCCGCGTGTGCACGCACCGCTGGCTCCGGAAATCCGACCATGGTCGCCGCCACGCTGAACCAGCCTCCTCCGATCCAGCCTGGATCGTCGCAGGTTTGGAGGTATCGGCGGGTCAAAAGGTTTACATCCTGCGTCCAGATCCACTGTAATGCCGGCATCATGATCCTTGCAGACGCCCCGGCCGCCCTCGCCGATGAAGACCGCTCGCGCAGCCGTTCGCTGGTGGCCTCGCCGGCGGGCGTGGTGGCCAGCGAAAGCGTGCTTGGATCGCAGATCGGCGCCCGCATCCTCGAGAGCGGCGGCAACGCCATCGATGCCGCCGTCGCTGCCAACGCGGTGCTCGGCCTGGTTGCGCCGATGAATGACGGCATCGGCGGCGATCTGTTCGCGATCGTCTACGAGGCTGCCACCGGCCGGCTGCACGGTCTGAACGCCTCGGGCTGGGCTCCGGCGGCGCTGACGGCCGCCTATCTACGCGATCAGGACATTGTGGATATGCCGCAGCAGGGTATCCACTCGGTGACGGTGCCCGGCGCGGTCGAGGGCTGGAGCTGCCTGCTGCGCCGATTCGGCTCACGTGGCTTCGCCGAGCTGCTGGCCCCCGCCATCCGCTACGCCGAGGATGGCTTTCCCGTCGAAGAGGTCGTACAGGGCTACTGGCGCGCCAGTGAGGCCGTGCTACGCGCCGATACCGCTGCCAGCCGCATCTATCTGCCCGGCGGACGGGTGCCGCGGGTCGGCGAGCTGTTCCGCAACCCGCAATTGGCCTGGACCTACCGGCAGCTGGCCGCCCACGGTCGCAATGCGTTCTACGAGGGCGAGGTGGCGCAAAGGATCCTGGCCACCACCGCCGCCCACGCAGGACGGCTGCAGCGCGCGGATCTGGCCGAATTTGCAGCCGAGTGGATCGAGCCGATTTCGACCTGTTATCGTGGCTGGACCGTCTGCGAGCTGCCGCCCAACGGTCAGGGCATCGCAGCGCTCGAAATGCTCAATATCATGGAGCAGTTCCCGCTGGCCGAATGGGGACAGAATTCCAGCCGCGCGCTGCACACGATGATCGAAGCCAAGAAACTCGCGTATGCCGATCTGCTGCGCTATGTCGGCGACCTGCGCTTCTCGGACGTCCCGGTGACGGCACTGGCGTCCAAAACATACGCGGCGGAGCGCGCGCGTTCGATCGACCCGTCGCGCGCCGCTGACCCGGTTGCCGCGGGCCGCCTGCCCGGCACCGATCACGGCACCACGTATCTGGCGGTGGCTGATCGCGCCGGCAACATGGTGTCGCTGATCCAGAGCAATTTCATGGCGGTCGGCTTCGGCTCCGGACTGGCGGTCGAAGGTGCCGGCTTCGTGCTGCAGAATCGCGGCGGCCTATTCACCCTGGCGGCCGGGCATCCCAACGTGCTTGCCGGTCGCAAGCGCTCGCTGCACACGATCATCCCGGGTTTCATGCACAACGGCGACACACGCATCGCGTTTGGCGTCATGGGCGGCTGGAATCAGGCCCAGGCGCACGCTCAATTCGTCTCCAACGTGGTCGATTTCGGTCTCAACATTCAGGCGGCGCTCGACGCGCCGCGCTTCAGCAAGGACACCTTCGAGGGCCGCGATGTCAGCCTCGAAGCGCGCATCGCGCCAGGCACGCGCCGCCGGCTCGCCGAGATGGGACACGAGATCGTGCTGCGCGGCGACTTCTCCTCGATTCGCATGGGCGCGGGCCAGGCGGTCGCCTGGGATCCGTCGCAGGGCATGATGTTCGGCGCGTCGGATGCGCGCAAGGACGGCGCCGCCATAGCGGCGCTGCTGCCGTGGGCGTAGGCGCGCGCGCTGGCCAGGTCAGCCGCGAGCCCTGTTGAGCAGCGAGCGCCGCGTAACAACTGCAACGCCACCGAGCACCAGGGTCGATGAGATCGCCAGCCGTGGGCTGATGGCCTCAGCGGTGAATAGCACGCCACCGAAGGCCGCGATCACCGGCACGCTCAGCTGCAGGTTGGCTGCAACGATGGCGCTCAGGCGCGGCAGCACCGTATACCAGGCGGCATAGCCGAGTCCGGAGGCAATCGATCCGGACAGCAGCGCCAGCAGCGCGCCGTTGCGATCGATCGACGTCTGCGACCACAGCAAGGCGGCGATCAGCACGGCAAACGGCGCCGAGCGCGCAAAGTTGCCGGCGGTGTCGCGCAACGGATCCTGCGAGCGGCGGCCGCGCAGGGAGTACACCCCCCAGGCGATGCCCGCGCACAGCATCAGCGCCGCCTTGTCGAAGGGCGGCGCGGCCACGGCGGGTAACAGCAGCAGCACCAGGCCGCTGACTGCGATCAACCAACCGCCGCCGATCATCCAGTCAACGCGCTCGCCCGCCAACACGCCCGTCGAGATCATGATGAGCTGCACCGCGCCGAACAGCAGCAGCGCGCCGGTACCGGTGGTGACTGCGACATACGCAAACGAAAACGCCAGCGCGTAGATCAGCAACGCTGCAGCCGAGCTCCAGTCCCCGCCAAGACGCTGCTGGCCGGTTCGCTGCACGCCCGCGCGCTGTCGATGCCGCCCGACCCGCACCAACAGCCACAGGGTCACCGCGCCCGACAGCAGCCGGATGCCGGTGAAGCTCGCTGGATCGATGCGCGTGGAATGCAGCGCCAGGCGGCACAGCACGGAATTGGCTGCGAACGCCAGCAGCACGAACGCCGCAATCAGCGGCGTTGATTTCACGCCAGGGCCTGCGACAGATCGTCGATCAGATCCGCGCTGTCCTCGATGCCGATCGAGACCCGCAGCAGGTTCTGCGGTGTGAGCGATCCGCTGCCCTCGATCGAGGCGCGATGCTCGATCAGACTTTCGACGCCACCGAGGCTGGTGGCGCGTCGCAGCAGCCGGGTGCGCGCCGCCGTATCGAGCGCCGCGTCGCGCCCGCCACGGACACAAAACGACAGCATGGCGCCGAAGCCGCCGGGCATCTGCGTCACCGCCAGCGCATGTCCCGGATGCTGCGGCAGCCCCGGGTAGTACACGCGTTCCACGGCGTCGTGATCGACCAGGAATTGCGCGAGCGTGAGCGCGGTGGCGCATTGAGCCCGCACGCGCAGGGCCAGAGTCGCGAGGCTGCGCCGCAGCAGCCAGCAGTCGAACGGCGCCAATACTGCGCCGGCCAATACCTGCCAGTTGCGCAGGCGCTCGAGCAGTGAGACATCCTCGCGCACCACCACCAGCCCGCCCATGACATCGCTGTGGCCGCCAAAATACTTGGTGGCGCTGTGGATCACGAGATCGACGCCGTAATCGAAGGGGCGTTGGCAAATCGGGGTCGCAAAGGTGTTGTCACACACCACCCAGCTGCCCGCCCGCCGACCCAGTGCGCTGATCGCCGCCAGGTCGGTGATGCTGAGCAGCGGATTGGCCGGCGTCTCGATCCAAAGCATGCGCGCGCCCCGCTGCAGTTCGGCTGCGACTGCGCTCGGATCGCCGAAGTCAGCGAAATGCACCTCGACACCGCGTTCCCGCACGTAAGTCTTGAGCTGCCGCAGGGTGCCGTGGTAACCCTCGAGCGGTGCCAGCACGCGATCGCCGGCTCGCAGCAATTCCAGCACCGCCATGTTGGCCGCAAGTCCGGAAGCGAAGGCGAGCGCCGCCGTGCCGCGCTCGAGAATCGCCACGCAGGCCTCGAGCGCCTCGCGATTGGGCGTGGCCTCGCGACTGTAGCGATAGCCGCGAGGGTAACTGCCGTCCGCATCGCGCTCGAAGGTGGTACTCAAATGGATCGGCTGAGCCAGCGCGCCGGTGGCGGCGTCGGGCAGATGCGCGGCATGCACGCATTCGGTATTCAAACCGCGAGCGCGCGTCATGGTACCTCCTGCGTCTGAGCGCTCTGCAGCAACGCCTCGCAATCGGCATTCCTGGCCAGATCGGCATCAACTAATCCGAGTATCTCGAGCGGCGCGCGCGCCACCCCGCCAGCGATCGCCTTGGCGGTCTGCGCAGCGCCACTGCCACCCTGCATACCGATCGTGGGGTGCGACAGGGTTCCGCGCACCAGCACCGGGGTATGCAGCCGCAACAGCCGCCGGCTCTTGGGCTGGCCGTGCAGTGTCAGCTCGATGGCTTCCGAATCGAGGCGGATATCGCCCTCGCCGCTGATCAGCACCGGGTCGGTGTCGAGCAGCAGCGTCCGGGCGTGCATGACGCCCTGCTGCACTTCGAAGCTCACGACACCACAGCGCACCGCGGCTGCTTTTTGGTCCTTCGCCAGCAGCAGCCCCAAACCGCGTGCGAAGTCGGCGCCAATCAGGTCGGCGAAAGCTGCGCGCAGCTCGCCGTGTGGCACGACCGCGGTGACCGTGCCGTTGGAGGCGGCGGCGAACTGGTGGATCGAGCGGCCCTGGCCGGTGAGATCGAGTCGCGCCTGTATCGGGCCGTCAAACGCCGGCGGTCCCTCAGTCTTATGTTGAAGCGCCGATGCCCGCATATCCACGAGTTTCAGCGCCAGGCTGGCCTGAGCCGGCTCACGGGTCGCATCGAGGCGCGCCCGCCCGGTAAGTTTTCCTTCATAGAGAGTGGCCGACAGCGGCGCGAGGGCCAGCGTACCGTGATCGATGGCGATGTGGGTCGCCACTGCGTACAGCGACAGCCGTCCGATCTGCAGCGCATGTGCGTGATAGTCGAGCTGCGCGTCGCCCGAGCGCAGGCCATCGAATGGCAGCGCCACATCGGGCAACAGCAGTGCCGGCGCTTGCCCGGCCGGGGCGCGCCCGGCCGCCGCCGCGCCGATATCCGCCGAGCGCAGCAGCTGCGAGCTGAGCTCGCCATCGATGTGCGGTCGGCCGCCCGCGGTCTCGATGGACAAGCTGCCGCGCAGATCACTCTGGCCCGAACTCAGTGCCAGATCGCTGTAGCGGAAGTGCCCGTGGCGGCGCTCGATCTTCAGCGACAGGCGATAGCGGCCGGTATCCGGCAGCGATATGCCAATCAGGAAGAACAGATCCTTCAGGTCCTCGCCGCTCGCCTGCGCAGTGGCGTCCAGCAGGCGGAAATCGAACGGCTGCGGCAACTGACCGCGGCCATCGAGGCGCGAACCGCTCGAACGCTCCGCGAACGCAAAGCGATAGGGTCGATCGGATCGTACCGTCGACAACGGATCGCCGTTCAGCGCCACGGTGGCTGCGCGCCCGTTCAGCACGCCGGCCCCCTCCAGGTGCCAGCTCACGACGCCAGCGGTTGCCGGCAGATCGTGCGCGCTGAGGGTACCGAGGAACTTCAGATGCCGCCGCGCATCGTCGAGCTCGACTCGTGTGTCGCTCGCGGCCAGGGAATGAATCAGCGGCGGTCCACCGCCGCCGCCCGGCGTGTGCGGCGGGCTCGCCTGCCAGTTGGCACGGCCCTCGAGGTCCCGTGCCAGGTGCAGCGTGGCGTCCTCGATCGCCAGCTTGCGGATTTCGAACGTGCGGCCAAACAACGGCCAGCGTTCCAGGACCAGCGTCAACCGCCCAATCTCGGCCGTGGATCCCGGCGGCATCCAGGGCGGGTTGCCGATGGTCACACCCTGCGCACTCAGCCGCGGGCTCATCGACAACAGATCGGCGTCGATCGCCCCCTGCACCTGCACGGGACGCCCCAGGCGCGCGGCGATGAATCGCAGCAACGGCGCGCGCAGATGATTGCCATCGATCAATTTCGCGGTGCACACGGCCGCCGCCATCGCCAGCAGTAGAATGACCAGTATGCTGGCCAGTGCCCCTGCTGCCCACCGCAGCGCCGCACGGCGCATCAATGGGCGCGCTTGGTGAAGCCGGCTATGCCGCGGCGCGCGTCATCCATGGTGGCATTGGCGGCCATGACATCGCCTGCGAGCGCGTAGGCGGCTTCGATCGACAGCTCGTTCTGCGCGTAGAACAGCCGCTTGCCGGTCGCGATGGCCTCGGGTGACTTGGCGACGATCGATGCGGTCAGTGCCGCGATTTCGGCATCGAGCGCTTCAGGAGCGACCACGCGATTGACCAGGCCGCGCTCACGGGCGGTCTGTGCGTCGATGAACTCCCCGGTCAGCAGCATTTCGAGCGCCGGCTTCTGCAGCACATTGCGCGACAGCGCCACCGCGGGGGTCGAGCAGAACAATCCGAGATTGATGCCGGACACCGCGAAGCGCGCCTCGCTGCTGGCCACCGCCAGGTCGCACATGGCCACCAGCTGGCAGCCGGCGGCGGTCGCGACCCCCTGGACCCGCGCGATCACCGGCTGCGGCAGTCGACGGATCGCAAGCATCAGCTGGCTGCAGCTCGCGAACAGCGCACGCATACCCTCGAGATCGACCTCCGAGCCCATTTCGGTCAGATCGTGTCCGGCCGAGAAGGCGCGGCCTTCGGCGGCCAGCACAATCACGCGCACGCCGCGATTCGCACCCAGCTGCTCGAGGGTGGAACGCAGACAGCTCATCATGGCCGCCGACAGCACGTTGTACCTGGCCGCGCGGTTGAGGGTCAGCCACGCAACCGACTCCCGGTGCTCGACGCGGACCAATGGCGGATCTGACGCACTCATAATTCGACTCCTGGGCGCCCGGACGGATTGTACCCCCGATGCTTTGCCGATAGATTGGCAATAGATTGGCACGACTGAGCCGCTGCGGGGGGCAAAACGGATCATGGCAATCGCCAGGCTGGCACGACGGGTTTCGGCGGAGCTCGCCGCCGGGCAAGTCAACAGCGACGACTGGGTCGACTATGGGTTCGGGCTGGCGCAGCCCGATGCCTTCGATCGTGCGCTGGCGGCCCGCGCCAGCGAACTGCGGCAGGTCAAAATCCGCTCGGCCCTGACCGTACGGCCGCGCGCGGTGCTGGATGCCGATCCGCACGGCGAGCACTTCCTGTGGTTTAACTGGCACTTCTCCACTTACGACCGACGCCAGCACGATGCCGGCCGCTGCAATTACATCCCGATGAATTTCGGCGAGACACCTGACTATTACCGACGCTTCGTCGATCCGATCAGCGTGGCCTGTATCAAGACCGCCCCGATGGACGATCAGGGTTTCTTCAATTTCGGCTGCAGCACCACCTACCTGCGTGCCATGACCGCGCGCGCCCGCGTCGTGATCGTGGAGACCACCAGCGCGATGCCGCGCGCGCTTGGCCCCGACAATGCCATTCACGCCAGCGAGGTCGACTTTGTCATCGACGATGGCGATTCGCCGCTGGCTGACATCCCTGCCGCGCCCAGCGGTGCGGTCGAGCGGCAGGTAGCACAATTGATTGCAGCGGAAATCGAGGACGGGGCATGTCTGCAGATCGGCATCGGCGGCATGCCGAATGCCGTCTGCTCGCTGCTGCGCGACGCCAATGTGCGCGATCTGGGCATTCATACCGAGATGCTGGTCGATGGCATCGCCGACCTGATCGAGGCCGGCATCGTCACCAACGCCCGCAAGCAGATCGATACCGGTCGCAGCGTGTTCTCCTTTGCGCTCGGATCGCAGCGTCTCTACCGCCTGATCGATCGCAATCCCGGCCTCTGCGCCTGCGCGGTTGACTACACCAATCTGCCGCACAACATCGCCCGCAACCACAACGTGGTATCGATCAACAACACCACGCAGATCGACCTGCAGGGACAGGCTGCCTCCGAATCCTGCGGCCATCGCCAGGTCAGCGGCACCGGCGGACAGCTGCAGTTCGTGCGCGGCGCCTACGCTTCACAGGGCGGTAAATCCTTTCTTTGTCTGTCTTCGACCTTCAACAAGGGTGCCGCGCCCGCCAGCCGCATCGTCGCCACGCTGACACCCGGCAACATCGTCACCACCCCGCGTACCGATACCATGTACGTGGTCACCGAGTACGGCATCGTCAATCTCAAGGGCAAGTCGGTGGCCGAGCGCGCCGTGGCATTGATCTCGATTGCGCACCCCGACTATCGACAGGAACTCGAGCGCGCCGCTCGGGCGCAGAACATCATCCCGAAGGGTTTCGCGGTCTACCGGCCCAGAGCGAGCGTGCCGGCGTAGAGCAGCAGGCCGACCAGTCCGCCCACCAGCGCACCGTTGATGCGGATGAACTGCAGATCCGGGCCGATCTCGAGTTCGATCTTGCGGCCGACCTCATCCGCATCCCAGCCCCTGACCACCTCGGCGATCAGGGCCGCGATCTGACCGCCGTGGCGCGAGCTGAGGGTGCGCACCAGCCGCAGCCACGCGGCCTCGAGCCGCTGTACGATGGCGGGATCGCGCACGATGCCCTGCGCCAGGGCGCTGACAAACGCCGCCACCGAATGCCGCAGTACTGAATCGGGGCGAGCCAGATCCGCCTCGGCGCGCGCCGCCAGCGCCTCACGCAGGCGCTGCAGATCCTGATCGCCGGCGAAGGCTTCGACTGCCGCACGCAGCCAACCCTGCGCCACCGCGCGCTGCTGCGGCGAAACGAGCAGCTCGCGCGCGTGGTCGCGCAACGCGCTCTCGAAAGCGCCGCGCAGCGGATGGCTCGGATCAACGCCCACATCATGGATCAACGAGCGCACGCCATCGAGGAATTTGCGCACCACGAAACCATCGACGAATGCCGGTGTGTATTTGGACGCCTGCGCAAATTTCTCGCGAATGAGCGCCTGATTGTCGATCAGCCAGCGGTCGAACAGCGCCAGCGCGCGATCCATCAGTGTGTCGTGCAGCCTGGTATCGAGCAGCAGCTGGGTAATGCGCTGCGCCAGCGCCGCCGCATCCAGCGCCAGCAGCCGCGGCACGATGGCCGCACGGAACAAGCGTCGCAGATCGGCATCGTCCGGCGCCCGCAGCAGTGCCGGTAGCAGTCCGGTGATCGAATCGGCGAAGGCCGCCGCGTTCGAAGGTGCGACGAACCAGGCCGCCAGCTGCCGCATGGCTGCGAAGCCCTCGAGCCTGGCAACGATGGTGTCCGGCGTCAGCAGGTATTGCGCCACGAACTTTCCAAGGCTCTCGCCGATCCTGCGCTGACTGCGTGGAATGATCGCTGTATGCGGGATCGGCAATCCGAGTGGCCGGCGGAACAGCGCCACCACGGCATACCAATCGGCAATCGCGCCGATCGCCGCTGCCTCGGCGAATGCCTGCAGCCACCGCAGCCAGGGCCAGAGCGGCCGGTAGAGCACACTCGCCACCAACAGCGCCAGGCTGGTGCCGAGCAGCGTGAGGTTCAGACATTGCATGCGGCGCAGTCGCGCGCGTTGGGTGTCGTTCATGGAAAGATTATGAACCGATCTCAGCCGAGCCTGACCAGCAGACGATTGTGATCGTCGTTCAATCGCTCGGTCACGGCCGCGATCGCCACGCGGGCGGCGCCGCGACGGTGCGGATTCGAATCGTGGCTATATGAGAGTGCCCGGTCGTTGAGTGTCAGCTCATTCACTCCGCAGCCTGCCGCATCGACTCGATACAGAATCTCGATCGGCCGCCCGCGCAGTGTGGTCTGCACCAGCATGCCGTCGAGTGACCGCGGCATCACCGGATCGACGCACAGTGCCTGCGCCTCGCAACTGAATCCCAGGAACCGTCGCAGGATCAGCGCCAGCGAGATGCCGGCGCCACTCGAGTACACCCGCCAGCCGCCGTCGAGCGCGATGCTGCCGCGCACTACCCGCTGGTATTCCGCGCTCGCCTGGTAGCGATCCTGGAACGCCGCATCGGAACTCGAGTAGTAACAGTTCGCCTGCCGCAGCGTTGCACTCGGCACTACGCTGCGAATACCGATCGGATTGGCCTGGCAGAGCGCCTGGAAGAAGCGCTCCGCGTGGCCCATATGCGCCAGCGCCTGCGCGTAGCGGAGATGCGCGTGCATGTACATGAGTCCAATCTCGCGGCCAAAGAATGTGGCGCTCTCGGCGCGCTGGAACAGTCGCTGCGGACCGCCGTGATAGGGCATCGGGCGATCGAACAGCCGCAGTCCGTCCGGGCCAGAGAGGTGCTCATCGATCAGGCGCAGATGCTGCTGCGCCTGCTGCGGCGTCAGCAGGTCCTCGAGAATCGCGCTAATGATCGCCAGCGCGCTGTAATGCACACCGGTGCCGCCGTCGCTCGGATGCAGCAGCTGGCGGACCTGTCCGCCCTCCTCGAACAACGCGTAGCCGGCGAGCACGCCATCCACCAGCAGCAGTCGTTGAAAGTCGCGCCGCACGGCCGCCGCCGCCGCCAGCAGCCCGGCGGCCTGCGGTCCCCTGCCGACGGTGTGCAGCGCCTGCGCCAGCGATGTCAGCATCTGGAAATGCAGTGTCACGGTCCAGGCGCTGCACAGATGTTCCCGCAGGCGCGGATCCGCCGGCTGCAACGCGTCATTCCAGTCACCATGTCCGTAGGCGGCGAGCGTCGTGCCCGGAATGACACGCTTGCCGATCAGCGTGAGCGCGCGCTGTGCGTGCTCCCAGACCGTGCCGGTTTCGGCCGATTGCGCGCCGCGAGCATCGAAGAATGCGACCCGCTCATCGAGTACCCCGTCATCACCCGAGGCGGTCAGGTACTGCGCCAGCACCAGCAGCGGCCAGAAGACAATGTCGCCATGCGAATCACCGGCGCGGATGCCGCGTTCGCGCTCGAAGAACATGAACCATTGCGGCCAATCGCCGTCGGGATTCTGGGCCGCTATGACACGCAGCAGCAGATCGCGTAGCGGCGCCGGACGCTCCAGCGCCAGCAGCATTTCCACCGGCCCCTGACAGACATCGCGGGTACCCCAGCCGCCGCCCGAGTACTGCTCCAGGCCGCGCGGTGAGAGATAATGCACCAGCGCGTTGTGCGTGAACCAGGGCACGATTTCCCCCAGGCGCGCCACCGCTTCGGCCAGAGCGCTGCCCGCGCGCGCCGTCAGCGTCGGTGCCGGTATCAGTTCAGCCATGCTGGCAGCCACCAGCGGCACGGGCACTGCCTCGCCAATCAACTCGCCGCGATAACGCAGCGCGACCGAGCGCGCCGCAGTGGTGAGGATGCACAGATACGGCTGCCGGCGCGAGCGGCCGTCCATGAATAACAGTTCGTCACCGGCAACCTGCTCGAGGCGCGCGCCGGCCACCGGACTGATCCGGACACCGCCGTGGGGGAAGCGCCGGCCGACTTCCGTGCCGGGCGCCGCCGACAGCACCACGCTCTCGCCCTCGCGCCGCCAGAGCGCCGCACCGGCAATGCTGCCATCGTCATCGTTGAGCGCCACATGATGTGACAGCAGGAAGCGTCTGGGTCCGCCACGGCTGACTTCGAGCGCCAGCAGCATCTCGCGCGGGTCGTCGCAGGCCTCGGCGCGAACCAGGATTTCACCCTGGTCGAAACGATATATCCAGCGGCACTCCTGGGTCGACATCTCGAATGCCGAAGGCAGCTGCAGCAGGCACCAGCGACCTCCGATCTCGACGAAAGCACGCAGCCCGTGCGAGCGGAACAGATTCAGGTAGCTATGGACGCTCGAGAGCACGCGGTTGATGCTGACATGTCCCTGGG
>Ga0182024_10008821_pt1 | contig 21083 bp, 12 predicted proteins | sample P32metaG_FD_120480 | JGI IMG/M metagenome (GOLD analysis project Ga0182024, IMG submission 120480) | Permafrost microbial communities from Stordalen Mire, Sweden - P3-2 metaG (Illumina Assembly) | ecosystem: Environmental > Terrestrial > Soil > Wetlands > Permafrost | place: Sweden: Stordalen...
ACCAGCCGGCCTCGGTCGTCCAGACCCTCACCAATGGCAGCTGGTGCAACCCTCCGGCACGCGGGTTGGGCACTCATCCCACGGCAAACACGGGCGTTTTACTGCTCGACGCTTATCTTTGGGTGAAGACACCAGGCGAGTCGGATGGCACGTGTGACGCCGCCGGAGGAGCGCGGGCGTGGGACCTCGCGGACTACACGCAGCCGGGATGGCCAATGGACGTCGCCGGCCAAGCGGTCTTCGATCCGCTGTGGGGCCTCGACGATCCGATCGCGGGAGCCTGGTTCCCACAGCAGGCTCTGGATCTGGCGCAGAGGGCAAACCCCGCATTGCTGCCCTGAGGGGCAACCGAACGCAGGAGTGGCGGCGCTGTCGCTACCCAGCGGCCCCAAGCATAATCATGCCTCACTGGCCAGTGGGATTGGTGCGGGGCAAGCACCTGTCGGCCGATGGCAGTTTCCTAACTATCGCTAGAAGCGGACCTGGACGCCATCGTGACGCAGAAGAAACCTGTGGTAAGCTCGGCCCAGCCGTCCGTGCTCGCTAACGAAAGGAGACTATGAAACGAGCACGGCACAAGCAGGGATCTTTGCGACAAACGTCGCAGAGTGTGGAATTTCCTATTCTGCGAAAACAGGGTCCGCCGAACGAAGCTGATCGGTCCGCTGCGAGACTTCCCTACGAAGGCAGCTGCATGGCAGGCAGCGGAAACGCTTCGCCAGGCGGTTGCCAACAAGCCAATCGGCGAAACCCACACGATGAAGTTGGCTCAGCGTTTTCAATCCGAAAGAATGCCCTCACGCTCCGAGACTGCTCGCGTGTATACCTCATGGTTGAAGAACCACATTTTGCCTTACGGGTTGACAAGTCTATGGTTGACATACAACCCAGGCCAGCTGAGCTTTGGCTCGACAGCTTGATTTGTCACTTAAGAGCAGGTCTCACGTTCGCAATTTGCTTCGCACCTTGATGGAGTTCGCGATTTGGAGCGGTGTGTTGGAATTCGCACGCAACCCCATCGATCTCGTGGTGGTCAAGGGTGCCACCAAACGCATTCGCAAACCGCGCGGCCTCACAGTCGAGCAATTTCAGAAACTCGTTCCACTCTGAAGATCCCGTTCAGTACGATGGCTTGTGTGTTTTCGGTAAGGCTGCGTGGTAGCGGGCGGGACGGCGTGGGTCAGAAGCAGTAGCCCTGCGCCACCCAGTAATGCCAGTCGCCAATGGCCTCGGCAGCGGATTGGTCGGGATTGATGGCGACGAGTTGTGCCAGGGGAACTGCCATAATCCGATCGTGCCCGCGATGCAGCTTCCCATTGATCACTCCGTTTCCAACGCGCGCCGCCTTGGGCTTTCCCGCCACCATCGTGAGACTGAATTCCGTACTCCTGAACAGCGTTTCCAGGAGGTCAAGCATCTTCCCGTGACAGATGAGTTCGCCGAACACGGGGGCAAATAGTGGTAGGTCCGTGATCTCACGCACGGCGTATCCGCATTCTTCGGGCGTGATGACGCCCTTGTACCACTCCGGATATTGCGCCACATGCGTGCGTTCGTAAAGGATTTTGTGCCGCAAGTCCTCCTGCACTCCCCTTAGGATCGTTCAGAATAAGATCCATCGCCTCGCGCAACCGCTCGAGGGTGGCAGCATCCAGGAGATCCGGAACGATCACGAACCCGTCCTCGGCGTACGCCTTGGCCCATAGCTGCTGATTGGTATTCACGATTCCTTCTTATCCCTTTCATGCCCCTTATTCCCTTCTGAGCGCTTCAGCTACATCTATTCGCCCGGCCCGGATTGCCGGCCCCAAAACCGAAATAAGCGAAACCCCGACAAGCACCAATGGAACGCCAATAAAAACAAGCGGGTCGCGGCTGGTCACTCCAAACAGTAGACTAGCGATAAAACGCGACAGCGCCAACCCTGCAAGCACGCCAATCGCAATGCCGATCGATGCAAGCTTCATCCCTTGGGTGGCCAACATGCGCACGATCCGTAACGGCTCCGCGCCCAGCGCAAACATGACGCCGATCTCCTGCGTTCGCTGCTCAGCCGTGTAGGCCATTAACCCGTAGATGCCGATTGCCGCCAGTATTAGAGCGCTCGCCGCAAACACGCCCATCAAAAGCATGTTGAACCTGTCTCGAGCGGTCGATTGATAGACCAGTTCGTCCATCGAGAGAATCTTGGTCACTGGCTGCCCACCGGAACTCGTCAGCAACTCCTGTTTGGTAGCTGCCTGTAACGAGTGTGGTTCCCCTCGAACTCGAATCACCCATGCAAGCGACGCGACTTGCGCAAGACGTTTGACGATCCCTTCTTTCACCTGGGCGAAAGGCACATAGACCCCCGGCGTGGGCGGAAGAGTCGGGCCTGAGTCGCGGATGTCCGCCACCACACCGACGATTTGCCGCGGCACTTCCTCGAATTCCGAACCATAATTCTTTCCGAGCCAGATCCTTTCTCCGATCGGGTTGCCCCTAGGCCAGAAATGTGAGGCGAGGCTCTGGTTGATGATGGCCACCGGTATAGCTGCCTTATCATCGCTGTCCGTAAACACGCGACCCGCAATGAGACGTATGCCGAACACTTCGAAATAGCCCGGCGAGACGGCCAGCCACCCTTTGCCGTCGTATCGCCCGTCCGCCGGCGTGCGGCCGGGAATGTTGAACGGAATGCCGAACATGCCCTCGAAAGGCAAATTATAAGCCACTCCAGCGCGCAGAACCCCCGGAATTGCCTCGAGCCTTGGAATGGCAGTTTGCTCCATTCTAACGAGCGACTCTGGAAACGTTTTCTCTTGCGACCCCGTCATGGCCATCTGCGCCGTCAGGATATTGTGGGTATCAAAACCCGGTTCCACTGTTCGCAACGCAACAAACGTCCGAATCAGCAAGGAGGCCCCAATGAGGAGAACCGCCGCCAGAGCGATTTCGGTGACGATGAGGAGAGCTTGCCCTTTCTTTTGCCTGAATCCGCCTCCCGATCGGGCACCACCTTCCCGCAGCGTCGACGCGAAGTCCGAACGGGAAAGCCCGATCGCGGGCGCCAGGCCGAAAAGGATGCCCGTTCCCAGGGACGCTGTGATGGTGAACGCGGCCACGCGCCAGTCCATAGTGACGGCCGCGCCGTGCTCCCCGACACGCGGCAGGTTCGCGGAGTTCACGGTCAGTAGGGCGTGCACCGCTGCGTAGCCCACGGGCAGCGCTAGCACTCCGCTGATGAACGCAAGCAGGGTGCTCTCCGTGAGAAGCTGGCGGATGATTTGCCCACGGCCGGCACCGAGCGCTAGACGGAGACTAATCTCCCGTGTTCGCGCCGTCGCCCTTACTAGCAACAAATTCGCCGTATTCGCGCATGCAATCAGCAGAACGAAACTCACCGCTGCGGTCAGGAGCAGCAGCGCGGGACGAATGTCTCCGGTCAGCGAGGCGCCGTAAGAAGCCACGGCAAATCTATCGCGCGGCCCCATAATATCCGGATACTTCCGTCGAAACTCTTCCGACGCGGATTGGAGGTTGGCATTGGCTGCCGCCAGCGTCACGCCCGGTTTCAACCTTGCCAGTACATTAAAGAAGGTCGACTGGTCATTGCTCCCGCGATCGATTTGGAATGGGAGCCAGAGATCCGGCGGTGCATCCAGTTCGGTGTCGAACGAGGGTCCCACAACACCGAGAACCGTATATGGAATCCCGCTCAGGAGAATTGACTTCCCGGCGGCTTCCCGGCGGCCGCCAAAATAGCGCTTCCAGAGGGCGTAGCTGATGACTGCGGTACGTCCCCCGTTCAGCCGGTCTTCGTCCCCTGTGAACGTTCTGCCATAAACAATTGGCGCGCCCAACAGGCGAAAATAATCTGCCGAAACACGGATCCCGGTCACTTGTTCGGCAGTTGCACCTTTCCACACGACAAATGTCGTTGGCCTGTATTCATACGCGGCGACATCCTCGAAAAGTCGGCTCTGCTCCTTCCAGGTGTTGAACTTCGTCATCGAAGCTCCATTCACGGTGCCGTCGGGAGAGTTCGTCATAAACAAGACGATGCGCTCAGGGTCGGGATACCCAAGCGGTCGCAGGATGATCGCATTCACAACGGTGAAGACGGCCGCCGTTGGCACCATCCCGAGCACCAGCGTCAAGATCGCTGTGATTGAAAACACCGGCGCTTTGATGAGCGTCCATGCTGCAAATCGCAGGTCCAATCCGATCCGTTCCAAGGTAGAAGAGCTCATCGACTAGCTCGCCCCACTTTCGTATTCGCGGTCGCGCTTGAGGACAGCAGGGTGTCACGATACTGTCAAATTGATACCTTCCATTTGAGAGAATTACGGAAGATCACGCTTCTTACCCGAATCGACCGACCTCGACTCGAACGGAAAACGCTTAGCGCTCGCAAACCTGGAACCCCGAGGAACTATTGGCGCTGATGTCAACCCCACTTCTCTGGGTTGGGTGTTCTGACCGTTGCTGGAGTTGATCCTCGCTGCTGCGCCCACTGTTGGCACTAATCCTTGTAGTGCCCGCTTCTCGAGCGACTAGTCCGCTTCGCCCGACTCCTTAACCCTGCTGATCGATTGCCATTATCGCTGCTGAGGCAAGCTTGAGTTTGACACTGAGAAGATGCCCCCGCTAGTCTTAAGTCGCTGTTACGTATATGACGCTGGATGCGTCCCATTGAATTCCCGCCGAAAGTTCCTGAAGGCAGCCTCCTCGCTAGTCACCGGCGCATCGTTGCATTCTGTCAGTGGTTCGACCGCATATGCAAGCGTCAAGGCGTCGAAACGTACGGTGTTCCCGACTCAGAGCGTTCCACTCGATGGTATCTGGGAGTTCCGCCTCGACCCGGACAAGAGTGGTGAGGCAAATAACTGGCAGAGCCCAACGAACTCATCCAGTGGGTGGCGTCAAGTTAGCGTTCCCCACACTTGGCAAATAGATCAGGATTCCAGCGATTACTTTGGCACAGGTTGGTATCGGCGAAAACTGGAGATCCTCAGTGAAGTTGAGGGGCACTCGGTTCGACTGGAGTTTGCAGCCGTTTTCCACTCCGCGACAGTCTGGGTAAATGGAATTCAGGTTGGGCAGCACTTTCGTAAGGGCTATACGGCATTCGAGTTCGATATCGCGCCTCACGTCCGTCCCGGGACAGACAATCTGCTGGTTGTGATGGTTAATTCGGACTTCGACGAAAATATGTTGCCGCGGGGACATTCCAGCGACTGGGCCCATGATGGTGGAATTTATCGGCCAGTCACATTGCTGATTAGTCCGAATGTTTATATCGAGCGAGTCGATATAGATTCCGCTCCGGAACCTACAACAAAGGACGGAATTCTCGACATTACGGTTTTCGTGCGAAACAGTAGCCACCAGGATTTTAAGGGGCAAATCTCCTGCAAAACTGTGGACCTATCCACAGCCTTAACGGTTCTGGATTCTCCCCGTGCGCTAGCTGTTGAGGCCCCTGCGGGGAAGACAACGTCCCTACATCTGTCGAAACTAAGGATCGCGAATGCCCGGCTCTGGCATTTCGATTTTCCGAATCTGTATTCGTTCTCAGTCGATCTAGATGGCGCAGACTCAACCCATCAATTCACTACGACATTCGGGATTCGCAGCTTCGAGGTAAGGGACGGATCATTTTGGCTGAATGGTGAACGGGTTCGACTGATGGGAGTGGAGCGAATGGCTGGCAGCAATCCCGACTACGGGATGGCCGAGCCAACGTCGTGGATCGACCATGATCACGACGATTTGAAGAACCTGAACTGTGTGTTCACGCGCGTTCATTGGCCGCAGGACAAACGAGTGCTGGACTATTGTGACCAGCACGGCACTCTGATTCAGACTGAGGTTCCTACCTGGGGTCCACAGACCTTCAAAGGCATGCAGAGTGAGCCTGATCTTGCGATCATGCAGAATGGCGTGGAGCAACTGCAAGAAATGATTGCTCGCGACCGTAACCATCCGAGCATTTTCTGTTGGGGGTTGTGCAATGAGATCAATGGTCAGAACCCGCCGGCATACAAATTCGCGAACCGTATGTACGAGGAAGCGAAGAAGCTTGATCCGAACCGGTTACGCTCCTACGCCTCGAACTCTCTGCAAACAAACCCTGGAAACGACATCAGCAAAGTAATGAGTTTTATTGAGTGGAACGAGTATTACGAGACTTGGTACCCGGGAACCCCGGAAGATCTTCGCCGTAATTTAGCTGAAATTCATCAAGCATTTCCTGATAAGCCGATCGTAATTTCCGAATACGGCTACTGTGCTTGCACGCCCGATCGTCCTGAGGGCGATGCGCGGCGTATCGAGATCTTACGCGATCACACACGTATCTGCCGTGAAACGGAGTACGTGGGTGGATTAATCTTCTTCTGCTACAACGACTACCGCACGCACATTGGCGACAAAGGCAGCGGAGTGATGAAACAGCGGATTCACGGGGTCGTCGATCTTTTTGGCGCACGGAAACATTCCTATGAGGTTCTACGCCTCGAGTCGAGCCCCGTAGAAACCCTCGAGTGCCACGGCATTCCTTCGTTGTTCACAATCTGGTTGCGCACGCGGAACTCTGTTCCGGCATATACGCTCAACAGTTACAAGCTCCGCGGAATTTTATATGGATACGGAGACATTCCCCTGGAGCAGCAAGAGGTTGCGCTTTCAGCCCTCAAAGCGGGTGAAGCAGTGTCCTGCGAATTGCGCTTCAAGGAGCAAAGCGCTCATCGAGTCGAGTTTGACGTACTGCGTCCGACGGGATTTTCGGCATTCACAGGGGTTTGGACGCCATGAGTCGACTAGTCTGACGTTTGTCGCTGGACCTTGTGGGATGCGGATTTGACCACCGGCAAGAATGATGAGGTTGGAATTTGGCAGGAGCGTGCAAACCTAAGTATGTCGAGGTAAAATGATCAATCGCCGAAATTTCTTAGGCACTCTTGGCGCTTCAGCGGTCCTTTCAGCGGTCCCACTTCTTGCAACAGAGTCGGAGCCGATTGTTTCCGGCTCCCGAACCCGCATCTCGCTCGGTGGCGAGTGGGAACGACGTATCGGCGAAGTAGTTTACGATACCGTCTTCGTTCCCTCCTCTCTTCGTCCAAGCGGAAACTACATTTTGCATCGTAGTTTCGTACTTCCTCGCTTGAGTCGAGGGGAGCGTGCCTATATTCATTTCGAAGCCATCGCTTTTTGGGGAAGGGTGACCGTAAATGGAAAAGGATGCGGAACTACTGCAGGACCCTATATTCCGGCTGAGTTCGAGTTCACCTCTTCCGTCAAGGAAGGAAAGAACGAAGTTCAGGTTCAAATTGTCGATCTCACTCCCTTGCCCGACGGCAGCGGCACAGCGGAAGTAATTCTGGGACACAATACTGGGTGGGAGGCCACAGGAGGGATCATTCGCGATACCTGGGTGGAAATTCGCCCCGCATCGTTCGTGGAGAACGTTCGCTTCGCCTATACCCTGCATTCCGACTGCAGCGCCTGCAGCGGGAAACCCAGAGTAACGGTATTAAGCACTGAAGGGGCTGAAGGCAGGGTGGAAGTCGTACTCAAGCGCGGTCAAACGGAAGTCGCCCGCGTCACCCAGCCGGTCCGACTCACGCCTGGAGGGAATGAGGTTGAGCTGGCATTCGAACTTAAGGATCCAATCCTATGGTCGCCAGAATCTCCCAATCTTTACGAGTTGACTGCGACTCTCAAGACTTCCTCTGGAGACGATAGCTGGTCCTGCAAAACGGGTTTCCGTGACATTCGCACCCAGGGAAGAGACTTTCTTTTGAACGGCCAACGTCTGGTCCTGAATGGTGTTTGTCGGCACGACTTATGGTTGGAAGAGGGATTCACTCTCTCTCGGCGCCAGCAGGAGCAGGACATGCGGATGATCAAATCGATCGGCTGCAACTTCATCCGGCTGGTGCATTATCCGCATGACCGGCACATCATTGAATTGGCCGATCAAGTTGGATTGCTAGTGTCTGAGGAGCCGGGCTTCTGGCAAGTAAATTTTGCCACTGCGCCAAGACCGCCGATTGAGATGGGCTTCCGCATTCTGGAAGGGACCATTCGCCGGGATTGGAATTCTCCGGCAGTCATGTTTTGGTTTCTTTCCAACGAATGTACTTTGACAGAAGCGTTTCTGCGAGAGGGCAAGGAGCATTGCAACCGCCTTGACCCCATCCAGCGTCTTGTTTCCGCTGCCAATGACCGGAGCGGGAAAATAGTAAAACCGATGTTTGTCGGCGCGGACATGGATTTTTTCGATCTGCATCTCTACAACTTCGATCCCGAGGACTTTGTGCGAGAAATGAAATTGTTCGGCCCAGCCAAACCTTTTACCTTTTCGGAATGGGGCGGCAAGGCGATTGGCCAAACCGACCTTTTGATGCGCGGGAGCGTAGATCGCCTGATGGACCTGATCGAATCAGGTGAGTTGGCGGGAACGGCGTTCTGGTCGTGGCAGGACATCCGGCAGTACAGCCGCATCGACGGCGAAATGCGTGACGGCGTTCTCGAATCTGGCGTGGTCACGGAGGCCCGGGAGCCACGCGATCTAGTTACGAGCGAACTGACTCGGTTGTTTGAATTGCGGCGTCACGTGGATGAGAAGCCCGACAGTCAGCCAGAGGAAGTGGCGCTGAAGTGGCCGCCGTGGTCGAAGAAGAACAAGTTTGAAGCTCTCAATCTCCAGCCTTTGGTGGAAATCGCGGATGCGGATCGAGCATGGGCCAGTTTCAAAGATCGCATGGTGAGATATTGGGAAAAAATAGATCCCTCGCATTGGCAAGAAACTGGAAATGACTTCCTGCTGTGGCAACCAACCGAGATCCAAATCTCGGGGGTCGAGTTTAATGTTCCCGTTGTTAATGGTCGAGCGCGACCCATCATTCTGACACCAGAAGCACCGCAAATCACGATTCCGCACACGGGCACGGCCGAGCGTCTCCATATTCTCGGACAGGTGACTTTCGGCGCCGGCTTTCCGGTAGTTGGCAAGGACGGAGATACTGTCGGCAGCTATACCCTCGAGTTTGCTAACGGCAAGAAACGAGGGATTCCTCTCCGCAACGGCTATGAGATTGCCCAAGCGCAAATGATCCGGAGTGGAGGGCGAATCGACCCTACAGTCACCGAGTCGCAGAGAGCGCTGGTGTTTGTTAAGGATATCGCTCAGGAGCAGTATCAGATCTTGCTTTTGTCAATTCCCGTCGACGGGGCGGATTTGGTCAGCCTGCATTGCCAGTTGAATGGTGAGCAACCACCGCTCGCGATCTTTGCCATCACGGCGGAGCGTATCTGAACCTCCAGCGCATTCGAAAAATGCACAGCAGGCTGGGATTTTTCCAAAAAGAGTCGGATCCTCCAGTAACGTTCTTACAGTTTTAGATGAGGAGATCATGTCCCAAGCAGCTTCGAGTCCTTCTCGCACGGCAGTTGATCTGAACGGCGATTGGGGAAAATACGTTCATGGCAAGCTGATGGATACGGTGACGGTCCCATCCTCCCTGCGTCCTTCCGGCTTGTACCGCTTGCGTCGTAACTTTCTGTTGCCTCGCCTGTCGAATATCCAGCGGGCATTTGCCCACTTTGACGCCATCAACTATCACGGACGCGTTTTTGTGAATGGTCAGGACCTGGGTACGACGATTGCCTTTCTGCCCCACGAGTTCGACTTCACGAAGGTTGCCACCGAAGGCAGTAACACGGTCGAAGTACAAATTGCCGACGCTCTTCCCGAGCCCGATGGCACCGGCAAGGATGACATCGCGTTTAGTGACAGTGGGGGATGGGAGCCCAGTGGCGGAATCATTCGGGATGCGCACGTGGAAGTCCGGCCTTCCGCCTTCATTGACAATGTCCGCTTCGGTTACAAACTGGGCGCTGGCTACAACAGCGCCGCTTGCACCACGCAGGTTTTTGTTTTCTCTGCGGATGCTCACTCCAGCGAATGCGAACTTTCTCTTTGGTGGAGAAATACTGAAATCGCGCAGGGCAAGGCTGCATTGGACCTCACGCCGGGAATCACGGAAGCGGAAATCAAATTCGATGTAAAGACGTTGGCGTTATGGTCGCCCGAGGATCCCAATCTCTACGAACTACGAGCCACGTTAACCACACCTGCCGGAGAAGATCGTTGGAAGACGCGTACCGGATTCCGCGAGATCAAAACGCAAGGGCGCATCTTCGTCTTGAATGGCGAGCGCTTCGTCATGAATGGAATTTGCCGCCACGACACCTGGAAAGACCAAGGCTTCACTCTGTCGCGCAAGCAGCAAGAAAAAGATATGCGGATGATCAAGGCCATGGGATGTAACTTCGTGCGCCTGGTGCACTACCCGCATGACCGCAGAATTATCGAACTCGCCGATGAAATCGGGCTTTTCGTTAGCGAAGAGCCGGGTTTTTACGGGAACATGGATTTCGCGAGGATGCCGAGCACAGAAATTGATTTAGGTTGCCATATTTTGGAAGGCGAAATTCGCCGCGACTGGAATTCCCCCTCAGTGATGATTTGGCTGTTGGGCAATGAATGCGCCTTTCCCGTGAGTTATCTGAAGAGAGGAAAAGCTATCTGTGACCAATTGGATCCCATCGGAAGACTGGTATCGGTTGCGCACACCTATGGCAAGTTTCCCGGCGTGAAAGACACTTTCGACGAAGCGGGAATGGACTTTTATGACTGGCATGCCTACGAGTACGAAGACGGGAAATTTGCTCGCTTAGCCAAATCGTTTGGCCCAGACAAACCTTTGACCTTCACCGAGTGGGGCTGGGAGGTAGCAGGACCGAAGGCGGTATTCTACGAGCCAGATTTCGATGGTCTGCTGGAATTGGTGGAAGCTGGAAAGGTCGCTGGACACGCCTTTTGGAGCTGGAACGATGTGCGCGAATACAATCGCAAGGATTGGTCCGCCACAAACGGGTTGCTGCGCTCCGGTGCAGTAACCGAGGATCGTGAAATTCGCCAGCCGATTTATGGAAGATTGGCCGCACTGTTTGGCGGCAGAAGAGAAGCAGAGAACAGGCCCGCGCCAGAACGCCCGACGGTCCTCCCCTTACGCACTTCTCCATTCGTTCCGGGCAGTATATTTCAGGTTGCAGACCTGCAACCTCTGGCAGACTCTGACAGCGGGCGACTATCCTGGAATGCGTTGGAAGGAGAATTAGAAAACTTCTGGGGCTCAACCCGGATGGCTCGCAACCAGTGGAAGCGCACCGGCGCCAAGTTTGATTTGTGGGAGACTCCGGAGGTGAAGATTGCCGGCGTCGTCTTCCGTTCGCCTCTGGTCGACGGCAGAGTGCGGCCCGTCGTTCTCACCACGAAAGTTTCAGAAGTCACGATTCCCATTCAGCAATTTTGTACTGCACTGCATATCCTGGGTCACGTTAGCTTTGGCAAAGGATATCCATTGACCGGCGCAGCAGATGCCTTCGGTCACGCTCCGTCAACGAATGACAATCACGTAGGGGATACTGTCGCAGAATACTCTCTGCACTATGCTGGCGGAAAGACACAGATACTCGCGGTGCGCAACGGCATTGAAATTGCGCAGGCAAACCGCATCCACGAAGCGAGCCGTATCCTTCCGATTGCCACTTCGGCTCAGCCGGCCTTGGAGTACATCAAGGATGTAGTCCGCGAGCAGTATCAGATATTGTTGTGGTCCATTCCCACCCAAAAGGGCAAACTCGAGAGCATCGCTTGCAAGTTGGGCGTGCCGGGGAATCTGGCAATCTTTGCAATCACCACCGAGGACGCTGCAGCCTCCTGATACCCGAAGAAAAGAAGATGATTGGCAGAATGCTGGCGAGATTAGGAAGGATTGCGCCACGTATTTCCCTCCGTCGATTCCGTGTCATCGACTGGTCAACTAGCCACCAACGCCGAACACTTTTGCTGGCTCTGGACTAGACAGCGGGCCCGGTCTACAGTGTGTTAGCCTCATGAACTCAGAGAGCGGACCACCGGGAAACCCAGTCTTATTTTCGCGATCGCAAGATACACTAACCCGCCACGGCTACAAACAGGAACTGAAGCGCGAGATTGGCTGGTTCTCCAGCTTCTCCATGAGTTTCTCGATAATCGCCGTTACCACCGGCTTGTTTGCCACCTACGGTGCGGGACTGCAGACGGCCGGGCCGGCATTTATTTGGACCTGGCCGATAGTGGGCGCGGGGCAACTTCTGCTGGCGGTGGTGTTCGCCAAACTCGCGCGGCGGATACCACTCTCGGGCATGGCGTACCAGTGGACCAAAGAACTCGGCGGCGACTCGTTGGGTTGGTGGGCGGGCTGGCTAATGATCATCCAGGTGCTCACCGGACTGGCCGCTGTGTGTTACGCGCTAGCGAGTTACACCCTACCCCTATTCGGCATTGCTGCTAGCACGGCTAAGATCGTCCTTGCTACAGCCGCCATCCTGCTATCCATCGCATTCATCAACCACCTGGGAGTGAAGATCGCAAGTTTCGTCAATGACTTCATGGTGCTCTTGCAAATCGTGGTCATTCTTGTGGTGGGCATCTTTCTCTTGTTTCTCGCGGTGCAAAACAAAACCAACTCATTTCATTTTCTCTTTACTCATCCTGGACATCCGGGAGGCCTGGCGTTTCTCGGCCCGCTCGCATTTTCATCGCTCATGGCTACCTGGACGATCACAGGATTTGAAAGTGCTGCGAACCTGGCAGAAGAAACCAAGCTTCCCGAACGGCGAGTTCCGTTCGCGATAGTGTCTTCGGAGATTTTCAGCGTAGTGATTGGGTTCATTATTCTGCTGGGATTCACACTGGCTATCCCGTCACTCGAGGAGGCGACAAAAAATCCGGCCCCTTTTGCCTACATCATGGATCATCACTTTCCTCATGTTTTCACGAATGTGGTGATGGCAATTATTTTGCTTGAGATTTACGCCTGCGCGCTTGCCAACCTAACGATCTTGGGGCGTGTGGTGTGGGCAATGGCCCGCGATCGTCAGTTGCCGGCCTCCTCTTGGTTCGGGAAACTCAGTACGCGAAAAGTACCGGCTAACGCGATCTGGTTTACGGCAATTGTAGCGGCGGTCTTCACGTGGTGGGCAAAATTCCAGATCGTCATTGCCGGTGTTTCCGGTTTGGCGGCATATGCCACCTATGTAATGGTCGTCGGCTCAGCTTTGCGAAACCGGCCGCACAAGTGGCAACTGAGCGGCGATCTGTCGCAAACTCCGATTGTGCCAAAACACCTCGGAATCGTGGCGTTGATCTGGCTTCTCATCTGCCTTGGAGCACTGACGCTTCCCAGTTCCGCATGGATCAACGACAAAGCCATCTTAGTGGGTTTGGCTCTGGGCCTGTGTATCTGGCTAGTAAACCATAAGCGCCGGCGGATTCCAGAAGCGCAGACGAAAGCCAGCGCAGCGATTCCCTAAGTTGCCATTCCGGAGATGAAAATCGGATAAACTACAAGGCCCCGCGACATCCCCGGTTTGGGGTTATGGCGAAGTTCGCTGCGACTTCATGGGAGAGAAATTGCATGCCTCTACCAGTTAAGACCATCTTCCTTTTACTTTTAGTTCCTGGGCTCGCCGTTATTGCTTCTGCTTCTCCGGCATCTCTCGTGGACGTAGCCCCCCGAATTGAACAGAATTTCGACACACACTGGCTCTTTCTGGCTCACGATGTGCCGAATGGACAAAGTCCTGATCTGAAGGATGACGGATTTGAACATGTTTCCGTGCCGCACGCCAACATCATCACACCCGCGGAAACGTTCGATCCTGACGTTTTCCGGTTTGTTTCCTGGTATCGGAAGCACTTCCGGCCTGAGGATTCCTGGAAAGACAAGCGCGTATCGCTGACCTTCCAGGGGGTTATGACCGTCGCGGACATCTACCTAAATGGAAAACCTCTCGCCACGCACAAGGGTGGCTACACCTCATTCGAAGTGGATCTGACTCCTGCTTTGCAGTTTGGCGAGGACAACATATTGGCGGTCCGTGTCGATTCGAGGGTCCAACCGCATATTCCGCCGGAGGGCGCCCCGAAGATATCGCCCTCGGGACTTTATTATTTCGGGAGTCAAGGCCACCTCGCGCGAACGACCCCAAAACTGTATGGCTATTACCTGTTTGGAGGAATTCAGCGGGATGTGGAATTGCGAGTGACAGACAAGCTGCATATCGAACGCGTGTACTACGTCACCAAGCGTATCCAGCCGGAGGCGGCGGTCGGCGCCACGATAAGCGTTCGCAATGATCGTTCCTCTGCGGTGGAGACTTCCGTTCAGGTTCGTTTGCGAGATGCTGAAGGGCACGAAGCCGTAAAAGCGGTCACCAACGTAAAGCTGGACGCTAGGGAGGTTCGCGATATTCACTTGGAGATTGATCCACTCCGCAAGCCCCGGCTCTGGGCCCCCGATCATCCCAATCGTTACATCGTGGAGGCAGCCGTCGGCGATTCTTCCGCCGTAGTGGACCGGGAAGCCACGTGGATTGGAATTCGCCAGATTGATTGGCAGGGTGGAGTTTTTCATATCAACGGGCAAGCGCTCCAGTTGCGAGGCTTGAACCGGCATCAGACCTATCCTTTTATCGGCGGAGCCGTGCCGAATCGCTTGCAGCGTCGGGATGCGCTCACGTTGAAATATGGACTCGGCATGAATGCAGTACGCTCTTCGCACTATCCGCCCGATCCGGAATTTCTGGACGAATGCGACCGCCTGGGGATTCTGGTAATGGATGAGTTTCCTGCGTGGCAGTATGTCGGCCGCGACCCGGAATGGCAGGACAACGCTGTGAATGCGGTGCGCGAAATGATTCTTCGTGACCGCAACCATCCTTCCATTTTTGTCTGGGGTGTTCGTGCGAACGAAGCCTCGTTTGACGAAGGGGACGACCGCGATCTTTATGACCGTACCTACGCGCTGGTAAAGCAACTGGACCCCTCCCGCAGTCCCGGCGGGGCACGTCTGAGTGAGGCTTGGCACGGAAAGATGGTTCCGGAAGAGGTATTGACAGTCAACGACTACGGAGACTTCGACGATCCCACAAAATTTCCTCAACCCGCGACCAATAAACCGTGGGTGATTACAGAATTTGGGCATCCACGACAGGTGCCAGTGTGGGAAGACGAAGACGTGTTGTTGTTAACCGCCGAAATGTGGGTGCGCCACTACGATCAACTGTATGCGCACCCGGAAATCTCGGGAGCCATCGGCTGGGCTGCTTTTGATTACAACTCGCCCGAGTTCAACACTCCCGAAGCAGTTACCGCGACCCACTGCGTGGATGATATCTATCGCCTTCCGAAGGGATTTGCAGCTTACGCACTAGCGAGTCAATTGGATCCCGACCTCTACGGCCCGATGGTTCATATTCTGAATTATTGGGAGCAGAAAATGCCGGACCTTTGGGTGGCAAGCAATGCGGAAGAAGTGGAAATCAAGATCAACGGCAAATCCATCGGGCGTCAGAAGGGCACCGAATTCGCACATATGCCGCATCCGTTTTTCAAGTTCAAGCTGGGCGATGCTTATGAACCCGGTCTGGTGGAAGCATTCGCATACCGTCACGGGCAAGTAGTCGCGCGCGAGGAACTGCGCAGCCCGCAAGAAGCGGAGAAGCTACAGATTGTTCCAGACGACGGGTCGATCGTCGGCGACGGCGCCGATGCCACGCGAGTTGTGGTGTACGCCGTGGATAAGAACGGCACCGTGGTTCCCTACGAAGATCGGCGGATCAACATCCGCGTGGAGAATGGAACGTTGCTGGGCATGCCGACTGCTCATCTGGAAGGCGGGAGAATCGCCTTTTATGTGCAGGCTCGGGAAGGCCAGCGACAAGAAATTGCGATTCACGTCAGCGCTGAAGGTCTGCAGGCAGGCGAAAGGAAAGTTGGAATCGAAGCGGAGACAACTCTGATGCCCTTCTCTCCCTTCGATCGCAGGGTTGAATCGCTAACGTTCGTTCCCGCCAAATGGTGAATCGCCAAGGATTTAGGATGCCGATATACCGAGGTGATGCGAACTCTCTTATGTTCCTGGCATCTCTGTTCGCTTGCGTAAACAGCGTAGCCGCGGCTCTCGTAAGCCTACTGGTCGGTAACGTTCACAGCCGCCGACGTCTTCTTAACAGTCGGCGGGATGGGCAACGCCGGAATCTGCATGACATCGCGATCGAGCGATAAGACCACGACTGTGTCGCTTCCATCTCGTTGAGATGGGTCCACAGAAATTTCAATTCCGCTCTGCGTTTGCCGCGCTTGCAGCACTCCGCCGTTAAGCAACTTCGCCCCAACTACCTTGGCGGAAATGTCCGGCAACGTAAGCACTGTATCCGGCCATTTCAGAATGTGCACGTAAACGGTTCTGCCCTTGCGAGTGGTGGCGATGCCAGTTGTTGGCTTCCAAGGCCCGCCGCGAGTGCCATAGATACTTTCCCCGTTAAGTTTCATCCACGAGCCGACTTGTTGCAGTATGTCTACCTGACGCGGTTCTATGCGACCGTCGGGCATGGGTCCAACATCGAGGAGAAGATTCCCATCGCCGCCAGTAACGCGCGCCAGGATGCCGATGACTTCCGAGGCCGACTTGATCGTGTCCTTGGGCTTCCACGCCCACTGCGTGCCGAGCGTCATGCATGTTTCCCAGGAGCGCTGGTCGTCGTAGGCACCGATGCGCTGCTCGGGCGTGTAGTAGTCAGCGTTGGAGTTGAGCATCGCTTCGTTCTCTTGGGTGCTAAGGTCCAGCCGGTTATTAATAATGATTTCCGGCTGCAACTTTTTCACCAAGGCGTAGGTTTGGGCCTGGTCATAGACGGCTTTGCCGCCGTCATAATCGAACCAAAGCAGGTCAATCTTGCCGTAACGACTGAGCACCTCGCGCAGTTCACCCTGCATCCGTGTCAGATAGGCCGCATTCCGTTCCGTGCGAAAATCCGGATCACGCCAATCCATCGGCGAAAAGTACCAGCCCAGTCGCAAACCGTCCTTGCGTGCGGCTACTGCCAATTCTCCTGTGAGGTCCCGGCTGAACGGAGTAGCCATGATGTTGTAGCCGTCGACTTTCGAGTCCCAAAGCAAAAACCCATCGCAATGTTTCGTCGTGAGCACGATGTACTTCATACCTGCGGTTTTGGCGACGCTTGTCCAATCACTCGCCTTGAAGTCCGCCGGATTGAATTTTTTGTAAAGGTTGTCATAGACCTCGACCGGAATTGGACCTTTGTTGGGGCATTGAGGATTCGAATTGGCGCGGGACCAGCTGAGTTCCTCACCCGTCAACGTCACCGGCCCGTAGTGAATGAACATTCCGAAGCGGGCGTCGGTCCACCAGCGCAGCCGTTCTGGAGTGATGCGCGGAGTGTCCGCGGGAGCCGTCTCCACTTCTCTGCACGGGGAAAACAAACAGAAGACAAATAAGCACGAGGTGACGAGAAGGGGAAATCTCAGGTGCACGTTCATCGCATCGATCATGTGCGGAAGGCATATCACCGGCAATGCCCCCTGTCAATGACTTGAGACAACAGGATTACTTGGAAGCCGAGCTTTGTCCTTCGGTAAAGGTGATGTAGCGGTTCATTTGAGGTTTGACGATGCGGTCTACTCGCTGACTCGGGCGCGGCCACTTGATTTCGATCCAGTCGATCTGGCCCTTCCCTGCACCCAGGATCAGGCGCGGATCCTGACTCGACAAGAAGCTTCCACCTGCTGTCTTCAGCTTCGAAAAAATCCTGCCGGCAACACCCCAGCGGATAAGCGCTCCTGTGGACTCTGGATTGGCTGTCTTCGCCCGCAAAATTAGTCCCACCCAGTTATTTCCGCTGGTTGCCGAGTTCATCAGAACATGTACGGGCCCACCGTTCTCGGCAAAAACCACATCAGGAAAGCCATCATTATTCAGATCGCCCACGGCAAGACCACGAGAGGAATATTTCTTGGTAAACGTCGCTCCGCCCTGCAGGCTCACATTTTCCATTTTTGTGCCGGCCAGGTTGTGCATCAAAAGGATCGGTTGACGATAGCCAATGCCTGCGTTGCGCGTTTCAACTGCGTCATCGGGATGTCCGTTCGAGAGAATCAAATCCGGCCAGCCGTCATTGTCGTAATCAAAAAAGCGTAATCCCCAGCCGCTCATCATGCGGGTTGCCTGGCTGATTCCGGTTTTGAGATTGAGATCATCAAACATCTCCTGTCCGACATTGCGGTACAGTGAGGTGGTTTGAGTGTCGATGTTGCCGACAATCAAGTCCTGACGGCCGTCCTGATCGAAATCGTCCGAGTCAACGCCCATTCCGGAGCGTGGCGCACCATCGCTACTATAGCCAACTCCAGCTTCCACTCCCATTTCCTCAAATTTCTTGCCACCCCGGTTCACCCAAAGATAATTGGGCACAATATCATTGGAAACGAACAGATCCATGAAGCCATCGTTATTGATATCGGTGGCGACCACTCCCCAAGCCTTACCCAGACGGGAACTGATGCCGGTGCTGGCGCTGACATCGGCAAACTTTCCATTACCAAGATTGTGGTAGAGTTCACTCGGCATGGGCTTGAATATTTTCGGCGTGCAATAGTATGCGGATTGCGTGCCGCCGGATTCCCCACCATAAGATTCAGTGGCCGAACACACTCGCAAGCTGGAATAGTCGGCAAACTCGCCGATGAACAGGTCCAGCTTACCGTCATTGTCATAGTCAAACCAGACCGCACTGCTGCCCCATTGGGTTGGCGCAATTCCGCTGGCCGCCGTCACGTCCGTGAACGTGCCGTTGCCGTTGTTGTGATAAAGCACGCATTTGCCGTATCCGCTAATGAAGACATCTTCGTACCCGTCTCCATCGTAGTCAGCGACCGCCACTCCTTGGCCGTACAGATCGGCTGAGAGTCCCGCTTCCTGCGAGACATCGGTGAACGTCCCGTTACCGTTGTTGCGGTAAAGCACTGGATGCAACCGCACCTCCGGTTTGTAGAAAACGCTCGTCCCCGAATCCACCAGTAAAATGTCCATCAACCCGTCATTGTTGTAATCGAAAATTGCAACTCCGGGACCAGTGGATTCCGGCAGGTAATGCTGCGGGGAAAAACCGTTGTGGTGAACCCAGGTGATACCGCTTTCCGTGGGAGGAACTTCGCGAAAGAGAGGAGAAGGGTCAACCGCAGCCAATGCGATGCCCACGATCGAAAGCACCAGATAAGCGGCCCAACCTCTTCGCATAGCTTCACATTTTAGCGGAAACCGGCGCACCGACTACGAGTCTCCTCTGCAGAATGTGGCGGCAAGAAGCGTTGGTGAATGGTGAATTGTTGGTTCAAGCCTCATGGGAATGCCGGTCAGGGTCAGATTCTAAAAAGGTCGGTGGCTTGTAAAATGGCCGTGATGGCAAAATCTGCCGCACCGCTCGTGTGCCTTCTGCTCGCTCTTGCCCTGCCGGTGCTCACTTCCGGGCAGACTCACGAGAACAACGCAGTCGCCAAGGCCTCAGCCCTGGCGCGTGCGGGAAAAGTAAAACAGGCAGAAGCTATTTTGCGCGCAGCAGTTGCGGCCGACCCAAAATCTGAAGCCGTCCACACCGCTCTGGGCAAATTGCTCCTCAAACAACAACAATACGAAGACGCTGTTCAGGAACTGGGACTGGCGTTGCAAATCAACCCTGATTCGCTCCAAAACACTTCATTGCTTTCGGAGGCATTGATTGGATGGCAGCATTTCGGAGTCGCGGTGGAGTTTCTGCAGGCAGTCCAGGCTAAGTTCGGAAGCTATGCGGAGTTCCACTATGATCTGGGCCTCGCCTACTACAGCGAAAACAAAATGAAAGAGGCGAAAGCAGAGTTTCAGGAAGCGATTCGTCTTGCACCGATGCTCGATCGCGCCGAGTATCTGCTGGCTGCCTGTCTTGCGTCTGAAGGTAATTACACCGCAGCGGTCAAAATTCTTCGGAAGCTTACAAATGAGCATCCCAACAACGCCACGTATTGGGCCACGCTTGGGCAAATGCTGGCAGAGGCAGGAACCGGGGACCTTTCGGAGGCGGTGCGAGCTAGTAGGAGGGCCCAAACTATAAGGCCGCGCGATCCTCACATTCAGTATGTGACGGCCACAGTCCTACTGAAGAGCGGAGATTTTGCCGGAGCAAAACCACTCTTCGAACACCTCGTCAACCTCAACCCAAAAGAACTCTCGGCCCACGTCGCGCTCGCGCGAATTTACGGGCGGCTGGGCGAACCGGAGCTGGCGCGGAAAGAAACGCAAATTGTCCGCCAGCTTGAGACGGAGAAAGCTGCCGGCAATGTACCCATGTCGCCGGCAGGAGCGGATGGCAATCCGGAACCTCACTAGGCTAGAGCAACTCAAGGCGTCATCTGCAACCTAATACTGGCCAGCGCTGCGGCCGTTGCGCAACAGTATCGAATTGCGGAGGATCTTGCCCCGACACCTCCCATGGGCTGGGCCAGTTGGAATTACTATTTCTTCAACTATGATGAGCAAACGATCAAGGACCAGGCCGACGCCTTGGTGTCCACCGGCATGCGCGACTTGGGATATCGCTATCTGATCATCCAGGAATGTATTGCTCCAAGTCGCGATGAACATGGAAAGCTTGTTCCGGACGGCAAACGATTTCCTCAGGGCATTCCCGCGCTCGTCGACTACATGCACGCGCGAGGGTTGAAAGCGGGAATCTACACTGACGTCAGTCCCGTCACTTGCTTCTCTGCAACGCACTACCAAGGCAGCTACGACCACGAAATGGAGGATGCACGAACGTTCGCCGCGTGGAGAATCGATCGCATCGAGGTGGACTTCTGTAACAAACCGAAACAACATACTGGCAAGGGACACTGGTCTTAGGATCGTCACTCATCTTTGCCAAGATTCCTAGCCTCTTTCTACCAAGTTTCAAGCCGCCGGAAGTAGTTCCGGGGTGCGGCTGGTCACAGTGATGGGTGCCATGCGTCACGAGGCTATCCAAGATCGAAGTACATTTCGTACGGCTCGTGAAAGCCTTGCGAGTAGAAGGGCACGAACTCATCTTCACTGCTTGGTCGCAACGCAAATCTCAGCCTCTGGTCCGTTTTTGAGAATTTCGGCAATGCATCGGCG
>Ga0182024_10008822_pt1 | contig 21083 bp, 15 predicted proteins | sample P32metaG_FD_120480 | JGI IMG/M metagenome (GOLD analysis project Ga0182024, IMG submission 120480) | Permafrost microbial communities from Stordalen Mire, Sweden - P3-2 metaG (Illumina Assembly) | ecosystem: Environmental > Terrestrial > Soil > Wetlands > Permafrost | place: Sweden: Stordalen...
CGACGATCCCGATTTCGCCGACCACCTGTTCTGGTTCCACTGGTCCAACGCGACTTTCATGACCACGCTGATGATGCAGCTGGTGCTGGCTGGTGGCGGAGAAGGCAATCCGGCGGCGGCCTTCGTCGAGGATCGCAGCAAGCGCGGTTGGGCCATGATCGAAGCGAGGCTCGGCCAGGCGCCGTTCCTGGGCGGCGCGAACCTCACAACCGCCGACATCATGACGGTCTACTGCTTGACCACCAGCCGGGCGTTTCGCGGAACTTCGATCGACGGCTATCCCAACCTGAGGGCCTACCTTGAGCGGATCGGCAAGCGTCCCGCCTACCAGCGGGCGATGTCCAAGGCTGAGCCAGGCATGGCGCCGATGCTGGCCTGATCTTCGGCGGCGGATCGTGACTATCCTCGTTGGCAGCTAAGCCGAATTATTGCCGCACGCTATGTATCCTTCGCGATCGGCCACTAGGTCAGTCGTCTACCGTACGTTCCGAAAGCAGTCGCGGACTTCACCGACAAAGAGTTCCGGCTGTTCCCAGGCGGCGAAGTGGCCGCCCTTGTCGAGCTCGTTCCAGTGGATGATGTTCGACATGTGCTTCTGCGCCCACCGGCGCGATGAGCGGAAGATCTCCTTGGGGAAGATGCTCACTCCCACCGGCAGGTCGAGCTTCACCGAGCCGCCGAAGCCGCCGAAGCTCTCCCAGTAGAGCCTGGCCGACGAGGCCCCGGTCCCCGGCAGCCAGTAGAGCATGATGTTGTCGAGCATCTCATCGCGCGTCAGCACGTCTTCGGGAACGCCCTTGTGGTCCGTCCAGGCCCACATCTTTTCGTAGATCCACGCCGCCTGGCCGGCCGGTGAATCCACCAGGCCGTAGCCCACCGACTGCGGCCTCGTCGCCTGCTCCTTCGAATAGCCGGAATCCTTGTCCTGATAGTACTTGAGGCCCGCCACCGCCGACTGCTCCATCGGCGTCAGGTCGGCCATGTCCTCGGGGCCGGGATAAACGAGCGGCATGTTGACATGGATCGCCGCGCAGGCGGGCGGGCGGATCATGCCGATGGCCGTGGTCACCGCCGATCCCCAGTCGCCGCCCTGGGCGACCCACCGGTCGTAACCGAGCCGGGCCATCAGGGCGATCCACGCCCCGGCGATGCGCGGCACCCCCCAGCCGCTCGCGCTCGGCTTGTCGGAAAAGCCGTAGCCGGGGAGCGAGGGGGCGACGATGTGAAAGGCGTCCTCGGCCTTGCCGCCATGGGCGACCGGATCGGTGAGCGGTCCGATCACCTTGATGAATTCGATCACCGAGCCGGGCCAGCCGTGGGTGATGATCAGCGGCATGGCGGCGGGATGCGGCGAGCGGACGTGCAGGAAGTGGATGCCGAGCCCGTCGATCTTGGTCTTATGCTGGCCCAGGGCGTTCAGCCGCGCCTCACAGGCCCGCCAGTCGTAGCCGCGCCGCCAGCGATCGCAGAGCGCCTTCACCCGCTCCAGGGGCGAGCCCTGAGACCAGTCGTCCACCGTCTCGCGATCGGGCCACCGGGTGTGGTCGAGCCGGCGATGAAGATCGTCGATGTCCGCCTGCGGAATGGCCAGTTGGAACGGCGCGATGGTTTCGCTCATGCGATCTCCTTGAGATTTTCTCTCCGATATTCGCCCCTGCGGGCGGAATGCAACCTGACGCCGCCAGTTGGGCCGCGAAACAGCGGTCGTTCGCGATCAGATACGCGCGCGATCGCGCCTGATCTGAGCGCCCGCAAGCGCAACTTGTGAGCATCGTTGGACACCGTCCGCCATTCTGATCGCCGCCGGTTCGTCCGGCTGCCCCCAAGGTCCCAGCGCACGGACATCGTCGTCTTCCAGAGCGCGCCTCTGGAGCACGACATAGAGATCACCGGCCCCGTGGTGGTGAAGCTGTGGGCCAGCACCGACGGCCCCGACACCGACGTCACCGCCAAGCTGATCGATCAGTACCCGCCCAACGCCGACTTCCCCGGGCGCTACGACCTCAACATTGACGACGGCATCGTCCGCGCCCGGTACCGCAATACCCTGACCCACGCCGAGCCTATGAAGCCGGGCCAGCCCGCCCAGCTGACCATTCAGCTCTACCCCACCTCCTTGCTGATCAAGGCCGGCCACCGCCTGCGCCTGGACATCAGCTCCAGCAATTTCCCGAGGTTCGATGTCAACCCGAACACCGGCGAGCCGTTGAACGCCAACCGGCGGGTACGGACGGCGATCAACGCCGTGTGGCTGGATGCGGCCCATCCCAGCCGGGTTCGAAATCCGCGGCGGCGAGAATCTTGCGCAGGAATCAGCGTGACAATTCCCGCGTGCTATTTTCACTGAGCGCTTGACCCTTGACCCCACCGGATTCATCCTCCTCTAGGACGCGATTCACGCCCGCGCGGACGCACCGCGCGGGCTTTAAGATTCGAAGGGGAGCCTGTGGCGGCAGTCGCAAGGATGCGTCAATCGAGCGCGATGGACGGCTTCGGAGACGAGTCGGAGTTGCGGGAATTGATCCGATCCCGCTCCTTCCGGCTAGGCAGTTTCACCCTGTCCTCTGGGGCGGAAAGCGACCTCTATTTCAACCTGAAGCCGACGATGATGGACCCGCGAGGAGCCAACCTCTCGGCCCGCGCATTTCTGGCACGCATCATTGAGGAACGAGTTGACTATGTTGGCGGTCTGGAGATGGGCGCCGTGCCGATTATCGCCGGAGTCGCCGCGATCAGCGATGTGGACGGTACGCCGGTCAAGACGTTCTTCGTCCGCAAACAAGCCAAGCAACATGGCACGAAGGACGTCATCGAGGGACTAGGCCCGCTGGACACACTGAGCGGGAAACGAGTTCTAATTGCCGACGATGTCGCTACTACCGGCGGGTCAATGCTGAAAGCCATCCGCGAGACTCGCGAAGCCGGCGCGATCGTAGACGTGGCGATGGTGCTCGTCGACCGCGAGGAGGGAGCGAAGGGTTTCCTTCGCGACAACGGCGTTCGTTTGCTCTCGGTGTTTAAGGCGAGCGAGTTCCGCTGAACCCAGCGCGCCAAGCAATAGCTCAAGCTCTACGAACCGCGATTGAAGCCGACCAAGCCGGCGCAGCCGAAACCTATTTTTCAGTCCAACAGAAGTGCTGCGATCTTCTGAGGCTTGGCCGGGACCCTTCACCAGTGAGATTGTTCGCGCTCGCCAGCGTTGCGCGCGAACTGGCAGATCGCCTCGAGGGCGGCGAGGGAGTTCAGTGGGGCGAGCTTCCCGGTTGGTCGGCCTTGGCCAACTGCCTAGCGGCCGCGCTGGAAGACGCAACGCCCGATCTTGAGGACCGGCAGTGGAGTTCGTTGCTTGGCGCCCTCTATCCACCCACATCAACACACTAGATAGGGCCCGATATCAGGAGCCGGGCCCGTGCCATACACATGCCGGCTCGCCGCAGGGCGAGGAGGTGATCAGGATGCAGGCACGCAACAGGACCGCCCAGACAGACCAGCACCGCTAGGGCAGCCTCTCGTCGGAAGACCTCGATACGATCACTCAGACTAGACCCAGCCTCTCGGCGGCGAGCTTCGCGTCCCGAAGGATCGCCTTGTCCCGCTCTCGCCCTAAGGCGTTCGTGCTTTCTTCGATCCGCTCCAACGCCTCAGCGAACGTCACCCAGACCAACTGAGATGTTTCCTTGTGGTCGAACGACGAGGGGGCACCCACCGGCCGCATAAGGAAGAATTCGGTAACGCCGGTTCCGCCCCTATAGGAGCCCGGCAGTTTCTCGACAACGACGCCGTCATAGCCGGTCTCTTCCTTGACCTCGCGCAGGGCGCACGCCTCGGGCTTGTCGTCAACGGGGTCCAACTTGCCCTTGGCGAATGTCCAGGCGTAGCCGCCGAAATGGTTGATGGGCTCTCGCAACAGGACGAGCCCGCGCTCATTGACCAGGACCCCTCCGAACGAGTTGGCCCGCGATCTGGGCAATGGCGCTGCGGCCGTCGGCGGCTTCTCTGGCTTCCGCAGGACGTAAAGTGCGTCCCAGACCGCGTGATAGACGGCCTCGCGTTTGTGCCCTTGGCGGGCGGCCACCGCACTTTTGAAATTGGTATAGTCGATCGACAACGCGATCTTGACCAAGGCCGCCGCCACGTCGGCCTTCGATGCCTGCAAACGATATCGATAGTCGGTACTGCTGCTCTCGTTCACCGGCCCGCTGGCCGGCAGGTATTCGGCCTTCAGTGTTTCGAGATCCCCCTTCACGCGCGCCCGGATCGTCAACCTGCCCGCCGCCCGATCCTCAGGCTTCTCCACGATGCTGAAGAAGCCGAAAGTCGTGAGCATCCACATAGTGGGTCTCCTCCGCTCAGGCGGACATCCAAGCACTATTGGTGCGACATCGCCACGCCGGCTCACCGATCCGAAATGGGTCCAATGGGTGTCCGATCGCCGGCGTGCTTCGCGGCCGTCGAGCGACACTTCGCCACGAGGCTCGTCGGCGGTGGCGATCGAGATCGTATTCGCGGGCCGCGAAGTCGGCATTTACTGGATGGCCGAGGGGGTCACGGTGATATTGCTGTGCACGCCCTATCCAAACGCATACAAATCGTCCGATGTTGAACGCGATCACTCACGGAAAAGGTCGCCACTTCCAGTCGGATATTTCTGCGGGCGACTCACTGAGGAAGGCGTTCCTCAGGTCCGAGGACATGCTGACAGCCACCATCTTCGAGCGGTTGGCTTACCTGAGCGGCCCTGTTGTCTGGCAGATACTCGGCTTGACGTTCCGGCCAAGGTTCCTTCCTTCCCTAAAGATCGTCCAACTCGAGGAGATCGAATTCTGGCCAACATGGAGCGAGGCTCGCGGGAGGCTGGGCAAGTCGGTCATCCCAGATGTTGTCCTGCGCCTTTCCGCCGGTGATCCGCCGCGGAGTCTGGTGCTGATAGTCGAGTGCAAGCTCGATGGCTCCCAGGACCCCAATCAATGGGCGGAGGAGTGGATCGCGCACGCGGATGAATACCCCTCGTCCCAAAGACCAGACGAGGTCTGGCTTCTTGCTCTTGGCGGCCGGCCACCGTTGTTCGAGGGCGCGGTCGCGAGGTTCGTGGCTGAGATCCACCGTAACCGAGGCGTCGAGATCCAGGCAGCCGCTGGAGACTGGACGGACCTCCTGCGGGCGCTCGATAACCTAGACCTGAGCGCCATAACCGACCGCCGCATCGTCCTCGACATAAGGCAAGCCCTCGATCTCTTTGGCTACCGCACGTTCAGCCCGATGTCGGAACTCGGCCGCCTCGCGGCAGACTATGCCATCGCCGACGCTTCGATCGGCTCGCTCCGGTGGCACGAGCGGCCAAAAGCGTTGGGCTCGCTCCCGATCGATCGATGAAGTCGACGGTGCCGGCTACGTTGGAATGAGGAATCGTGATGTCTGACGAACTGGATCTTGGCATCGCCCTCGCGGACGTCCGAAAGGCCTATCGCCTGCTCTGGTGCTACCAGAAACGGGTCTTCGATATCCTCCGGCTCATCGTGAGTGAATTCGACGACAGGCGCTTCTACTACTGGAGGTCAGCGCATACCGACCCGCCCGCAGGATCGGGATCGGACCCTACGGAGCGATGGACTTGGGACATGCTCCCCATGGTGGAGGCCTCTTACCTCTACCTCCAACGCGGCGTCTTCGACCCCAACTCGACGCAGCCTGGCCAATGGATGCTCGAAGTCAAAGTGACCTCTGACACCGGCTTCAAGGATCCGGGGCAGGGGAGGGACCCTGATCCCGAAGACTTCGCGGCAGCGCCCCAAAGCAATTCTTCGATCTCGATCTACGCGTGGTACTGCACAGGCGCGACGACGCTGAACTGGTTTTACGGGGTCTGGAAACGGCTTGTCCGGCCCGAGATCGATGGCGAACTGGTCGAGAGCGCTGCCCCGCCCTTCCGGGTTGTTGGTAAGACCTTCGACATCGCCACCCTGATCGACAAGGATGCCGTCCGCGCGGCCGCGTCCGAGTTCAAGACGATGGCTTCGAAGGCTCTTGGCGTCGCACTGGTCTAGGGCGGTGGGATCTCATCTTCAAAGCTTCGACAAACGGATGGGCGACCGGCAAGTCCTGTGGCGGCGTCTCAACTTGAACGTCAAAGGGAACAGCAGGCAAAACTATGTCGAAGCCCGGTATGGTTTCTCCTGACCTCGCGACCCTGCCGCTGACAGACTCAAGCGCGGGAGGTTGCTCTTCCAGAAGACCCTCGATTCTGGCCGACGCGAACGAGATGAGGGATTTGACCCTTCCCGCCGCCAAGGCCGGCAGGGGGACGCGTCAGGTCGCTTGGGACGGCGCGGGGGGAGGTCTATTGTGCTTAGGTTCGCCTGCGGCCGAAGCCAAGAGCGCAATGAACTTGGGGGGGACGATGGCTTCTGAGGCGCAAAAGGCCAAGTTCGTGAGCGTTTTGGCGGATCTTGGGGATTCGGCGGGCAATACTCGCCTCCGCGAGGCGCTTGGCTGGGCCGCAGCCACTTACGACCGGGTCAAGGGGGCGCTCCTAGCGGATGGCGCCATCGTTCTCGGTCGCGGAAGAGGCGGGTCGGTGGCGCTCAACGAGGTCCGGATCCGGTCGCGCGCGGCTGCGGTAAAGTCAGAAGTCGAGCGCCAGGCGAAGGCTGCAAAGGCGGGCAGCACGGGAACGAACGTCGGCTACGAAGCGCAGCTCTGGCAGATGGCCGACGCGCTGCGCGGCAGCATGGACGCGGCCGAGTACAAGCACGTCGCCCTCGGCCTCATCTTCCTCAAGTACATCTCGGATGCGTTCGAGGAAGAGCGCGCTAAGCTCATGGCCGAGAAGGCGAGCGGCGCCGATCCTGAGGACCCGGACGAATACCGCGCCGAGAACGTCTTCTGGGTGCCCCCCGAGGCGCGCTGGCCGCATCTTAAGGCCCAGGCCCGCCAACCGACCATCGGCGAACTGGTGGACGATGCCATGGAAGGCGTCGAGCGCGACAACCCGGCGCTCAAGAGTGTCCTGCCCAAGGACTATGCGCGCCCCGCGCTCGACAAGCAGCGACTTGGCCAGCTCATCGATCTCATCAGCAACATCAAGATTGGCGACGAGGCGAGCCGAGCCAAGGATGTGCTGGGCCGAGTGTACGAGTATTTCCTCTCCCAGTTCGCCAGCGCCGAAGGCAAGAAGGGGGGCGAGTTCTACACCCCGCGCTGCGTGGTCAAGCTGCTGGTAGAGATGCTGGAGCCCTACAAGGGCCGCGTCTACGACCCTTGCTGCGGCTCATCGGGCATGTTCGTCCAGTCGGTGGAGTTCATCCGCGCCCACGCCAACGGCAACGGCAACGGCGGCAAGGCCAGAGGCGACATCTCCATCTACGGCCAGGAGTCGAACTATACCACTTGGCGGCTGGCGAAGATGAACCTCGCGATCCGCAGTATCGAGGGTCAGATTGCGCACGGCGACACCTTCCACAACGATCGCTTTCCGGACCTCAAGGCCGACTTCATCCTCGCCAATCCGCCCTTCAACGTCAGCGACTGGGGCGGCGAGCGCCTTCGCAACGACAAGCGCTGGCAGTACGGCGCCCCGCCCGTCGGCAATGCGAACTTCGCTTGGGTCGAGCACATAGTGCATCACCTCTCACCCGCGGGTGTTGCCGGCTTCGTCCTCGCCAACGGCTCGCTGTCGTCGGGCCAGTCGGGCGAGGGCGAGATTCGGGCGAAGCTGGTGGAAGCGGGCCTAGTGGATTGCATGGTCGCGCTGCCGGGCCAGCTCTTCTATTCGACCCAGATTCCCGCCTGCCTGTGGTTCCTCGCTCGCGACCGCAAGAACCACAAGTTCCGCGACCGCCGGGGCGAGGTGCTGTTCATCGATGCCCGCAAGCTCGGCCGCATGATCGACCGCACGCACCGCGATCTGACCGACGAGGACGTCGCCCGGGTTGCCCGCACGTACCATGCGTGGCGCGGCGAGGCTAACGCTGGCACGTATGAGGACGTTTCCGGCTTCTGCAAGAGCGCAAGCCTGGAAGAGGTGCGAAAGCACGGCCACATGCTCACCCCCGGCCGCTACGTGGGTGCCGAAGCGGTCGATGAGGACGGGGAGCCGTTCGCGGAAAAGCTGGCGAGGTTGGTCGCGGAGCTGCGGGAGCAGCAGACTCGGGCGGCTAAGCTCAACGTCGCAATATCTGCAGGTCTTGAGGCGCTAGGCTATGCGGAGTGAGTGGACCGCCTTCACTCTAGGCGAGCTGTGTGATCTTCGCGCAGGCAGCGCATTCAAGCTTACTCACCAAGGCAAGTCGTTGGGGAGTTATCCGTTCGCGAAGGTCAGCGACATGAACCTTCGCGAGAATTCAATTCGCCTTCACGGCGCAAACAATTGGGTATCCGAGGCTGACCTCAAGGAACTGCACGCCAAGCCCCTACCTCCAGGGGCCGTGGTCTTCGCAAAAATCGGTGAGGCATTGAGGCAAAACCGACTCAGGATAACTGTTAGAGATACTGTCATAGATAACAATATGATGGGTGCCGTACCTAGAACGGCAGTCATTGATCCGCTTTTTTTCTATTACGCCCTATCTAAGTTCGATTTTTCTCAGTTGGCGCAAGGTACGGCGCTTCCGTATCTCACAGCCTCCGCGCTCTCGAAACTAACGGTTGATGTTCCGCCGCGCGCTCAACAACTCGCGATTTCGAACGTCCTCGGTGCCCTGGACGACAGGATCGAATTGAATCGGCGGATGAACGAGACGCTAGAGACAATGGCGCGGGCTCTGTTCAATTCGTGGTTTCTGGACTTCGACCCAGTCCGCGCCAAAGCCGAAGGCCGCGATCCCGGCCTCTCCAAGCCTCTCGCTGACATCTTTCCCAACCGCCTCGTAGATTCTGAACTTGGGGACATTCCAGAGGGTTGGGTGGTCAAAACTATCGGCGATCTCGCCGAAGTCGTCGGAGGCAGCACGCCGCGCACGGACGAAGCGGCGTATTGGCGAGACGGCGTGCATCACTGGGCTACACCGAAGGATCTGTCGCGACTCGTGGTTCCAGTCCTTCTCGACACTGAACGCCATATCACAGACGCCGGCCTCAGCCAGATCAGTTCTGGCTTGTTGCCGGTCGGAACGGTCCTACTGTCGTCACGGGCTCCGATAGGCTACCTCGCGGTTACCGAAGTGCCTGTTGCAATCAATCAAGGCTTCATCGCCATGAAGCCGCGTAAGGGCGTGCCAAACCTGTTCTTGATGTATTGGGCGCGGGCAGCGCATGACGAGATCGTCAGCCACGCGAATGGCTCGACTTTCCTTGAAATCAGCAAGGCCAGCTTCCGGCCAATTCTCACTGTCATGCCCTCACGGTCCGCTCTGGATGCCTTTAATCGCGTGGTTCGGCCGTTGCATCTCAAGGTCGTCCAGAACGAGCGCGAATCCCAGGCCCTCGCCGCCATGCGCAATACGCTGCTCCCTAAGCTCATCTCCGGCGAATTGCGGGTGAACTTGGAAGAGGTTGTGGAGGGCGCCGTGTGAGCGAGCTGAAGACCTGCTTGAAGCGCGTCGACTACTATCTTTCAGCCTGCTGGAAAACATCGGCATCGTGAAATCGGTCTACCCGACATCCAGCGACCGTTCAGCTGGTCGAACGCCAAGGTTCGCGACCTCTTCGATTCCATGTATCGAAGCTTTCCGATCGGCTACCTGCTCTTCTGTGAAGATGCCCGGATGAACGGCGCCGCGGCGATCGGGACTGAGGCAAACAGCATGTGCCGCACCGCCCGGACCGCCAACCACGCCCCCAGATTTCGGATAGATAAGGTTCTTGAAAGAGTTATCTGATGGCTAGCGCCACTCAAGCAGCGTTTGTCATGTACGGCGCCCGCAAGGCGATCGCTGGTGGCCTAACGCACATTGAGCAGCAGGTGACGGCCATTGAGCAGGCGGTTGTCGAGAACCCCGGCCTCGCGTTTGATCTCTCCCGCACATTGGTCGAAAGCGCCTGTCGATCGGTCCTGGGCGAACGGTCTGTCTCGGTCGACAGCGACGATGACCTCCCCACTCTGTTCAAGCTCGCGACGAGGTCTTTGCCTTTCCTACCTGCAGAAGTGAGCACTCAGGTTGAAGTCCGGCGAAGCCTCGCCCAGACTCTAAACGGGCTGCACACAGCGGTTCAGGGCATCTGCGAGCTACGCAATCGTTGCGGTTTCGCGTCCCATGGGTCGGGTGCCCCCCGCCCGCCACTGCAAATGGAGCAAGCCCTCCTTGCGGCTGAGGCCGCAGACACGATTGTCGGTTTTTTATGCGGCGTGCATCGCCTCGACCGCGCGCCTCATGCGTCGAAGCGTGCTCTGTTCGAGGAGAATGGCGAGTTCAATGACTACGTCGACGGGGCGACTGGGCCAATCCAAGTATTGGAGGCCGAGTTCCGCCCGAGCGACGTGCTGTTTCAGCTGGAGCCGCAGACTTATCAGATCTATTTGGCCGACTTCCAGGCCGAACGAGAAGACGACCCAGAGAGCGCGCCGTGAGCGATGGCTTCACCGAGTCAATCGTCGAGGAGGCGGCCCTAGCTTGGTTTGAGGCCAGCGGCTGGACCGTCCGCCACGGCCCGGATATCGCCCCGGGAGAGCTGGCGGAGGAGCGGGCGGACTTCGGCCGCGTGATCTTGGAGCACCGCCTGCGCGGCGCTCTCTCGCGTCTGAACCCTGACCTCCCCGCTGAGGCGCTGGAGGACGCCTTTCGCAAGCTGACCCGACCCGTAGGAGCTGATCCAGTGGCGCGTAATCGCGCTCTGCACCGGCTGCTAGTAGATGGCGTAGCGGTTGAGTACCGCACCGTCGAGGGCGGCATTCGAGGCGCTCAGGCGCGAGCAGTCGATTTCGACGACGCTGCCGCCAACGACCTCCTCGCGGTCAACCAGTTCGGGGTGGTCGAGAACCACCACAGCCGGCGACCGGACGTGGTGCTGTCCGTCAACGGCCTACCCCTCGGGATTATGGAACTAAAGAACGCCGCCGACGAGCACGCGACGATCTGGTCCGCCTACAACCAGCTGCAGACCTACAAGGCCGAGATCCCATCGATCTTCGATTCCAACGCGCTCCTGGTGATTTCCGACGGCGTGGAGGCGCGTGTGGGGACGATCACGGCCGGGCGCGAGTGGTTCAAACCGTGGCGCACTATTTCCGGCGAGGCCCTAGCCGATGCCTTGCCCGAGTTGCAGGTCTTGATCGAAGGCGTGTTCGCGCAAAGGCGATTCCTCGACCTAGTTCGTGACTTCATTGTCTTCGAGGACGACGGCAGCGGACGGATCATCAAGAAGATGGCCGGCTATCACCAGTTCCATGCCGTGCGGGTGGCGGTCACAGAAACCCTGCGCGCCGCCGAAGTACAGCTCGCCGGCGGCGGGGTCTCAGAACAAGGTGGCCGTTACGAATCGGGCTGGCGGCACGGCGGAGCTCCAGGCGACCGACGGATCGGCGTGGTCTGGCACACCCAGGGCTCAGGTAAGAGCCTCACCATGGCGTTTTTCGCCGGCCGCATCATCCGCGAGCCCGCGATGGCGAACCCCACACTCGTAGTTTTGACCGACCGCAACGACCTGGACGACCAACTGTTCGGCACGTTTTCACGCTGCGCTGAGCTGCTGCGCCAACCCCCGGTGCAGGCCGAGAAGCGCTCTCATCTGCGGAAACTGCTTTCGGTCGAGGCGGGCGGCGTGGTTTTCACGACTATCCAGAAGTTCTTGCCGGAGGAGAGGGGCGACCGACATCCGGTGCTCTCGAACCGCCGGAACATCGTAGTCATCGCCGACGAGGCGCACCGAAGCCAATACGACTTCATCGACGGTTTTGCTCGTCACATGCGCGATGCGGTGCCGCACGCCTCGTTCATCGGCTTCACGGGAACGCCGATCGAGCTGCAAGACGCCAGCACTCGCGCTGTGTTCGGCGACTACATCAGCGTCTACGACATTCAGCGCGCGGTCGAGGATGGGGCGACGGTGCCGATCTACTACGAGAGCCGTCTCGCCAAGCTGGCGCTCGACGCCGCCGAGCGGCCGAAAATCGATCCGAACTTCGAGGAAGTGACCGAAGGCGAGGAGGTCGAGCGCAAGGAGAAGCTTAAGAGCAAGTGGGCGCAGCTCGAGGCGGTGGTGGGCGCGGAAAAGCGGCTGGAACTGATCGCGCAGGACATTGTCGATCACTTCGAGAAACGGCTCGAAGCTCTCGAAGGCAAGGCGATGATTGTCTGCATGAGCCGCCGGATCTGCGTCGATCTCCACAGAGAGCTGGCTCGCCTGCGTCCGACCTGGAGTGACGATGACGACGCCAGAGGCGCGCTCAAGGTGGTCATGACGGGCTCCGCCTCGGACCCTGTCGACTGGCAGGCGCACATCCGCAACAAGCCGCGCCGCGAAGCTCTCGCCAATCGCTTTCGCGACCCGGCCGACCCCTTCAAGATCGTCATTGTCCGCGACATGTGGCTGACCGGCTTCGACGCGCCAAGTCTGCATACGATGTACGTCGACAAGCCGATGCGTGGGCACGGCCTGATGCAGGCCATCGCTCGCGTGAATCGGGTGTTCAAGGACAAGCCCGGCGGCCTCGTGGTCGACTATCTGGGGCTCGCCCAGGAGCTGAAGGCGGCGCTAGCGACCTACACCGAAAACGGCGGGCACGGCAAAGCCGCGCTCGACCAGTCAGAGGCGGTCGCCCTGATGCTGGCAAAGTACGAGGTCTGCTGCGCTCTCCTCCACGGCTTCGACTGGTCGAAATGGACGACGGGGACGGCTCAGGAGCGGCTCTCCCTGCTGCCGGCGGCACAGGAGCACATCCTCGCCCAGGAGAACGGGAAAGACCGCTTCATCCAGGTCGTCCGCGAGCTGTCGCAGGCGTTCGCTCTCTCCGTCCCCGACGACGAGGCTATGCGTATCCGCGACGACGTCGGGTTCTTTCAGGCGATCCAGGCCGTGCTCGCCAAACGAGCGCCTGGCGATGCGCGACCGCAGGAAGACTTGGACCATGCGGTGCGCCAGATCGTCTCGCGTGCCGTCGCGCCGGACGGCGTGATCGACATCTTCGAAGCGGCGGGCCTACCCAAGCCCGACATCTCCATCCTGTCCGACGAGTTCCTCGCCGAAGTGCGCGGCATGCCGCAGCGGAACTTGGCAGTGGAGCTCTTGGAGAAGCTGCTGAAGGGTGAACTGGCGACGCGCCGGCGCAAGAACCTAGTCCAGGCCCGCTCGTTCGCCGACATGCTGGAGCAGACGATCCGCCGCTACCAGAATCGCGCGATCGAAGCCGCCCAGGTGATCGAGGAGTTGATCCAACTCGCCCAGGAGATGCGGGCGGCGAACGCGCGCGGCGAGGAGCTCGGGCTGACCGAGGACGAGCTAGCCTTCTACGACGCGCTGGAGACCAGCGACAGCGCCGTGAAGGTGCTCGGAGACGAGACCCTCCGGACGATCGCCCGCGAGCTGGTCGAGACCGTGCGCAGGAACGTGACAATCGACTGGACGCTGCGCGAGAATGTCCGCGCCCAGCTGCGCGTGCTCGTGAAGCGCATCCTGCGCAAATACGGCTATCCCCCCGACAAGCAGGAGAAGGCGACGCAGACCGTCCTGGAGCAGGCGGCCCTGCTCTCGGTCGAGTGGGCCGCGTGACGGGCGGGGGATGCGGGACGCGCCGCTCCGCGCATCCGGCCGTTTTGATTGTCCGGCCGGCTCGAATCGCAGGCGCGTCGGCCGGCACCGATTGGCCGAATCAATCGGGCCTACGCGCGTGTTGCCTCACACGAGAATGTCGATTTTGGAGCTATCGGCCTAACGTCGGCCGCATCCCCATTGTGTCCCCAAGTCGCGCAAGCGCCGGACGCGCTTAGAAAACAGGGAATTAATTCAGTGAATTCAGATGCATGGTGGAGCCGAGGGGAATCGAACCCCTGACCTCCTCATTGCGAACGAGGCGCTCTACCAACTGAGCTACGGCCCCCCTTGTGCTGCATGGGAGGAGCGGGGCAGATAAGGGTGGGCTCCAAGTGGTGTCAAGAATCAGCCCCGGAGTTTGAATCCGCCGCCGATGATTGCAATCCTGAACTTCATAGAATTTATCCTGCAGAATGTGCTCCTGCTGATTGAGATTATCGTCATCGTCTATGTGATCATGACATGGCTCATCAGCTTTGAGATCATCAACCTGCGAAATCGCGTAGTTTACCGCCTAGCCCACTTCCTTGAAGCCATGGCGGTTCCCATTCTTCGCCCGTTCAGGCGCTTCTTACCTTCGTTCGGGGGACTCGATTTCTCCCCATTTATCCTCGTCATCGTAATTGTGGGACTGAATAGATTCATCATTCCAGCGCTCTTCGATTGGCTGCGCGGCTTGGTTTCCGGAGGCGGATCCAGCCTCTGAAAGATACCATCGAACGAACCCTGCCGCGCAAAGTACGGAACGACAACAGGGCCTAGGAGCGTTCTAGGGGCTTGAGGTCGCTGGAAGGCGCGAGGCGTGCAGAAGCCCATTGGGATGTTCGAAGGCGAGGCGATCGAGCCTCCCTCGCTGCTCGCGCCGGCGCCGCGTCGCGCCGCGCATCGCCATTGGGGCGCCGTCATCGGCGGGGCTATCGTCCTCGCCGTCGTCGTCTTCCTGCTGCTCTTTCAGTGGAACTGGCTGCGCGGTCCGCTGGCCCGGCTGATATCCGCCCGCGTCCATCGACCGGTCGCCATCACCGGCAATCTGGTGGTCCATCCCTGGTCGCTGACCCCGACCGTGATCGTCAACGACATGACCATCGGCGATGCCCCCTGGGCCGGCCGCTCGCCGATGGTGGTGGTTCCCCGTCTGACCGTGAAGGTCGAGCTTCTCCCGCTCTTCACCGGCCAGGCCGTCTTCCCGCTGGTGGCGGCCGATCGCCTGCGGGTGCGGCTGCTGCATGATGGCCAGGGGCGCGCCAACTGGATTTTCGGCGGCGGCGCCGCGGCGGGTCGGCCAAGTCCCCTCCCCATCGGCCACCTGGTGATCCGCGATGGCGCGGTGAGCCTGACGGATGTCCGCCGGCGGATTGCCTTCGCCGGCGTCATCTCCACCGACGAGACCGCCGCTCGCGGTCGCGATCTGGGCGGCACTTCGATCAGCGGCGCTCTGAGCATGGCCAACCCGGCCTGGGCCGGACCGGGGGACGTGGTCCGCGCGCCCCGATTCACCCTCCAGACCGATCTCCTTGCGGCCATGCGCGGACATCTGGCGTTGTCTCTGGTGGAGGCCGACGGGGGGACGGTCCGCCTCGTCCGGGACGCCGCCGGGCGGGAAAACTGGCTTCCGACGCCGGGCCCCAAGCTCAAACCGCTGACCGTGCCGCCCATCGCCAATCTCGTCATCACCGGCAGCGCGCTTCGCTACGACGACGCCCGGCGCGATCTGCACTTCGTCGGCGCCTTCTCCTCCAGCCAGCGCCTGAATGGCCTCGGCGTCGGCGTCTTTCAGTTGAAGGGCCAGGGCGCCCTCGACAACCAGCCGTTCGACGCCGTCGTCACCGGCGGCGCCCTCATCCACGTCGACAGGACCCGGCCCTATCGGTTCGACGCCCATATCCAGGCCGGCCCGACCACCGTGGCGATGATCGGGGCCATCGCCCATCCCTTCGATCTCAGCAGCGTCTCGGGAAACCTGGTCCTCCACGGCCAGGACGTCTCCGACCTTTCCAGGATCACCGGTCTGGCCCTGCCCATGACGCCGCCCTACGCTCTCTCGGCGGGCTTCTCGCGCGTCCAGGCCGATTACGCCTTTCGCAAGATCCACGGCCGGATCGGCGACAGTGACCTCGCCGGCGCCTTGTCGGTGGACGATTCGAGCGGGCGACCCTTCCTTACCGCCGATCTCGTTTCTAGGCGCCTGCGGCTCGCCGATCTCGCGCCGGCGTTCGGCGGCGCCCCGCGCAACACCGCCGGCCATACCGTCTCGCCGACCGAGAAGGTGATCGCCGCCCGGCTGCGGGCCGAACACCGGCTGCTGCCCGATACGCCGCTGGATATGAAGCGGGTCCGCGCCATGGACGCGCGGGTCTCATTCAAGGCCCAGAGCGTCGATGCCGGGTCGCTGCCGATCCGCGCCCTGGCGATCAAGCTGGCGCTGGATCATGGCGTTCTGACCCTCGACCCCCTGGCCATGAGCCTGCCGCAGGGAGACATCGCCGGCAACGTCCGCATCGATGCCCGGGCGAACACGCCGGTCACATCCATGGATGTCAGGGTATCCAACGCCCGGCTCGAGACCCTGGTGCATGGACGCGGCGGACCACCCCCGCTGCAGGGTGGAGTCTTCGCTCGCGCCAGGCTCGCCGGAGCCGGCGCCTCGGTGCACGCCGCCGCCGCCGCCGCCAACGGCCAGTTGAGCATCGTCATTCCTGGCGGCGAGATTCGCCAGGCTCTGGCCGAGCTGATGGGGATCGATGCCACCAAGGGCCTGTTCCTGCTTCTCTCCAAGAGTCAGCAGCAGACGCCCATCCGCTGCGGCGTCGCCGACTTCCAGGCGACCAACGGCATCCTCACCGTCCGGCGGATCGTGTTCGACACCGGCGTCGTTCTGGTCAGCGGTTCGGGGAGCGTCGACATGCGCGACGAAACCTTCAACCTTCGCCTTTCGGGCAAGCCCAAGAAGTTCCGTCTGGTCCGGCTCGGCGCCCCCATCACCCTCAAGGGATCGTGGGAGGCGCCGAAGTTCGGGGTCGATATCGGCAAGGCGGCCGGCCAGCTGGTGATCAGCGGCCTGCTGGGCGCCTTCGTCTCGCCCGCCGTCCTCATCCTCCCCTTCGTCAGCCCCGGCCTCGCCCACAACACCAACTGCGCCGCCCTCACCGCGACGGCGCAGTCCCGCTAGTCTCCGGCCATATCCAGACATTTTGTGCCGTCATCCCGGGCGGAAGGCCGCCGCGCGGCCTGTAGACCCGGGACCCAGGGCCGCGGCCTCGGTTGGGCCGCCGCGGAGGCGAGCGCGTTCAGGCTCTGGCTCCCAGTCCACTGGGTCCCGGCTCTCCGCTGCGCTCTGCTTCGCTGCGGCCGGGATGACGATCTAGGAAAGAGTGCCGAGCTTCAATCCAGGTGAAAATCGCTCAAGCCGACACCGCTTCCAGCGAGCCGCTCGTGCGCGGGCCGAAGAGGCCGACGGTGACGATCACGATCGCCATGGCCCCGGCGATCAGGGCGAAGACCGCGCCGGAGCCGGCTCTGGCGAGCAGCAGGGCGATCAGCAGGCTCGAGCAGACGGTCGAGAGCCGGCTCCACGAGTAGACGAAGCCGACCGCGGTCGTCCGCATGCGCGTGGGGAAAAGTTCGGCCTGGTAGGCGTGATAGGAATAGGAGAGCAGGTTGTTGGCCAGCGTGATGCCGACCCCCAGAGCGATCAGCGCCCCTGGCGCCCGCGCCCGCGCGAACACCAGACCCAGGCCCGCCACGAGCAGCGCCGCCACCACGATCTGGACCTTGCGCTCGATCCGGTCGGCGAAGGCCAGACAGATGAGCGGCCCGATCGGATAGGCGATGGCGATCGCGAAGCTGTAGAACAGGCTGTCGATCACGCTGTGGCCCTGGCTGGCGATGAGCGATGGGGCCCAGTTGCCGAAACCGTAGAAGCCGATCGCCTGGAAGACGTTGAAGACGATCAGCAGGATTGTGCGTCCCCGGTAAGCCGGCGAGAACATTCCCGGCGGGGCGGATTCGACCCCCCGACTGAACACCAGCTGCAAGGAAACCAGCGCCTCTCGGCCGCCCCGGACGCGCGCTTCGATCGCGGCCACGATCCGATCGGCCTCGGCGATCCGGCCGCGTCCTTCCAGCCAGCGGGGCGACTCCGGCAGGCCCCGGCGGATGAACCAGATGGCCAGCGCTCCGGAGGCCCCGGCCAGGATCACCCAGCGCCAGCCGGCGATACCCAGCGGCGCGCGCGGAACCAGGAGCCAGCACGCCAGGGCGACGGTCGGCACGGCCAGGAACTGGATCGACTGGTTGATCGCGAAGGCGCGGCCGCGCATCGCCGGCGGCGCCCACTCGGCGATGTAGGCATCGATGGTCACCAGCTCGATGCCGATCCCCACCCCGGCGACCAGCCGCCAAAGATCGATGGCCGCGGCGCTGTCGGCCAGGGCCATCATGGCGCTGGCGGCGCTGTACCACAGCAGCGAAACGGTGAAGATGAAGCGCCGGCCGAAGCGGTCGGCGACCCCGGCGAAGGCCAGGGTGCCGATGAAGAGTCCAAGGAAGGTCGCCGCCGCGAACGTCCCCTGATCGGATAAGCCGAGCAGGCCTTTGTCGCCGGCGTGGAAGATGCCCGCCCGCGTCAGCCCGGGGGAGATGTAGGCGGTCATCATCAGGTCGTAGAACTCGAAGAAGCCGCCCAGCGAGACCAGCACGATGAGGCGCCAGACCGCCCAGGACGGGGGCAGCGCGTCCAGCCGCGCGCCGATCGTCCGAGCCTCGCTCATGGGCGCGGCGCCGGGGGTGGAATCGCGCCTATAGTGGTCCTCGCCATGCCCATCCGCCGCCTCCCCGAGACCCTGATCAACCGCATCGCCGCCGGCGAAGTGGTCGAGCGCCCGGCGAGCGTGGTCAAGGAGCTGATCGAAAATGCCGTCGATGCGGGCGCCGCGTCCATCGACGTCCACATCCAGGGCGGCGGCCTCTCGCGCATCCTGGTCGCCGACGATGGGAACGGCATCCGCCGGGAAGAACTGGCCCTGGCGATCGAACGGCACGCGACCTCCAAGCTCGGTCTGGAAGGAGAGGAGGGGTGGGATCTCCTCCGCATCCTCACCCTGGGTTTCCGCGGCGAAGCCTTGCCCTCCATCGCCGCCGTGGCGCGCCTCGCGCTCACCTCCAGGGCCAGGGGCGCGGCGGACGCCTGGACGGTCCTGGTCGAGGGCGGCCTCGCCCAGCCGGTTTCCCCGGCCCCCTTCGGCCCCGCCCACGGCGCCCGGGTCGAGGTCCGCGACCTCTTCTTCGCCACGCCGGCGCGGCTCAAGTTCATGAAGTCCGAGCGCGCCGAGGCCATGGCCATAGCCGAGGAGGTCAAGCGCCAGGCTATGGCGAGGCCGTCCCTGGCCTTCAGTCTCGAGGTCGACGCCCGCCGCGCCCTTCGCCTGTCGGCCTGCGCGCCGGGGCCGGAGGGCCGGCTTGCCAGGCTCAGCGAAATCCTTGGGCGCGAGTTCGCCGACAACGCCCTGGAGATCGACCAGGAACGGGACGGCGTTCGACTGGCAGGGTTCGCCGGCCTTCCGACCTACAGCCGCGGGGCGGCGACCCACCAGTACCTGTTCGTCAACGGCCGGCCGGTGCGCGACCGGCTCCTGCATGGCGCGATCCGCGGGGCCTACGCCGACTTCCTGGCCCGCGACCGCCATCCCATCGCCGCCCTCTACCTGGAGCTCGATCCGACCCTGGTGGACGTCAACGTCCATCCGGCCAAGGCCGAGGTGCGCTTCCGCGATCCGGGCCTGGTGCGCGGCCTCATCGTCGGCGCCCTGCGCCACGCGCTGGCGGGAGCGGGCCACCGGGCGTCGACCACGGTCAGCCTCGCCGCCCTGGGGAGCTTCCGCGCCGGCGCCAGCGCCGAGGGCTTTTCGGCCTGGCGGGCGGGATCATGGCAAGCCGAGCAAACGCCCACCATCGCCGGTCTGGCGGGGGTCTCGGCTCGCGCCGAGCCGGACTTCGACCACGAACGGCCGGCGAACGACGCCGGCCCGGGTGGCGGCGACCACGATCCCGTCGACTTTCCCCTCGGCGCGGCCCGCGCTCAGGTGCACGCCACCTACGTCGTCTCCCAGACCCGCGATGGGGTGGTGATCGTCGATCAGCACGCCGCCCACGAACGCTTGGTCTATGAGCGGATGAAGGCCGAGATGGCGAGCGGCGGCGTCGCGCGTCAGGTTCTGCTGCTCCCCGAGGTGGTGGAGCTGGATCCCTCCGAGGCCGAACGGGTGTGCGCCAAGAGCGAGGAGCTCGCCGCCCTGGGGCTTTGCCTGGAGGCCTTCGGCGCCGGCGCCGTCCTGGTGCGCGAGATCCCCGCCCTGCTCGGCCAGACCGATGTCGGCGCTCTCGTCCGCGATATCGCCGACGACCTTGCCGAGGGCGGATCGGCGCTGGCCCTGGGCGAACGCCTCCAGGAGGTCTGCTCGACCATGGCCTGCCACGGCTCGGTCCGCGCCGGCCGCCGCCTCAGCGCGCCGGAGATGAACGCCCTGCTGCGCGAAATGGAAGCCACCCCCCACTCGGGCCAGTGCAACCACGGCCGCCCCACCTACGTCGAACTCAAACTCGCCGACATCGAACGCCTCTTCGGCCGAAGGTGAGCCGGGCGGGAGGTCCGCTCCCTCCCCCTCTCCCTCGATTGGATCTTGCTCCCTCCCCCTCGATGGGGGAGGGCCGGGGTGGGGGTGCTTTTGCCGGCTTCGCCGGAAGAACGCGTTCGGCGCCGCCCCAGCCTCTTTTGGCTTCGCTGTGCCCCCACCCCCATCCCAACCCTTCCCCCATCGAGGGGGAAGGGCGTCTGGTTCGAGATAGGCCGGCGCTCAAATTCTCATATAGTCATATATCCGTGTCACTCGGAAAGTCCTTGATAATCCATCATATTGCCACGCTAACCGCCTGATTGAGCCCGATGATGCGGAAAAAAATTGCAAATACGCAAATTTCAGACGCTAAGGCACTTGACACGGAAGTTGCGTGATGCAATGTACCGCCCATGTCGAACGCCGCTCCGCAACCGCAAGGCCTCGCCGACGACGATCCCTCCGTCGTCCTCGCCGAGAGCCGGCTTCGCATGCTCCGACGGCTGGCCGAGATCGGCATGGAGTTGGCCGAGCGGACCCTCAACGCCGAAGCGGCTCCGGCCAAGGGCCGAGACCCGGCCGACGCCTTCACGCGCCTCTCGCGCGCCATCCGCCTGACGCTCACCCTGGAGGCCAAGACCGACGAGGCGCTCCGCGACCTCAAGGCCGGGGTCGTGCGAAAGCGCGAGAAGGAAAAGAAGCGGGCCGCCAGGCGCCATGAGGCCGCCGCCGCCAAGGAGGCGCGGGAGCGCGAGGTCAAGGTCCGTGAACTGGTCGCCGAGGCGGCCG
>Ga0182024_10008823_pt1 | contig 21083 bp, 19 predicted proteins | sample P32metaG_FD_120480 | JGI IMG/M metagenome (GOLD analysis project Ga0182024, IMG submission 120480) | Permafrost microbial communities from Stordalen Mire, Sweden - P3-2 metaG (Illumina Assembly) | ecosystem: Environmental > Terrestrial > Soil > Wetlands > Permafrost | place: Sweden: Stordalen...
ATGTTGCTAAAGCCAAAAAAATCACTGCTGCTTTCTCTAACTCTTTTGGTTTTGGCGGACATAATTCGACGTTAGTTTTTGCCCCTTATAACCCTTAAGAGAACAATGAAAGTAGAAGAGAAGTCTTTCGGGATCATTCCCCTCCGGCAAGAAAACGGAATTTGGCAAGTGCTACTCATTCTCCACCAAGGAGGCCGTCATTGGGCCTTTCCTAAAGGCCATAGCAATGCAGGCGAGAGGGCCATCGATTCGGCCCGCCGCGAGCTCAAAGAAGAGACTGGACTTGATATCCAAGAGCTTCTCCAAGAGACTCCCTTAGTTGAAAGGTATCAATTTCACCGCAAGCGCGATGTCGTTGTAAAGACCGTTCAATATTTCCCCGCCCTTGTCGAAGGCACGCTCCATCTCCAAGCCGAAGAAATCCGCGATGCAAAATGGGTGGCTCTTAAAGAAGCTGCTCAGCACCTGACTTTTAAAGAAGCCAAAGATATGTGCAATAAACTCGTTACCTTCCTCAAACTTTAATGTTTTGGAAAAAGAAACCCAAAGTCGAAGTCTTTGTCCGGCACTGCAACTTCTCAGAAATCAGTCAGCATAAGAATCGGCTCAACGGTTTTACTCGCCAAAAATGTTCCGAAAATTTTCTCTCGACCCTCGATCCCAAAAAAGCCCATGTTACTTTCCTGCTCGATATTTTTCATCCCAGCGATAAGCCCCATTTTGTTCTCGGCCAAACCGACTTTCCCGTGATCGAAATCAAAGAGGGGACGGAGACGGGCTCTTTCCTCAGGCTTTTAGATCACGTCGCATCCCTGAAGTTAGACCCGGAAACGATCGTCTATTTTTTAGAGGACGATTATCTGCACCGCGAAGGATGGGTCGATGTCCTTCTCGAAGGGTTTACAATTCCTGAAGCTTCCTATGTGACCCTTTTCGACCATCGAGATAAATACCTTCCCCTCTACAAAGACCTGACATCGAAAATTTTCCATACCACTTCCTGCCACTGGAGAACAACACCTTCTACAACCAACACCTATGCGATGAAATACCAGACCCTCCTGCAGCACCTTCCCATCCACCGGCAATTTTCTTTAGACCGTAAAATTTCTGCTGACCATGAAAAATTTTTAGAACTGGGAAGACAGGGGGCAATCTTGATTTCTTCTCTGCCGGGATGGTCGACCCATGTCGAACAAAATTTGGCCTCTCCCTGTTTTGATTGGGAATTGTTTTTCCAAAAAAAACATTCCGTGCTAACTTAGATTTGCTTCCATAAAAGGAGATGACATTATGTTAAGACAAGCTGTACTGCCTTTTTTCGAGATGACTCAAGATAGATCTTGGCTGCGCAATCTTCTTTTAGTGGTCGGTGGAAGCCTTCTCATTGCTCTTTTTGCCCGTATTGCGATCCCTCTTCCATTCTCTCCAATTCCAATTTCCCTTCAAGGGCATGTCTGCTTGTTATTAGGCGCGCTTCTCGGAAAACGCATGGGAGCTTTAGCCGTGCTGGTCTACTTGGTGCAAGGCGCAGTCGGACTTCCCGTCTTTGCTTTTGGTCATTCTGGTCTTCCGGTCCTTTTAGGACCTCGAGGCGGCTATCTCATGGGCTATTTGTTGGGAGCTTGGGTGACCGGCTATCTGGTCGAGAGATCAGGTTCCAAAAACCTTCGTCAAGCGATGCTGGCGATGGTGATTGGGAACCTACTGATCTATCTCTGCGGCCTTTCTCAGTTATCTCTTTTTGTGGGAATTAAGAGAGTCTTTTTATTAGGAATGTTGCCATTCCTCATCGGTGATTGCTTTAAGCTGGGCGTTGCTTACCGCATGCTTAAAGCCTTAAAGTTTACTCGATAGGTGTGTTCAACGGTCTAAAAACCGTATCAACAGCTGTTTCGAATACGCGCTTATCTAGATCGTCGGGGTTCTCTTTCTGTTCAATCTTGGATTTTTTTAAGTTTTTAGCTGTAAAATCAGCTTTTTCTCTATTGTCTTTCCACACTGTCGTGGGCAAATCGTCAATCGGTTCTGCGGAAAATATATGTGCACCGCCTGATGGCCCTACCTTTCGTACGTCCATAAATACTGCCCTCCTACATGAGCATGTAATTTCGTCATTATAGGAACTTGCTCTTTTAGCCAAATGAAAATCTCATTCTCTTCTCTGTCTATTAATGTGTAATTTAAACGGTCTTAATAATTGTACGGGTAAGTTCAGAAGATTAATGGGAAGATTTAATTGATGTTAATGCTTTGCGCCATAGAAAGTTATGGATGCATTTTTGGGCAAGAGATTCAGCTCCTGCACACACTCTTGGAACAAACGTTGAGCATCTTTAGCAAAGTAAGTTTCTGTCCGACGGACCCGATCGAGTTTTTCTTTGGCCCGCGTGAATTTTGTAAACTTATTTTTTGGAATTGATTCCATTTTTCCTAATCGAAGCTGGCAAGCTCCCAACCAACATTGCGCATCCCAGTAATGGGGATGTTGAGTGTGGATTTCTTGAAATAAATACGTTGCGAAGTTCAGTTTGTCTGCCTGTACAAACGGATCATTCATATTTAAAGCGAGCCTCATTTGACATATGGCCTGTAAATACTCGGCCTCTTGGCTAAAACGACTTTTAGATGTCGCAATGCGTTCAAAAGCTTCACAGCCGGCTTTAGCATTGACAACACGGGTTTCTTGGCTCGAGCCGTATTCAGCATCCTGAAAGAGCTCGAAGGCCATCTGAAATTCTGCCTCCTCTTTCGAGACCCGAGAGGGTTGTATGGAAGGGCTGCAAGGAGGGGAGTTCTCAATGAGAGGCTTGCGTAGCGCACCTGGTAGAGGGGGAGAGGGCAGAATGCGGGGAGGCCTAGGAGGCGCATATTCGTAACTGGCGGTTCTTTCCTCCGGGGCATTTGTTGCTAAAGCGACTGCAGGGAGCTGCGTCAATAAGACAGATTCAACTGCAGTTTTTACACGTTTTACAGGCGGAGCCGATGGATCAGCCAATTGATGTTTAGGAACCGTTTCACAGGCTAAGGGAGGGTAATAGGAAGTTAGGGGTCTTTTATGGATGCGTAATGACATGCTCTGATTTTAACAAATTAGCGGTAGTCTCATCAACTAGTTAAACAGAATGGGTTTGACACTACGCTCTCCGATGAGGATAATGACACAAATATGCTCAAAAATTGGTGGATAAGCTTTATAGCTTTGATCGCGCGGGGCCTGATTGGCATCCGGTATCGGTTAAAGATCCAGGGCCTGGAAAAACTTAACCCGGCAAATCTTCCCAAAAAAGGGGGGATTGTATTTTTACCCAACCATCCGGCCGAGATCGATCCCGTCATCATGACTATGATCCTTTGGAAAAAGTATCATGCCCATCCATTGGTCGTCGAACAATGGTATTATTCGCCCGGTCTCCACTACCCTATGAAGCTTGTTGACGCTATCCCCATTCCTGACTTCAACGGCGCGGTCAATAAGTGGAAGCAGAAAAAAATCGCTAAGGCGTTTGACTTCATGGAGCAGCAGATTAGAAAGGGGGATAATTTCCTCATCTATCCTGCAGGCAGATTAAAGCATGGAGGGGAAGAGATCATCGGAGGAGCGTCGTTTGCCCATACATTGCTTCAACAATGCCCTGAAGCTAATGTCGTTTTAGTGAGAATCACAGGACTCTGGGGAAGCCGTTTTTCCCGCGCTTTGGAGGGCAAAGCTCCTGATTTTGGCAAAGTGCTTTGGGAAGGGTTGAAGATCGTTTTAAAAAATCTCATTCTTTTGACGCCCCGTCGAGAAATTACCATTGAAATAGAGCCGGCGTCTGCTGATTTGCCTGTAAGTGGAAGCCGTTTGGAGTTCAACAAGTATCTGGAGCGTTGGTATAACAGCAGAGGTTCTGAGCCCCTGAAACTGGTCTCCGACTGTTTTTGGAAGGAGAGCTTTCCCAAAGTCGAAGCGCAGAAAAAAGATGCAGTCGATAATGAAAACTGGACGATCGATCCTGAAAAAGAAAAAGAGATTATCGGAAAAATCGGCCAGCTTGCCCGCCGTCCTAACGTGGTGCGGTCGCAGAGCCTCGATCGGGATTTAGGCCTGGACTCGCTCGATATTGCTCAGCTGCATACTTTTTTAGAGCAAAAGTATGAGATCGAGGATGTTTCATTAGATCAATTAGAGACTGTTGAAGACGCTCTGAAAGCTGTGGCTAAGAAAGAGATGCAAAAGCAAATATCCCAGGCTGAAACCCCTCCAAAAAGATGGCCCCTTGAAGAGACTCGCCCGCTTGCCCTGCCGCCTGCCGGGAAAACACTCCATGAGGTCTTTTTAAGAAATTGCGACCGGATGGACAGCTTTGCCGCCTGCAGCGATCAAACGATGGGAGTTGTGACCTACCGCCGCTTGAAAATGATCGTTCTTATCATGAGCCGGAAAATCAGCAAAATGGAAGGGGAGTACATCGGCATCTTATTGCCGTCCTCGATCATGGCCTATGCCCTTGTCTTAGCTACCCTGATGGCAAAAAAAATTCCCCTCATGCTGAATTTCACGCTCGGGGCAAGAGCTTTAGACCATTGCAGAAAAACCGTCGATCTTAAAGTCGTCCTGAGCTCGCGCCGTTTTCTTGATAATATGACCGGGGGCGATCTTGACGGAATTGATGATATCCTGCTCCTTCTCGAAGATGTCCGTTCGACGATTTCATTCGGAGATAAACTCCGAGGAATTTTTGGCCTTTTCAAAAATGCCGATTCTCTCTTAAAAGACGGCGATCTTAGTCAAATTTCAGAAGACGATCCTGCCGTCCTTCTTTTTACCAGTGGAACGGAGTCTTTGCCTAAAGGCGTGCCGCTATCTCATAAAAATATCCTTTCCGATCTCAAGGCCGCACTCGAGTGCTTTGAAATCTTCCCCAAGGACATTCTCTATGGCATATTGCCCCCCTTCCACTCCTTTGGATTTTCCGTCACAGGGATGATGCCGCTGCTCATCGGATTAAAAGTTTATTATGCTCCGGATCCTACACATAGCCGTGCGATGCTCAATGATATTGAGAATTGGAAAGTCACTTTGTTCATTTCAGCCCCGACCTTCATCAAAGGAGTATTCCACCTTGCGAAGCCAGACCAGCTTAAATCGCTGCGGTATGTTGTCGGAGGAGCTGAGAAAGTCCCCCCAGAGCTTTTCGAGTTTATGGAAAAAAGGGGAGGAGAGATGCTTGAAGGGTACGGGATCACCGAATGCTCTCCTGTCGTGACGCTCACCCGTCCCAAAAAACCCCGCCGCGGCGTCGGCCAGCCCCTTCCGGGCATTGCGCTTTGCATCGTCAGCCCTGAAACCCGCGAGGTGATGCTGCCGGGCCAAGAGGGCGAGATTTGCATCTGCGGGCCCAATGTCTTCAAAGGATATATCGGCACGGATAAATCACCTTTCATTGAACTCGATGGTCGCCGCTGGTATCTTTCGGGGGATTGCGGCCATCTTGACTCGGAAGGGTGTTTGATTTTATCCGGCCGCCTGAAGAGATTTGTGAAAATCGGCGGCGAAATGATCAGCTTAGGAGGTCTGGAAGAAGAACTCCTCAAAATGGCCCAGGAGAAAAAATGGATCGGGGCCCCTAAAGATGAAACACCGCCCTTGGCTCTTGCTGTCATAGAAAAAAATAATGAGAAGCCCCTCATTGTTCTTTTCTCGACATTCGATATGAATAAAGACGAGATCAATCAAGCCCTCCGCGACAGGGGCTATAGCGCGCTCATCAAGATCGCAGATGTCCGCAAAGTTCCCCAGATCCCGACGACAGGAGCTGGAAAAACCCACTACCACGCACTTGATGAAATGTTATGAAAATATTCAACACTGAAACACGCGCCAAAGAAGAATTGATCCCCACGGAAGATCTCCACATCCGGATGTATACGTGCGGGCCCACCGTCTACAACTATGCCCATATCGGCAACTTCCGCACTTATGTTTTTGAAGATCTGCTCCGCCGTACGCTCAAGTTTTTCGGCTACAAAGTCACCCAAGTGATGAACATTACTGATATCGACGACAAAACGATCAAAGGGGCGCTCGCTGAAAATGTCTCTCTCAAAACCTTTACCGACCGGTATACCAAGGCATTTTTCGACGATCTGCAGACCTTGAAGATTGAAAAAGTCGAGCACTATCCCCATGCTACCGATTTTATTCCTCAAATGATCGACATTGTCCAAGGGCTCTTAGACCAAGGCGTCGCTTATAAAGGCGCAGACGGCAGTATTTATTTTGCCATCGACAAGTTTCCTTCCTATGGCAGACTCTCGCATCTGCATCTCGATGAGCTCAAAGCCGGCGCTTCCGAGCGCGTCTCTAACGATGAATACGATAAAGAACATGTCGCTGATTTCACTCTTTGGAAAGCTTACGATCCTTCCCGCGACGGACAGATTTTTTGGGAGAGCCCATTTGGCAAAGGCCGCCCCGGCTGGCATATCGAATGTTCCGCCATGGCGATGGACATCTTAGGCAAAACCCTCGATATCCATGTCGGCGGCGTCGACAATATGTTCCCGCACCATGAGAACGAAATTGCTCAATCGGAAGCCTTCACGCACCAGAAATTTGTCCGTTATTGGCTCCACTCGGAGCATCTTTTGGTCGAGCACAAAAAGATGTCCAAAAGCCTCGGCAATTTCTACACGCTGCGCGATCTTCTCAATAAAGGGTATTCCGGCGTGCAGGTCCGTTATCTTCTGCTCCAAACGCACTACCGCACTCAGCTGAACTTCTCGTTTGCAGGCCTCGATGCCGCCGCCAAATCTCTGGAGCGTTTAGGAGATTTTATCCTCCGCCTCCGGCAGATCGATCAGATGAAGAGCTCCGGCCAAGTCGAGCCCTTTCTTAAAAACGCCCACACGCTTTTTACCGAAGCTCTATCCGACGATCTCAATATCTCTCCAGCGCTGGCTGCTCTTTTCGACCTTGTGCGCGAGATTAACTGCCTTTGCGATGCAGAAAAAGTCGGAAAAGAAGAAGCTGGCAAAACACTGGAGCTTCTGGAGGAGTTCGATCAAGTCCTTGCTGTGCTTCCGCTGCAAACTTCGACCGAAGAGATCTCCCGCGATCTGCAAGAACTTCTAGCCCAGAGAGAAGCCGCCCGCGCCTCTAAAAATTGGAAGGCCGCCGATGCCGCCCGCGATCAAATCCTCTCTCGCGGCTACCTCATCGAAGACACTCCTGCCGGAGCAAGGTTGAAGAAAAAATGAAAAAAGCGACGACCAAAGACGAACTTTTTCTCTTAAAACTCTATGAATTGGCTTTGAAAAAAGGCGGTTCGGAAGAAGCAGTTGATCGGTATGCGATTGGCAAAGCCATCGGCATGCAGGATCATGGAATCGATACGATCATCAAGCATCTAGCGCAAGCGAATTTCATTAAGAAGTGTTCAGATAACTGCATCTATCTAACGCCCCATGGAGTCAAACTCGTGGAGCATCTTAAGACCGAAAGATATTAATGCCCGTCAATGCGGTGAAAGCTACTCTGGTGACGGTCTTCCAGGAAGGTAATAGAAGCTTTCCTATTGCTATTTGAGCCTTCAAAGGAAAATTCACTATAATATCAAGCGGGGCTAGATTCATCCTGAATATTAGACCAGTATCACGACCTAGCAATTGGATGAGCTCTTCATTATTATGTCTTCCGGCATGCATAAGCGCTCTTTGTCGCATCTCGTCTGAAATGGGCCCATTAGCTAATAGCAAGGATACGCATTCATGATGGTTTTCGTGGGCTGCTCTTTCTACTGCCTGTCCTCGCCACGATTCTAAAATCGGACCATGCTTGAGTAATAATCGGAGGATTCCTGGATTGGTAGTCGAGGCGGCTTGGCGAACAAAACACCCTCGATTTTCTTCATCGATTGGACCATCGGCCAGTAACAATCGGACGCATTCATAATGGCTGCTATAGACGGCTTCGCAAAGCGCTTGATTTCGATAGAAATTTCCGATTGAGCCCATAGCTAACAAGGCACGAAGCTTTTGACTTTGCCCCGCTTTAGCGACATCTTCCGCAAAGCACCACTGTGTCCAGGCATAGACTAAAATATAAAAACTCTCTAAATCTCCCCTTTGAATGACTTCTTCAATGGAAAGATTAGCCAGTTCAAACAAACGGCTCAGTGAAGGAGGCATTTGACTGATAGCTTGCTGTAGTTGATTCCGCTGTTGCTGGGTTAGGTTATTTAAAAAAACGCGTAGGATTAATCCTTGTACTGCCAGGGATAATCGATGATATTGTGCAGGAATTAGCGGGGTGCTTTGAAGAAAGTTATGAAAAACGGTTTGAATCCTCTTTAGACAACCGACGCTTTGAAGGTAATTCGGATCGAGAATTTTAATTAACAGGCAGACAAGTTGGTCCAAATTTAGATGAGCTACTCTACGAGGATCTTTATTCGAATCGAGATTTTCAATTAACAGGCGGAAAATTTGGTCCAAATCTCGCTTAACGGCATTTTTGCAAGCAGATGATGTCAGTGTATTCCAATTGCGGTTGACTCGCCTGGTATTTGATGGATCATCCGCCAAATATATGATGCGTTCCAGGAGTTCAGTTGGAATAGCCTGGATCGGACTTTGTCTTATCGAGGGAGCTCGTCCCTCACATAAAATCTCTAGTTTTACTGGTAATGTGCTCATTTTAATATCGTTAATGTTTTGTTTATTATAAATTATATCAGAATTTGTTATTAATTAAATTAATTATAATATCACTCAGCTATGCAACTGCTTGCAATTAAAGATCTTAATGTTTTTCATAACCATCAGAAAATTAAGGGATTGCGTTATCTCGCTTCGCTAAAGTCTTGTTGAAAATAGCGTATAGTTTTACGATCTCCTGCTTATTCAGGAGGTATTTATGGGTATCATAGGATCAGTGGGGCCTGTTTTGAGAAATGTGGCGGTCAATCATGCCATGGCCTTGGGCTTTGGAGTCGCAGGCTTTGTTATGGCTAGGGTTGCCAAAATCATTTTCGAAAAGTCTCTCCACGATCTCAAAATCGCATCGCTATCACAAGCTCAGCCAGCTGTTCAACTGGGAGCGGGGTTTTTTGGTTTTCAAGCTTGCATGACCATGGGTAGAACAATTGATATTCATCGCAACCCTGGGTTTATGCCGAACCCCCGAATTCTCCTCTTGCATGGAGTCGTTAAAATGTTGGCCAATCTTACACTAAGAAACAACCTAAAGACTTACGTTGGGGTCTCATTAGGAGCATTCCTATCAGCAGGAAGTATCACGATGAGCCCTATCTTTATAGGGGCCATGGGTGCGGCATTGGGTGCCAGCGACATTCCTGCGAGTCGATTTATCGGTCGGTAAGCGAAGCTTCAAGGTGTATTTTGTCTAAGAAGAACTCTTTGTAAGAGCCCTGGCAGTATTTCTGAAGGAGCTGTTTCAATTCAGAAATGGCTTGATGGAGTTCTTCTGTTTTAGTGTGTTCTAATCCTTCCAGCGCTAAGCAGACGTTTTTCGTCGCGGGTGTGATCTTGGTTTTTTCACACTCGCGATAGTTCCAAGAGCGGCAGAGGACTTCTTTATCATCGCGGTAGATCACTTCCCCTTTTTTGATCGGTTCAGGTTTATCTGTGCCCAGCATGATGAAAAGCTCGGTGCCGTCAGCGATGGTCAATGTGATTTCGCCTTCAACTTTATCGAGGTCGTCTCCGCCGGCGGCAAGGACATGCCGCATCGAGACGATGTTATAGAGATCGACGATCGGATTGATGGAGGGGAGCTGTTTGCCTTGCACGACCCTGCGAAGCAAAGCTTCGATAGAGCTGCGGTGGGCGGAGGGGGAAAACCCGAATTTGCGGTACGCTTCTCTCCAATCGGCAATTTTAGGAAGCGTGGCAAGCTCTTCGACCGTATATTTTTGACGGATCTCTTCTTCGGTCGCTCGGAGCAGCGACTCGATTTCAGGGTGGCGGCCTTCATTGTTTAATCCTTTGCAGATCAAGACGCCCATTTTAGCGTGGGGGAACTGGGTGGGAATAGCAGGGTCGATACTGAAAAGTCCTTGAGTCGATCGTTTAGCGCCGGCAGCTCCGCCTTCATCGGCGCGCATGATCGGGAAGAAAAGAACATCTCGGATAGAAGGGGCCCCCGTAAACAGCATGACAAGTCTGTCGATGCCGATGCCGAGACCGCCGGCCGGCGGCATGCCTTGGCAGATGGCTTCGACAAATTCTTCATCAAGAGGATGGGCCTCTTCATCGCCTGCATCTTTTTTCTCGTTTTGCTCGACCAGTAATTTGCGCTGGAGTTCAGGGTCGTTGAGCTCGGTATAGGCGTTGCACATCTCGCTGCCGAGAATAAAACTCTCAAACCGCTCAACAATCTGCTCTTTGCGGTGTTTAGGATCGCGGTGGAGCTTGCAGAGGGGAGTTGTTTCAATTGGATGGTCGATGATGTGGTGCGGCTGAATGAGATGCTCTTCTACAAACTCTTCAAAGAGCTTGGCAATGAGAATACCTCGAGGGGCCGCTTTGATCTCTTTCGGGTCGAACTCTTTGTCGAGGAGGATTTTGCGCATCTGATCATCCGACAGATGATCGACATCGATCTTGCCATAGTGGCGGACGGCTTCTTTCATGCTCATCCGTTTCCAGGGGGCTTTGAGGTCGATGGTATAGTCGGTCCCTTCTCTCTGAAGGGTGACTTCCGTTTTACCAAAAAGCTCGATGGCGATGTACTCGAAAAGTTTTTCAGTCAGGACCATGATATCGTTGTAGTCCCAATAGGCCGCGTAGGCCTCTAACATGGTAAATTCAGGATTGTGGGTGCGGTCGATCCCTTCATTGCGGAAGACTTTGGAGATCTCAAAAATCCTTTCCAAGCCGCCGACGAGAAGTTTCTTCAGAGAGATCTCAATTGAGATTCTTAAATACATGCTCTGGTGCTGGGCATGGAGTTCTGTTGTGAAAGGGCGCGCATTAGCTCCGCCGTATATGTTTTGCAAAATGGGTGTTTCGACTTCGATGAACTCGGCTTTTTCAAAATACTGCCGGATCAAATGTAAAATCTTGCTGCGGAGGCGGAAGGTATTAGCGACGTCGGGATTGGTGATCAAGTCGAGCCATCGTTTCCTGTAGCGGACGCCTTTATCAGTTAGGCCGCTATGTTTATCGGGAAGAGGAAGCAGGGTCTTGCAAAGAAGCGTCAAGGTTTTGACATAGACGGTCAGCTCTCCCGTATGGGTGCGGAAAATGTGTCCTTCCACACCGATGATGTCGCCAAGATCGATCTTTTTCTCAATAAATTTCAATGGAGTGAGCTCAGCATCTGAAAGTCCTTCGACTTTAGTATGGTCGCGGTTGAACATGAGCTGGATGCGGCCTGAGGGGTCTTGCAGATGGGCAAAGGCGTTTTTTCCCATTGCACGGAACAGAACTAGCCGGCCTGCTAAAACAACGTGCTCGGTTTTGCCGGCCTCAGCCTCTTCGCTGCCAGCTAGCTCGCGGGACTCGTATTTGTGCTGCAAGGCGTGCGCTGTCTGGGTGGGAGTGAATTTTGCCGGAAAGGGATCGATCCCCAACGCGCGGATCTCCGCGAGCTTGGCTGAACGGTTTTTAAATTCTTCGTGCTGTTGGTAGGCTGGTGTTTGCATAGGGATATTCTAGATAAAACAGACGTCAAAGTCAATTTTTTCAAAATCTCGTATAATTTTTCTTTTAATTGTAGTTTTTCCAAGTCTTCTCCAGAATTTAGGTCGAGGTGTTCTTATGAAGTATCTTTTTGCAATGGTAATTTTGCTAAGCTCTGCACGGGCAGAATCGGTGCTGACAGAATATTATCCCTCTAGGACAAAAACGGTGCTCGATCAGGCGTTAGAGCTAAATTCGCGGCAGATTCTCTGCGGCAGAATCAAGATTAAAGAAGGCATGTTAAAGGAAGTTCGTCAGTGGTTTCAAATGTTGAGCGAGCGGAAAGAGGAATTACTGGATGCTTTTGCTTCAGAAGGTGTTGAGCTTGAATCTGTTTTCTTAGAGCATACTGCAGAGGGAGACTTCCTCATCTATTATATGCGGCAAGAAGACATTGCAAAAGTATATGAAACTCTGGCAAGACTGCAACTTCCTGTGCGCCTTTTCCATGTCGAATGCTGGAAAAAATATTGCGATGAATGCATCGTTTTAGAGCCTCTATTTGATCTAAAGTAAAACGCGCAAACTTTGCCCTTCAGGGCAGAGTTTGTGTATTATCTTTAATTTTTTTTACTTCACCATAACTTTTCTGTTACGTATAATTCTTTGTGTCAAAGACTTACGGTCGGATAGACCGAAAGTAACGCTTGTCAGATATCAGATTGTAAGACCAAAAGAGCAAGGGTCGGAAAAAACCGTAAAGCTCTCTAAGGCTAACTGAGGGCAAGAACCCACCGAAGCTACCTATCGATAATCAAGATTGGAGCCGTAGGAATCCGCTTCCTTTAGGAAGGGGAGGATATCAATTGAAACTCTGAGTTTAGGTATATTTTCTCCCATGATAACAACCATTTTTCTTTCTACGACATTACTGCTTGGAGGGGGAGATCCCTCTTGGGACCACGCCTCTATCAGCGCTTACGGGGTCAATACGGCGACCGGTGAAATTGTGATGGATGAAAGCAGCGGTAAAAGTTTAATACCTGCTTCTTGCATCAAGGCGATTACAACGGCAGCGGCCTTGCAGATCTTAGGACCGGAGACGCGGTTCGAGACAGATTTGCAGTACGATGGGGCCGTGGACAGCACGGGAACTCTTCATGGGAATCTCTATGTTCGGGGAGGAGGAGATCCTTGTCTGGGCTCCGATCGGATTGAGGGCTCTCTTTCCTGGGACAAACAGATCGAGGCATGGGCAGATGCTGTCCAAAAACTGGGAGTGAAGAAGATCGAAGGAGAGGTGATTGCCGATGCAACGCGGTGGGAAAAAGCCCTGGCTGCACCGGACTGGAGTTGGGGAGATTTAGGAAATTATTACGGGGCGGGCGCCTGCGCTTTATCTTTCCATGAAAATTCCTACACTCTTTTTTTCAAGCCCGGTCATGAGGTGGGGGACAAGACGACGATTTTGCGCCAAGATCCGGAGATTATTGGATGGAAATTAGAGAATGAAGTGACGACGGGGCCTATCGGATCGGGCGATCAAGCTTGTATTTATGGTTCGGAGTATTCGACGGTTCAGTATGTCCGGGGGACGGTCCCTGCCAGCGTCGAGGAGTTCTCCATCAGGGGAGCGATTCCAGATCCTGCTAGCTTCTGCGGCCAGCTATTGTCGAAAGCGCTGGAAGCAAAGGGGATTTCCATTGGGAAGCAAAAAATGGGCACGAAGAAAAGAACTGTTTTTCACACGACATATTCTCCGATGGTCAAAGAGATTGTCTATTGGACCAATCAAAAGAGCATTAATCTCTATGCCGAGCATCTGTTGAAAAAAATGGGAGAGGCTGTTTTCAAAGAAGGCTCTAGAACAGCAGGAATAAAAGCTGTGACCGATTTTTGGCGGTCTAAAAAGATCGATCTGGAAGGTTTTAATATGGTCGATGGATCAGGGCTTTCTAGAAAAAATCTCGTCACTGCCAAGCAATTCGTATCGATTTTGACAGAGATGAAAAAAACAGATGTTTTTCCTGTTTTTATGCAGTCGCTGCCGCAAGAGGCTGGCCACGTCAAAGCAAAGGGAGGCGCGATGTCTCTTGTGAGAGGTTATGTCGGGTATGCCGATGATGTTGTTTTTGCTGTTCTGGTGAACCAATGTCTCGATCCCAAGCTTACTAAAAAATTGAAATCGTTCTTATCCGAAGTTATTAACCCGAGCCTAAAAAAAGAGACAAATAGCTTTGCTGAGGCTTTGCCATATTAATCCTCTCTCGTCGTCCATAGTTTTACTATGGACTCCTCGCTCGGATCGCTTCGCTTTAATCTGGCTTTGCCTCGCAGCGCTCTTTGTCACCTTTTTTAGGCTCGGGTTAATACTGTTCAGCCTGCCGCGCGTGCGAGCTGAGGATTCATCATTTCGGTCCATGGTTTTAGGGCCGTTTTCCATTTTTCAATATGTTGGCTGAGGTTTGTGATATGCCCTGTATTGATGATTTCAAAGAGCGCTTCCGCCTGAGGTCCTAGTTTATGGAGCGCGCTTTGATTAAAAGCGACCTGCTTGTAAATGTAATTTTCCATTTGAAGGAGCTTGGCATTCGGATCTAAAAGTTGTTGTAGTTTCAACGCTTCAAGGAACTTCTCTGCATTAGCCAAGTTCTGCTCTCCATGCACTTGAACGGTGATTAACTGCCTTCCTGTCCCTTGGAGCTCTACAGAATAGGGCGTATAATTTGTCGAGCGGGAGGCTCCGTTTGCATGGAGATTTCTATACGTAAAGCGGGGAGGAGTCGGATCTTCGACTAGCATCCCGATATGGTAATAGGTATGGGGGTGGGCTGCGTGACTCTGCACTTGAGGATTTTCAATTTTGATCTCGCTATTATTTGTGACGACGAGCTTTCGTGTTGTGTAACGCATGCCATTGATCTTCACTTCGGCAATATTTTGGGTGGTATCGACAAACACGCTTTCCATTTTACTGTTGAGCAGGAGAATAACTCCTAAAGATTGCATGAGGAGCTCCAAATTGTGCGTCAATTCATAGCATCCTTGCGATGGATAGAACTCTCCATTTGGAGCCGGTTTTTGCAGATCGGGGGTGACGCCGACGATTTTACATCCGGCGTATTCCTCTAAAAACTGAGCTAATTTCTGGTTGCGGCCAAATTCATGGCATCCCAAGTCGACATGAGGAACACCGCAGATGGTAATGCTCTTCCACGCCCCGCCGCATTCCGTCCCTTGCTCAACGACGAGGACTCGATTCCCTAGGCATCTTTTATAAATGGCCTCAAATAGTGAGAAAGGACTGGTGCCGATGACAATACAATCAAAATCTGTTTCGGTTCCGTGAAGGCAAACGCACCAAAAACATAAGATCAGGAATATTTTTTTCATCGAGCCTCCCCAGCAACTTTTTTTTCAAAAGAATATTATTCTTCTTAGCGATTAAAAAAAAGTCGATAAGGGATCGACGTCCACCAAAAGATGGACATGGGAATTTCTTGGAACTGTTTTCAAGACCTCGGTGATCGGACGGGTAGAGCCCCCTTTGATCAGGCATTGGAAGCGGAAATGGTCCTTGATTTTGGCATATCCGCAAGGAATGACGGGATGGAGTTCATACGCGGGGGGAAGTTGAGCGATCAGAAGCGAGCGGATTTCCTGGGCGTACTTGAGGGCCGCTTCAGGATTTTTACTGGTGAAGGTGACCTTGACGATATGGCACGCAGGAGGAAAGTTGAACATTTTTCGCGTTTCGATCTCTTCTCGGAAAAAAGCAGGATAGTCAAGACGAGCGGCATGTTGGATCGTCGGATGCTCGGGAAGTTGTGTCTGAAGCAGTACTTCTCCTTTCAGAGAGCTCCGCCCTGAACGTCCCGAAACTTGGGTGATGAGTTGAAAAACATGTTCTGCAGCGCGGAAATCAGGAATATGTAGCGCTGCATCGGCATTGAGCACTCCAACGAGCGTCACAGAAGGGAAGTGGAGCCCTTTAGCGATCATCTGCGTGCCGATGAGGACATCGGCCTTTCCTGCGCGGAATTGCTTGAAGAGTTTGTCGTGGCTTCCCTTATGCCGTGTCGTATCAGCATCAAGGCGGATGGTGCGGATCTGAGGAAAGATTGCATGGAGCGCGCGCTCGACTTGCTCAGTGCCGGCTCCCTTGAACTTAAAACAATCCACTGCTTGGCAGCCTGGGCACTGGGAAGGAACGGGAAAGAGCTCATAGTTGCAAAGGTGGCAAGAGAGGATGTTTTTTCCTTTATGGAAGGTGAGGGAGAGCGAGCAATGGGGGCAATTGAGAACATGGGTGCAAACGGCGCACGAAGCTGAGGTATGAAATCCCCTCCTGTTGAGAAAAATCAGCGACTGCTCGCCGATCTCAATCCGTTTTTTCAGGGCTTCGAGGAGAGGGTCGGAAAAAAGTGTAAATCCTTTGGCCTTGTCGTATTCTCTTCGCATATCGATCAGCCGGACGGTGGGAAGATGGGCGTGGTCTGCCCGCAACGTCAACTCGCTTAAAGTGTATTTGCCTGAGAGGGCGTTGGCATAACTCTCAATGCTGGGAGTCGCGCTCCCTAAAATGACAGTGGCCTTAGAAAAATTTCCCCGCATCACGGCGACATCGCGTGCATGGTAGCACGGTGTATCGTCGGTCTGTTTATAAGCAGAGTCGTGCTCTTCATCGACAACGATGAGGCCGAGGTTTTTTACGGGACTGAATAGAGCCGAACGGGGGCCGACGACAAGAGAAAGGGTCCCTTCCCTGATTTTTTGCCATGTATCGCGCCGCTCTCCATCACTTAGGCGGTGATGCAGGATGGCTACCTTCTCCTGAAAACGGCTCCGGAGCCTCTCCACGGTCTGAGAGGTCAGGGCAATTTCCGGAACGAGGAACAATGCCGATTTGCCCAGTTCCAATGTTCGATCGATGGCTTGAAGATAAACTTCGGTTTTTCCGCTGCCGGTCACCCCATAGAGCAGATGGGTCTCAAAGGTGGAACTATTGATCGTTTTTAAGATTTTTCCGAGCGCCGTTTCTTGTTCGGGATTTAACGTCTTATGCTTAGTCTGAAAGAAATCATGGTCGGCCAAAATAGAACGGTCGATAGCGATCGGTTCCAGAGAGAGAATTTTTGCTTCGGCCAGCGTCGTCACGGGACTGCGGGAGGTCTCGGCTTTTTCTAAAAGTTCTGTCAGGAGGATGCCTTGCGGATGGCGGAGGAGGACCTCTAAGATTTTGGCTTGGGCTCCTCGGTGTTTGGCGCAGATTTCAGCCAGCTGTGGACGAGAAAGGAGCGACTGGACAAAAAGCTGCCGTTTCTCTTCCATTCCTTTGCGGATGGGAGGAGGCAGAAGGAGCTTAATGACTTTAAAAAACGGGGCGCAGTAGTATCGCGTAAGCCAGATGCCGAGCTGCAAGAGATCTGCAGGGATCCCATCGGGAAACAGTTCTTGGATTGGCTGAGTTTTTTTCGAGTCTGTCTGATTTTTTAGATGCAGAACCGTGCCGGTGCAGCTCCTTTTCTGGAGGAGGACTTTGACGCGGGCGCCGGGCTTGATTTGATCCGTCAAGTGGGCAGGGACCGCATAATCAAGGGGTTTGTCCAGCGCTACGTCGACGTAGACAGCAGCGTAGAGAGCATTTTCCATAATTCACGTTTGAGGTCGGGATTCTTCAGATAGGCTTCCGGGGATTGCATCAAGAAGAGGGGCGTCTCTTTCAAAAAATGGCTTTTTGTAGAGGGGTTTTCTCGGTAAAAGCGGGCAAGTGAAATGCTTTTCCATGCCTGAAAGGGGGGCGCAAGAATGAGTTTGAGTGCTGAGGAGCTCAGTGTTATTTCCCAGGAGTTTTCTCTTTCAATTTTTCTCATTTCAATCAATTTTGCAGGCGCTAGAAGAGAGTCGATGGCCTTTGTGACGTTTTGCAGAAAGTTGAGAGCGGGGCCTGTCTCTCCAAAAGAAAGCACCAGGACTTTAGCTGTCAAATGCTGCTCTTTATAGAGATGGGCCATTTTTTTTGCCGCGGCGTCATCGGGGATAGCTGAGTTCAGGTTGACCTCGGGAAGGGCGCTTACGACCATCTGCTTCATCTCGGCATCGATATCGGGGGACTTTTTTGCAGCAGGCGTCTGTTTTTTCTGAGGAGCAAAATAGGCGGCCTCTTCAGATGTGGCAAGGATAGAGCCTTGAGTTAGAGACTCTTCTTTGAGAAGTGCAATCGTGTGGTGTATTAATTTATCCATTTTGAGGGATAAAAGCCGCGTTTTTGGTATTGAAGGACAATATCTATTTTAAGCTGATCAAGGCCTTCCGGGCAAATTTTATCCAGCATCAATTTAATGGTTGGAGACTTTTGGTGCTTTAATAAAAAGTAAAGTAAATTTTCGCTCTTTTGATAGGCCTTTATGAAGGGCTCTAAAAGAGCGAAAAGTTTCACACAAGGAGAGTGAAGTTGATTTAAAAATTCGGCGGCTTCCAAAGCAAGTTCCGGAAATGCGATGGGAAGAAGATGTGCAAATTCCCGCACTTTATGGGCTGAGCCTTGTTTCCAAGCCCAATCAAACGGGGCTATTTGAGGAGCAGAACTTTCATCTAGATATTCTTGAGACCTGAGAAGTTCCCTTAAAATAAACTGAAGAAGCAGGGCGGGTCCTTCGCCTTTAGCGACGGTGCTAGGTGAGAAAGGGGAATGAAAAAATAGTTTTTGCTCAATCATTTAAAATCGAAAATATAGGTTTACGGAATTATGAACAAGAACTACTCAAATTTTTTGGTTGGCAAGACTATTCAACTCTTTGTAATATCTTTTTATGAAGTTTTTCAAGGTGATCTGCGCGCTTTTACTGGTTTTTTTCATGGGTTGCGGAACTGCCCCTAAGAAAAAGACCGTCTGCTTAAACATGATTGTCAAAAATGAGAGTCAAGTGATTGAAAAGTGCTTGGCTTCTGTTAAGCCCTTGATCGACTATTGGGTGATCGTTGATACGGGTTCAGATGATAATACCAAGGAGATTGTGAAAAAGTGTATGAAGGGGATTCCCGGTGAGCTGCACGAGAAGCCTTGGGTAAATTTTGCCCATAATCGCAATGAAGCGCTGGCCCTTGCCAAAAATAAGGGCGATTATGTCTTGCTCATCGATGCAGATGAAATGCTCCAACTATCCGACGATTTTTCGTTGCCTGTCTTGGAAAAAGATCTCTATTACATCCCTGTGCGGGAAGTCGGGGTGGCAGAGTTTAAACGAAATGGGCTCATCAACAACCATCTTAACTGGAGCTGGCAAGGTGTTGTCCATGAAGCTATCTTTTGTGCCGAAATGCAGAGTAGCGAGACTCTAAAAGGAGTCGTCAATCTCTGCAACACCCATCCTAAGGATGCCTCGGGCCGTTCAAGGCAATCGGACTGTGAAAAATACCTTCGCGATGCAGTAACCCTTGAAAAGGCTCTCAAGGAAGAACCTACGAATAGCCGTTATGCCTACTATCTTGGAATTAGCTATGCTATGGCGGAGCAGTATGCGCTGGCAAAAAAGAGCTTTGAAAAAAGAATCGCCATGCCGAGCGGCAATATCGAGGAGACTTTTATGGGACTTTATTTTCTCGGAGTTGCGCAAGTAAAATTGAATGAGTTGGATGCGGCATTGGAGACTTTTTCTAAAGCTCATAGGTTTCGCCCTACACGCGCTGAGCCCCTCCTTGCCAGTGCTATCATCCATCGCATGAAAGGAGATCGCTTGCAGGCGTATCAGCTCGTCAAGCAGGCACTTTCGCTTCCTTATCCTCAAAATGATAATTTTGTCATGTATGCGGTCTACGACTATGAAATGTTGCTCGAATTGTCTATATGCGCCTTCCAATTAGAAAAGATTCAGGAGGGATTTGACACCTGCGGCAAACTGCTTGCGAACTCCAATTTGCCCTCTGCGCAAAGATCCATGGTACAGGCCAATTATGATCTTGCCCGTAAAATGCTCACCCAAAATTAAACTCTTATCCGAATAAGCCAGAAACATATTCAGAAGAATTAAAAGGCGTCAGATCATCGATCTGTTCGCCAACGCCGACCCAGCGGATCGGAATGCCCAGCTCGCGGTAGATGGGAAGAATGACACCGCCTTTAGCGCTGCCATCGAGCTTGGCCATAAGGATACCGGTGAGCGGAGTGAACTGATGGAACACCTCTGCTTGCTCCACGGCATTTTGTCCGATGGTCGCATCTAAGACCAAAATAATCTCATGGGGAGATCCCGGAACGACTTTATTGCAAACGCGGCGGATTTTTTCGAGCTCGTGCATCAAGTCGGTTTTGTTTTGCAGACGTCCGGCCGTGTCGATCAAAACCACATCGCAGCCGCGGTTTTTTGCGGCGGTGAGGGCATCAAAGGCAACACTAGAGGGGTCGCTCCCGCTCTGAGCTTTGACGATGTCGACTTCAAGCCGCTCGGCCCACAGGGAGAGTTGATCAATGGCTCCGGCGCGGAAAGTATCTCCTGCGGCCAGAAGGACTTTTTTACCTTCTTTTTTTAAGAGGTTAGCGAGCTTAGCAATCGATGTTGTCTTTCCGCTTCCATTGATCCCAACAATGAGAAAGACCAGGGGATGTCCCGTTGTTGCATGGGTTTTTGGAGGCGTAGCTAAAAGATTTTGGGCATAGGTGCGCATGCGGGCGAGAATTTCCTCCGAAGAGGCTTCAGGATTTTTTTTGAGAAAACTCTTGAGATCTTCAATGAACTCTTGGGTTACTTTTGTCCCAATATCAGCTTGATAGAGGATCTGCTCGAGCTTATCAAACGTCTCTTCATCCCATGGTTTTCCGAAGAGGTCCTTGATCTTAGATCCCAGGAAATCGCGGGTCTTTGTCAGCGCTGATTTGATTTTCTTAAAAATGCCGAACATGCCAATCCTTGCAAAGAAAATAGATTGTATCACATAAGGGGGAAAAGGGCGAGACACCTGTGAATCTTCACGAATATCAAGCAAAAGAACTTTTACAGGCCAGCGGAGTCCCGGTGCCTCCGTTCGGGGTTGCCGGCAAGCAGGCAGAGGTTGAAAAAATTATTAAGGACCTGCGGCTCAATGAGGCGGTCATTAAGATCCAAGTCCATGCCGGCGGAAGGGGAAAGGCAGGCGGGGTAAAGTTCGCTAAATCCCCGGAAGAAATCTTGAGCGTGGCTGAGAAACTGATCGGTATGAAGATGGTCAATAACCAAACCGGCTCTGAAGGGGTCATCGCGCATCAGGTGCTCATTGCGTCTCCGATCGATATCGAAAAAGAATATTATCTGGGCGCCATTGTCGACCGGAATAAAGCAGAAGCCGTTTTAATAGCATCTCCGGAAGGAGGGATGGAAATCGAAGAGATCGCAGCAAAACATCCTGATAAAATTTTAACTGTTCCGATCGGGATGGACGGTTCTGTAAAACCTTACCATTTACTCCGGCTGGGTAAATTC
>Ga0182024_10008824_pt1 | contig 21082 bp, 14 predicted proteins | sample P32metaG_FD_120480 | JGI IMG/M metagenome (GOLD analysis project Ga0182024, IMG submission 120480) | Permafrost microbial communities from Stordalen Mire, Sweden - P3-2 metaG (Illumina Assembly) | ecosystem: Environmental > Terrestrial > Soil > Wetlands > Permafrost | place: Sweden: Stordalen...
CCACCCCCGCCCCCCCCGCCCAGGCCACCTTCGGCGCCAGCGGGCCCGCCCCCTGCACCCCCCGCGCCCCCCGTCGCGCCGGCAGCGCCAACTCCGCCGCCACCGCCACCACCGCCACCGCCACCTATGGCGTCAGTGGTCCCGCCCCCTGCACCCCCCGCGCCCCCCGTCGCGCCAGCGTCACCAACTCCGCCGCCACCGCCCAAGCCACCTACGGCGTCAGTGGTGCCATCACCTACACGACCTGTGATCTCGGAAACCGACGCCTCTGGATCGAAGGAAGCGAACGACAAGGACGGTGGCCGGACTATCGGAACGCCCCCGAAGCAAGAACAAGACGATCCGCTAACTGCATTTGGCGCAGTGTCAATGCTTTGGCGACGCTTACGAGGGGTAACTCGGCGCCCCTAGGGTCCTGACTCACGCTGATCCGCCCAAACGCCCCGGTGGCGTTCGGGAAGCAGTGTCCCTCATCTTGCTGCAGCAGCGAGGGCCCGTCGGCCTTCCTATTGGAACGTCATGCGCAACGAAGCCCTCGGAGACCCTAGGGCTCGAACCGGAACCCGACACCCCGCACAGTCACCAAGTATCGAGGCCTGCCGGGCTCAGGCTCCAGTTTGATCCTGAGCCTCCTAATGTGCGTGTCAAGGGTTCGCGTATCGGACAAGTCTCGACCGGACCACAGGGTGTCGATGACCTCTTCGCGGGTGCGGACCTGCCCGGGCGGAGTTAACAACAGAGCCAGAAGGTCGAACTCGCGCCGAGACAAGTGGATGGGCTCACCGTGGGCGGTGACGACTCGCCGGGCGAAGTTCACATGAAACGGACCGGCAACGATGAAATCGGCACGTTGCGGTTCGGTTCGGGCAACTGCCGGTGCTGCTTGGGAGGGTGGCGCCACACGACGCAGTACCGAACGGATGCGGGCTACCAGTTCTCGCAGCCGATAGGGCTTGGCGATGTAATCCTCCGCTCCCAGTTCAAGGCCGCGAACGATGTCGGTCTCAGAGTTGAGCGCCGAAACCATGATGATCGGCACGGGTGCGATGGCGCGCATCCTCCGACACACCTCAATTCCCGACATGCTCGGCAAGAGCAGGTCGAGAACGACGAGATCGGGCGGATGGTCCACGAACCGCTGAAGTGCTTCGACTCCGTCTGACGCCAGCTCGACCTGATATCCCTCCCGCGAGAGTCCCGCCATCAGGGCTTCTTGGTATGACTCTTCATCCTCAACAACAAGGATGGTCGTTCGGCCCCCACCTGCTCGGGCGCGATCGGTAGCCGAAGCCTTCGTCGGTTCCCCCTGGCTCACGTCGGCCCTTCCCCTTCATCCGGTAAAGGGAGTCGGGACAACCAACTTCGCCTGACGAGGCAAGCGCCCGAGCAAGGTGCCGTCTCCGCGTTCATTCCACCACAGACGGTACCGGTCGAAGGTAAACGCCTCGCGAACGACGCGTCACAGATTGCGGAACGCTCGAGTTACTTGGCCCACCATCCGCTCGTCGTCAGGCGGTCTTCGAATGAGACACATCCGACCGCGTCATGCGGGATGCGGAAACGCGAGGAAGTCGGGTTTGAGGTGGCGTTCGGAGCTAATTGAAATCCTGTTCCGCGACTATCGCGGCGCTCTGTCCAAGCACGAAAGAAGCACAGCACCCCGCCATGGCCGCACAGTTGCCGGGCCCGGACCGAATCAACCTGCCGGACAGCAGATCGGGATGGTTGAGATCAGCGCATCCCCCAGCGGGATCCAGAATCACCTTCGTTGCGGGCTGACTTGCTTGGTCGCAACGAGGCCCAGTACCCCGAGGTGGCCAAGGGTGGTCGGGCCTTGGTCGAAGTGGTGCCGTCCTCTGGATCCCCGCTACCGCTGGATCGATCCGGGGTCGGCAGCACACCTGCGCCAGCACCTGGTTCACCGTTCGGCGCGGCCTCGGGTCGCGGCTGGGACTGCGGTAGTACTGCGGATTGCGTCGGCGAAGCCGGTGCTCGCCCTTTGTCATGGACCGCCAAGGCCTCGGTCAGAGTCGACAGCTCCTGGACGAGGGTGGTGTTCATGCGGGAGAACTCCGCGATGGTCGCCTGAAGCGCCATCACAGCTTCCGATGGGAGCGACGCCGAATGGCGTCCTTCTTCGACGAGCCGGTGTGCTTCCTCCTTCGCAGCGGTGATAATTCGCGAGGCCTCGAACTCCGCATCAGCGACAATTCGCTGCGCCAGCTCGTGACCCTCGGTCACCGCTCCCTCCGCAAAGTCCTGGGCTCGCGTGAACAGTTGGCCGATCTCGATGTCGTTTCGTCGTTGCTCCGTGGCTTCGGCGACGGATCTCTGGAGCCGCTCCAGAGTGTCTTTGAGTCCATCGATCGCCCCCGCTGCGTGGCGAACGGTCTGGCCGATGGTCTCGAAGGCTTGGTCGTCCAGACCTGGGGCAGATGGCTCGGCGAAGGGAGACCCGCCGTTTTGGCCAGGTCCAAGAGAGGGGATGGGCATCGTGGCCTCCCGGGGAAGTGGGCAACGAATCCCACATTGAAGGAACTGCTTGATTTCAAATTTACCACGATGAAACCTGAAGTTGTCCAGGGCTCGGGATCTCACACGCGCTGCAGTCGGCAGCTCGGAGTACGCATCTTTGACTGATGCACTGAGACGGCCAAGGACGGGCCGGTCTGACTCCGACGGTTCATCAAAAGTTGCCCGGGCGTTCGCTCCCCCGTCACGCGAAATTTACCCACGAGCCATACGCTCGACGCGACGGCTGTGGCTCGAGAAAACGCCAACCGAACGCATCCTGCGGTCTCGCAAGCCCATGACCAGGCACTTTGTGCCCGTCGACACCAGTCACAGGACGGAACGGAACCAGGGTCGTATTCCCACTAATCTTATCGAGTTAGTAGGTAGCCTTGCCTGAGAAGGAGACCGAGCGAGCTGATGTGCGCATCGGCGAGATGCTCGACGAGGACATGCACGCGCCGGCGTCGTCCTGGTGGCAGCGGCTCTGTCGCCTTATGTCCGGAGACGGGCGTCCGGGAACTTCCGCGATGACAGGCCTCCGGGGCAAACCGGTTCCTCGCGCCACATTGTGGCGGCGTCGCGCCTGGTTGATGATGGCGTTCTTCGTGCTCGCCATGGCGATCCTGGCTTCGCTCCTGGACGGATCCGTGCCCTCCCTCTTGGGAAACGGATCGTCGTCAGTCCCAGCCGGATTGTTCGTGAGCTCGCAGGCGCCCTCCGATGTCCTCTCCCTCGGACGCACGCTCGGCGTGACGCCGACGGTCATGACGGTCTACGCCGACGGGTCGTGCTACTGCACGTACGCCAGCCCGCCCTCAACTTCGATGACGCTCATGCTCGGAGTCGGCGCTCTCACCTCGGCGCAGGCCACCAGTATCGGGCAATCCCTCGTGGCGGCAGGACAGAGTGGGGCGATCATTCGCATCATGTGGGAACAGAACCAGGACATCGGGGGGTGGTTCCAAGACTGGAATCAACTGAGCCTCACGGCCTCCCAATACATTTCGACATTCCAGAACATCGTGACGACCATGCGCTCCGTCCCCGGCCAGGCGTTTCGGTTTATGTGGAACCCGAATGGCGGAACCGGCAATGAGGCGCAGGGACGGATATGGGGCGACACCTGGCCCGGATCGGCGTACGTCAACTACGTGGGAGTCGACCAATACGACTACTCGGGGTACGCCTCCAACATCCAGGCCGTGATCGCCTTCGCCCAATCCCAGGGCCTCGCCGCCGCGATCCCGGAGTGGGGCCTCAATGGGTCCGACGACCCGTCATACATCAATGGCGTCGCCGATCTCGTCAACAACCCGGCCAACAACTTCGCCCTCCAGGCATATTTCAGTTACGACGGTGGATCCGGTGGAATCGATTCCGACATCACCCAATTCCCACAGTCCCAAGCGGCATACACGGTTGACTTCGGTGGTGCGTCGAGCTCGCCCTCCACCACGACGACGGGGACATCGCCAACGTCGACGACCACGTCACCGGCACCCACCACCTCCACGACGTCACCCCCGCCGGCACCCACCACCTCCACGACGTCACCACCCCCGTCCACCACCACGACGTCACCACCCCCGGCCACCACCACGACCACGACGACAACCGCACCCCCGCCGGCCACGACCACGACCACCGCACCCCCGCCGGCCACGACCACGACCACCGCACCCCCGTCCACCACCACGACCACCGCACCCGTCGTCACCACACCCACCGGTTCGGGCCCGACGCCGACCTCGGCAACCGTCACGGTCGTCCCCGAAGTGGGATCTTCTGCGCAAAGACTCACGGCCACTGTCTCCCCCGCCACGGCCAGTGGGACGGTGCAGTTCATCGTGGATGGCTGGGTGGTCGGCGACGCGATTCCCTTGAGCTCCGACGGCACCGCCGTCATCGCCCTCTACCTGGCCGTCGGCCCCCACCTTGTGGATGCGACCTATTCAGGGACTCCCCTCTTGGACTCGAGCGCGGTGGCGACCGTGGCAAATGTGGGGCAGGCCCCGAGTTCCCTCCTCACCGCTGTCCCGATCCGGATCGGATCCGGACAGCTCTACCAACTGAGCGCGACGCTCAGCAGTGCCGGCGTTCCCCTCGCCGGCGCGGCGGTGTGGTTCTCGGCCGCGGGAAGTGCGTTGTGCGTGGCCACAACCGACGCCACGGGAAGCGCCCTTTGCTCCATCGACGAAGGAACGACCGACGTCTTCTCTCTGGCCACCACGGGGGTCACCGCAGCCTTCGGGGGGGACCCCACCCACCTTCCGGCCTCGAACCACTCCCCGGCCCCGGATGGTGATAATGGCTCCGCTGACATCGCTCCCGGCGCTCGCGCTCAGGAGGGCGCAGCATCGCCACCGAGTACCGCCCCTCCCCCGGCCCCGGTGTCGCCGGCTTCGGCCGCCGCCTCCGACACCCCTGCCACCCTCGACGCCGTCTCCGACTCTCCCGGCATGGGTACAGGATCGGCAGGGTCGGACGCGCTGTTCGCGCTCCTGTTCGGTGTCCTCCTTGTCGGTGCGGCGACGCTCGGTCGCCGTCGGCTCAGGCGGGCCGAGGTCGACGACCACCAGCCCTGGCGTTGAACCGACAAGGGCATCGCCACAGCCGCCGACGTGTCGGGACCATCGAGAGCATCGACAAGTCCAGGCTCGGCCCTACAGCGTGGAGGGCACGAAGCTCGAGAGCAATCCGAAGAGGAGATAGGTGGCGGCAACCCAGATCGGTCCCAGAATGAGCCATCGTCCCACGTGCCCGTAGTACCAGGCAGCGCGGCGGTTGGCGAGCCCGAGAAGGATGATGAGGAAGAGCACCGCCAACACCGGGAGGAGATAGGACAGGTTCCACCCCATAGAACCGCCATCGGCCACGATCCGGCGTTGGCTGTGCGCCTGTGCGACCGGGGCCGAAGGTGCGACCACGACGGGGGCGACCGGCGTCCGCAGCAGCGCCACCACAACGAGGCGCTGGGTCGCCGAATATCTCGGGTTGCAAGTCGTGAGGGTAAGACGGTTGTCGGCGAAAGAGTTGAGGATCTTGACGTCGCTCGGCGCGACGGCGACAGGGGCCTGTGTCACCACGTAGTCCAGGGTCGCTCCTGAATCCGTGGTCAGGTCGATGGCATCACCGGGGGCCATCTGGTTGAGATTGTTGAAGGGGGCTCCGTAGGTGGTCCGGTGCCCCGCGATCGCCACGTTGCCTGCCTGACCGGGCATCGCCGTCCCGACGTAGTGCCCCGGGCCCATCTGCAAGTCGTTCTCCGCGGTGCCTTCGACCACGTACTGATCGACTCCGATGGCCGGGATCACGAGCCGGGCCACCACCGATCCCTCGCGTGGTTCGGGCACCCGCGTGTCGGCGGAGACAAGAGAAGGGGTGGCGGCGGTCGTGGGGGTTGCCGGCGTCCGGTGCAGGCGCGCCGTGAACTGCTGCTGCAGCGATTGTTGTGCCTGATGTTGCGCAATGCTGGTTCCCCACAGTTGCCACCCCGCGAACAGGATGAGGGCAAATCCGGCGTTGCGAACCCAGGCGAACAGGGTGGCGAGCCGCTGGCGACGGAGCCGTCGGGCGTTGACTCGATTGACCAGTCCCTCGGGAAGGGTGATCACCGCCGGTGACGGGGGAAGCAAGGGCGTAAGGGCCACGCCGACGGGGGCGGTCGTGCTCGACTGGGGTGGCGCGGGCCGAAACTCGATGAGGTCTGTCTCTGCGACCGGGGGAGGTGCCGGAGCAGTGCCCTGGCCCGTTACTCCGTTGCCGGTCGACGCTGCTACGACATCCGGCCCGTTGTGTGGATCGGCTTCGTCCAGCACAGAGACAGCTCCGGTGCCAGTCGATCCCGTACCGGGCAGCCGGTGATTTCGCTGAGGGGCGTTCGGAACCGCCGCCCGCGATTGACGCGAGCTCCGCCCCTCGGCAATGTCACGGGCCAGGCTTTCGGCCGCGACGACGACCCGGCCGACCGCTTGCTCTATCGAGGCCGACCCCCCGCCCGCGGCCCACAACAACTCCCAGTCCACCACGGGCTCAGGCGCCGACGGGTGGTGCTGACGCCGGGTTTCCAGCGCGGCGCCGATGATCTGCTCGACGAAGCGCCTCGCCAACCGCATCGTCTGCTCCCGCGGCTGGGCCCTCGATGGCAGGCCCGAAGACGTGGACAGCTCGCCGTCATCTTCGGCTCTTGCGGTCCAACGCATCTCATCCACGCTCGACATCAGCTGTTCCTACCCGTTCGTGCCAGGCGGGACGGCGAGGATCGTCGCGTCACCACGCTCAACCCGCGGCGACAGAAAGGGCGGGGGCACCGGGCCGGCCGATGGCCGCCTGCGTCAGGCCTGCTGAGCTCACCTGCTTGGAGTGACCGGACTCCACCTTGATCATCTCGCGAGCGAATGCCACGAGGAAGGCGCGGTTCTGCAGAAGCTGCACATCGGACCGGCTCAGGGAACCGGCAACGTTGTAGATACCGGACGTCTTGGCGGTGGCGGGCACGACCACTCCATTCCCGGTGTTCTGCACGTAGAGGACGGTGCGCTCATAGGCGGTCGACGTGCCCATTTTTACCGGGCTGATCCAGTACACGATCGACCAACTTCCGTATTGCTGCGACGTGTACGAAATGGCCTGGCCGGTGATCCCGCCGCCCACATCGACACGGGCCACGTCCTTGAGGGAGTACCCGTGGAATTGGTAGCACGCCTCCACTCCGTACGCGGAGAAGCTGGCCAGGTCAGGCGTGTTGATGACATCAGCGATCACCGGGACCGACGTAACGAGATCGCCCCCGCCCGTGGCTCGCAGCGCGTACCGGTTCCAGATCGACGTGTCGCCGAAGAGCGGCTTCGCCCAGTTGTAGGTATCGATGCGGCGCGTCTGCCAACCCTGGGGGGCGACAGGGTTCGCTATGTATGCCTCGAGCTTCGGTTGACCCGAAGCGTCGGCTACCAGGTTGAAGGTCTTGAGCCCGAGGTTGCTGATCCCGAGCACGATGGCAGCCACCGTGACGACGATGATCGCCACATACACCTTGGGTACGGCGAGGTTGGCCTTCGCCCACCTCGCGGGCGGCTGCGAATCGACGACAGGAGCTGGTGGCGTCGGTGGCTCCATCCCGATGTGCATTCCCAAGGGTCGGATCAACACGACCATGAGACCCACTCCGAGACTGAATGTGACGAGACCGATGAAGGGGTGCAGGACGCCGATGGCGACGTTCTCACCCCACGTCTTCCCCGCCCAGAAGATGAAAGTGATTCGGCCTAGGTTGATCGCCCACAAGACCAACATCCCGCCTATCAGCCACAGCACCTTTCGTACCAAGGGCCCCCGCACGACAGCGGCAAAGGCGGATCCGATGAGCAAGAAGCCGACCACGCTGTTGACGCCGGAACAGGCTGAGACGATGCTCAGCGGGAACGACTGGCCATGGTGCGTCACCACGAACAGGGTGCCGTCGGGAGACGCCACCGATGTCGCCACCGGGACGACCCTGATGATCTCCCGAATGGCGAACAACGTCGCCGACGTGAAGGCGTCGAGCACCCGGAGCAATGCTGTCGAATACGGATACGGCCATCCGAGGAACAGGTAGCCGATAGCCAGCTTCTGTCGCCAAAGGACGCGGACACCAAAGATAATGGCTACCGCGCCCGCCACGAAGACGGGCAGCGTGAGCAGGTCGATCCGCCATACCCAGAACATCGCCGACAACCGACCGGGCAGAAGAAGGTTGGCTGCCAGTGCCCCTGCGATCAGGGGCAGCCCCACGATGTAGTCCACCTGGCGGTCGTGGATGGCCGGCTCGGGCCGCATGGGACGGGCCCGAAGGGCCGCCAACGCCAGGGCGATGGCCGGGACCAGGCTCACATACGCCAGCGGTGTCTCGAGTCCGGCATTCTGGATCAGCGTCGAGAGCGAATAGTTGTAGGCGAACAGGATCACGCCCAGCAGGACGATCATCTGGACGGTTGTGCGCGTCCGAGGCGTCGCGTCGTGCCAGCGGGACTGAGCGATACGGCGCGCCTTGCGCGCCGTACCCTGCCACGTCGCCGGCGATGGAGTCTCGAACCTCACCAGTTGCGTCATCCGAACCGTCCGTGCACGTAGTCGGCGGTACGGGGATCGCGAGGATCGTTGAACACTTGCTCGGTGGGTCCGGATTCGACGACGTGACCCGGCTCACCTTCACCATCGAGCAGGAACAGCGCACAATTGTGTGACACCCGCTGTGCCTGCTGCATGTTGTGGGTCACGATGACGATCGTCACCTCTGTGCAGAGCTCTCTGATCGTCTCCTCGATGACCCCCGTGGAGATCGGATCGAGCGCCGAACATGGTTCGTCCATGAGCAGGACCCGGGGCCGGACTGCCAGGGCACGGGCGATGCAGAGGCGCTGTTGTTGACCGCCTGACAGGGAGGCTCCCGCCTCGTTGAGCCGGTTGCGCGTCTCTCGCCACAGCCCCGCCCGCTCGAGGCACTCCTGCACGAGCGCGTCGCGATTGGTGACCTTGAGACCCGACAATCGCAGTCCGGCCAACACGTTCTGGGCGATGGTCATGGACGGGAAGGGATTGGGCTTCTGGAAGACCATGCCGACTTTCAGACGCGTGTCGGTGACCTTGAGTGAGGACTGGTAGATGTCGGTTCCGTCAAGCTCCACGGATCCAGAGAGCGCGGCACTCGGGACGAGCTCGTGCATCCGATTCAGAATGCGGAGAAACGTCGACTTCCCGCACCCCGAGGGTCCGATGAGCGCCGTCACTCGGCCAGGCTCCATGTGGAGCGAGACGCGCTCCAAGACCTTCTGGCTGCCGAACCACGCCGAGACATTCGTCGTCTTCATGCTGGACTGCTGCCCCGCCAAGGGCGCCGGAACCGCATTCGGGGACGGAGTCGCGTAGGGAGCAGCCGGGGGTTCGGGGAGCACGACGGGTGGAGGTGGTACCGGGGCCGTCGGCACGTCGGGAGCCAACGTCGTCGAGCCTGGTTGGTCCGCTGCCCATACAAACGGTGGTGGTGCCGGCTGGGTCGCGACGCCCCGTCCCACCGACGACGGAGCTGGGACGGGAGGAGACGGGTAGCCAGCAGACGGCACGGGAGGTACGTGGAGCTCGAATCCAACGGGAGGAGGTGGTGGAGGCGGAGGCGGCGCGTAGGCCGCCGGTGGGGGCGGCACTTGATGATCCAATCCAACGAGAGGAGGAGGCGGAGGTGGAGGAGGAGGCGGAGGTGGCGGAGGCGGAGGCGGTGGGTAGGTCGCCGGTGGGGGCGGCACTTGATGATCGGATCCGACGAGAGGTGGCAGAGGCGGAGGTGGCGGCGCATGCCAATCGTATGGCGGCGAAGTGGGCAGGGCCTGGGTGTCGGTGGGTGCGTCGTGATTGGGCGACGGCGTTGGGGGAGGAGTCGGCCAATCCTGAGGAACTTCGTCCGTCGCGCTCATCGCGGCGCCTCGCCGGTGGAGACGGTCGTGCCACGTGAGGACGTCGGCACCGGTCCTGTGACGGCCACCGCTCGGCGTGACAACCGGCGCCGGCCGAACACGGCGACGACGATGAGGAGCGTTCCGACTCCAACCAGGGGGAGGGGGTTGGATCCGGTGACGGCGAGCGAGGGTGAGCCCTGACCGCTACCCGAATTGCCGGTTCCGGCCGAACCGGTACCAGTCGTGGCGGCGTTGTTCGCCGTCAAGGAAGCCGACGCGGGATTGGTGGACGTTGTGGAGCTCGGCGTGGTCGTCGTTGTGGTACGGGCGGCTTCACTGAGCCCCAGGTCCGTCAGCTGCGCCGCCACCTTGAGATCCGCGGAGACCATGGCCGGTGTCGCCGGCGCTACACCGAAGCTCTCAATGATTTTCTGGCCCGTGGTTCCGACGGCGAACCTGATCAATTGAGCCAACTTGGTCGCCTTATCGGCGGCCAAGGTATTGGTCGGAACGACCAGGTACTCCTCCATCATCAGGTAGCTGTTGTAGGCCTCGGCGTCCGTCGCGCTGGCAGTGAAGGTCACGAGGTCGTCGGTGGTGGGATCTGACGTGCTGGCGAGCGTGGCGTCGGCTTGGGCGGCCTCCGCTGATGCTGTCGACGGGGCCACGAACGAACCCTGCGCATTCTGAATGGCGGCGGTAGGGAGGTTCCAATTCACACCCAAAGGAGCACCCGTCCAGTCCGAGGCGATGGGCGCCGTCGCCCCGAGCTGCCATTGCGGAGCCGAATTGATGGGGGCGTTCGTGTGGGTGTCGATAGCGATGAGCTTGTCGATGAGTGTCTGGTCGCCTCCGATGACTGAGTTCTGGGAGTACGGCCAGTTCTCGCTAGGCGTGTCGACAGAGGTCAGGCCCTGCATGTGGGTGCTCGCGTACGCAAGCCCGGCATCGAAGAGGGTTTTGGAGGTGGGATTGCTGTCGAGCAAGGCCATGAGCGCCTCGTTCTCCATGGTCGGATCGGTGTTGGCCCACAACGCCACAGGCTCAAACGCAACAGCGCCGCCACTTGCCGTACAACTCAGCGGTTTGTTGTCGCTGTCGGTGTCGGTCCAACTCAGCAAGGGGTTGCTGGCGTTGCGTCCGAAGATGTCGCCCAGCTCGGTCACCGTGAGAGGCATGCCCTGGCACAAGTCGGAAGAGTTCATCGTGAGCTCGTCCCCCGCCGCCCAGGCAGACGTTGGCACGAGTGTCACGATCGCGACCGGGGTGGCGGCAATGGGAACGTAGGCGAAGGAGCGACCGTTGGACCGCGCCAGATTCGACTCGGTAGTCGTGAGGGGGCGTTCCGACACTGCGTAGTCGGCGCCGAAATCGCCGGGCGTACTCCCTACGAAGTCGGCGATCGACGGGTCGAGCTTCACATTGGTGTAGGCGGGGTTCAGGGGCGCCAGGCTCGACTGGTCGGCGACCAGCAGGGCCCGGATCACAGGGTCGAACGCGTCTCCTCCTTCCCCGACGATGGTGCTGGGATCGGTTTGCGCCACCGCTCGGGGCGGCGCCCAGGCGACGACGGGCCCCACGAGGATCCCCACGGCCACGGCCAGAAGGGTCAAGCGCGCACGCAGGGTGCGACCGCCGGTCGTCACGGTGCTCTCTCCGAGTTCGAGGGCCTCAAGAGACGACGCCGTACAATCCATGCGCCGATCATGAGCAGTGCGCCTCCGGCCGCGATCGGCAAAGGATCGGCTCCGGTCGTGGCCAAGGGGGCTGTGCCGCTGAGTGACACACCGGGGTCGACGGAGGCAGATCCCGTCGTGGCTCCCGTGGTGGCTCCGACTGTCGGCGTGCCGGTGGACGTCTTGGCCTTCGCGCTGGAGGTGCTCTTGGTCACAGCAGAGGCACCGGTACTGGTGGTGCTCTTGCTCGTTCCCCCGTTCCCCGCATTGGGAGGCGGCGGCGGGGCCGTGGCGTCGGTCACACCACACGTCGGGGTGGTCTGTCCGGCCGCGACTTCACTCGGGGTGAGGTCGCCACACGCATAGGCGGCATCCTCGGCTTTGGTAGGGGCGACGGCGCCGGGCACATCGGCTGTCACGGCATTGATTCCGTACTGCTCGAGGGACAGACCCAGCGAGGCGTACCCGATCTTGGGAGCGCCTTCCTGGCCAAGGGTGAGGACGTAGTTGACAAACCCACTCATCACCGCGCCCTTGGTGGGCGGCCAGCCCGTCGTCGGGGTGAGGAGGTAGGAGTAGGTCGACGGGTTGTAGACGTTCTTCCCCACCCCGCTGAAGTCCAGCACGTGCGTACCGTCGGGGAGCTGTTTCGCGTAGGCGAGAGCCGACGCGACGTCGACCGGGGAGGGCTGGGTGTAGTAACCACTGGCGTTCTTCACCGATGCCACCCCCTTGGAAGGATCAGAGCCCGTGAAGCCGAGGTCCACGGCGTACTGAAGCTGGACGATGCCGATCCCCCCTGGGCTGGTGGCGATATTGCCCGCTACCGCGGTGGTGGTGGCTTCATCGAGTCCGTTGGGAGTGATGCCCGGCCAGTTCGAGGTGGGTGCAGTGGGCGAAAGGGGCACGCCGTCGGTCACGCCCGAGGGCTGTGATTCTTGTCCGTGTACGAATGCGGCCCACAGCGCGGGCTGCTCGTCGAGGCACCATTCCTGGAGCACATAATTGGTCCCGGCGGCGTCACTCTCGGTCACCGGCCTGATGGTCAGATTGGGAAGGGTGACGCCGGGGTTGTCGGCGGCGATCTGCGGATCGTCCCAATTGGTGATCCCACCGGTGAGCGCCGCGCATGCGGTGTAACTGGACAGCTGCAACGTCTTGGTGAGGTTTGGGATGTTGTACATGAACGCGACACCGGCCGCGGTGATCGGAACGAAGATGAACGGGAAACTCGGTGGCGTGGTGCCGAGTGACCCCGACACGTAGCCCGTGTCGCTCACCGCGAAGTCGGTCGTCTGGTTCGCAAACTCGTAGCGACCCTGTCCCGAGCTCGACGGGCTGTAGTTGAGCTTGAGGTTGTAGGGCGAGTTCAAGACGTTACCCGTCCATGAGTTCACTGCCGGCGCTGCGAACGACGACCCGTTCCCGTTCAGGCTGACCCCCGCTGCCCAGGCGGGGCTCGATCCAGCCGTCATACCGGCGAGGCATGCTGCCAGGATCGCCACGAGCAATACTCGCACGCTTCCTGCACGGTGGGATCGGACCCGACGTGCGGCGTTGTGCATGATTGATCTCTCCTTGGTCGTGGTGGCAAGAGCAGTCAGCCGGTCGACGACTTCCACGTGGCCTCCGGACTGTCGGGGCGACGGTGTCATGCTCGTACTCCCGTGGCCCTGCGCCGCTGCCACGGCCGGGCCCGCCCTCCCGCTCTCGACCGACCCGCGATGCGCGCCAAGACGAAGAGCCCGAGCACCAGGACGACGAGGACGAACGACACTCCCCAGGCTTCTCGAGTGATGTTGGCCGAGCCCTGGTTGATGAGCTCGAAGATGCGGAGCGGAAGGTTGTCCTGTTGCCCGGAAAAGGGGTTCCAGTTGTAGTACACGCTCCCGCCCGCGGCGAACAGCACCGGAGCGGTCTCCCCCGCGATCCGGGCGACACCCAGGATCACGGCCGTGGACAGGCCGGCGCGGGCCGTGGGGAGCACTACCCGGAGGATCACCCGCCAGCGGGGGGCGCCTAACGCCAGTGCCGCTTCGCGCAACGAGCTGGGCACGACGGCGATCACCTCTTGTGATGCGCGGGTGACGACGGGGAGCATCATGACGGAAAGCGCCAGGGCGGCGGCGAACCCCGACTTCCCACTGTGCTTCAGCGGCGCCACCCAGAGCAGGTACACGAACACCGCCGCGATGATGGCCGGAGCGCCGGTCATGGCGTCCACGACGGAGCCCACGACCCGGGAGAAGAGCCCCCTGGAGTCCACGAGGTACGTGGCGGTGAGCACTCCGAGAGGCACGGTGAAGAGTGCGGCCAAACCGACCTGCTCGACGGTCCCGACGATGGCAGGACCGACTCCTACGGCAGTGACCGGGCTCTCGCCTCCGACCTTGGACATGTCGGCGTAGAGGAAGTGCGGGAATCGAGCAAACACGACCGGTGCCCCTTGGAAAACGACAAAGAGGATCACCGCGACCAGGGGGGCGAGCGCCACCAGGGCCCCCGACCAAATGGCGACGGTTGCCAACCGGTCCTTCATGGCGAGCACGCCGTGAAGACGCCAGCACAGCACCCCGTAGACCGTTAGGAAGGTGAGGAACCAACTCACGAAGAGCCCGAAGAGCGCAGATCTTCCCGAGTTGCCCGAGACCGAGAAGATCACCCACACCAATGCCAGAGCCGCGAGGGCCGAACCTCCCAGCTCCCACAGTGAAGCCGGGACGATCCTCGAGGGACGGCTGGGCCGTTCGAAGCTGTGCGCACCCCCTGTGTTGGGGAACCTTCCCGCCGATGTGGTTGATCCGTGCACAGTGGCCGGCGCCTGCACGGGTGTGATCTGCCTCATCGGGTTCGCACTCCGGTGCGAGCCACGATCAACCGGGCGATGGCGTTGACTGCGAGCGTGGTGGCGAACAACGCCAGACCCGCCAGAATCAGTGCGCTCTTCTCGATCGTTGACCCGTCCGAGAAGTTCTCGGTGATCTCCTTGGCGACGGACCCGAGCCCGTTGGGGCCGAGCAGCGAGGGCGTGAGCCTCTTGGCCGACGACAGGACGAGAACCACGATCATCGTCTCTCCGAGCCCGCGACCGATGCCGAGCAGCACCCCCCCGACGATGCCGCCGCGCGAAAAGGGAAGCACGACATCGGTCAACATGCCCCAACGGGTCCCACCGAGGCCAAGGGCCGCCTCACAAGCGTCGCGCGGTGCCTGGGTCATGACCTCACGGCTGATCGAGGTGATGATGGGGACGATCGTGAGCGCACAGACAATTGACGTGGCGAACACGGACTGTCCGAAGTAGCCCGCCGATGGGCTGCGTAGGAGCGGGACGAAGCCGAAATTGTGCACGATCCAGCGCGCCGGTGCCACCTGCAGACCGGAGAGCACCTCGAAGCCCCAGAACCCGTAGACGATGCTCGGAATCGTGGCCAGGAGGTCGACGATGCTCGTCAGCCAAGGACGCAGCCACACCGGCGCGTACTCGTTGATCATGAGGGCCGTTGCCAGCGAGACCGGAACCGCGATGGCCACCGCCACGAGCGCGATGGCGACAGATCCGACCAGCAAAGGAGCCACTCCGAAGTGGTGGTTGTCGGGTGCCCACACGGTGTCGGTGAAGAAATGGAAGCCGGCAGCCCGCATCGCCGGCCAGCCCTTGACGATGAGAAACAGCGTCGTGGCGGCCAAGAGGAGCAGCACCACGGCGCTGCTGGCGGCAAGGACCCGGCGGAACAGTCGGTCCGCGCCGGTCTCCACGGCCCGCACGGTGATCGGGCGGTCCTCGTCGGTGGCGACCGGCGCGGGGCGCGGTGGGGCCGCGGTCGTCACGACTTGACCCTCGTCCACCGTCGACCGACCCCACCCAGGAGAAGGAGCACCCCTCCGGCGGCCAAGAGCCACGGCAGCGCTTCACCCGCCCCCGTGAACGCCAGCGAGCCCCGGGGATCTGTGGTGGTGGCCGGAACAGACGTCGTCGTCGGGGTCGCCGAGGTCGCATCATTGGAGCTCGTCCCCGTGCCCGGCGGCGATCCGGCGGTGCCGGATGCGGTGGCCACGATGAACGGGGACGAGAACAGTTTTGGTTGCGTGAAGTCGTTCTGGTTCTGGCCAACGTACAGAACGCATTGGTTGCCGGCGTTGCACACCGGCTGGCCATCGGGCCGCTCTCCGAGCGTGGTGCTCGGGAGCTGGTAGATGGTGTAGTGGGACTCGGAGATCCCACCACCCGGTTTGACGAGGACCGTGTCTCCTTGGATCGTGTCCCCGTCGCAGGTGCTGATGCTCCTGGGAAGGTTCGCCGCGATCCCCTGGGGATCGGCGCACTCGAGAATGTTCACCTTTGCCCCCGGGGTGAAGGTCGAATTGTCTTTCACCGTGACCGTCACGACCTCACCGTCCTGGAATGAGCCGGACGTCGCGGCACCACTGGTCGGGGTGATGGTGACAGCGGGCGTCGCAGCGGACCCGCTCCCCGGAAAGCAAATGACCGCGCAGGCGGCGGCAACCAACACGATCCCGCCCCCACGGGTTCGTCGAGCGCTGACATCGCTCACCACACACTCCGTCTCACGTCCCCGTACGCAGGAGTCGTCGACCACATGAACCAACGACGAGCAAGATCAGACCGAACCCGAAGAGCCAGGGCAGGAGCGACGGCGTACCCGTGAAAGCAAGCTGACCCGACGATGCACTCACCGTGCCGCTGCCACCGGCCGTCGACGCCGAGGTGGCCGCGGCCTCCCCCGTCGTCGTGGTCGTCGAGCCACCGGCCGCCGTGGTCGTCGTCGAGCCACCCGGCGCCGTGGTCGTCGTCGTCGAACCGGAGGAAGGCGTCGTGAACGCCACGGTGACACTCTGGCCCGTGATGGGCAGGTTGTCGGTGGTATCGGTGGCGGTGTAGGTCACCGACTCGACCGTGGCGTCGGTCACCGAGAACGCGGCATCACCGTTCTGGTCGCTGACCACAGATACCGGTGTCACCACCGAGTGACCGCTTTGCGCGCTGAGCGACACGGTCTTCCCGGTCACGGCGAGCCCGTTGGCGTCCGACAGCACCACAGTAATGGTGACGGCGGTGGAACCATCCGCCGGTGCGGTGGCGGCGCTGGCCTCCATAGTGGAGCCGGCCACGGCCGGGGGTGGTCCGGGCGGGCTCCCAAAGGTTATGGCGATTCCCACCACGCCACCGATGGTCACGTTGTCCGTCGTGTCGGTGGCGATGTAGTTCACGACCTCGGCGACGGTGTCGGTCACCGAAAAGGTGGCCACGCCCGCGCTATTGGTGGTTCCAGACACCGTGGTGACCACCGACTTGCCACCGGCCGGGGTCAGGGTGATGGCCTTTCCCGCCACGGCACTACCCCCGTGGTCCAGCAGTATGACCGTGATCGTCGATGCCGTCTTGCCGTCGGCCGGGACGGTCGTCGAACTTGCCGACAACGTCGAGACGTTGCCGTCGGGGGCACCGGAGGTGAACGTAACGCTGACGGTGGAGCTCAACGTGAGGCTGTCGGTGGTATCGATCGCGGTCACGGTCACCGTCTCCGCAGACGTGTCGACCAGATCGAACGCCACCAATCCCGCGCTATTGGTGGTCGCGTCCGTGGTCTGCGGCGCGGCAGCGGCGTTGAGGCTGGCGTCTTTCAACTGGACCGTGACGGCCTTTCCGGCCAAAGGGTTCCCGAATTGGTCGGTGATCTTCACCGAGATCACCGAAGCGCTCAATCCATCGTCGGGAACAGTCGCCAGGCTGGCAGCGATCGTCGACCGAGTCGCAGAAGGTGCCGGGGCTTGGAACGACACCGTTGCCGTCTGTGTCAGCGTCAGTGTGTCAGTGACGTCTTGGGCGCTGAAGACCACGGACTCGGCCGTGGGATCCAAGACCGTGAACGTGGCCTGACCACTCCCATTCGTCACGACCGAGGTCGGGGACACGGTTGCCGTAGCAGAAGGCGACGCCGACAACGACACGGACTTGGCACCGACAGGACCACCGCCAGCGGTAAGCAGTGTGACGGTGACCGCTGTTCCCACACCAGTTCCCGCCCCCGCCTGGGCCGTGGTTGCCGTGGCCACCACGGTCGAGCTCCCCGCCGACACGACAAGCATGCCGAAGGTCACCGACGCGGTCGTCGTGAGCTGGATGGTGTCGCTGCTGTCGGTGGCCGTGTAGGTCACGACCTCGGCCGTCGCATCGGTGACCGAGAAGGTCGCCACGCCGGTGCTGTCCGTCGTAGCCGATGCTGGGGTAATCACCGAGTTGCCACCCGACGCGCTCAGAGACACCGTTTTCCCGGCAACCGGCGCTCCGGGTCGTGCACCCTGGTCGCGCAGGGTCACGGTGATCGTGGAGGCGGTCGTACCGTCGCTCGGCACCGAGATGGGACTCGCCACCACGCTGGAGTTCGCAGGCGTCACAACGGGCGCCGCAAACGTCACCTTGACGGGGGTCGTAAGCGTGACGGTGTCGGTCGTATCGTCGGCCGTGTACGTGACCGCCTCGGGCGTGGTGTCGGTCACCTTGAAGATCGCCGTCCCGTCGGCGGCAGAGGTCGCCGATGTCGGAGTGATGACGGAGCTCCCGCTTTGGGCGGTGAGCGTCACCGTCTTCCCGGGGACGGGGACCGAGCTCGAGTCCAGGAGACGCACCGTGATGATGTCCGGATCACTCCCGTCCGCCACCGGCGACGGGGGGACGGCTGCGGCGGTGACGGTCGAGGTACTGGGATCTGCGCCGGTAGGTGGAGGCGGTGCGCTCCCGTCACCGGGATTGGCTCCGCTATCACCGGCGGTTGGAGTCACGAAGAAGGGTTGAGAGAAGAAGTGGGGCTGGGTGAAGTCGTTCTGGTTCTGGCCGATGTAGAGCACGCACTCGTTGCTCAGATCGCACGCCGGCGTCCCGCCGGGGGGCTCGCCCAGGTTGGCGTCGGGCAGGGCGTAGACGGTGTAGCCGTGGTTCGGCGCGACGTTGGTGTAGCTGACCGACCCATCAGTGCCTGCGAAGATCGTGTCGCCCTGGATCGTGTTGCCGTCGCAGGCCGCGGTGTTTGTCGGCGCCACGCCACCGGGAGCCGCGCACTCGACGACGTTGATGCCCGCCCCCGGGGTGAGCGTCGGGTTGGCGGGGATCTGGATCTGGATGACCTGCCCGCTCGAGAAAGGCGTCCCGGACGTAAACGTGCCGATCGGAAGCGCGGAGCCCGGGACCTCGGTGCCAGGCGCCGGAGCGGCGCGAGCGACACCCGGGAAGGCGGCAAGCAGAGCGGTACCCACGAGGAGGAGGACTCCCGCCAGCTGCGCGGCTCTGGGCAACCACCTCCCGGTCCACCGCGTTGCGAGGGTTTGACCCTTGGTTCTCACCCTGCGTCTCCTGCCTCCGGCCCCGCCGCCCAATCTATAGCTTTCACATGCCTTTAGTCTATTTGTGGATCGCAGCCCACCGGCCTCGTCTTTGATCGGTCCCACCCCCCCATCCCCACTTCGACAGGTCCAGCCATGTCCCTGTGAACACCCGGAAGCCCGGGCACCCGGCGAGTGACTCGCCGGATGCCCGGGCCCGGGTAACTGCTCCTGGTGTGACGGGCGTCACACCATGCATGGCCTCGTTACGTATTGGGAGAGGCCACCGCGGTGATGCCCGGCTGCCCGTTGCCCACGGTGAGTGTCCCGTCGGGGTTCGTGCCCGAGGCACACGTCGTGTTGGGAGCGGGCTGGTTGTCCGCCGGCGTGCCTCCATTGCTGGGCGACACCGAGGCGTCACTCAGTCGGGCGAAGCCAAAGGTGCCGGTGATCAGGGTCTGCAACTCGGTATCGAAGTTGATTCCTGTCGAGTTGTCGATGCCCTTGGTGAAGTCGTCATTGGCGTCGCAGATCCAGTTGATGAACCCTGCCGTCGACCCTCGTACCGTGTTGCCGCTGACGATGTTGAACAGCGTCCGGGCCGTCGGGTAGAAGTTGTTGAGCAGGTTGGGGACCGTCGGCGTCTCCTCGTTCATGCTGAGCTTGTCGGCCGTGTAGGCAATCTTGGTCGACCCGTTCGTGATCGTGCCCGCGGCGGCATATGGAGTCGTGTTGTAGACGCCGTTGGACTCGAAGTAGAGCGTTGTGGCCAGCTCGATTGCCTGGTCGGCCGGGTCCGTGGGGAAGTCGCTCACCGCGAACTGCACGATCTGCGCAACGTTGTTCTCCAATGCGACGTGCGGTGCGCCGGTCAATCCCGGGTCCGTCGCCGGATTGGGGTCGTTGGCATCGTTGGGGTTGACGTTCGACGCACACCGGCTACCGGCCACACCGGAGATGGAGTACAGGTCGAATGTGGCTTCGGTACCCGAGCCGGTGTTCACACCCACGACCCGGATGGGCAGGCCAATGGCGAGTCCCGACCCGACCGTCAGGGTCGATGACGTGGTGAAGATCAGGGTCGCGGGATCGGTCGACCCGGTGGCCTTCGACAGGGTGAGGGTGGCGGTTCCACCGCCGCCCGTAACCGTCGTCCCCGCCGTGATCCCGGCTCCCGACACGGCCGTTCCGTTCGCCAGAGCGGGGAACGTCGTGCCCTCAGGGGCGCCGGCGTTGATCGTCACCGAGGTGGTGCCGACCTCGTCCACGTTCACAACCTCGAGCTTCGGGCCCAGGTTGGTGAGCTGTCCCCAGTCGTTGACCTGGGTGGTGCCGGTGGCGCACCAGATCCGGAAGGCGAGGCTGCTCGACCCACCCACGTTCGACAGGTCGGTGAAGGCCGTGCCGTTGAAAGGGCCAGCCGTCGGGTCACCGGGAAGCCAGCCGTTGGCCACCGGGCCGATCGTGCCACCGTTGACTCCGGTGTAGACGCTCGTGGTAGGGGCTCCCCAGGTCGAGGGGTTGACCGTCGGGAAGTCCACCGCCGGCACGCCGTCCTTGGCGTACCCGAGCTCTTGCTCGGCACAACCGGTGATGTTCGCACTCGGCTTGGAGGACCGGGCGAAGTCGACGGGCAACGGGCTGGAAAGCACCGTGGGCCCGCACAATTGGTTCTGCCCGGCGCCGGAACCGACGTCGTCCACACCAGTCGCCACTTCCGTACGGCTCCAGTTGTCGGTGTCGTCAGTGGTGGCGACATCCTGTCCGGACTGGCAGAAGAACTCCTCGTTGGAAGCCGTCGAGGTGCCGCCGTCGAAGAGGGTCTGGCCCGCCGCGTTGTTGAGGGTGCAGCCGTAGAGGCCGGCCGCGGTGTAGAGGTCGGAGATCCTTTGCATCATGAAGATCGTCGTGTCCGATCCCGAGCTGCGGATGGCCTCGACGTTGCCGTTGTCGAAGTGCGGATAGCCCGGGCTTGGATCGGCGGAGGCGATGCCCGAGCCCAGCGTCATCGTTACCGCCGCAGCGGCAATCCCGATCGTGGCTGCTCCCGCCAGGCGGTTGCGCAGCTTGTGCATTCTCATGGTGTGTGGTTGCTCCTTCGTTGGCAGTGTTGGCCGGTGG
>Ga0182024_10008825_pt1 | contig 21082 bp, 29 predicted proteins | sample P32metaG_FD_120480 | JGI IMG/M metagenome (GOLD analysis project Ga0182024, IMG submission 120480) | Permafrost microbial communities from Stordalen Mire, Sweden - P3-2 metaG (Illumina Assembly) | ecosystem: Environmental > Terrestrial > Soil > Wetlands > Permafrost | place: Sweden: Stordalen...
CGGCGCCTCAAATCACAACCAGCTGCTCGGACTGGGGTGGATAGGGAATGGAGCTGCACGTCAGACATCGGGAAGTCCTTCACGTTTTCAGTTACGAGTGTGCACCGGTATTGCGGTGCCACTTCACGAAGGTTTCCGGCTGGACGACAACTAGCGCGTCATGCCAATCGAAAAACCCGGGAGAGCAAGACCATAACAGCGCGGGCCGTGGAATTGCCGCGTCGAGACTTCACCTTGCGCTCTTGAAACAGAGCGAGTTGCTTGCGAAGGAAGAGATTCTCAGCGAGAAGCGCTGTACGGGATGAAAATAACAGCCGGAAGAATTCGATCAACCTGAATTCTACAACTCCAATCGCACTGGGGATTTCTTGAGAAGGCCGCTCGCTTTACTTTCTAGCGGTAAGCTTCGCGACGATTACGAATACCTGTAATCTGGATGGTCTTATCGTCCTCGTGATCGAAGAAAACCCGATAGTCGCCACAGCGGAGCCGAAAGCCAGTGCGAGGCGGCTTGAGCTTCTTCACCTCTCCGAGACGGCTGACCAGGTAGCGACCGATGCAATGAAGAATTTGCAACGCGATCTCCCGCTGAATCGCCCGCAAGTCGGCGCGCGCCTCTTGCGACCAGATGACTGCGGGCCGCCCCGGCTCAGCATCCTCGCTCACTTCTTGAGACCGAACTCTCGCAGAATCTCTTCGTGCGGCACACCTTCGCCACGAGCGAGCGAAGCCCGAGCTCGGTCCAATGCCTCGGCAGTCTCAGGTGTGATTTCTTCCTCTTCTGTCGCGGCCAGGGCCAGCGAGCGAGCTAACGGTTCCACCATCGCCTCCAGAAGGCCGCGCACGGCGGCTAGTTTATCAGCGGGCAGCATATCGAGCAACGCGTGAGCCTGTTTGCGTTCGTCATTGAGATTCGGTTCCATGTTTATCTCTCAGCCAGTTGCCACTCGGCAATCGCAATCGCTCGTATCCATATTCTATCGGACTGTAGATAAAAACGTAGCTGCTGAGAGCCTCACACTTCAATCAGGGTCCTCAGGACGCAACAAGCCCGCCGTAACTGTTTGAAACAAAAGCCATTGAAAATGGGCTTATTTCGGTACGAGTTATAAACTGCCTTGGGCGCAGGGGGTCGGGCGTTCAAATCGCCCCGCCCCGACCAATAGAATCAATATGTTACGGCTTCTCAGATTTCCTCTTGAAAAACCACTGTAGTCAAAATTGTAGATATGCTTTTCACTTAGGCTCCGCCTTCGACATGGCCATGGCGAAATGCATATTTAGCGCCTCGGCGGATTCTTAAACGAATCGATGCCATTTCGTCCTCCTCGGTTGTGCGCGGTCAGTGCAGTTATGAGTGGCTTTACAAGCGCCGCGACTTCTTTACAATTAGGCACATGGAGGAGAATGCCACCATACGAAACGACGCAAGACTGCTTTTCAAAGAAAAGCCCACCGTGTCGCGGTTGCCTATCATCCTGATCGCATTTTTCTGGGTACTGGTATTTTTAGTTTGCCTTTTTAGCGGGGTGCATTCGCTGGTCCTCGGGGTCCTGCTGACAGGATTCGCCCTCTTTTCATTGATCCCCTATTGCAGAGCACAGATTTCTACAGAAGTGCGCGCTGACGGAATTTATGTAATGTCTCGAAAGGGGAATCTGCTGAAGTACATTCCACTCACTAGTGTGAAGACCTGCGCCGTAATGACCAGAGTCTCCGCATTCATTGAGCCATCAAATGCTCTCAGCGGATGGGTGAGCTCATATGCATGGGGTCTGAGGGGGAAATACTACGGTTTCTCAGGAAAGGGGAAGTTTCCAAGCAAGCTCGGGAAACCACTCCGCGAGAAGCGTTGCGACCGCATGCTTATTCCGGCGTCCTCGTTGAATGAAAAACGCGCGGACTTGGTGAGCGTCCAGAGTCCGGAACCGGATCGATCTGCGCCTTGCCTCCGACTTGATGCTCTCCACGATGTTCGGGACAGTTTGACCATTCTTCAAACGTGGGCGTCGCCGGGTGACGATGATGGACGGAGCATGGAGATCAAGCAGGGACGCAATTCTCCGCATCGCGGGCCTGCCCGGACCGTAGGTCGTAACGCCCCAGTCCAGCAATGTAGCACCCTCAAGAACGGCGAAGCCCGCTTTCCTTGGACGGATTTCGAGCGCCAACAGCCGCAGCTCGTCGGTTTCGCCTCTCGATGATTGGCAGCCGTCGTTCCTTACTTGTGTCTCTCTTTCAACCATTTGAGCTTTTGGGCGATTGCCCGCGCCGATCGACCAGTCAGGTTCCGCTCGAAGACTGCCAGATTCTGTTCGACGGTTCTCAATGCCGTGCTGTGAATGCCGACGAAGATCGCCGAAACCGGAACTCGAAAGATCACCTCGTAAGCAAGTGCCATCAGCAATGGTGGCAATGTTTCGGACCGCTCGTGCCGTAAAACTTGCCATTGATTTCTATAGCCGAGCAGCACGCTGATCTCACGCTGGCTCAAGCCTGATCGCTTGCGGTGCCTGCGGAGATGATTACGCGATACTTGATGCTTCATGCTTTGTTCGAATGCGCATGGTTAGTCGACCTTTCCCTCTAAAACTACCAGGCACACGCATACGAGAAAGGTGTGGAAAAGTGCGCGGGGCGCATGAATTGCACTGTTGCACCTCGCGAAGGGCGATCAACCATGTGCGGTCTCTGGCGGAGGTGGATGATCTTCGGATTCGACGTGATGGCCTTTTCCCGATTTCGCGCGCGTGCCTTTGCGCCGCTTGGCAACGGACGCTCCAATGCAGCGACCCAGCAGTTCCGCCAGAAGATCGCGGATCCAGTCGAACAACGCCTGAATGAGGATTTGGAGCAACATCATGCAGACGATGGTGAGCGCAATCACGCCTGCTGAAAAGGCATGCTGATGCGCGCGCGGAGCTGATGATCAAGTGTGCGTGCTGATGCTGCCCGACTCAAAAATCGGCTGTCTGAAAGATGCGGCAGCTTTTGACATACCCATCTGACGGTCGTAAAATCAAACTGCGTCGAGCTTGGAACCTTGCTTTGGCGTGCATACTTGCCCATCTTTATCTATCAGATCCCTCCCAGTATCTTGCGTTGATGCAGCTCACCGAGGACGATCTTCAAGAATTTATGGAAATCTGGCGGGAGGAATTCAACGCGCCGATCACAGCTGAGGACGCGAGGCAGCGCGCGACTGAGCTTCTCGATCTCTATGTGCTCCTTTCGTTATCTGGACCCGAGGAAGATTTATGACGCTTTTATCACATGAAATATTTTCTTTACTGTCGCAAATCAAGCGAGGACGACGACCGGCAGGTCCTGTCTATCGAGTCGCAGCGTCAAGAGATGGAACGCCTGTCGGCGGGGTGGAGCGATGTCGAAATCGTACAGGTCTACGAAGAATCCTTCAGCGCCAAAGCTCCGGGACGGCCGGTCTTTGATGCGATGCTGAAGCGAATAGCTGCCGGGGACGCAGATGGAATCGTTGCCTGGCATCCGGATCGGCTCGCCAGAAACTCCATCGACGGCGGGCGCATCATCTACTTGCTGGATATGAAGTCCCTGAAGGATCTGCGGTTCGCCACGTTCAGTTTTGAAAACAACTCGCAGGGGAAGTTCATGCTGTCGATCATCTTCGGATATTCGAAGTACTACGTAGACAGCTTGAGTGAAAATGTCCGGCGCGGATATCGGGCCAAGCTACAGCGTGGATGGCTGCCGGGTCTCGCACCGCTCGGATATTTGAATGACAAAGAAGGGAAGACCATCATCGTCGATCCCGAACGGTTTTCCCTCGTGCGGCAGATGTGGCAGCTGATGCTCACCGGGGCGTACCCGCCGCGGCGCATCTGGGAGATCGCGACGCAAGCATGGGGACTGCGTACCGTGCGCCGCAAGCGCATCGGCGGTAAACCGATTTCGTTGAGCGCGACCTACCGCATCCTCACCAATCGTTTCTACGCGGGCATACTCGAGTCCGAAGGCAGGATCTTTCCTGGTAAACATCAATCGATAGTCACCATGGATGAGTTTGAGCAGGTTCAGCGACTGCTCGGGCGTCCAGGAGTACCGCGCAAAACGCGATCATTCGCATTTACGGGTATGATCCGATGCGGCGAATGCGGATTCTCCGTGACCGGAGAAGAGAAAACCAATCGTTGGGGACAGCAGTTTACGTATTATCATTGCACTAAGCGTAGGCCCGATCTTCACTGCTCGCAGCCATATCTTCCGCTGGAAGAGCTTGAGGACCAGATCCTGGAGTTCCTCGAAGAGATAACGCTACCTGAGCGGTTCCACAAATGGGCGCTTGCAAGAGTGGAAGGGACTGTCTCAGAGAAGAGGCAGGAACGTGCCGGCCAAAAGGATTCGCTCTTCAAGGCGCAGACAGCAACAGCAAGGGAACTTGAAAACCTCACCAAACTGAGAATTCGTGATCTGCTCAGCGACGCGGAATATGGGCAGCAACGGCAGGAACTTGAAATCCGGCAGATCGGAATCACCCAACGGTTGGAAGCTCTCAATCGCGCCGAGGAACGGTTCGAACCTTCGCGATCTCTCGTTTCGCTCAACAATAGCCTGGTCTCCCGCTTCAAGACCGCCGATTTGCAGCGGAAGCGTCTCCTGCTCACAATTGTCGGTTCGAACCTTGTACTCAAGGACGAAAACCTCAGCATTGACGGGCGGAAACCGTTCCGGCGATGGTCGAAAACGAGCGATCTTTCTGACTTGCGGGCCTTCGTGAGGGATGTTCGCACCTTTTTCTTAAGCCAAACTCCAGAGTCGGAGGCGATGATCTCTGCGACCAAAGTGCTTCTTGAAACTTGCCCTGGGACCGAAAACTTGACGTTAGACTACGCTGTTATTACACTTAGGTCGAACCCCCTAAAATTAACAAACCACAAGACATATCTTTGGCGGAGTGGAAAGAAATTATCCAGGTGCCTGTTATCAGGGAGTCTTGGGGACTCGAAGCAGAGGAGACCCCCCGAACAATTTGCTGATATGGTGTACGGCGTCAAATTCGATTTCGTCAGCGGAGGCCCTGGCTACGTTGGCGACTTGTATATTCTGCACGGAGACGCTTTAGGTGAGCCAATGGTCCTCATCAGAAAAGACGGTCGCTTGGTAGCGGCTTAATTGATTTCACGGGAAAAGACAGAAGCCCCCAAAAGGAACGACCGAACGAGTTTTTTGATGCTCGCGGAATGCCTACCCAAGCATTCGGAACTGGTTCGGCTCTCGATTGGGAGCGAGAGCACATCGAGCCCTGGAGAATCACGTAGGACTTGAGATTTCTGTTTGGTAATTCCGCCCGGTGTGATCTCGACTTCGCGTAAACCCTCTCGCGCACAAACATGCGGCGCGCGCACAATCACACACCTACACGCCAGTTACGTCACCGCGTAAACTGACTGAGCTTCAATCAAGGTCGAGGTTGAAGCCATTAACCATCAGTGTTCGTCGCTTCATCCCATGGTTGGCCCCCTCCCATATATCGGCGGAAAGCACCGTCTCGCAAAGACAATCATCGAGCTCTTTCCAAAGCACACGACGTACGTGGAACCCTTCGCCGGAGGCGCGCAGGTTCTGTTCCATAAAGAGCCTTCGGCGGTCGAGGTGCTGAACGACCTCGACGGCGACATTGTGAACCTGTTCCGGGTCTGCCAGGCGCATCATGAGGAACTGATCCGCTGCATGAAATTCATGCTGGCCAGCCGAAAGTGGTTTGCTGTCATGAAGGCGCAGAATCCGGAGACGCTCACCGATATCCAGCGAGCGGCGCGATTTCTCTATTTGCAGAAGAATTCGTTCGCGGGGCTGGTCCGCCGCCAGGATTACCAGCTGGCCGTCGTCACGACACGCCCCTTTAACCCGCAGCGGTTGCCGGAACTCCTCGATCAGGCGCACGAGCGGCTGGCGCGAGTCCAGATTGAATCGTTGCCGTATGAGGAAATCCTCAAACGGTTCGACCGCCCGGAAACGTTGTTCTATTTGGATCCGCCGTACTTCCGTCGTAAGCTCTACCGGTTCAACTTCACGGATGAAGATTTCGCAAAGCTGGCAGAGCGCCTCCGTGCGATCAAGGGTAAGTTCATCGTGTCGATCAACGACGTGGCCGAGATCCGGGAGATTTTTCGCGGATTCCACCAGCGCGAAGTCGATCTCCACTATACGTCGCAGCAGGCAGCCGGAAAGCGATATCGCGAGTTGCTAATCACGAACTTCGAGTAGCCGCCTAGGGCGATTGGTGTTCATCAGAACCTTCCTGAGTGGCTTCACGGTAGCGAGTGATTAGTGACAGTTCTTCTTAGGGACTATTCGTTGTACGGCGCAATCCCCAGCTTCAGCATTAAGAGTGTGGAGGATAGCGATGGAATCTCGAAATACAAACGGCGCGTTTAACCGCGCTTCCATCCCGAGCTTGTGAAACATTTCTTGGAAACCTTAATCGCCCGAGCATGGAATCGGACCACTGCCCGACGCGACCATACCCGCGTGGCGCGCGGCTTGTACCTCGGCGCGCACGTCGTCGATGGCATTCCCACGAAAGGCCGTGTAGAGATCCCCCATAACCGGCGCGCAGAGCATCTCGCGGTCCTGGGAAAAACCGGCTCCGGCAAGTCCTTTCTTTTGAGGTCCCTTGCACGGCAAGATATCCTCGCTTCCCGTGGATTCAGATATTACGACTTGCACGGCGACGCGACACCGTTCTTGCTCGGCACGATTGCCGATCAGGAAAAAGCTCTCAAGCGAAATCTTGATGACCGGCTGATTCTCGTCAGACCGGATGACTCCGAGATGTCGGTCGGGATAAATTTCCTCGAATCGAGGAACGGGAACAGCCGGTTTGTCCAGATCGCCGAATTCATCCAGGTCCTCAAGCAACGATGGCACTTGGACTCATTCGGTGCGCGCACGGATGAGTTGCTACGAAATTCCCTGTATGTGCTCGCGGAAAACGGCCTCACCTTGCTCGAACTCGGCCTACTCCTCAGCCATTCCACATTTCGTGCAAGTTGCATGAACAAGGTCGCAAACGCCGAGGTCAGACAGTACTTCGAACTGCGCTATGACTCCGTCAGCGAGCCCATGCGGGCAACCATGCGGGAACCCATCTTGAACAAACTTTCGGCGTTTACAGTGGACCCGCATTTCCGCCACATCATCGGGCAGCGCCACTCAACGTTCTCGCTGATCGACGCGATGGACCGAGACTACTGGATCATTTTCGATCTTCCCAAAGGAAAACTCGGAGAACAAACGGCGACGTTCGGAAGCCTCTGCCTCACGATGGACAAATACGCTCTCTTCTCGCGACATACCCGCTCGCTTTCCACAATGTACTGCGACGAAATCCAGAACCTTGTCGCCTACGGCAGCGGACTCGAGACAATGCTCAGCGAAGCTCGTAAGTTTGCGGTATCGATTGCGTCCGCGAATCAGTTTCTCGATCAATATCCACCGGAAATGCGTGCGGCAATCCTTGCGGTCGGTACCCACATCTTCTTTCAACTCTCGAGCTCGGACGCTCAGCAAGTCGCCGCCGCACTCGACGGCGGAAAAGCACTCGCGGAAATTCTGAAGAATCTTCCGCGTCGACATTTCGTCGTGAAAACCGGCGCGGAACGCTGGCAGCAGGCGGTTGTGCCAACGCTCGCCGAACCCAAGACTGATCCGTCCGATCTCATCGCGCGTTGCAGAGCACGGTGGGCGCGCAAGCGAAGCGACATCGAAACGGAGATCCGGCAGCGCCAAGCAGTCGTGACCAGGAAAACGAACGAGGCACTCAATGGGTGGAAATAACAAGGTCATCGTTCTGCAGGATCGCGACTGGAATTTACTGCGGGAACTCCCGGTGCTGCGGGTTACCGACCGCGAGCAAGCAAAGTGTGTTGCCGGTTTTGGTTCAACAACACGGGCGAACACCCGGCTACTCGCGCTCACGCGCGCCGGATTGCTCCAGAGGTCTTTCCTTGGAACAACCGCGAGCGGAAGGAAGGCTCTCTATTCATTGTCGAAGCGCGGCGCGCAGCTTGTCGAAGTGCCGTATCGCGGCCTGCGCCTCGGAACCGACGAAACCGTTGTCGTGAATTTCTTCGTGACGCACCAACTGCGCATCAACGAGATCTATTGCACGGTTAAGTACCGAGCAATTCCGACTCCGGGTGTGCAGTTCGTGCAATGGAAAAGTTTTCACGAATCGATCCATACGGCCATCCCCTTGATCCCCGATGGGTATTTCGAATTGAGAACCCCGGCAAAAACGCTCGCAACATTTCTCGAAGTGGACCTCGGTAATGAAAGCAGGACCGTGTGGCGGGCAAAGATCCAGTCGTATCTCCGTTACGCAGTCTCCGGGAATTTCGAGCGGCAGTTTGGGCACGTACAATTCCGGACGCTCGTCGTCGCGAGCTCAGAGCGCCGTCTGGTATCGCTTCGCGCAGCAACCGCCGAACTCACCGACAAAATCTTCTGGTTCGCGACGTACGAGTCAATCACGCGCGACGGCTTCTGGTCACCCATCTGGCAACGACCGAAGGATCACCACCCGCAATCCCTTATGGGAAACCCATTATGAAATTTTGTTTTAACTGTGGTCGAGTCACGCCGGGAGTGCCGCTGTTCTGTAACTACTGCGGACGCAGCTATGACATTAAGCTCTGTCCCCGTATGCATCAGAATCCCCGGAGAGCCGAGGTCTGTTCCCGTTGTGGCAGCCGGGATTTCTCGACGCCGCAGCCGTTGCGCCCCGCCTGGGCTCCAGTCCTCGAGTTTGTTCTGTCTGCCATCCCTGGACTCCTTCTTGTTCTTGCATCAGTCGCACTGGTTCTGTTCTTTCTCGTGGAAGTTCTTTCGAATCCCAGCGCGTTGGCCCCATTCATCTTTATTGGGATTGCCCTCACGATCCTGTGGTCCATGTGGTCGGAGATTCCGGCATGGTTCCGCCGGGCAATTTATGACTTCCTTAAGCGTATGCGCGATGGCGGAGACCGCGGAGGTGATCGGTAATGGACCGGACACCCCGCGTGCTACGCAAGTCGGGTTTCGGGTCCGACCCGAAAGGCCCGGATTTATTGGCTTTTGACCCATCTTCCCTAGGGCAGTTCTGCACGCAGCATTGCCCGCCCCCAGAGCCGATGGGCGTGCCGCTCTCGATCCGAGAGGCCGCGCGCGTGATCGGCTGCTCGCCGTGGACCGTGCGCCAGAAACTCATGCCGCGCGGGCTCCCGCACTTCCGATCCGGCGGCGGCAAATTGCTCTTTTACACCAACCAAATCATTCGCTGGATAGAAAGCCAGCAGAAAGGAAATGTGTGAGTCTGTTCAAACGCGGCAGGGTCTGGTGGACATATATCTATCGGGACGGTGTCCGCCACCAGTATTCGACGGGAACCGCCAATCGCAAGCAGGCCGAGAAAATCGAGGCCAAGCTCAAGGATGAAGTTAATAGTCAACGTTTCCAGCTCGTTGATTTCGATCCCGATATGCGCTTCGACGAACTCGCCTCGCGGTTCATCGCGAGCGGCTCCGTTCGTCCGCATCATCTCTACCACCTCAAGTGTCTGCTTCCGTTCTTCTCCGGTTTTCCGGTACTCCGCATCACCAAGTCGCTTGCCGAAGCGTTCCGGCGGCAGCGGATGGCCCGAGCTATTAAGGATGCGACCGTCAACCGCGACCTGAGCGTCTTACGCCACATTCTTTACTGGGGAGTCGATGAGCAACTGCTTGCCGCAAATCCTCTCTCTCGGATGAAGATGGCCCGCGAGCGTCGCACCCGCCGCCAGATCCTAAGCGTTGCCGAAGAGGAATTACTTCTCAGCGTTGCGAAGGATCACCTGCGCACCATGATCATCGCCGCGCTCGACACCGGCATGCGGCGAGGCGAGATCACGAGCCAGCAGTGGGAAGACATTGATTTTTCTCGCGCTGTGTTATCCGTTACTCGCTCAAAAACTCCAGAAGGAGAATCCCGCGAGATTCCGCTTACCCGGCGCCTCTACGAACTCTTGCTCGAAAACCGGAAGTCCGGAGGGACGGTGGTCGAGTTCAATGGCAAGCCGGTCCGCATCGTGAAGCGCGCGTGGCAGACGGCGCTCAAGAACGCCGAGAGCCGCCATGTCCGTTTCCACGATCTCCGCCACACCTTTAACACACGCCTGATGGAAGCCGGGGTCATGCAGGAGGTGCGCATGGCTCTCATGGGACACTCCACTGGCTCGCAGGTTCATTCGACTTACGTCCACGTCGAGCTGCCGTCCAAGCGAGAAGCCATACGGAAGCTTGAACAGTGGATCACCCAACAACAAGAGCAATTAAAGAAGGAGCAAGAAGATGCCAGTTCCGAAAACAAGCAATCCCAAGGCAACCCCGGCGACAAAGCCGGATCGGAAACCGTGGAAAAAGAAGACACCCGTCGAGGTGGTCCTCGAGCAGGCCGACAAGCTGAAGTCCGAAATCGCCGAGATGGAAGAGGACTTGAAAGCCAAGCGGCGCCAGCTCCAGAAGTTCGAAGAGGCGCGGAAACTGTTCGAGTCCGCATAGACGATGACGAAGCGCCGCTCACCGAAGTAGTACCTTCGCCGGATTCTTAGCCGGCTTTGAGGCCAAGAAATTTCTTGGCCTTTATTTTTAAATATTTTTCGCCGCTCATCGTGGGCGGTGTATCGATGAACCCGTAGTGGGAGCGGACCCGCCTCCCAGATTAATTAAAGGAGAAATCGCACCATGAAAAAGTTATCCGTTGTTGTGGCCGGCACCGGCCAGATCCGCGATGTTGAGATCCAGCCGGGGACAACCGCCGGTGACATCCTCCACCAACTGAACCTTTCGGACTACCTGCTGAGCCGGGGTCCGAACGAACCCTTCTTCGCCAATAGCGAGGTAGTGTACGCAAAAGTGAACGACGGCGAGAAGATTTTTGCATCAACGAAAGCCGAAGTTGGAATCGCGGTATGCGCGTAAAAGAACTCGGCACCCGGCCCGCCCCCGTTACCATTCGCGACATCCACATACCGGTGGATAAAGGCTCGGAGATCGGCGATCAGCTGCTCCTGCGAGCCGTACGGCTTGGGATATCCGGAGAGCAGGACTACGCCTTTTTCGACCAGTCCGTGCGGATCTGAGATAGTGGCCAAATCCAGACCAGGGCGCTGTATAGTCTCGCCCATTTCTTCGTCGGGAGTGATCAAGTACAGTGGGTAGCCGTGGCCCGGAGCGATTGTTTCCGCCATAAATCCGTCCGGCTCGACCACCGACACAACCTGTTTCTTCGGTCTCTCTTTCTTGTCGTCCTGCTTGCCTGTCTTTTGCTTAGTCATCTTCATGCAGGAATCACGCAGAGGTGCGTTTCTACGGCCCGGAGCGCCGAGCGGCGAAAGTTAGGGAGCGCTCGCTTTGTGGTGAATTCAATTATGAGATCGCACTTGATCGACCCGTCCGCCATCTGAAACCCGCGCGCCGGCAGACCGATCTCCCTTTGTCCGCCAACTTCGAGCGGGTTCGCGAGGGCGTAAATTTTGAGTGGCGGCATCAAATCCTCGGTTCCTCGACATCGGGCAGCCGGACCACGCAGCGATCCATCCACTGGCGTAGCGACGCCTCGGAGTATAGGACGCGCGCCCCGAGCTTAAGCCAGACGGGTGGCTGCCGGAGCAGTCGGCGTCGCCACAGTGTGGCCACGCTAAGGCCCAGCAGCTTGGCGGCAGCGCGCTCATCGCGTGTAAACAGCGATATGCGTTGTGGTGAGTAAGTGGTGACCGAGCGGTGACCAAGTGGTGACCCTTATCTTTCAGCGGAACGGATCTTCCTAAGCACCTCGTTCAGGGTTTCATCACTGTATTTTTTCTTGCCCTGGGTGCTCATGATCGACTTCAGCGTGTCAACGGATATGGCGAAGTGGTGTGCGGCCTGTTGGTTGGTTTTGAAGCCTTTTTTCTTCATGTACGCCCTAATCTCGGCCCTATAGCCCTGTCGTGCGGGAGACGCGCCGCCATCCAGCACCTCATGCGCGAATACGTCAAGCTGCCGGTAGGTGTAGATTCTGGCGCGCTCCACTTGCTCCGATGTGTCCGCGGCGATCATCCGCGCTGTGGAGGATTCAGCCAGCTTGCCGCAGAAGTACGCAATGTGCCGCTGGACTTGCCATGAACGCCAAAAGTCCACAATGGCCGCACAAGACGCCTTCGGATGCAATCTAAGGAACGCGGTCTCCACATCGTGAACGGCGTGCACGACGATCTCCGCAATGCTATCGTGCCGGTTCCCCGCATATTCGTGCTCCGGCCGGCGCCATGCGTCGGCTTCGATCTCTTTGAAGCGCCAGTCTTCACCGAGGCAACACGTAAAATCTCCTGAACGGCCCTCCAGCGCGCGGCCGATCTCTTCCTCAACATTTGATGTAGGCATTGGCCCGATACGACTAACAGTGAGAAAGTTTCGCACCATTCGGTCGCACTTAGGCCCTGAATAATCAGCCGCGCGACGAATTGGCACAGGGTCCTTCCATCCCTGATCGCGATTCGTGACGCTCGACTCGGACAGCAGGAAGAAATCCGGGTTGAGCGTTCCATCTCGGACTTGGGCCTTGATCTCCTCGACTGTCACGCCGCGTCTCTGAGCTTCAAACGCAAAATCTGGCATGCGTACCATCGTGTTTAGGAATCGAGTGGCAGCCTCTTTTTCTTTGAAGTATCTGGGGCTGCGCGATTCGTCGCCCTCTACGCCGGGACACACGGCCCATAAGTCCGAGTTCATGTCGTTGCCGGGTACGGGCATGGGATCGCTCCTTGCAGCAATCGCCTTGAGGAGAAGGGCCGCCAGCAGGTCAAGGCTCCCGCGTTCGCCCTGGTTCATGAGGCCGGGCTAGGCGGCCAACGACAATTCTATCCTGTCCTTATTTTTCGGAGTCACGGCGTTTCCGGCCAGGAGAATCGGGGCATGCCGCCAAGAATGCCTGATACGAAACGATGTGAAGACCGTGATGCCATTCCGCCGGGTGACTTTTGACGTATTGGTAGATGATTTCCGCGACTTGGTTGTTGGACATGCCTTCAACGCAGCTCTCGAACCAAGCCATGCTTGACTTCGGAGCTCCAAACAGCGGCGCGAGCAGAATTCCATTCACAAAGCCAATTGCGTAATCCTGCCTTGCCGACTCGCGCATCTCCAGATAGTCATTACCGTTACCCATACCGTTGTGGACGGCGATCCCGCCGGATGCAGCATCTTGAGCAAACGCCTTAACCGAGAGAACCGCGCAGACGAGCATCAGTAGCAAGGTTTTCATATGCCGCCCCTCCTTGGAACACTCTTATCCTACGCTGCTTGGGTCCTTTCCAAACTGATCGGGCATCAGATCCAGAAAAGTAAGGAGCCCCAAGGCGGGGCCAGCGAAGAACGAGAAGGGCACGTCAGACACGAAAACGGAGCAGGCCGGACCAGTGACCAGGCGCAGCGCCACGCGGCCACCCGAAACTCGGGCATTTACAGGGATTTTATCCCCGTCATTTTGGTATCACTGCTTCAGGCCGATGCGCTCGGCCAAAGTAGCGACCGCCGTCCAGTCTTTCTCGAAATCGGAAGCGTCTTCCGGCTTGGTGCTATAAGTGTCGAACAGCACGTATTCCGCACCGATCTCGGCGAGTGTTTCCAAGTCACGGCGAATCTGATCGGCTGTGCCTTCGCCCGCCAGCCGGGTGGATTCATCGAGCGGCGAGCGAGTCAAATGCAAACGGATTCGCGGGCAGAGCGCGGGAACCGGTGCGCCCTCAGCTTCCGCAATTCTTCGCAGGGCAGGCAAGCCTTCGTTTGCGAGCCAGTCCGTGCGGACCCGGATCGGATGCCAGGCATCACCGAACCGCACGGCTCTTCGCATCGCTGCCTCGCTGTGGCCGCCCACCCAGATCGGGGGATGCGGCGACCGCGCCGGCCGGGGTCCGGTATGCACTTCGCGAAAGGACACGTATCGTCCGTCATGGGAAACGACATCGTTAGCCCAGCACTTCTTGATGACCGCCAGATACTCGTTGGTGATTGCGCCGCGCTCTTCAAAAGGTACTCCCAGAGCCTCAAACTCCTGTTTGGCCCAGCCCACACCGACCCCTAGAATGAACCGGCCGCGGCATAGCTGATCGATGTTGGGCGCCATTCGCGCCGTCAACAGCGGGTGACGGTAGGGGAGAATGATGACCGTGGCGCCAAGCTCCAGATTCTGAGTGACACCCGCGAGCCAGGCGAGCGCAACGAACGGATCGTAGAACGGCGCCGGATACCGTGCGTGGACATCGGGAGTAACGGCCACGTGATCGGAAATCATGGCGAAGTGGTAACCCAGCCCTTCAGCGAGCTGCGCCCATCGTTCCAGAGAGCCCAGTTTCGTGCCGAGGCCGAAGTTCAGTATGGTGACTCCGATTTTCATCTGCCTAGTGTGTCATGGCCAAGGGAACCGCCCAGGACTCAGAGTCGTGAGCGGTTCAAAAGGTCGCGGTCGCATTCACGGGGAAGCGCCGCACAAGTCATTCCTCCAGCGGCTCGGGGGAAGCGTCGATGGTCATTCATATCAACACGGTTGAGGTATTCTGGGGCCTCATAAGGCGGCATCGGCGGCGTCCATCGCGCCGTCAGCCAGGTATTTACAGACCTACCTGAATTAGTAGAGCTGCAGGTACAATCGGAGAGACCGAGGTAATTTGATATTTAAGTCGATTTTGGGAGAGGTTTCGAAGCGGGCCCAGTAAGCGCCCGCTTCAATAAATTGTGAAATCCGCGCCGCGAGAGCGGGCGCATTTTCTCTTTTGTCTCTGGCCGAGGTTGAAGAGGTTTGCCCGTTCCCGTCGCGTCTTTAGCGTCTGTCGCCACGAATACACTAACTATAAGTGTAGCATCGCGAGGCGAGAGATGCGTGAAATTGACCAACTAGATCAACTGCTTGAAGATCTCGCGGGAAATTTGGTCGTGCTAAAAGCATACTTTGACGAGAGCATTTCTGGCGACAAAAAGCTTCTGGCCATTGGGGGTTTTCTGTTTGATCGGACTCACGCCAGACGCCTCAATAGGCAGTGGAAACTAATCCTCAAAGACTATAATTTAGATTTCTTCCACATGTGCGATTGTGCCAATGGTGCACCACCGTATGACGCTATGGAGCGGGGTAGGCGAGACAGATTGGCGCGACGCCTTATCAATGCGATTCACAGCCACGCTGAACTTCAAATCGCCGTGTCTGTTAACGTCGAAGAGTTTATCGCTTCCTCCCGCAAAGCCTCCATTGAAACCGGCATGGACTTCTTGAACGCTTTCGGCGGCCCATATACTTGGGCAGCACAGGCGTGCATGGAGTCCGTCGCGCAGTGGTGCAAAGAAAGAGCCTACAACGGGCCTATCACCTATTTTTTTGAACAGGGGAACGCCTTTCAAACTGAAGCTGATCGTTTTTTGAACATGATCCCTTTCGATAAAGAGGTCAGAACGAAATACAGATACTACACTCATGTTTTTGTTCCAAAAGAAACCGAACATGGTAACCGCTTGGTTCAGGCAGCCGACATCCTTGCTTGGGAATGGATGCGCGACAGGAGTGAACAAATTGAAAAAATATCGGTCCGGCCTCGCCGATTGTCTCTCACCTTCTTGCTCAAACATAGACTAGCTGCGGTACGGCACTGGCGCGACACGGAATTGCAAGCATCTTTCGGTGATACGTTCCGACACAATCTCAACACGCAAGGGCCGCAAGGATGGAAGCCGTATGATGAATCGGGCTTTCAGAGCAGAGCCGAATTAGTACTGGCTCTTAAGTCCTTACCGCCAGCAGAGCCACCACCTTGGTTTGCAACCGCGTATTATGGCCGTCGCTACCCAACCGATACGCCACCGCGCTTGCAGTAAAGAGGGCGAAGCGATAGCAGGGCTTGCCACCGGCTCGCACGATTCGAGAGCCATCAAATGACAGGCGCACTGAGTTCTGGATACATTCTGTTGCCTGACTTCATTGGATTAGCAGATTCCGCAACGCGTTCAAGTTCGACATTTCGGCTCAAACCAGCGGCAATCGGTTCAGCTCGCATGTCAGCCGCCTCGTTGGGACCTGCGAAAAACTAGCGTGGTGTAATACTTCTACCTAATGCACCTCGAAAGAGCTGTACTGCGTGTGGGCCTGGTCGTTGCTCTGGCATCCGGCGCCGCCTTCGCCCAAGGGCTGAATCCGCCGTATCTTGCGCTCGGCGATTCCATTCCGTTCGGGTTTAATCCGTCCGTACCTCTCGGCGACATTGCCGATTATCATGGCTATCCTCAATTCGTCGCGGGGGCACTTGGACTCAATCTAGCGAATGCATCGTGTCCTGGTGAAACGAGTGGCAGTTTCGTCAACGTGACTGCTCCCGATAATGGATGTCACGAATGGCGTTCTGCGGGCGGCCCGCTCTTTGTCACTTACAGCAGTCTTACGGAGAGCCAACTGAGTTATGCGGTGTCATTTCTGAAGGACAATCCAAAAACCAAACTGGTCACTGTCACCATCAGCGGGGACGACCTCTTGCTGCTCGAAGAGGCATGCACCGCTCAGTCCTCCAATTCATCAGTCATCGAAACCTGCATCACAGCTGGACTCGGCAAGGTGCTGGGCGAGTTCGCGGTGAACCTGACGAAGGTCTATATCGGCCTGCGATTGACAGCGCATTATGAAGGACCGATTATCGCCGTGAATTATTTCTCGCCGAACCACAACAACGAGCTCGATACGCTGGCGATTGGCGAACTGGATGCAATCATGTGGGGATTGACAGAGGCCTTCGGGGGCAAGGTTGCCGACGCATTTTCAGCATTCGAGCAAGCGAGCGTCGCTGGCGGAGGCTTGCCATGTGCGTCCAACGTCGGGTTGGCGTTCGCGACGGCCGTACCCGGAGTTTGCGATGTGCACCCTACTGCCGCCGGACAACAACTCATTGCGAGCATCGTCGAGAAGGCCTCGAAGTGAAGCTCAGGTGCCGCGCATTGCTCTTAAGCGGTTCCTCTCGACCTGCTTCTTCGGACCCTTCACGCAGCCGTTCAGCCAGGATTGGGACTGCCGACACTCACGAGGCGTGCCCCTTCTCGGTCATCCCGTGAGCCTTTGCCGCAACCGGTCCTTGGTCAGCTTGTCCTTCGGACTGTTGCAGCCGCTATCCAGCCACTGCCGAATCTGCTTCAACGTGAGCTCATGCTGGACGGCCGGCGCCTTCACCTCCACGACAATGGGCGTGATCGGTCCCGGCTGCTCGCCCCACTGCTGCGAGATAGCCTTGATCCCCTCCACCGCGGCCTCGTAGAGCGAATCTGCCTGGATTTCCGCCGAGTGGCGAATGCCCGACGTTGTGGTGAATGAAACCAGGCAGATCCGCACCTCCATGAGCCTAGCATATTCGCCTTTTGTTCGCCACGCTGGTGCACGCTTAGCGTGACCGCTCCTGGGGTTTCTTCGCTGAATCGAGCCGCGCCGCGATTGCCGTGAAACCCTCCGCTGGGCCGTTCCATCGCAATTGGTCTACGTCGTAGAACAGCTCGATGTCGGTCCGCAGCGTGGCAAGCCTTCGGAACAGCATCGCCTGGTCACGCTCCCTGGAAAGCGTGTAGGCGAGGGCACTCGCGTTGGCGGCGTTCACGTGCCACTCACGCCAGTCTGCGGGTATCGATTCGAGATGGCCGAACTTAGCGAGAACCGCGGCCGTGGACTTCGGCCCCCAGCCGGATAGGCCCGGATATCCATCCGACGAGTCGCCAACGAGCGCAAGGTAGTCGGGGATCGACACTGGTGGGACACCGAACTTTTGGATCACGCCAGCCTCATCGATCGTGACGCGCGTCCGGCGATTCAGTTGGACGATGCGGGTTCCACTCACGCACTGCGCGAGGTCCTTGTCGGGCGTGCAGATAACCACGCGATCGACGCGGGCGTCGCGAGCAGCGGCCACCGCGCCGGCAGCGAGTGCATCGTCTGCCTCGAACTCCACCATCGGCCAGACGACGATACCCGCCGCGGAGAGCGTCTCTTCGAGTAAGGGGAACTGGGCCAGTAAATCAGGCTCAATGCCTTCACCAGTCTTGTACCCTGGCCAGAGCGCATTTCGGAACGACTCGATGACATGGTCAGTCGCAGCGGCGAGGTGCGTGACGCCGCCTTTGATCATGCCCAGCACGGAACGCAGAACGCCGCGGACGGCGCCGACCTCGCGGCCGTCTTCATCGCGCGCGGAGGGCAGCGCGTAGTAGTGCCGGAACAACTCGTAGGTGCCGTCGATCAGATAAACGTCCAGGACGCGCCTCCACGCACAACCCTATACGAGCAGCGGCGTGTTAATCAACTGAAGATCGGGTGCATAGGATTCTGTCCGGCCGCGATTTCTCCAACGTCATTTCCGGCCGGGGGAACAACCACAAGTACGAGGCTAGCGACTACTCGCTCATGTGGCTATGTCGCTTGCTTTTCGGATCCGTTCTGGGCGTGCACATTTGCGAAGAAGTCGGCGAATGCAATGGCACGGTTGTCTGGTATCACATCGCGAAATTCGAAGGCGTATTCTTTGAAGAGCGGCCGAACCGCGCCGCGCGCATAGCCCTCCTCGTCCCGCGAATAGAAAATGAACATCTTTCCTGACTTCTTTAGCTTCTGGCGAGGGATGATCAAACCGCGCAGTCTTGCTGGAACGAAAAAGACAAGGTAGTCGAATGAGGGTTCGTGCGCGTCCCAAGTCCTCAGGAGTTCGCCCTCATTCAGCGAACCCGGTTGCTTGTGCTTCACCTGAATAGCGATCAGTTCTCGCGTCACGGGATGGCGGACGACCACATCGGTGCCATACAGATCCGCGACGGGGGTAAAGAGCTCCCAGCCCGCTTCAAGAAACCAGATGATTACTTGTAGTTCCGCCGACTTCGCAGTGTTTGGCCTTAGCGGCTTGTCGTAATGGGGCATAGCCCGAGCATAGCTCTCGTGTGCACATCGGACACAGTGCCTATCTCAATACCAAAAGGGACTGGTCGGCAACGGCCGCTTGATGATCACGCGACGGGGCGGACAAGACTACTTGCCTCCGCCAATTTCGGGACGTTGACGTATGACGCCCAACTCATGAGTGAAGCAGCGTTGTTGCCACAGATTCGCGTGCCCGTGGATTGAAGGCGATAGCTCTTTGAATTTCCTACTCGATTCAACCGTTCATGCCGATGGAAGACTGGACAATTGATAATGCCTGAATTCAGCGTACGGGGACTAATTCTCCTTGCTATTGCCGCCGTGCTCATCCTTAGAACGATCCGCAAGTTTGGCGCAAAAAGATCCAACACTATGGTGACTCCCCGAGGGACAACCGCGACCCGAAAGGCCTTTTGCATTAATTGCGGAGCCGCGCTCGAAGGCGGTGGAGTATTTTGTGGTGGTTGTGGCACGCGGCGCGGCTAGAAACTGTTTGCGCAGCGTAAAGTAGACGCCGTCGGAGAGCGGCGAGCGCCTGTCACGCCCGCTACTTTCTAGCCGGTGGTCGTAGCATCCCCTCGTTCAGTTTCTTCAGCCGCTTGAACTCATCCAACCACTGGTCGAGGGTCCAGCTCGCGCGAGTTGGCACCTTCACCGTGCGATCCAGCCAATCACTCGCTTCGCCATCCGAGAAATAGAAGTACCCGTCGCCTTTCGTGAACTCGGCGCCCTTGCCGGGCGTGGCGAGTTTTTCATTGATCGTCTTCAGCGTGAGGCGCATGGCGATTGTTCATAGGTTACCCTGACCTCGGCATGACAATCGCTAGACTGGAACCGGATTGCCGATTCCACGGTTCACGCCCGCCGAGCCGACGAACATCCGCGATGCATTCGACCGCGACGACTTCCTCTTCGAACTGAAGATGGACGCCTCTGGGCTAGTGGGTCAAATCGTAAACGAAATAGTTTGCCGCGATGCGATACGCTAACGACGCCCACTTCTCCGCGTAGCGCGGATCGTCGGCCCATTCCCAGGCATCGCCCAAATCCATGTTGTGGCAGATCGCAACCATAATGCGGCCTTTGTCGTCGCGAATGCAGCGCCAGTGCGGCACCTTCCCTGTCTCACCGGCCTCATATGTGATGCCCGTATCGAAATATTGCGCTCCGGGCACCTGGAAGCGATCCTGCAAGTCGAACAGCGTATGAAAAATTGGATCGTCATCCGGAATTTCCTCAATCTGCCGATCCGGAAAGACCTTACTCATGCTCTGTGTGAAAACGTCCCACTCCTTCACGCCGCGGTAAGGTTCTGTGCCGTGGAAATCGTCGCACATGAAAAACCCGCCCCGCAGCAGATAATCCCGCAATTGTTTCGCTTCCGCATCGCCCAAATTCCAATGCCCCACCTCAACCCCGTAAAGCACCGGCCAATTGTATACGTCGTCGGTGCCATCGAGCGTCACCACCTGCTCGACCGAGCGCGTATCGATGCGCGTCAGCCGCCGGATACCAGCGAGCAAGTGGCGATCTGAGCGCGGGTAGTCCATGGTCCAGTAGCCTGGGAACGGGCTACCATCGCGCATGGCAAACTGCACATGATCGGGATACCCGTAGATGTCCGGATAACGCAGCCGCGCCCGTACCCACTCCGCTTTTTGGTTCCAGTCCGGCGGTTTCGGAAAGTTCTCGTATTCGATTGCGGGATACTCTTTGAAAGGCCGTTGCCCTCGCAACATGCCCGACGCGGAGAGAATTACCACAAAACAAAAGGCGAAGGTGAAGCCAACGCGCATGAGCGGCACTCGGATGCGATTCCAGAATAGCATTCCCCAATCCAGTTTCATGACGATGGCTTCGGTCTGCAATGAATCATTGCGATATACGGTATACGTCAATCCTGCCGCAGTGATTTGTGAAGGTTGTTGCGAGGTGCCATGTTGCCGGAAACCTTGCCCGTTCCAACAACGCCACTATAATTCAGCAACGGCGAAGCTCATGCGAGACATTGAAAAGGGAAAACCAGCGGCAAGACTGCTCGCCCTCCTTCTGGTAGCGCTAACTCTTCTGTTCCCGACGATGGCGCCCGCGCAGGGCGGTTACGCCCGCAGGCGAAGCGTGGGTC
>Ga0182024_10008826_pt1 | contig 21081 bp, 23 predicted proteins | sample P32metaG_FD_120480 | JGI IMG/M metagenome (GOLD analysis project Ga0182024, IMG submission 120480) | Permafrost microbial communities from Stordalen Mire, Sweden - P3-2 metaG (Illumina Assembly) | ecosystem: Environmental > Terrestrial > Soil > Wetlands > Permafrost | place: Sweden: Stordalen...
AAGTTTATGGTTTTAGCTCTGAAACTGTGGAGTGCGCTCATTCGCCAGTAATCAATAAGTTGCCGCACTCGCGCGCGGCAACATTATGGCGTAAACGCGGCAAAGATATGGTTTAAATCACACTGTGGTCTGGAACGATGTCGTTGTAATCCGTGAACTCTTCGTGGCAGATTGCGCATATTCCCTTCTGCTCGACGACTTTTCGCTTTAAGAGTTTCCGCATTTCGGCTGGGGATCGGAGTTCGCGATATCCCCTCGGATGATGGGGATCTTCAGTGCGCCGAATACCCGGCTGTACTGTTCGCACATAATGCGTTTGCTCGCGACCGCAGCAGCGAAGTGATCTATGGATGGGACAGTATTCATCGCGACGGAGCCTCATAGCACTACTCCTGAGCAGACATAATGATTTCGAAGAGATGGGACTTGGGGGGAGAAATCGGATGATGAGGATTCTGAAGCGGATGCGCTGGCGCAATTCCAGGCCGATCAGAATCCAAGGCGGAGTCTGGCGAAAGGTGGTCCGGCAGTTAAAGATCGATCAAGCGCACAGAAGAATCCAGCAAGTCGGACGACCCGTTGATGCGTTTGGTGCAGGCATCGGAGAAATGGAGAAGCATGTCGCGACTCTCCAACCAATCGTCGCTGCTCAACGTGCCCGCTGGGTAAAACGAAGAGCCGCTAGAAGAGGGCGAAGCGTATCTGCCTAACGGGCTAAAACAACGGGCTGGAATTTGTCGCTCCCGTCACCAGGGGGCCGCCCCTCGTGCCGAACTTCGGGTTGAAGATGAATTTTCGAGATTCGTAGTCACCCAAGCTGAAGTAGACGATCCCTTTCAGAAATTGTGTGCTGGGATCATTAAATATTGAGGTCGACCAATCGTAACCACTCGAAACCACCTTATGGTTTTGAATATCCAAGTTCAGCTTGTACCCACCGGAAAGGGATGAGAGAATTGCAAAATCTCCGGCGATGCTCACGTCGTTTAGTTCGATGACCGCGAAATTTTCTCGCGGCTTGCTCAGTTGCTTCTGTTTGGAGATTTTGCGAAGCAACTTTTGACGGATCGAGGCCATTGATGTTTGTGTGTGCGTCTTTACGTCATACACACTGCATCCGCCATCCCCAGGCAGTGGGAAATCCGGCATCACGCAAAACACTTCCAAGAACATTTTAGAACCGTCGAGTCGTTCCACAATAATGTCCGATTCGGCTTCTTCTAGATGAATAGCCCGTGTGAATCCCTCGTAGACGCTCCTAACGTAGGCACGATATACGATGACCTCCGAGAATATCGCTTCGCAGTTTCGCCAGTCGCAGGACGCGTCGCGAAAACGCTTGGCGTACGACTTGGCATGTTGCTCGTTGTAGTCATAAATGTCGTTGAGATCATCCAGCAAAATTACGTAGTTTCGATACCGGTTAAGGCAGCCTGCTTCTCTCGCCTTGTAGTATCCGTCCCGGTACTTCTTAAAGTAGTCGCACGTCAGAAGGCCGCTAAGCGCGGAATGTGCCTCGGTGTCACTGACGATGTCCGAGGTAATAAAATCACTAATCTCATGTGCCATTTTGAAGAATTCCCTCCTCGGAGCCTAAACTGCACCCGAGGCTTGCTCCCTGCTATCTGCGAGCCGTTTGTATTCCTCTACGTCCAATATTCCGACCAGTTCGGACATGTCTCCCTGGTGCAGACTTCTTTCGTCAACCGCTATGATGTGGATTTCCGCTTTCCCCTCACACATGATCCTTCGCCACAGCCTCGTATAGGCACGATTGTCCTTATGGTCGCTCCGATAAAACCGATAGCAGATGTTTGCGCAGATGTCGGCAACCTGAAGGCCGATTACCGACTTCGAGTCGCGAAATGTGGTGTGATTGTGGAACAGGTCCCTGTAATCGTAAAGGCCCTTGTGCATCATGTACTTCTTTTTATAAGGATGGTCAGATGGCCATTCCTTAATGGTCATAATCGACCGCCGACTTGACTTCATCAAGTCGGCACGGAGCCACTCTTTCCAGAATTGAAGATGCTCGTCCCGCTTAATGAAACTCTGGTCGATCACAAATTCGATGTTCGCAAATTCTTGGCTCAACTCAGGCTCGGCGAAGCGGACAATCCCGTGTTGCAAAGTGTCGAATATCGTCTGCAAGAGAACCACGATCCAGAGACAATTTGCGGTGCTACGCTTTCGAACCCACCCGAACATCTGCCGATAGAATTCGACGATCCTCTCGTTCTTGTTTGCTTCGCTCGTGTATTTCGCACACAATTCTGATGTCAGGCGGAATAGTTCAGCAGACTGGTCTCGCATTTTCTCGACGTGGGATTCGGCAGTCACACTTGTATCGCCACCCACTACCGTCAACATGACACCGCTCGACGGCGGCAGCACCTTCATTACGAATGACTCCAACTGGTTCGAAGTGAGATCACTCCCCTTTAACTCTTGCCCACTATTCCCAACGATGCTCCGTTTCCACGCGATGAAGCGTTTCTCCAGTTCCGAAAGCTCTGCATCGGAGACCGTAACGCCACAAAACAAGGACTTGCCTCTGTTTCCCCACGAAAACGATCCTGAGTCATCAATGAAATTCCACATAAAGCTGACCGCCAGGGCTATTCTACTACGCCAAGACGAAGAAAAGGCGAACGCGCGCGAGAGAGCTTCCAATCGCAAACCCCATCCCAACGTTGTACTGAATCATTGGGCGAAAAGATCTGATTGCGCAGCGGTCGTTTGAGGATCCCGAAAGTTGCTCAAGCCGACACCGACTAGCCGGTAGCGTTGCTCTGGACGCAGATCCACTCGCTTTCGCAACCCCAGGGCGACATCCGTCAATTCTTCGCACGAAGAGGGAAAGGACTTCAGAGTATGGCTGCGAGTAAGAATCTTGAACTCTCTTGTCTTCAACTTCAGGACAACCGTGCGGGCTATCCGCGATTCGTTGCGCCAAGCCAGAGCTTTTCTGCCAGGTAACCGAGAGCGGCACCATGCGTTCTGCTCTGAACCTGCAGCGCGACGTCGCCTCCATCGTGTGATCTTTCATTCCCGTTTCCGAGGCGGCGAAGGCGGGGCCGGCGGGTGGACTTTGCTTAGGCTCGGAGTCGAATCTCTAAACAACGGCTCCATAGCTTGATTTAACAGTGCCAGTGACTCGCGATTGGCGCCAGCTTGATAAATGTTTGAGAAACTCAGTAACGCGAAATGATCGCCCTTGCCTACATCCGCGGGCAGGCTCAAATGAAACAACACACCGGCGATACTGCCGTCGAATTGAACCTTGTTCCACCAGCGCCAGCGATTGGCTGCCAGTTCGCTCTCGATGATCTCTCCCAGTTTGGACTTGTCCGCCGTTGAATCCGCCCAAAGAATGCGTTCTCCTCGGGCGACGACCTTGCTCAGGGAGATCGCGATCACCCCCTTTGGGGCACCGGCGATCGCCCGTGCGGTACTTTTCCGGAGCTGGCGCTTTGCGTCTTTCAAACATCGGACGATGCCGGTCCAATCAAAAGGTCGTTTGCATTCCACCACGAATTCTTGCGGACCCAAGATCAGCCGCAGATCGGGCTCACCGATCGCGACCTCGAGTCCTGCCCTCCGCCATTCCGATGCCAGCGAAAGTTCGAAAATTGTATTGCGCCCGACGTTGTTGTTGGCGCTTTCGTCGGCTGGGTCGAGACTACCCGAGAGGGAGCGAATGAGCTTAGGGCGCAGCACTGCCGGATTCTCCTGCTTGAGCAAAGTAAAAATCTGGTGGAATTCCACGAGTTCTGCAAGAGCGTACATGTACTGCCGTTGTTCTTCTCGGGTGATGGTCGGTGCCAGTCCCGGCGGTTTAAGTTCCCGAAGCAGTTTTATTAGCTGATGAATCCGGTCCGAAGATCGGGCGGGCACGCCCATTTCCGCCAGCCACGAATCGAGTTCGGATAGATCGCCGAGCAACGACTTGTGACTCGGGAGTGTCAGTTCCATGGTTTTCTGATGCTAATGTTCCGCCATTCGCGGACTCGAAGAGGATGAAGGCGAACTAGAATCAACGTCGCAGCCGGCTTGAGACGTTTATCGGAATCTTGACGCCGGATACGGTCATTCTCATAAGGGACGGCCCCTTGTAGGTAAAAATCGTCAACGCCTCGTGACCGTTGTAGAAGGACTCGAGGTGGAAGAGTTGTTGTTCGCCCCGGTCGTCGACAAGGGTTACGTCCCCATTCGCGATCGGCCCACCTTTTTTGAACGAAGAGTGCGCCCGAAGTACAGCACACGCTGCGTCCTCCGTCACGCTGCTGAAACGTTCCATGAAAGTTCGGGAACGTATGAAATACCGGCACTGCTGCGCGGGACGATTGGGATCGACACTGCCTCGTGGATGAGACCCGACGATGCCAAGAGCCGGAATATCGAGCGCCTCGACCAGGCGCCAGAGTGTGGAGGTCATCGTATTTCCGTAGCGCTTGGTAGCGGCCTTGATGAGTTCGAACGTCGGTTCCGATCCGCGGGCAAATTCTCGAAACTGGTCCTGGAAGAACAACAGGCGCCCCGCGCCATAGTTGGCTTCGGCTTCGATTTGTTCATGGCAGGCGGGGCTCAGCGTGTATTCGGTGTCGCCGAACATCGTATCCTGATGCCACGGAACGCCATCGTGAATGATCTCGTGGGCTTCGCTCCAGCGCCACTTGAGCTTGGGCTGCGAAGAGTCGATCAAGACCCTCCGGCGATCGGGCAGATAGAGAGCTTTCAACGAACGCTTGCGGACCACATCGAGAATCAGGGTGGGGCGGGAGAAGACCTGCTTGGCTCCGATGTAGGCACGGCTGACGAACTCGCGCAAAGGCCCCTCATCCACGGAGGAGTAGTAGTGGCGATCGAGCTTTTGCAGGGCCCGGACATCGTCCAGAACCAGCGGTGGTTCCGGTCTCCCTAGGCCGCGAAGTATCTTCGCGATCAAGGTATCGATGTCCCGGGCCGTGCGTTCATCCAGAAAGCGGTTTCTCATTGTTCATTTAAGAACTTTACATATTCCTCAAGAGCAGCGTGTTCCTCCGGACTCACATCCTCCACCGGCTCCGAGCGCGCGGCAAATCTCACGCTGGCCTGCTGCAGACCAAAGTCTTTAACTTGCAGAAGGCCGGCTAACACCATCAGCTTCTTCGCCGGGAGCTTAAGAAATTCTGCCAGCCGGTGAATGGTTCGGGGAGTTGGCTTGAAAGATTCGTCTGCCTCAATCTTGACCAGTTCTCCCAGATCGACATCGACCTTTTGCGCCAACTGCTCCAACGACAATCGCCTCTCTCGCCGTGCCAGCTGAAGCAGACGAACAAACGCCGTCTTCGTAGCCTCGACGTTCGGTACGCTGGAGACATCTGCTTGCCATTCCGGATCGATGCGCGAAATCAAGCCACCCACCGAAATGAAGTGCCGATCCTCTTGCTCTGCTCGCTTTATCAGCCAATTCCGGTCCTTATTAAATTTCATGGTCATTCTCCTGCCAAGTATCTCTCTGCTTGTTCGGGCGTAAATTCGCACCACAGCAGGTTTTCTTTGTGCGGGTCACGGCCGACCGGCGTCATGCCGCACTCGTTGATATAAAAGCCCTCCGAACCGGGAAGAGAATGCAGGCCCAGTCGGCCGCGGAATCCTTCCTCCTGGCTCTGCAGCACCGCCGCCTCGAAAAGTCGTGTTCCCACGGCCCGAAAGCGTTGCGGTTGTCCGAGCGCCACCATCAATTTCTTAATGTTCCAGGGCGCCGATTCGACATAGTCGATATAGACCAGCGGTTTCCCCTGTTGCTCGGGAAGTCGGCAGGAGTGGGCCACGGTCTCAACTTTCATAATGCCCTGGAGCTTGCCCCCACAGGCGAGGCCGTAAAACTTAACCGCCAGCAGCTTTAGCTCGGCTTCTTTTCGGGTCCAGTCCCAGTGGAAGTGCCGGGGAATCAGGAGTCCCTGGTTCGGTTGTTGCGACAGAGCCCGCGCTGCTGCTAGGACTACGGGCCGCCAATCCGCCTGCGTTTCGATGAAATGGTTCAGCGCCACCTCGTCGAAGATCTCTGCATCGACTGGTTCGCCAGTCCGGGTGTCGATGATTTGGACCGTTTCTCTCACAAAACCATCAACTCTGCCTTCTGTTTGTCCTGGTCCTCGAAAAAGAGCTTTTCGCCGCGGGTGATGCGGGCGTCAACCAGCTGATAGAGTCTAAGTGCTTGACGGATAAGGGCAGTCTTGCTCAAGTCTTTCTGGAGTGAAAGTTGATCCAGCACACTCATCTCCTGATCCGTCAGGTTAAGGGTCATGGTGCGCTTCGGGTTCATGTTCATCGGCCTCCTGCAGTGAATATACTCCATTTGGCCAAATTTACAAGCATTAAATGAACACAAAATGATTGTTTAATAGCTATTGGATGGCTATTTGTGGTATAGTCTTTTTGAGCCCAAGGAGGGCTCTCGCCATGAACCACGTTAGCCCCGGAGAAGAAATCCTGGAAGTTGTCGAGATCGAGATTTTTGCGATTGAAGAGAAACCACTACCACATGCCCGGCACTATGTTATTCGGGTGGACAAGGAAAAGGTCACGGTGGATCGGCCCGAGATAACTGGAGCGGAGATCCTCGAGAAAGTAAACAAGACTCCGGCCCAATACAAGCTTTATGAGCACCGGCGCCATCACCAACCGAAGCTTATTCAACCTGAGGAAGTCGTTCACTTGCACGCTCATCACATCGAGCGCTTCACCACCATGCCGAAGGGTACGACAGAGGGCCTTGAGGCCCCCTGTCGTCGGCAGGACTTCCGCCTGCCTGAATCAGATGAGGTCTACCTCAACCGGCTAGGTCTGCCCTGGGAGGCACTGCGCGACGGTCCAACTCGCTGGCTCATCATTCATGATTGGAAGATCCCGCCCAGATACAACCACCCGCAGACAAGTCTGGCACTGCTTATTCCGGATAATTACTCGGACAGCCAGATCGACATGGTCTATTTCAACCCACATTTAGCTAGGGGAGATGGCCGGGCAATCGGCGCGTTATCGACACAGAACATTGCAGGTGCCGCATGGCAACGCTGGTCGCGCCACCGCACGAGCGCCAGTCCTTGGCGTGCAGGCGTTGATGACGTCGCAAGTCACTTGGCGCTTGTGGACGATTGGTTACAGAGGGAGTTCTCGAAGGCGCTATGAAATTCACACTTCGCATGACCCAGCAGCATCACGATGCGCTACGAGGACACTTATTCCCTGGAGATGGAAAAGAGGCTGTTGCCCTCCTTCTGTGTGGTCGTCGGGCAGGCTCGGAACACCATGTTCTGACCGTCCACGAAATCGTACCAATTCCTCACGAGGTCTGTGACCGGCGCGCCGACCGTGTGACTTGGCCCACGGAACATGTCGATGCTCTCATCGATAAAGCCTACGGTCACGGGATCGCTATTGTGAAAGTGCACAGTCATGGCACTGATTACCGCAGATTTTCTACTACTGATGACGCATCTGACAAAGCACTGTTTGCGTCGATCGTCAGCCTGCTTGATGATTCACTACCGCACGCCAGCCTGATCATGCTCCCCGATGGAGAACTGTTCGGGCGCGTCCTGGGCGAAGACGGCAAGATCATCGCACCTCTTTCATCCGTAATGGCTGTCGGCGATGACGTTCGCATCTGGACTGAGCGCCGGTTGTCGCAAGGGAGCTTTGCGCTGCGCCATGTCCAGGCCTTCGGCAGCGGAACGACAGATCTGTTGCGCAGCATGGCCGTTGCCGTGGTGGGCTGCTCTGGAACCGGGAGTTTCGTGGTCGAGCAGTTGGCGCGTTTGGGTGTTGGCAGATTGGTGCTGGTCGATCCTGATATCGCCGAGGAGAAAAACCTGAATCGCATCCTGAACAGCGGCAAAGAAGATGTCTACTTGACGCGGCCGAAAGTGCATGTGCTCGCATCCGCGATTGCACGTATGGGGCTGGATCAGGAAGTAATTGCTTTGCAAAAAACGCTCCTGACACCTGAGGCGGTGAAGGCTGTAGCGGAATGTGATGTTGCGTTCGGCTGCATGGATGGAGTGGAAGGCAGGCATGTGCTCAACCGGATTGCCACTTTCTATCTGCTCCCTTATTTTGATGTCGGCGTTCGCCTTGACGCTGACGGGGCAGGCGGCATCGAGCGTATTGCCGGCACGGTCCACTACATTCAGCCTGGCGGGTCGAGTCTCCTCAGCCGCGAGGTCTACAGCATGGCCCGCGTAGATGCCGAATCGCTGCGCAGGACCGATCCAGAAATGTACCGTCGGCTGATCCAGGAGGGCTACCTGCGTGGCGTCGAAGAAGACAGACCCGCCGTCGTCAGCGTGAATGCATTCTTCGCCTCGCTGGTGGTCAACGAATTTCTTGCCCGACTGCACCCGTATCGCAATAGCCCGAATAGAAATTACGCCTACGTGGCCGCGAACTTTTCCGAAATGCAGTTCTTTAGCGAACCAGAAGCGGTCCCGTGCCAATTGTTGCGGAGGCACGCCGGAAGAGGAGATGTTGTGCCGCTGCTGGAGAGAGCGTCGCTGTCATGAAAAAGTTCGCTCGAAAAGTTGTGACCGTGGCGCGAAGATTACTACGCCCATGGATCACCAAGAACTGCTGGCGTACTGTTAGTGTCGATGAACTCCCCGACATCCTGAAACAGGGATCGCTTTATTTGATCGGTGAGGGTACACCTTGGTCGGTTGCGCTTCTCTGCCCGTGTGGCTGCGGCGACGTCATTCAGTTAAGTCTGTTGGACACCGATTCGCCACGCTGGAGGCTATCCCTGGACGGCGACAAACTGCCAACACTGGTTCCTTCGATCCGACGAACCAAAGGTTGCCGTTCGCATTTTTTTCTGCGGCGCGGAAGAGTTATATGGTCCGATCGCGTTACGACTTCAGAACAGTAGGATCCGGGACTGAAATTGCTGACCTACGTAATGTGCGCAATGCCTGATCGGTCTGGGAAAATACGCATAGCAACTTGTCAGTCAAATGAAGGCAGTTAGAAGGAGCTTCGCACATGCCCAACAAATGTCCACTCTGCGGACAGCCGTTGCCCAAAGGTGTCCATCAACACGAACTCGATACTCGCCTGAAGAAGCTCGCGTCCCCAGTCCTGGCGCAAGAGCGAAAGAGGATGCAAGACGATTATGAGGCTCAGTTGTCGACCGAGCGGAAGAGCGCGACTCGCAGAGCCAAAGAACAGGTTCAGCAAGAACTCCGGGAGGCGAAGGCGCGCGCGGGACGCGCCGAGCAAGATAAGCAGAAGATACGAACAGAATATGAGGAGCGGCTATCGGCGGCGCGGAAAACCGCTCGTCAAGCTGCGGAGCGAGATGTTCGGCGCAAGTTCGAGGACCGCGTTCGCAAAGAGGTTGCCAAAGCCGTTCGCTCTTCGACTTCAGAGAGCGCGGCCAAACTAGAGAAGCTAGACCATGACCGCCAGAAGGACAAGATGCGCCACGTGGCGGAGAAAGCAAGGCTGCAGGGGCAACTGCAGGATCTTACGCGTAGGTTCGAGGCGCGAAGCGGAGAGCGGATCGGCAGCGAAGCCGAAATCGACTTGTACGAACAATTGAATGGGGCGTTTCGCGGCGAGGGAGACAAGATCGATAGAATCGGTCGCGGCGTCAGCGGGGCTGACATTGTCCATGTTGTCATGGACGGAACAAAAATCGCAGGCCGAATCATCTACGAAAGCAAGGATACCTTGGATTGGAGCCACGGCTGGATCACGAAGGCAAAGCACTACCAGAGTCAGTATGAGACTCCGCATGTCCTGATTGTCACTCGGGCTTTTCCTGGCAAGCAGAAGGGTCTCTGTGTCGAGAAAGGCATCCCGGTCATCGAGAAACGAATAGCGATCTCTCTTGCGACGGTGATCCGAGAGGCCGTGATTGAAATCTCTCGATTGAAGTTGACCGACAGCGCCCGCGATGAGAAATCGCAAGAACTCTTCGACTACATCGTGGGAGACAAGTTCGTTTCGCGTTTCCGCGAAATCGCAGAAGGGGTTGCATCGTTGCGCAACCAGCAACAGAAGGAGCGTTCTTGGCACGAGAACGCGTGGGAAGCCGAATCGAAAGTTCATGCGCGAATGGACGGATGCCATCGCGAACTGGGAGCGCAGATTCGGGCGATCGTTGGGGGCGCCTCGAACGGAAAAGTATTGGGACTGGCTGCCAAGGCGTACTGAAAGGCCACGATCCGCGTCATGATTCGATCGGCCGATTGCACAGCGGACGCGATCAGGCACTCCGATCATGGGCTCGGACGACTCTCCCCTAGATCCTCGGGCGTCTTGAGATGCCGCGCCACCAGGATTCCAGCTACTGTCGCCAGTACACGCTTTCGACCTTCATCCGTCATTCGGTAGTAAGCCCAGCACTACACCTCGGTCCCGCGCAATGTTTGAAAACATCACAGCGCGACCGCGAATCGCTCAAAGCCGAGGGCTTGCTAGTGTTCACGAATAATTCCATGCTCACGTAAGTCGTGAACATCCGTGATGGCATGAACATTGAGGACTTGAGCGGGCGGGTTGCCTCGTCTGCGAAGGAGAATCATTACCTATCGGAGCGACGCAGCGCTGCCAGTGTGATCTATGGTTCTTGTTCTTCTTCGCCATCGGGCCCACAACTCGAAGTCGAATCTTTGCTCTCGCCAGAATCATCGCGTCGCGACCGCTTGTTATAAGCTCCCCGTACCTCGAGCAAATCCGCGTGGCTTGGCGGAAAGACATAATGCTGCACGAACCAGAGGGCCTCGTAGGTTAACCGGCGACTCACAACCGCGTGCCCATGCTGCTTCACGAACTGGCAGAAATCGTCTGGATCGATAATGTTGGCTTTTGTTCCGGCAGTAGTAACGGATCGCGATTTGAGCCAGCCTCGGTCAATCCATTTTTGGATCTCGTCGGGACGGGTGTGAAGAGCGCGAGACAGCGAGAACTTGGTGAACCATTCTCGTCCGGTTTTGCCGCCCATCCCGAGCCGGTGCAACATCGAGCGCACGGAACCCGCATGCCGCCGCAGAATTTTCGCGACTTCTTCCACCGGCAGGCTGGAGATCAGATCCAGCAGGCGCTGTTGCTCAGGTTTTGTCCATTCGCGATAGACTCTCTTTTGATTGACGCCGAGTTCGCGCACGAAGCGCAGACAGGCGTCTCGAGGGTTGCCAGAAATCTCCGCCAGCGTTGTGACCAGTTTCCGCCGGCCAATCTCATTCAGCTCCTGGCTTCTGTTCGTTCGTTCTTTGTATTCCCTGGCCAGTTCTGTCGCTTCTTTGGACCAGCGGAACACACGGCGTTTATGGATACCGTCGGCTTCGTCCATACTGCTGCCTTCCCGGGGGGCTGGGTCCTGATGGCAGTTGGCGTCTGCAGATTCGTGTAGACACACTTGTCTCTGCGCCTCCGGAATACCTCCTCTCTTGATGCAAAAGCGCGCGCCGATTTCATTCGGAACACGCTGAACGACGAACGTGGCGCGTGGATCTGGTCCACACATGAGCCAAGTGGAGCGGCCAGCGTATACCGACTGCTGAGATGATTTTCAAGATTTTTTTCCCTGCAGGAATTCGTGCAGGGAGCCGTCTCCGGTGTGAAAATGCGACCCGCAGGTCGGGGTTCTCCGCGAAGGGGAACGCGCTGTGAACCAAACACTTGGCAGTGCCGGTGGCCGTTTCGGGCTGGCATAGGGCCGAAGTCCGGCCATGGACAGGAGGACTCAGGTTGCTTAGCCGAAGATTTTTTTGCAAAGAGTGACATTTTTTCGCAACTGAAGTGCCCACAGGAGGGTTTAACCGCTTAAGGCAAGTAGCCAGAGAATAGAGTGACCCGCCTCCTCTGGCCCGACCTAGCAGTTGACGCCACTCGCCGGGGTTTCGTTCGTAGTTCACCAACCGGATTTTGGAGAAACCTGTGCACCCAGGTTTCTCATGAGAGTCGAACCATGTCTGGCGCGGATCGCAGAGGATTTGATTGGAAGGAAATCGCCGAAGTACTCCACATCAGCGGGGTCTCGGCCCGCGCGATCTTCTGGCGGGAGGTCCCACGCTTGCGCGCCAAGACTGTCGATAGTCAACCGCGGCCGATTATCCACCAGCAGGAAAGCGATTCGGTTAGCGTGAAGCTCGACAAAGGAATTAGAGGCTCCCGGCAAACGCGGTGAGGAACTCCTTTCAGTCTGCGGCGCTGGCGCAACAGGTGCCTCCCTTGGACTGCCTTCAACATCCCTATCCTTGATTAGTTTCGCACCGGAATTCTACGTGTGGTGGGGAGTTCACCGAGCCGTGCCGTTAGGCTAAGTCTTTCGACCGCATCCGCATTCTGGCCCAAACGGCTGGGTCAACTGGCAGCGCAACCGTTCGCCCGTTTCTGAGGTTGACGAAGCCGCCGTGATAGGAAAGTCTTCCATGCCGGAATAACCGGGCCAGCATAGCCATAGCCTGGTAAGCGAGCGTTTGGTTCACGAAGGGTTCTTGCCGCTCCAGCGCCTCGACCGCACTGCAAGACGGCAGCTTGTCCTTGCGGTCCAGTTTGGAATCGACAAGTTCAGGGAATAACTCGGACGCGGTCGGCAAACGCTGCTCGCATGACTGGTTTTTGCCGTTCTCGGGCTCTCCCAGAACAAACTGTCCGCTGTCGGCGTTATTGCCCAAATCCAGCCAATAGTGGCAATTCCAATACGTTTGCGTGCGGGTGATCGCATGGCGGGCCGCACGGGAGTCGACGCATCCGATCAGGATGTCGGTCTCCTGGCCCCATCTCTCATCCATAAAACACGGCATCCCCGTCCAGCCAAGGCCCCAGAACAGATTGATCCGTGTGGCCAGCACCGTCGCCTTATACAGCCCAATCTCACTCTCGCTGAATGGCTGTCGCACACAATTTGTGCGGGAGATCCGGTCGCCGTCAATGAGGGTGACGTCAAGACCGTAGGGGTGTCCCAGGGCGACCATGGCTTGGTGCAGATGCGGCAATCCGGCTGCGACGGCGCTTCCAGTTCCGCCGCAACCAACGACCGTAATCCGGACCTTTTTCTGTAACAGGCCGTTTGGTATTCGATGCTCAATCTCGCGGTTGGACCTCATTTCGGTACGTGTCGTCATTGTCGTTCACGAATTCTGAAAATCTCTGTGGCAATCTCACCAGGTACTTGCTTGGAAAATCTTCCTTCCCCGCGAGGCATTGCCACATCGCCAGCAGACCGCCGGGAAAGCGGGTGTGCTTGCGCACTCCAGAAGCATGTGTGAACTCGCTCTGGAAGAAAGACCGTTCCCAGTCTTCGATCGCCGACACCGATTTCTCGCGCGGAATCTGCATGCTTCCCGTGCAGACCGCTCCGTTGTCGTAGCAGTTCCAGTAGGGAGCCATACACAGCTCTGCGTCCGCACTCGGACGCTTGCCCTCGGCCAGGGCGCGGACCCAGAGGTGACTGCCGCATACCTTGAAGACCAGGGGCGGCTGGGGATACCGCTTGCCATTGATCTTTTTCAACACGGGGTCGTCGCCTCGGTCACTGAAGAACAAGGTGCGCGCCGCGGCGGGCGACCACCAGACAATCGTCTCCGCCGTGCGCACCAATACTCGTTCCGGCAGGATTTCGACGGGAAGCGACCGTCCGAGCCCCGTCATCAACTCGACCAACATTTGCGGCGTCATCAGCCGGCCTTCCGCCAAGCGCGCACCGTTGCCGTCATGAATGACCTCGTGCAGCGTCACAAAAGGATGGCGGTACGGGATTCCCTGGTAACTACTAGTTCCGTACACCAGAAGCGCCCGGCTCAACCGGAAGTCCTGGCTGGACCCGATGTTCACGGAGGTATTCATCGTAGAGCTCCCGAATGGTTTCAACCACCTTGGCAGCCGAAGCCAAAGACTGCAGCATGGCACCGGCATGATCAAAGACGCGGCGCACTTCCTCATCCAATTTCCTGATGGGACGTTCGAGTCGGATCGGAAGCACCACGTTGGGCTGGCAAGGACCGTTCTCGCCCATGTGCTGCGCCTCTTCGTCGAAGCAGGAGTTGATCGCGTCGTTCTCGTACCACGTGATAAGACAGCCGGGACGAGACGATTCAGCGTCCATCAGCCAATCGCTGATGCCTGGAACATCCTTTTCTTTGAGGTGCCCCGGCCAGGCGTGCTCATGGCCGAGCCCATGAGCGTCCATTTCCAGGACTTGGCGGATCAGTTGTCGAGCCAGTGGCGCGGCTGGTTTGATCTCTTGTAAGAGCCTGCGTGCCCTCTTGTACTCCATCCGCGGGGCGTGCTTCTGGATGCAGGATGGGATCTCCATCTCGACCTTGCGGTAGACAGATGCTTGCAGTTCTTCGTCGTCCAGATCTTCCATCCACGTCTCGGCATGTTCCTGCGCGTCGACATACTCGTATACGCGCATCCACTTGTACAGGTTGGCGACGAATACCCGGTAGAAGGCCGCTGGAAGAAGCTTGTCTTCGGCTTCGAGGCGCCGAAGAGTCGCCCCGATCGGGATGGAGGCTGCCGCCTCGTAATCGCCGGTGAGAAACAGTTGCTGAGTCGCACCTTCTCTCTCGGCTTCGATCTGGTCTCTTTCTTGCTCCGTCAATTCAAACAAGGAATCGCCAATGCAAAGCTCGCCGACCCAGACTTTTTTCGCTTCAGCCGCGCCGTTCTGTCGACAAAAACGGTTGAAGCCTCGCTCGACAAAATCCACCGAACTTCCCGACCAGTCACTTGGCTCGCAAATTCCCAGCCGCAAGAGGCTCATTCCCAGCGTCGCAGCCGGACCTTCGTCCCACCGTGTGCAATAGCGCCACCGCACTCTTTTGAGCCGAGGAACGGAAACTGCCAGGGGAAGCCCTATCAAGCGAGCGGCGGAATGACTGTGCCGGCTGGCGGCAAGAGTCGGTCTGCGAGGATTTCGTCTTGCCCGTATTTGAAGGAGTCGAATACTTTCCCGAGAATTTCGCCGACTTTGAATGCGTCTGGACATTGCTTCAGTTGCTCCATGATCGGATCGCGAACAGTCGCGGTGGCTTGTTTCGCTTCTCTTAGTGCACGCACGACTTCCTGGAATTTCTCGTCGGGGCTGGAATCCCGGATTCTTTTGCGCGGCATGAGTCCTCCTGGATTTGGCGCTTGCGGTAGGGATATTGGGTTGGCGAGAACAAACCAAATTTGTGCAAACGTCACGACGCGCGCTAGAATCCCCCTTTGAGGGGGTCAAGCCGCCGTCCGCAGAATGACTCCGCGACGGCGGCTTGTTCTCAGTTGGACCAAGCCCGCATTAGCCGACCTGAACGCCGTCTTTTCCTTGAAAGACGCAGGGGAAGGTTATCTGCCGATCACCCTTTCGCTCCCACGGCTCGGGTGAACACGTATTGCATGGTCCCGTTAACGGGGGTCGGCCCTTCGACTGCTGCGGTCGCAAGCTCGGGATAAGTATTGACGTAGATGTCCCGCACCTGTTCAATACTCAACTCCGGATTTACCTCTGGCAGTTTTGCCCCGTTGAACATAAAGACGCGCTCAAGCTTTTCGATCTTCACGGTCATTGCACTCTCCTTTCGGTTGTCGGTATAAAGCTGGGATGCTGATTACAGCGGCCATCAATGGCTCCCGATCAAAAGCCGAACACCCGCACATTCCGGTCACTTCCGTGGAGATCGCGACTGCCGCCGCGGAGGCGGCGGACGAAGGGGCGGGAGCGATTCACTTTCACGCACGCGCAGAGGATGGCCGGGAGGTTTTGGACAGCGCGGCGGTCGCTGCAAATCTGCACGCTGTTCGAGCGAGGCTGCGAAATCTCCCCATTGGCGTAAGCACCGGAGCTTGGATCGTAGCTGATCCGGAGACGCGGCTGAGAAAAGTGCAAGCTTGGGATGTATTGCCGGATTTTGCCTCCGTCAATTTTCACGAGGAAGGCGCCGCCGGACTTGCCGCGACCCTGATCGGTCTCGGCGTCGGCATCGAAGCCGGCATCTCAAACGCGAAGGCTGCACGGAATCTGATTTCAAGTGGTCTTTCCAGGCAATGCCTTCGGATTCTCGTTGAACCTCAGGACCAAGAGATAGCGCCCGCCCTGAAAACGACTCTCGATATCGAGAGCGTTCTCAACCACGCGGGTATCAGGTTAACGACAGTCCTGCACGGAACGAATCGTACGGCGTGGGAGTTGCTCGATGAAGCCCTTCGTCGTGGCTACGACATCCGAATTGGTTTCGAGGACACATTGAGATTGCCCAATGGCAAAACGGCTCAGAGCAATGCGGAGCTTGTTCGCGAAGCACGAACTCGAATGAAATCACTGGGCTGTTGACGAAGAACCGAAGGCTGACGGCGCCGTTTCTCAAAAGACATCCGACCATTCGATGAGTTCGCGATCCCCGGAATTATTGCTGTTGGGCTGCGGCCTTGGGCTCAAAGAGGGGGAGATTATCCGCTGTAGGCCTCGTGTCCTCGACCTTGTTGTCCGACGACTTCGCGTCGGGTTTTGTTGCAGCTGCCGTCCTTGCCTTGGATCGGTTTTTGTCCCGTTCTTCAACGGCTTTAACCGCCTCGGCGATTTCCCCTCTGGCTCGGTCTACCGCTTGCTGCAAGGCGAGGTGCGAATCCACGAACGCCTTCAATTGCTCGGCTAGCTGGGCGTCGATCTCGTCCGGCGCTCCTGTGAGAGAGAGCGGCGTTGTCAGAGCATGGATGGCAGATTCGGGTATCTGAGCTATTTTGTCTTTGTTCGAGTACCCGATCTTCTCGTTTACCTTGCTATCTTCCGCCGATGCTGCGGGTACGACATTGACCCGGATATGTCCTTCGTTGAGAGCTGCTACTGTGATGGTTATTGTTCGCCGTTCAATAAGCGGCATGAGTTCGCTGAACATGGATTCCCCTTTCTCGGCTGCATGAGCCGCCCAACAATTAAGTGCGGCTGAAGTTACCAGATGACGTAAAGTCGCGCTTTGAGTGCCTTGGATTCGTGGGGCGCAGAAATCAGTTAGTCGCCCCAGAGTTTTCCTGGAATGGGCTGGCTTGTTTAGGCGACGTGAAAATGCACATCGTCCCAATAGTTGGTGAGACCACTGAACCGCGGATCTTCCGAAGAAATGATGTCGCCTGCTTCGACTCGCACCGGTTTCTCGATGCAGCTTTCAAATGCTGTAGCCTCCGGCGTGGCGGGGGAAGATTGGGCAAGATACTGATTGATGATCTTCGTCTCGAGTGCGCACAAGTGGTTGCCAAAAACGTACTTCAACTCTGCCGCAGGATAGTTCAACGCGATGATGTAGGGCTTTGCGGCCAAATCCACCACGCCGCGAGAGCTGGCCAGCAACTGTTTTCCACCCCATGAACGCAGTAGCGGACCGGCAATGGCGGGATCGAGATCCGGTCTTCGATGATAAAACCATATCTTGCCAGAGGGATCCTCCTGCGCCCAGAAAGGAAATGGCCAGCCAGCGTTTTGCGCGGCTTCACGTTTATGGCGCGCAAGTTCGGGCGACGAGGGCTGCAATCCATTGGCCGTGATCGATTCGACTTCGCTTGGGAGCAGCCGGGTACAGTGGTAGCTTCTTATCCTTGCTCCCTGCAAACATCTTCGGACAAGTCGGATAATTTGCGACCGTTGTGCCTCATCGGTCTGCGACTCAAGCAGCTTGAGCCATCCGGCCAACTCCATTGGCCACTCGCCAACATTATCGAAATCGATCACATCATCCCAGGCGGCCATGGTGACCTTTCGCTCAGTGAAAATAGACTTCGCGAGCGTCTTCGAGCTTCACGAGTCCGAGGTAAGGCTCCGAAAACCTAATTTTACTCGAACAAAGAAAATAGGGGCTCCATCCCAAGCGCGGGTGCCGAGGCCGTGGATAGGAGCGATCATCACCGGCTAGTCTGATTTCAGAATTCCTCCCAGCACACTGAGATTGCCATCGATTGGACCTGTCTTCAAATTCGTGATGTCAAGACCCAGGATCTTCGCGATCAGCGGATACACGTTCACGTTCTCAAAGGGAGCAAGCGCAACTCCAGTTCGGATGTCGGGTCCCTCGGCCACAAAAAGGGCCTTCATCTCGGGCATGTGTGTGGCGTCGTAGCCGTGCATGCCCACGGGCGGGTGCTCTAGACCGCGGGCGTCTGTATTAGCGGTGATGAGGTAAGGGCCGGTCGGAACGATGACGGGGTCACCCTCTCTCGGGTTGCTGTCGAAATGAAGATATGCTGGCACTTGCGCACGGCGATAGGCGAGGAACTTGTCGCTCTTTCCCTGGAGCGCTTCATAGGCCTTCTGCGCATCGTCGTCGGACTTAGGATAGAGAATCGAATCTACGATCTTGGCAAACCAGGACGGATTTAAGCCGTACTGATCCAGGCGGATGGGCGGCCCCTCGACTTTCACCATTCCATGATCGGCCAGCACGATTAAATCTACGGGCAGCTTGGATTCCTTGATGCCATCCATCAGCCTCCCGATCTCGCCGTCAAGTTCGTGAACGGCTGCGGCGACCTCAGGACTATCAGGACCATACCTGTGGCCCGCCGTGTCCGTATCGGAGAAATACAGGGTGATCATGTGCGGGCGCTGCTCCGGTGGCAGATGGAGCCAGGCTAGGACTTGATCGACTCGCTTTTCATTGGGAAATTTTCCGTCGAACTTCAGATAGTAGGTGGGACGAACTCCTTGGATCTCCGCCTCGGAACCGATCCAGAAGAAACAAGCGGATCGCACGCCCTGCTGCTCCGCCAGCACCCACAGCGGAGTTCCGCCGTACCAAGTGCCGTCGCCGACTGACTTGGCATCATGGTAGCTATAGACCTCTTTGCGAGTCGGATCATAAAACGTGTTCGCCACGATACCGTGATGTTCCGGATAGAGGCCGGTGACGATCGTGTAATGGTTGGGAAAGGTGATGGAAGGATACGCGGGAAGCATTCCTTCGGGCGCGCTGGCGCCCTCCGAAGCGAGGGTGAGCAGACGGTCGGCGTGATAACGCTTCGCATAGTCGTAACGGAAGCCGTCGAGGGAAACGAGGATGACGTAGTGTTTTGAGAGCTGCTGCGGTGCATTTGGGCCGTGATCAACGGCGATAACAGTGGAGGTGGCCTGCCCGTAAGACGTCGCCGCGAGGCAACCGGCTGCAAGTGCGAAGCTGAGAATGCGGATCGAAATTCGCTTCAAGAAACGGTGCATGGGAGTCTCCGGCGGCATTAGGGAAAGCGCGAGGATTAGTCACCGAGATTCTTCACCTTGAAGGCCACGGCCATATCCATTTGACTCCAATCCCGCATAGTCGGCAAACGAGAAGCGATTCGATTCCTTCCGTCATCCAGACACAATCCTCAGTCGCAGGTCATTGCTCGCGCCCATTGTCCCCTGCCGGTGCTAGTCTGACGTAGTGACCGATGAACAACCGCGACATGCAGGCGACTTGGAAGTATCATGATGGCACGAAACACTCCCACTGGAGTATTCGTAACAATCCTCACTTCCTGGACTGGGCGAATCGGCCGCAGCCTTTTAAAATCTATCCGAAGATAGAGCCGCTTCCGCTGCCGCGGGACGTGCCGCAGACAGGAGTGGCCGCGCTCTCCGCGATTTCAGAACCGGTGCTCTCGTCGCCGGCCGATTCGGTCCCTGACCTGCAGGATCTGGCGCGCATTCTCTATTTCTCGGCGGGGATTACCAAACAGCGCGCACATCCAGGCGGAGAAATCTACTTTCGCGCCGCTGCCTGCACGGGAGCTCTCTACGAGATCGAGCTGTACGTCGTGACTGGCGATCTCGCGGGCCTGGATGCCGGCGTTTATCACTTCAATCCGGCGGATGTATCGCTACGGCTTCTGCGAAAAGGTGATTTTCGCGGAAACCTGGCTCAGGCGACGGCGATGGAACCGGCGGTGGCTCACGCGCGCGCGACCATCATCTGCACCGGAACATACTGGCGGAACGCCTGGAAGTACCAGGCGCGCACCTATCGCCATTTCGGTTGGGACAACGGCACGCTGCTGGCGAATATGCTAGCCGTTTCTGCGGCTTCGGGGCTGCCGGCCGAGATCGTGCTCGGATTCGTGGACGGCGAGGTGAACCGCCTACTTGATCTCGATACGCGGCACGAGGTTTCCATGTGCCTCGTACCGATCGGGCGCAAAGCGGAGAGTTCGCTGCCAGCCCTGAGAGAGGCTCCGGCGCTCGGCCTGGAGACGATCCCGCTTTCGGAGCGCGAGGTCGAGTATCCCGCCATGCTTGAGATGCACGATGCGTCTTCGCTTGAGTCCGAAGAGGAAGTAGCTCAGTGGCGCGGGAAGCAACAGGTCTTCCCATCTTCCGCTCTGGCAGGCGAGGCAGTTCGCTTCCAGCGACTGCCGGAAGAACAGCCGAAGGACACGATCGAGCAAGTGATTCTGCGCCGCGGCTCTACCCGAGCGTTCGATAAGACTGCATCTATCACACTGGACCAACTCTCCACCATTGTCGATTGCGCCACGCGAGGTCTTCCGGCTGACTTTCTTGATCCCCTCGGCGCACAGCTCAACGGTCTTTACCTGATCGTGCACGCGGTACAGGGGCTCAAGCCGGGTGCTTACTTCTTCGGGCGTGAGCAGAATACCCTGGAGCTTTTGAAGGCAGGCGAATTCCGCGCCGAGGCCCACCATCTTGGACTGGAGCAGGAGCTGCCGGCGGACGCCTGCGTGGACATCTTCTTTCTCGCCGATTTGAAACGCATCCTGGAAGGATACGGGAACCGCGGCTACCGGGCCGTCCAGCTGGAGGCGGGCACAATTGGCGGGAGGATGTACCTGGCTGCGTATGCCCAGCGCCTGGGTGCAACCGGGCTAACCTTCTTCGACGATGACGTGAGTAACTTCTTTTCGCCGCACGCGAAAGGCAAGAGTGCCATCTTTCTTCTCGCGATTGGCAAGCCGCTGAAACGCAAACCACAGCAAGGCCTCTAGCCCGGCAAGATCTCCTTAAGCGCCCACTCAATCCTTTCGACTTCTTCGCGGATTACTCTGATCGATTGTTGGTTTTTCGATGGGTGGGCCAACGGAGTGATTCCTTCCAGAGCGCCTCGTATTTGATGATTCCGAGCCCAA
>Ga0182024_10008827_pt1 | contig 21079 bp, 14 predicted proteins | sample P32metaG_FD_120480 | JGI IMG/M metagenome (GOLD analysis project Ga0182024, IMG submission 120480) | Permafrost microbial communities from Stordalen Mire, Sweden - P3-2 metaG (Illumina Assembly) | ecosystem: Environmental > Terrestrial > Soil > Wetlands > Permafrost | place: Sweden: Stordalen...
ATCGTAGTAGGCGCACTGCACTCGCCCCGGAATACGTTGCGGCCCGGCGTGATAGACGCTGTCGTGAAAAGGTTCGCTCCGGGAAGAGATGGTTTTGTCCGAGGCGACCGCCGCCAGGCAAAGACCACCGAGCACGATGAAGGATTGACGCAATCCCAGTCGAAATCCTATTGTCATAAAGCGTGTGGCCATAGATTTAGGCTATTTAAATCTCTCCCTTTCAATACTTGTTGAAGAAGCGCGAATCGCAAAAGGAGAGTGGTCAGTCAGGTGATCGTGGCCGTCATTGCACCGTTTGATCTCTTCAAACCTTCTTCCCATGACTGTAGTCCAGGCGAGCACCGGAGCATCCGAACCAGCTTTGCACAATCCGCGAGATTAAGACAAACGATTTTATTCTACAACTGCTCGATATTCTAGAATTCTTTCGGGTGTTGACATCGACCCTTGGGAAGTCGTCTCCGACACATTTTTACGCCTCGAACGCATAAAAAGACTAGCGGAAACAATCGATTGGTCTGAAAGGGGTTACCGAGGATAATTTTCTGCTTGACAGTGATTGCGGAAACGAGCTATTGTCTCGCCGTGTGACGGGACTCTTGTGCGGGTTTTTGAGACAATCGATTGTCTAAATGTTTTCGTGGATCGGGCAGGTTTACAGAAGCGGGACCAAAGGTTGAGAAGATTCAGCAGTTCGCCTTCCAGGCTCCCGGCCGCAGAGAGTCGTGAACGAAAGTCCCTTTTTGGTGCATCGGAGGCTCTGATGAGCAAAGCAGTTTATGTCGCATTCGTGTGTTGCCTTCTGCTATGCGTGGCCAACGTCGGTCTCGCGCAAAATACAAATTCTAGTGACATCCGTGGTTCGGCGACCGATCAGTCGGGAGCGGTTCTGCCCGGCGTGACTGTCACGGTACTCAACAACGATACGGGTGTCAGCCGGACTTTCGTCACGAACGGCGATGGTATCTACGATACCAATTCGATCCTGCCTGGAACCTACACCGTTACCTTCACCAAGGCAGGTTTCGAGAAGCTCGTGAAGAACTCTATTGTTTTGCAGGTCGGTGTGGTCACGATCGACGGCGCGATGCAGGTAGGTTCCATCACCCAGGAGGTGGTGGTCACATCCAGTCTGCCGCTGTTGAAGACTGAAGATGCCCAGGTATCGACCACTTTGACAACGCAATATTTGACCGACCAGCCGAGCGTCGATCCGGCGAACGGCTGGACTAGTCTCCTGAAGCAGCTTCCCGGCGCTACCAGCACCCCGGGTGGCACCAATGGTGGCGGCAGTGGTGCTCAGAATCCTGGAGTCGATCAAGCTATCGCCGGAACCATGCCATACTTTTCCAGCTATCTGGTCGACGGTGGCTCGATTTGGTTGCCGCACAGCGCCAACATTGACCAGGGCGAGAGCGAGACCGTGGCCGAAGTGAACGTGATTACTACAACCGCCTCGGCGCAGTACGGCGGCGGCGGCAATGTCTTCAACGTCATCAGCAAGAGTGGAACCAATCAGTTTCATGGCTCCTTGTATGATTATTTCCAGAACGACGCCTTGGACGCGAGAGACTACTTCAACCGCCCCCCCAAGCCCAGGGGAAGCAGCGTTACAATTACTTCGGCGGCGCCATCGGTGGGCCGGTCCTCAAGGACAAGTTGTTCTTCTATTTCAACTTTCAACAGTTGCTTAACCCCAACAGTTCGGTCAGCACTATCAGCGTTCCGACCAACGCCATGAAGGCTGGTTGCTTCGATCCTGCGGTCTTCGGATCCGCCCTTACCCTTGACCCTGCGCACGGTGGCACGCCATTAACTACCAATGCCGCCCAATGCGGGGCCTTTAATCCCGCTGATCTGGCGATTCCGACGGCCGATTTCGACCCAGTCGCGGTGAACATTCAGAACGATTATGTTACGGCGACCAATCAGAGTTTACTCCAAAACAACTATAGCTTTCTGAATCCCGCTAGCAACAAGAGCAAGAAATGGTTTGGGCGGTTGGACTACAACGTGAGCGCTAAGAACCGTATCAACATTACGGTTTCAATGCACGACGGCCCGCACGCGTCACAACTTAGTCCTGGCCCTAATTGCCCCATAAGTTGTCAGGCAAATGCGAGCGAAGCGTGGAACTCGCAGATCACGGACGTATATACCATCAATTCGTCCATGGTAAACGAATTCCGCTATTCGTTTGTCCGGCAGGGGAACTGGTTTGTTCCGGAAAGCCTGGGCAAGGGCTACCCGACCACGTTGGGATTGCAGTTCTCTACCGTGGATGAGTTTCCGACTGTGAACATCAGTGGACCCGGCGGTAACAACGGTACCCTGAATCCGGGCACGAACGCAGTCTTTATTGAGAACACCTTCGTTCCCTCGGATGCACTAACCATAATTCGAGGTAAGCACATTCTGCACTTCGGGGGCGAGGTCATGTTCGAGCAGGACAACTCGACTCCATGGGGCAACCTCAATGGTGCCACTCTGGGATTCAGTGGCCAGTACACCAGCGGCGGCGTCGGTTATGCCGACTTCTTACTGGGAGATGTGCAATCGTGGAGCACCTCGTTCCAACCGGAACACGGAATGCGGGCCAAGAACCCTTCGTTTTTTGCTCAGGACGACATCAAGCTGCGGCCTAACCTTACCGTTAACCTCGGGGTGCGCTCGGAAACCCACGGGGGATTTAGCGAAGTCAACAACAATATGGGTGGCTTTGATCCGACCCTCACCAATCCCGTTACCAACACTTTAGGCTCGATTTGGTTTGCGGGCCTGAACGGGGCGCGCACTCAAGACTTCGAGACGAAGACCAAGGTGATGCCTCGCCTCGGCTTTGCGTGGGCGCCGACGAATAACTGGGTGGTGCGGGGCGGGGTTGGCCAATACGCCAGCCTCTGGAGCATGGACACTGTCGGCGGGCCTCTTGGCTTCGGCACAGGCGCCACGGGCTCTGAGTCAGCCAATCCCGGCGTGGCGCCAGTGGTGCAACTTTCGGGGACTGGGGCGGCCTTACCCACGATTTCCGGTCGCAATCCTGCTTCCTACATCACCCCGGCAACGCCTCAGGGAGGCGGCTTTATACCCTACACCCCCTATGATCTCCCCATGATGAACGGCTGGCAGTGGACGGCTGGTGTGCAGCGGCGTTTGCCCGCTAATATGGTGGTAGAGGCGCAATACGTCGGCAGCCACTGGAACAACCTGGAGTTCGAGGCCGATATCAACCAGCTGCCTGCGGACAAGCTCGGAGACGGTCAGACCGCAAGACCGTATCCGCAGTTTTCGGGCATCGGCATCGGCTCGGGCGGCTCCCGAACCGGCTTGTACACTGGTATTTCGAACTACCAGGCGGCGGAGTTCATGCTTCATAAACCATTCGGCTACGGCTTTTATGCCGATTTCAGTTACACATGGTCACAGCTGAAAGACGACATGGATACTTCCGGCTGGGGCAACCAATTCGGCTCCGTATACTATCAGGACGCCTATAATCCATCGGCCAACTACGCGCTCTCGAATTTCGATCGGCCGAACGCGTTCAAAGGGTCGCTAGTATATTCGATACCACTGGGGAAAGGACACCAATACGGGAACTCGGCACTCGCGGATGCGGCGATCGGCGGTTGGCAAGTGTCCACTGCCTTCGTAGCCGAATCGGGAACTCCGTTCACTGTGCTTATGGACAACTCTACTAACTCCGGCGCGCTGGATGGACAGTTAGCTTGGTATCCCGACCTGATCGGGAATCCGCACGTATCGAACCAGTCGATCAACCAGTGGTACAACCAGCTCGCCTACGCGACGCCCTTAACCAATACTTTCGGCACAAACCCAAGAAACTCGCTCCGTGGACCTGATCTAACGGATGTCGATTTTTCACTCGCCAAGAACTTTAAGATCCCAGCGTGGGAACGAGGCCAGCTGCAGATTCGGATGGATGCTGTCAACGTCTTGAACCATCCGAGCTTCCAAAATCCCAGCAACAACCTCAATCCAGCCAATCTGGCATCGGGTGTTCCCGATCCAAGCGTGGGGAGGATCAGCGCCACCTCGATTACCGGCCGCATCGTTCAGCTTTCTGCCAGGTTCTCCTTCTAAGCAAGGGCATCGGGCAGGATTTCTTCAAACTGAAAGGGCAGCGTTTAGACGCTGCCCTTTCTTACTGCCAACCCGGCAATCGGATGGTACGGTATCATTGGCAACGATGAAAATAAAAGAAGCCATCGGCTTGCCCGGCATTGTCTTCTTCTTTTTTTTTCTCAGCTCACTACAGTGCATCTCCCAATCGGCTGCCAGCCACCAGCAGCAAATCGATTCGCACAGCCATCAAGCGCAGGAGTTCTTAAAGGAGAATCGCCCTGATCTGGCGGTATCGGAGTTTCGTGCTATCGTCGCGCTCGATCCCAATAACGTCGATGCTCGTGGCAACCTCGGCGTGCTGTTATTTTTCCAGGACGCCTACGCCGATGCCATTCCGCAGCTTCGGGCCGCCCTCAAGATTGCGCCCACTCTATGGAAGATTCAGGCCCTCCTGGGCATGGCTGAGGCGCGGACGGGCAACAGCAAGAGCGCTCTTGCTGATCTGGAGAAAGCCCTGCCCAAACTGCAGGATGAGAAGATCCAGATAGAAGCGGGCATGGAGTTGATTGAAATCTACTCTGGGGCGGGCGATCTGGACAAAGCCGCAGCCACCGTTAGCCTTCTTCGCAGTTTATATCCCACGAATGTAGAAGTGCTCTACACTTCCTACCGGATTTATTCGGATCTTGCAGGCGAATCCATGCTCAGTCTTTCTTTGGTGGCTCCGAAATCTGCCCGAATGCATCAGGTCATGGCACATGAGATGGAAAAGCAGGGCGACACAGAGGGAGCCATTAAGAATTACCGTGAGGCTCTCAAGCTTGATCCTCAACTTTCCGGACTGCATTTTGAGTTGGCGGAGATGCTGAACGCCTCGTCATCGTCGGCCGACCAGGAGGAGGCCGAAGGCGAGTACAAGGCGGCCCTATCGGTGAACCAATTCGATGAAAAGTCAGACTTCAGACTAGGGGACATCGCTTCCCGGCGAGGTGATGCGCAGGGAGCCTACGCGCATTATTCGCGAGCTGTGCAACTCCAGCCGAATGACGCAGAAGCCAGCATTGGTCTTGCGAAAACACTGATGCTGATGAACCAACCTGACAAAGCGGAACCGCTGCTCGAGCGTGCGCTGCAGTTGGATCCTACCAGTGCTGCGGCCCACTTCCGGCTAAGCACAGTGTATCGGCAGGCAGGACGCACTGCTGATGCGCAACGGGAGCTGGAGGAATACCAGAAATACAAAGAGATGAAAGAGAAACTCCTGGAACTTTACCGCGAAATGCGCCTCAAGCCGGCTAAACAAGAATCTGACGAGAACGACGCACGGAAATAGCCGGATCACCTTTCCGCGAACACGATCCCGATCCGGTCGTGCGAATATCCAGCCTTGCGAGGTTCTCGCGGCCCAGGTGGCAATGTCGGCGATGATTGCTTGAGACTGAATGATAGCAGTAATAATGATGATAGGAATATCGAGATGCTGAAAGCACTTTTGGGGATAGCTCTGACTTTGCCAGTGGCTATTCCGCTGTCCGCATCTTTTTACTATCCGGCTTGCCCCGACGCCGCGAAGGCGTTCTTCATGACGCATGACAATTTTCAGGTTCGCGGGGGCGGACTTGCTGACGACAACAAGCTGGCAGTGCAGCATTCGGCGACCGGTCCCGCCGGCCCGCAGCAGACGTCTCCACAGACCTCCGCTCAATTGCCCCAATTGGTGGATATTTCTGGTTCTACAGGCATCAAATTTGACCACCTCTCGAGTCCGGAACAAAAATACATCGTGGAGTCGATGAGCGGCGGCGTTGCCCTCATTGATTATGATCGTGATGGCTGGCCCGATATTTACTTCACCAATGCACAAAGCGTGGAGATGGCGCTCAGCGGCAAGAAAGCTCGGAGCGCCCTATACCACAATAATCACGACGGAACCTTCACCGACGTTACCGAAAAAGCGGGCGTCGGTTATCCCTGTTGGGCCATGGGTGCGGTCGTCGGCGATTACAACAATGATGGCTGGCCGGATTTACTTGTCACCTGTTTTGGGGGTGTGGTTCTCTATCGTAATAATGGCGATGGAACATTTACTGACGTCACCAAGCAAACAGGCCTGAGCAATGACTCCGGATGGGCCACTGGCACGGCTTTTGGCGACTATGACAACGACGGCTGGGCAGACTTGTTTGTGTCGCACTATGTAGACCTTAATTTAAGCAACCTGCCCGCATTCGGTTCCCTGAAGACTTGCAAATACCACGGCATCGATGTGCAGTGCGGCCCTCGGGGTCTGAAAGGATCTCCCGATAATCTTTACCACAACAACGGGGACGGCACATTTACGGATGTCTCGAAGAAAGCAGGAGTTGATGATCCGCAAAATCGTTTTGGACTGACTGCTGTGTGGTCAGACTTCAACAACGATGGCCGTCTTGACCTTTTTGTTACCAACGACGGGCAACCTAACTATCTTTACCGTAACGACGGCGACGGACACTTTACCGACATTGCCTATTTGGCCGGGGTGGCGGTTAACCAGGACGGAGCCGAGCAAGCCAACATGGGTCTTGCTCTCGGCGACTATCAGCATACCGGACTCTTCTCCATCGCAATTACGCATTTCAGTGATGAGTACACCGCATTATTCCGGAACGATGGGAAGATGAATTTTACCGATGTTTCTTATGCTTCTGGCATCGCTCCGGCCACAACTCCGTACGTAGGCTGGGGCGACGCCTTCTTCGACTTCGACAACGATGGCTGGCCCGACCTGTTCCTGGTGAACGGCCATGTATACCCGCAAGTGGACAGCATCGATATCACAGCTAAGTACCGCGAGCCTGGGCTACTGTTCCTGAACCAGCGCAACGGCACGTTTAAGAACGTCAGTAAACTTGTCGGCCCGGCCATCCAAACTCCGCAAGTCAGCCGGGGAGTAGCGATCGGCGATTTATTTAACGATGGCCGGCTTGATGTTGTTATCGAAAATCTGAAAGGTGGGCCCATGATTCTCCAGCCGCAAGGTGGTCCCGCGAATCACTGGATCAGCTTTACACTCGAGGGAACCAAGAGCAACCGGCTTGCACTCAACGCGCGGGTGAAAGCCACGGCCGGGGACTTGGTGCAGACCGGTGAGATTCTAAGTGGCGGAAGTTATCTTTCCCAAAATGATCTTCGTATTCACTTTGGTCTCGGCAGCAGGGAACGAGTCGATAAAGTCGAAATCCTGTGGCCAGACGGAAAGACGGAAGTGCGGACCAACTTGGCCGCTGACCACTTCTACACCATAAAGGAAGCTGAATAGTAGAAGCTGACAACGTCAATGGCCATTCCTTGACACTGCAATATGTATTTAGTATACAGAGTGCGATTTACAATGGAACACAAAACAAGGGTCTGCCAAAGGACAAAAAGCAGCAAACCCTCAGTATTGACTGGGATGTAGACTAGGAAGTTCAATCGGACAGGCAGGCAGCATCCGGGTCAAGGAGCATTCCCCGCAAATGTGCGCACTGGAGTGCAATCACGTTTCACAAATGAAGTTACTCAGGGCCAGAAGCAGGGCTATTCCTGTGCTAAGAGCCTGCGGTGCGGTGGTGGTTGTGCTGCTGGCAGCGGTGGCTCCGTCGCGTCCGCAGCAAGCCAAGCCGGCCGCGAGCGGGCAAGGTGCCGCCGAGACGCAGGAAGACAGCAGAGCGGTTCGCACGCGCGAATTTCTTGGTTTGGGCAAGATGCCGGATGCCAGGATGGCAGCCGAGGGCGCCAAGATTTTCGGGCCGACGTGCGGTTTTTGTCATGGCGTTGATGCTCGCGGTGCCACGGGGCCCGATCTATTACGGTCCCCTGTAGTGTTGGATGACAACCAAGGCGAAGTCATCGGGCCCATGGTGCGCGAAGGCAGGCCCTCGAAAGGGATGCCGGCTTTCCCGTCGTTCACGGATGACCAGTTACGCGACATTGCTGAGTTTCTCCATTTGCAGGTCGAACTAGCGGCGAACCGGGGAACTTACAAGATTCTGAACGTGGTCACTGGAGATGCCAAAGCTGGTAAGGCCTATTTCAACGGCGCAGGAAAATGCAGTACATGCCATTCTACGACGAGCGACCTGGCGCACATTGGATCGAAGATGGAAGCGTCGGATCTCCAACAGGCCTTCTTGTATCCTGGTGCCCGAGGTTTCTCCGAGGAGGGGCCGAAATCGCCTCCCAATGCGACAGTGACGTTGCCGGATGGAAAGACGATCACCGGCACCGTTAAGCATCAGGACGATTTCTATATCTCGCTCTACGACGCGGAGGGCAACTACCATTCGATCGCTCTGGAAAAAGACGTCAAGGTGCAGTTCGAAGACAAGTTGCTCTTCCATCGTCAAATGCTGGATAAATATACCAATACACAGATGCACGATCTTACGGCCTACCTGGTGACCTTGAAATGAAACCTGGAGGCGTTACGCTTTCCGTTTGTCTGCTATTTGCGTTTCTGGCTGGGGTATCGGTTGCACAGCAAGGTCTCGATCCCCAGAAGCTATTGCAACGGGAACCGACCGATACCTGGCCCACCTACAACGGAGATTATTCCGGCCGACGGTTCAGCCCGCTGACGCAAATTCACGCTGCAAATGTCAGTTCCTTGTCGCTGGCCTGGATGTTTCGCGTCACCATCCCTGGCGGCACCATGCGGGGCGGAGGAGAGCCGCAAATCAAGTCGACGCCGTTGCAGGTGAACGGCATTCTCTACTTCACCGTTCCCGATCACGTCTATGCGGTGGATGCGCGCACCGGCCTGGAGCTCTGGCATTACGACTGGGTGGACGCCGGCGGCCACCTGGTAGGGAATCGCGGCGTGGGCATGTCCGGCGAATGGCTGTATTTCCTGGCGCCAGATGGCTGGTTCATCTCTCTGGAAGCGAAGACGGGCAAAGAGCGTTGGAGAAAAAAGGTTGCCGACGAGAAGATGCAGTACTTCACGACGGCAGCGCCAATGGTGGTTGGCAATCACGTGATTGTCGGGGTGGGGGGCGACGCGATTGACGTTCCCGGTTATCTGGAATCCCGCGATCCTGTGACAGGCGAGCTGCAATGGCGCTGGAATACGGAACCCCAAAAAGGAGAACCTGGATCGGAGACGTGGCCCAACGATGCCGCTATGGCGCACGGCGGCGGCATGACGTGGCTGCCGGGGACCTATGATAAGGATCTCAACTTATTGTATTGGGGCACCGGCAACCCCAATCCGGTGATTGCGGGACAGGGTAGGAAGGGGGCCGATCTTTGGACCTGCTCGATTGTTGCCCTGAATCCGGACACCGGTAAATTGGTTTGGTATTTTCAGGGATCTCCCCACGATACGCATGACTGGGACAACACCGAGACACCGGTTCTCTTTGATGCCGAGATCGATGGCAAGCCGCGCAAGCTACTGGGGCAGGCGGCGCGCAACGGCTATTTCTTTGCGCTGGACCGCACCAACGGCACAAACATCGTTTCCAAACCTTTTGTCCATCTGAATTGGTCAAGGGGAGTCGATGCCAAAGGCCAGCCCATACCGGACGAGGCGAAAGAGCCTACCGTGGATGGTGCGCTGCTGACCATCAATTGGGGCGGTGGCACCAACTGGATGCCTCCGAGCTTCAGTCCGCAAACCGGTTTGTTTTATGTCAATGCGACCCAAGGCTATAGTCTCTCCTATCTGACGGATACCAGCGAACGGCCGGAGGGATATGGGGGTTCGGGGCGCGCGCTCTGGTCACAGCATGTGTTGGAGGCGCTCGACTACAAGACTGGAGATCTGAAGTGGAGCCACGCGTACACAGGCGATAGCATAGCCGGACGCCTGGGCGGTCCGGGAATCCTAACGACTGCCGGCAACCTTCTTTTTAGCGGTGACTACAAGGGCAATCTCATCGCCTTTAACGCGACCAACGGAGACATCCTGTGGCATTTCCCGATGCTGCGCGGGCTGGACAATGGACCTGAGACCTACTTGCTGGATGATCGTCAGTATCTGGTCGCTGGTGCCGGCGACACGCTGTACGTATTTACCCTAATTCCAACCCCCTGAAGCGGCGGAGAACTACCCAGAGTGCCGGAATGACCCTGCAGGCAGCAAACCGAGACCCACCCTGAGCTTGCAGCTTATTTGGCGGTCCAGCCGCCGTCGATCAGAATATCCGTTCCGGTGATGAATCCTGCATATTCCGAGCAGAGATAGCAAGCCAAGGCGCCGATCTCTTCGACTTTCCCCCATCGTCCGACTGGAAGACTGGCCAAGAACTGCGCATTGGCCTCCGGATTGTTCATAACGGAGGCGTTCATCTCAGTTCCAAAAGGACCCGGGCTGATGCCATTGACAGTAATTCCCTCGCCGGCAAGCTCCAGGGCCAGGGATCGGGTGAGGCCGAGCAGCGCCGCCTTGGCGGAAGAATAGGCGGTTCGCCCCGGCAGGGAGACATGACTCATGATTGAGGTCATATTCAGAATGCGGCCATATCCGGAACCCATCATTCCCGGTACCAAGGCGCGGCAGATCAGGAATGTCGAAATCAAGCTCGAGTCCACGACGCTGCGAAACTCGTCGAGAGAAAAATCAACAATAGACTTGCGGATATTCGAGCCCGCATTATTGATCAGAATTTGGGGATGACCAAAGCGCTTGATTACGGCCTTGGCCATCGCGGCGACGTCGTCCTCTCGAGTCACATCTGCGGTAAATATGTCGGCGGTCCCGCCGCGCTGGGCGATCGCATCACGTACGGATTCCAGACGCTTTACATCGCGAGCCACCAGGGCGATTTGGGCGCCCGCATCCGACAGAGCAATGGCCATCGCCTCGCCCAGACCACGGCTCCCACCTGTGACGACCGCCGTCCTGCCTTTCAACTCGATTTTCATATTCATCCCGTCTGGGCGCGGAGGTTGCAGCCGCACCGTTCAAAATTTGGCACTATAGGCGTTGGTTTGAGATCGGTACTGTTGGCGACGCGCTCCCGTTTGCGATCGGCATTCTCGGGATCAAGATAGAGCCAGCAGAGAGCTGAAATCGTCGCGGCGCCAATCATCAAGTAAATCAGAGGGTTCCAGTTGCCGCCAGTCCGCTGCAGGATCAGTCCGCCGACCACCGGCGCGACAAAGCCTGCCAAATTGCCCAGCATGTTCATCGCCGCCGCTACGGTGGCAGTGTAAGGGCCGCCGATCTCAACGCAGGCGTTCCACGAGATCGGCATAGTCAGGTCGCTGCAAAAACTCGCAACACCCATGCACAGCATGGCGGGCAAAACGGCCTGGATCTGGGTGAACACGAACAGCAGGATAGCGGTCCCCAAAAAACCGCAAAAGGCGATAGCGCGGCGCGGCAGACGGACGGGCGCCAACCCGGTCGCCAGCGAACCAAACCCACCAAACAAAAGTGGTAACACGGACAGTGCCGCCGCGTGCCCCGCTGTCTGGCCCCGGGCCTCTCTCAAATAAGTGGGGAGCCAAGTGACGTAAAAATACCACACAAAGGAGAAACAGAAATACTGCAGGATGAGAACGAAAACCTGCGGCGTCAATAGTACCGATATCCACCCATGCTTCCCGCCCTGGTCGCGATGACTGGTGAGCGCCCGCGACGCCTCGAGCATTTCCTGTTCGGCGGCGTTGACGCTCGCATGCTGTGCCGGGTCGTCCTTAAACCAGAAAAAAAACACAGCGCACCAGAGCACGCCCAGGGACGCGAATGCCACAAAAGCCCATCTCCAGCCGAACAGGGCGATTCCGGCCAACACCAGCGGTGGCGTCGCCGCCCCGCCCCAGCGCGTGCAGGCCCACATCAGCGATTGAGCGGTCACGCGTTCGCGCGCTGGCAACCACGCGCTGAGCATGCGCGTAAGGTTTGGAAAGCACCCGGCTTCTCCCGCTCCAAAGAGGAAGCGAATTACACAGAGGGAGGAGAGGTTCCAGGCCGCGCCGGTTAAAGCCGTGAATGCAGACCAGGCCAAAACGATCTGAAGCAAAACCCGTCGCACGCCCAGGCGGTCGCCGAGCAGGCCAGCCGGAAGCTCGAATAGAGCATACGACAGTCCGAAGGCCCCGAAGACCAATCCCAGTTGCGCCTTCTGCAGGTGCAGATCGTGAGAAATGGGCCCGGCTGCCTGGGAAATCGCCACCCGCTGAATGTAGGAGAGAACCGCCAGCCCGATTGCCAGTGCAACCACGCCGTAGCGGGCGCGGCTTGGCTTCATCGGTGCACCTCACGCGGCGGTTGAGATGCACGCTTCTGTCGTAGCCAATTTTGCAACGCTAGGCCCGACCCCGCATCGCGATGTTCGGTGACAGATGCAACGCCATTTTGTTCTTCCATGGATACAAAGTTGCCGTGCAACTGCATATTAAGTACGATCTCATCGGGTGTCAATTTATGGAGGTTCCATGGCTGAGGCGACCCCTTGTACTCTCAAAGCGCACCTGGTGCAAAGGCTGCGCGAGGCGATCCTCTCCGGCAAATATAAACCTGGCGATCGCTTAAATGAGAGCCTGATTGCCCGCGAGTTCAAGATTAGCCGTATCCCCGTGCGGGAAGCCCTCTTCCAGTTGCAGGAAGCGGGTCTCGTGATGAACCACGAGCGCAGGGGCATGTTCGTCACGCTGTTGTCCAAAGAAGACGTTCAAAAGATTAACAGCGTCCGCATCGTCCTGGAGACGGAGGCGCTTAAGCTGGCTCGGGCGCGCATGACGCCTGAGCGTGCAGCAGGTCTCACCGCCCTGGTGAATAAGATTGATGGGTGGAACGGCACATTGTCGGAGGCTGCGGCACTGGATCTCAAGTTTCATCGGGCGATGTGGGCGGCAGCAGGTAATGACTACCTGGTGAAGGTTCTGGACTCGCTCGCGACCGTCCTGTTTGCTCATAAGACGCTTGAGCATGTCAGCCATGAGCTGCGTAAATGGCGCCTCAACCATCATCGCGCTTTGCTCGATGCGGTTCTTAGCCCCAAGGAACTGGACATTCAGGAGGCGATACTGATGCACCTGCGGATGGCTTATCCGGAACCGGAGCGGTTCTCCAGCTTGGCCGTGTCGGTATCCCATCCTCCTCCACGCTCCAAACGGCAACCCGGCGCAACTCCGAAGTCTCGCGCATCCGTTGTCCCATCGACCGAGAACAAAAAAGCTGATCGTGGTAAACGATAACGAACGAACTTCGGGGAGGCTGAATTAGAAACGCCGCTCCAATCGATGCGCAAAGAACGCTGCTATCCATGGGGATCGACTGGAACAGAAGATTTGACACACAAATTCGCATTTAGTATACAGATGACGACTGCTATACCACACGAAAGACGCGATGACGGCCGAACCGCTCCACCTGGCTGATAGAGAAAACAGAAAAACTAAAGAGTACTCGGGCTGTTTTTGAGCCGAGGAGTGAGCCGACTAAGCGACTGTCCGCATGCGATCAGCTACTAAAACCGAAAGAGTAGGGGACAGGTCGTTGCGCGAACGCCGCTCTCACAAGATGTGTCGAGTTACTATGGGCTCGGGAAGGTAGCATGAAGTCTAAGAGAACGCTTCGATCCGCAGCATGGTTTGCTCGAGCCGACAAGGACGGGTTCATTCATCGCAGTTGGATGCGTGGTTATCCAGAAGATGTATTCGACGGGAGACCGATCATCGGAATATGCAACACCTGGTCGGAGCTGACGCCCTGTAACGCGCACTTCCGCGATCTCGCCGATCGCGTCAAGCGCGGGGTCTGGGAAGCCGGAGGGTTGCCTCTTGAATTTCCGGTCACCTCATTGGGAGAAACCAACATCCGGCCGACGGCCATGCTTTTTCGCAATTTGGTAAGCATGGATGTAGAGGAATCCATTCGCGCGAATCCCATCGACGGAGTCGTGCTCCTCTGCGGATGCGATAAGACCGTGCCTGCTCTAATCATGGGAGCTGCGAGTTGCGATCTTCCCACCCTGGTGGTCTCCGGCGGTCCAATGTTGAATGGGAAATTCCGCGGCAAGGACATCGGTTCCGGCACGGACGTATGGCGCTTCAGCGAAGAGGTAAAAGCCGGTACCATGAGTCTGGTGGAGTTTCGGGAGGCTGAGGTCTGCATGTCTCGCTCCGCAGGCCACTGCATGTCGATGGGTACGGCTTCGACCATGGCCTGTATGGTGGAAGCGCTCGGCCTTGGGCTTCCGCAAAACGCCGCCATCCCCGCCCCGGACTCCAGGCGTTGGACGCTGGCCCACCTGGCGGGTCGACGCATTGTTGATATGGTGCACGAAGATCTGCGCATTTCCAAAATACTGACGCGGAAGGCATTTGAGAACGCAGTTCGCGTGAACGGCGCCGTAGGGGGCTCAACAAATGCCGTCATCCATTGGCTGGCGATCGCCGGACGAACCGGGATTGAGCTTTCCCTGAGCGACTGGGACGAACTGGGCCGAGACGTTGGAACCGTGGTTGACCTGATGCCCTCCGGACGTTTTCTGATGGAGGATTTCTATTATGCTGGCGGTCTTCCCGCTGTCATTCGTCTCCTGGGCGAAAACGGCCTGCTGCATCGTGACGCGCTCACCGTAAACGGAAAGACCATCTGGGAAAACTCGCAGGATGCTCCCAACTGGAATAGCGAAGTCATCAGGCCGGTGGACAATCCGCTCGCCGAACATGGTGGGATTGCGGTATTGCGGGGTAATCTTGCACCCGACGGCGCGGTAATCAAGCCCTCCGCGGCATCGCCTCATCTACTTCGCCATCGCGGCCCTGCCGTGACCTTCGAAAATATTGAGGACTACCACAAGCGCATCGAGGACCCCGATCTGGTGGTGGACGAAAACTCTATTCTCGTGCTCAAGAACTGTGGTCCTTGTGGTTACCCTGGGATGGCTGAGGTTGGCAATATGGGTCTGCCACCCAAGGTGCTCAAGCGCGGATTCAAGGATATGGTCCGCATCTCGGACGCCCGCATGAGCGGAACCGCTTATGGCACCGTGATCCTGCACGTCGCCCCGGAAGCCGCAATCGGCGGACCTCTCGCTCTGGTTCGAGACGGCGACATGATCGAGGTGGACGTGGAGGCCAGGAAGATCCATCTCGATGTGTCAAAGGAAGAGCTGGAAGCCAGACGTTCCAAATGGCGGAAGCCTGAGCCGGCGATGAAGGGCGGATATCAGCAGTTGTATGTTGATCGCGTAATGCAGGCCGACAAAGGTGCGGATTTCGATTTTCTGGTCGGATGCCGCGGGGCCGCGGTTCCCAGAGAGTCGCACTAGAGCATCTTTGTTGAGTGGAGTCGTTCACCGCGATCTACGCAGCCGTTCCGCCAACGACCGCATATTGCTCCGACAAGTTCACGCAAAGCTGCCCAAATGTGGAAGTCAAGATGAACAAAATCGACCTTGAAGGCCGTTACGCCGTAATTACAGGCGGAGCCCAAGGAATCGGAAGGGCCGTGGCCGAGAGGTTGCTGGCCTCGGGAGCATCCGTCTCGCTATGGGACACAAACGAAGCTCTGCTCAAGACTACGGCAGAAGAGTTGAGCATGAAAGGCCACATCCATATATACACGGCGAATGTGGCAGATCCGGATAGCGTGCAGCGCGCCGCGGATGACACCGCTCAGGCCTTCGGAAGGATCGATATCCTCGTGGCCAACGCCGGTATCACGGGCCCGAATGTCAAATGCTGGGAGTACCCGCCAGATGAATGGCGGCAGGTGATTGAGGTCAATCTAAACGGCGTATTTCACTGTTGTCGCGCAATCGTTCCCTACATGCTGAAGCAGGCTTATGGGCGCATCGTGAACGTGGCGTCCGTCGCGGGTAAGGAGGGCAACCCAAATGCCTCAGCCTACAGTTCCTCGAAGGCTGGCGTCATTGCCCTGACGAAGTCCCTCGGAAAAGAACTGTCGCAGCACAATATCGCCGTCAATTGCATCACGCCAGCCGCGGCACGAACGCGACTCTTCGATCAGATGACGCAGGAACACATTGACTATATGCTTGCGAAAATTCCACGGGGACGCTTCGTAGAAGTCGATGAGATCGCCTCGATGGTGGCATGGCTGGTTTCCGCAGAAAATTCTTTTACGACCGCTGCCGTATTCGATTTGAGCGGTGGCCGAGCGACATATTAAAGCCGACTGCCTTCAAATCCGTGATCGGTTGCCTTACTGGCCTGTCGGCGTTGCCGCCGGTCGCACCGGGGGAAGCGGCGCCTTGTAATCCGCAAGCTCGTTAACCGGCTTTTTCGCGGCCCAGGCAATACCCCTAAGCAACATCGCTTGAATCTGGGGATTGGCGAAGTTCGCGTAGGTGTGTCCCTGCATCCATACGAAAGCTCGAGCTGGCTCCCCGCCCGGAAGCGTATGTTCATACGTCCAGATCTGCGGCACGACCTCGCCCTTATGCGTGCCGGCGCTTGGAGTTCCCGGAATCACAACGGTGGCCAGTACGTGAATGGGCGGATCCTTCGACCACGTCATGCTGTAGAACGCTTCATCGAAAATCGTAATGTCAGACATGCCTTGCATGATGGAGTTTGATTTATCCACGATGGTGTAGGGAATGTCCGCGCCCAACGTGTAGTTTATCTGGCCATGCTTCTTCCCACCGCCCACGAGGGTCGCGAAGTAGGCCGGATCCGGACCGCACAAGGCATCATGAATAGAGACGATACCGCCGCCACGTTTGATGAACCCTTCGAGCGCGGCCTTTTCGCTGTCGGTCATGATGCCCGAGTCTCCTTTGTAGATCACCAGCACGTCGGTATGTTCAAGTTCGGCGGCGCTAGGGGCGTGCAAAGAGCCGTCGACGACGGCGCCGTGCTCGGTCAGGATTTTGCTCCAGTCAGCGAGAAATTGTGGATAGTCGTGCAGACCAGGTGTGTGGGTCTTCAGTCCCGCACGGATATAGATGTGCATGCCGTTTGGGTTCTGGCCCCACAGGGGCGCTCTTTGTGCGTTGTACGTGTTCTCCGCTGGGGTGGGAGTCGCCTGTTGCGCTGTCGCCGGCGCGAACAACACGCAGAAGGCGGCGCTTAGAACTGACAACAGAAAAGACAACTTAATTGTTCGCATAACTTTCCTTCGAAAAGAAATCCTACATTCAGACGAATCTCAATAACATCACGATGGACATTTCCACCGCTTCAAGCTTCCTCTAATCAGGAAGGGCAAAACTGTAAAGCACATTGCCCGCGGAAATCGCCACAAACTGCTTTCCGCCTACCGAATAGCTCATCGGAGACGAATTGACATCACCGCCTGTTTGGAAATACCAAAGCGGCTTGCCCGACTTGGAATCCAACGCAATCAGATCTCCATCTGCCGTGCCTGCAAACACAATCCCGCCGCCGGTGCTCAGTACACCCGCTCCGAAAGATCCCCGAACAATGGGGAACTTCCACTTCACCTCGCCGCTTGTTGTATCGATTGCCAGTATTCCGTTCTTGCCTCCCTCGCCCGGTGTATCACCAGTCGGGAAAGGCACGCCGCCCATATACTGCCGCCCCGCCTCGTAGGTTACCGGTGCGCTCCGATAACCCTGGCGATGGTCCCGCGCAACCACGTAGAGCCAGGAACTTGCGGGATCATAGGAGGGACTTTGCCAATTGGAACCGCCCACGCCGGTCGGGTAGACGACGCTGCCTTTGGTCGACGCTTTCCACCCTGGCATCAGAATGGGGCGTCCGTCCTCCCCGAAGCCACTGTTCCAGTTTTGTTTGACGTATGGCTTGGCAAAGAGGAATTTTCCGCTTGTCCGATCGAGAACGTAAAACATTCCATTACGATCGGCCTGCATGATCAGCTTGCGCATGTTGCCGTCGATGACGCGGTCTACCAGTATCAAATCTTCGTTGGCATCCCAGTCGTGAGTGTCGCCAGGCGTGAACTGGTAATACCATTTCAGCTTCCCGATTTCCGGATCCAGCGCGACCACGGAACAGGTAAACAGGTTGTCGCCTTCGCGGACATCTCCGTTCATATCTGGCCCCGGGTTGCCCACAGCCCAATAGAGCAGGTTGAGTTCCGGATCGTAGCTGCCCGTCAGCCAGGTGGCTCCACTGCCTCGTTTCCAGCTGTCTCCGCTCCAAGTATTGTTCCCCAATTCACCTGGGCCTGGAATCGTATAGAACCGCCACAGACGCTTCCCGGTCGCGGCATCGTAGGCATCGATAAAGCCACGGATGCCAAATTCTCCTCCGGCAACGCCAACAATCACTTTGCCCCGGATCGCCAGCGGGGCTTCCGTAATGGTGTAGCCCTTCATCGTGTCGGCCACCTGGGTTTCCCAGAGCACTCGCCCGGTGCGGGCATCCAGGGCCACCACGGCCGCGTCCAGCGTGCCAAAAAATACCCGATTCCCCAGGATCGCGACTCCGCGATTAAAGGGGTTGGTTTGATACGGATTCACGATCTTCTGCCGCCGCTCATATCTCCAGATCTCAAGTCCAGTCCTGGCGTCGAGGGCAAATACTTGTCCCGGCGGACCGGAGGTGTACATCGTGCCATCCACCACCAGCGGCGTAGCCTCGAGCACCGAACTTCCCGGCATCTGCTTGGCCCATCGCGCCTGCAGCTGCACGAGATTGCTAGCCGTGATCTGATCCAAGGGGGAATAGTGAAGGCCCTGGTAGCCCCCCCAATAGGTCAGCCAGTTCTGGGGCTCGGCTTGCGCGTTGCGCAGCCTTTCGAAACTCAAGCCGTCCGGCAGATCGGCCCGGATTGTCTTGCTTAGATCGCGCGTCTTGAGGCTCTTCAAATAAGCAACCAGGTTTTGAATTTCGTCTCCTGAAAGAACTTGACCGTAGTTGTTCGGCATCAGGAACTGGCCTTGTTCCTCGACGAGATCCTGCTTGTCGAATCGGCGCAGCTTCCCGTTTTCGTCAGTCAGGATCAGGTTGTAATTGTCTTCTGAGCGTTTGATTCCGCGAACTTCTTCCCCATCCCGGGTCTTCACCCCGATGCTGCTTGGCCCAGCCCAACGCCTCGCAGTTGTGATTGCAGCGTTCGGATGCAGGATCACTTGATGTAGGTGATCGGCGGAACTGGTTCCGGCGGCCGAAAGATCGGGTGCGACAATTCCACCGCGGCCGTTCACCTCATGACAACTGCCGCAGCCGCCCTTACCCCAAAACGTCTTTTCCCCCGCCGTCGCATCGCCCGGCACCGCCTCATTCGCTGCGCCGCTATTACCACTTAGGCTCCGAAGATAAGAAATAATGCGCCAGATCTTGTCGGTAGGCAGAGAGGAGAAAGCTGGCATCTGAGTGCCTGGGATGCCATTGCGGACCGTCTGGAACAGATCGCTGTCTTCGCCACCATGGCGGAAGTTTCCCGTTGCCAGCGCCGGACCACGATCGCCTCGCGCCTCTCCCCCGTGGCAGGCCTGGCAGGTTTGCTGATACAGCACTGCGCCGGCAGCAACAGCCGCCTTACTTCCCGCAAAAGGATTCTTCTGCGCGTCGGGCATCTCCGATCGTTGTGCGAATAACGGCGCAACGCACAAACCGACCGTCAAAATCCCAAACTGGGCACAACGATATGAGGAGTAAGCGACGATCATGTTTAAACCTCACCGACTGTCTGCAACTAATGCAAATTAACTGAATCGAACGAAGAAGATGTTTCTTGTCGAGAGTTGGCAACCGCCAAGAGACGGCGGAGGGTAGATGGTGTCTGCCGATTTCACCATCTCCGCCCCGTCCCTATGGGAATATAGCAAACGCGCGATCTATAACGCGGACTGGCCGAGGGATATCTCACTTCCGTTTTTCCCAGTGCCAATGTTGTGTATGAAAGCTTCCATCTTGTCGAAAACGGGGCATGTCTGCGAATTTCGATTCATCCATGCATGAGGCCACCATGCTTCCAAAGCAAACACTGTATACAGTATACCCAATAATACCGGCATGCTCTGTTGCCTGGCTGGCCAGGGCACACAAGAAGTCCAGAACGAACCTGTGCCATAAAACTGGCAGCCATACATCACAGGGATCTCAATCACTTATCCACGGCGTTGTTGCGAATAAAGTGCGGCGAGAACAAACACCAGCGGGGCATTGCAATTGATCGTCGGTTCATTGGAAGACCAGGCGCGTTCATCATCGACGTACATACGCATGGGCGCCTCCCGCGGCAAGGCCTTGGTAATCGGATCCGACGGATTGGCGTTTGGTCCATTCGACAGCAACCCCGGCCAGGGTGCAACGATGTTGTCGGCAACGCTGGGCCGGTGATGCGGATGCTGACAGGAGCGCGAACCGATCTGCGTCACCCATGAGATGCCGAGACAGTTTCGGCCCAGAAGATAATGCAGATTGTTCAGTACGCAATTGAGGTGCGAGCTATCTGGCTCGAACTGATTAGCGAGAAGAAGCACTAAAGAATGGTTTGCGACTGTGGAATTCGAACCTCCGGAATAATCTTCCAGCGTCAGCGAGTTCCCATAGCCATTTTGCGCGCCTTGATGGACGAACTCTCTCGCCATCTTCAGGGTAGCTTGCTGGATCGCCGCGATCGCCGCTTGCGAACCTTTTCTGCGGGCCAACGCATAGCTCCAATATCCAAAAGAGCTAACTTGCATTGGGGAAGGTACATCGATCTTTATTTTAGACAGCGGCTGCGGCAACATCCCCATGAAAGCCTGATGGAAAGCCGTATCTCCTGTGGTACGCCATAACTCCGCCGCTGCCCACAGAAGCTCGTCGTGGCAGTCGGTATCAGCAAATTCAGCGGTATGAATGTCGGCGGGATTTTTGAAAAAAACGTTGGGATTGCTCTGGCACCAGTTCCATGCGGCACGGGCAGCCTTCAGGCACTGCTGGGAAAATGCCGGAGCATAGGAACTGTAGCACCTCGCTGCGATTGCCATTACGGCAGCCAGGTCCGCGGTAGCGCAGGTACTCTTATAGGGCGCGGAGCCGGTGCCAATAATATAGTTGGGTCCGAGCTCGTCCTGCGGCATGATAAAAGAACAATAATCGTCGCGAGATTGTTTCTGCCACACACCAC
>Ga0182024_10008828_pt1 | contig 21078 bp, 12 predicted proteins | sample P32metaG_FD_120480 | JGI IMG/M metagenome (GOLD analysis project Ga0182024, IMG submission 120480) | Permafrost microbial communities from Stordalen Mire, Sweden - P3-2 metaG (Illumina Assembly) | ecosystem: Environmental > Terrestrial > Soil > Wetlands > Permafrost | place: Sweden: Stordalen...
AGCACGGTGCTGTCCACCGGGGCGGCCCGCTGGATCTTGGCGAACACGTCCTTCATCTGCTTGGACTGGCCGATGATTTGATCGAGCCCGAATTTCTGATCCAGCCGCCGGCGGAGGCTATCGATCTCCTTATCCTTTTGCTGCGTCTCGACGGCTCGCTTAATCAGAAGGATTAGCTCGTCGGGGTGGATTGGCTTGGTGAGATAGTCAAACGCCCCGCTTTTGATTGCTTCGACCGCGCTGTCCACACTGCTGTGGCCGGTAAGAAGGATAAATTGCGTCTCGGCCCGGCGCTTTTTCCAGAGATGCAGCAGATCGATCCCGCTGACATCGCCAAGATGCAGATCGCTGAGGACCACGTCGATATTCTCATCGATATAGCCGAGCGCCTTATCCGCGCTCTCGGCCCCGAAGACGCTAAACCCCTCTGATTTCAGGATTTGACTGACAGCACGACGTTCGGTTTCCTGGTCTTCAACTACTAAAATTCGCCCGGCATTCGACATATCCAGCCTCTGTGCGTGGAAGGTAAGCCAATCTGACAACTCCGACTAACTGTCATAGCATAATAGTCTGGCCACACACAAGGCTAAATCTGACCGGCACCAACTGCGGCGAATGTAGAAGCAGAAAAACCGGGTAGAATCCGCACCCGATGTTCCACCGGTTTCGGCGATTGCAGATCTCACTCGCCGCCAAATGTCAGCTTCTGTTCGGGGCTGCGGTGATTCTCATCATCGCCGCCGCGTTGGCCGTCCCGTGGCACCGGTTCGAGGAATTGACTTCTCAACTGAATGACGGACCTGCGGAACTGCTGGCCATCAACGCGCTGGCAGAACATGTGGCGGCTCAACAAAGCCGGCAACGCAGCGACCCCACAACGCGCCCTGCCACCCGTCCGGCGCCCACAACGCTTCCGGTCGCGGAAGACGACCCAACCATGGCCTTGGCGCCGCGACTGATCGGCATGTCGGCCATTACATCCGACCGGACCGATCTGACTTCCTTTGAGCGCAAAGCGCTGCTGCACTTTTCCCACGACCCCGATAGCCCGGCCTATACCGCAGACTATCGCCGCTCGAACGGCCGCTGGGGCTTCCGATACGCTCGGCCGGTTTTTCTTCGCCACGAGTCCTGCCGGGCCTGCCACGAAACAGCCGAACAAATCGGGGTCGCCCGGCCCGCCCTGCAACCGTTCGGCATCGTCGCCGTCGATTTCCTCTCGCGCGTGGACAGCAATCAGCTCCTGAGGAATCGATTGTTCATCCTGACCGCCGGTTTTCTGGCCGGGACGCTGGCGATCATTGTTTTCTATCTGATTACCAGCCGTCTGATCCTGAAACCGGTTCGGGTGCTTCAGGAGACGGCCGAAAAGGTGAGCCAGGGGGACCTGAACATTCGCTCCGACATCAACACCGGCGACGAATTCCAGCAGCTCTCCGAGACGTTCAATACCATGCTGGCCAACCTCAAGCAGAGCGCCGACCAGCTCCAGACGATCAACAAGAGCCTGGATTCGAAGCTCGGCCAGCTTGCCGAAACCAATATCGCCCTTTACGAATCGAACCGCCTGAAGAGCGAATTTCTCGCCAACGTCAGCCACGAGCTGCGCACGCCGCTCAATTCAATTCTGGGCTTTGCCGAGTTGCTCAAGGACACGCTGAATTCCGGCCCGGATTCCAAGTCAGCCCGCTACCTGGGGAACATCCATCAAAGCGGAAAACACCTTCTCGACCTCATCAACGATCTGCTGGATCTGGCCAAGATCGAGGCGGGCCGAATGGAGATCCGCTCGGAACCGCTTTCACTTCCTGATTTGTTCGAGGGCCTCGGCAACATCCTCAAACCACTGCTGGAACAGAAGGGTTTGAAAATAACGTCACAAGTCGAGCCCGACGTGCCGATCATCCGCACGGATCCGGGGAAGCTGCAGCAGATCCTTTATAACTTTCTATCAAACGCCATCAAATTCTCCCCGGCCGGGGGCCAGATCGACATCGTCGCGGTTCGCAGCGGCGACGACCGCGTGCGCATCAGCGTGGCCGACCAAGGCCTCGGGATCAGCCTGGCCAAGCAGCAGATCATCTTCGAGAAGTTCCGGCAGGTGGACGCGTCGGTCACTCGCACCCACAGCGGCACCGGCCTGGGCCTGGCCATTTCCAAGGAGTTGACCGCCCTTCTCAACGGCTCCATCAGCGTCCGCAGCGCCGAAGGCGAGGGCGCCACCTTCTGGATCGACATTCCACTTCAGATTGAAGCCGGGGCGACCGACGTGCGCGATAAGCTCGCTTTGACCTGATACCACTCTCATTGAACGGCCCTTCCCGCCCAAACGGATACCACGACATTCGTCTATCACGTTCAGATGGGGAATTGCCCGGCGGGAGGGCGAGGCTCCTGCCGAGCCTTCTTAGCGACTTGCTGTCGCTGGTGCTGCAGAGGAACTGCCCGGCGAGCAACGCGCCGCTTGCGGCTTCGCCGACGAAGGGACGTCCTTCGAAGGGATCCCTCCGAATCACGCCCCTTCGTCGGCGAAGCCGCACGCGGCGGTCGGAGGAGTTCCTTGGAAGCCGGGATTTTCGAGTGAGCTTCGGCTCGGCTGGAGCCTCGCCCTCCCGGATGCGGGTCGATGTGATTTATCCGATGAGATTCGGGGATCGCGGGGTTGACGCTCCGGCTGATCCCAGTAGCGTATCGGACTTTCGGATCGGCAGGATCGTGAGCAGCAAAATGGCCGTCGGCGGCGAGGCGGGCGCGGGGGAGACCCAATCGCGTGCGGCGGCCGCCAATAATTCGATCGCATCCCTCGTTACGCCCGCGCAGCGATACAATTCGCCGGAGGCGCTGGCTCAGCTTCCGCATTTCACCGAGGCGGGCAATCGCTTCCTTTTCTTCTGGATGTTCGGATTCCTGCGGCCGGTCCGGCTCAGCGTGCTGACCGCGTGCCTGTGGCTCGCCCTGGCGGTGGCCGTGGAAATTCTCGTCGCCAAATGGATCGAGAAGGTCGTCAACCTCATTCAGAACCTTTACACCGCGCCCCAAGGGCACGTGCCTTCGTTCTGGCAATGGTTTTGGAAAGATCCCGCCCCCGCGGCGGCGGCGTTTCGTCACGTGATGCTGGTCCTGGTCGGGCTTGTGGTGGCCACCCTCATCCTTCGCTACCTGAAGGAAGTCGCCAACACCAAGATGAGCATGCACCTGGTGTTCTTCCTCCGGGAAGCGATCTATGACAAACTCCAGCGGGTGGGCTTCGGCTTCCACGACGCGCTGTCATCGGGCCAGCTCATCAACCGCGCGCTCAGCGACCTGCAAAACGTCCGCGCCTTCATTCAGACCGCAGTGCTCACCACGCTCGACATCGTCCTGGCCGTCGGCGGGTACATCATCCTGCTGATCACCATCGACTGGCGGCTGGCGCTGCTGTCGCTCGTGCCGCTTCCGATCTGGACGTACTACATCATGCGCTTTAGCCGGATCGTGCAGCCAGCGGCAAAAGCGGTGATGGAGGCCGACGACAAGAACGTCTCGCTCATCGCCGAGGCGATCGCCGGCGTTCACGTCATTAAGGCCTTTGCCACCGAGCGGCAGGAGATGGACAAATACAGCGGCAACCTCGATCAGTTCCTAGGGCGCGTGCTGAAGCGCATCCGGCTGTTCGCGGACTTCAACCCGGTCATTCGCACGATCGCGATGGCGTCCTACCTGACGCTTTTTTTGCTGGCCGGCATTTTGATGATCCACGGAAAGATCCAGGCCGGCGGGTTCCTGGTCCTAGGCGGCGCGATGAGCGCGATCCTCGGCCGCCTGCAGCAAGTCTCGACGATCAACGAGCAATATCAGAACGCCATGGTCTCCAGCCGCCGGTTGTACGAAGTGCTGACCGCGCCGCCGACCGTCCCGGAAAACCCGGACCCCACACCGCTTCCCCCTGGACCGGGGTCGGTGCGATTCGAGCACGTGGCGTTCGGTTACGACCCAGCCAAGCCGGTGCTGCACGACATCAGTTTCGACGTGCCCGGCGGCAGCATCGTCGCGGTCGTCGGACCGACCGGGGCCGGCAAGAGCACTCTCGTGAGCTTGATCTCCCGCTTCTACGATCCGCAGCAGGGCCGCATTTTGATCGATGGCCTGGACGTGCGCGACGTCTCCCTGTCCAGCTTGCGAAGCCAGGTATCGTTCGTCTTTCAGGAAACCTATCTATTCAGCGACACCACCGCCGGCAACATCGCCTACGGCCGGCCGAACATCACCGATGGCGAGATCGAAGCCGCCGCACGATTCGCGCAGGCGCATGAGTTCATCGAGGAATTGAGCAGCGGCTATCAAACCATGCTGGGCGAGCGCGGCTCGTCCCTTTCGGGCGGCCAGAAACAGCGGCTGGCGATCGCCCGCGCCATCCTGACCAACCCGCGCGTGCTGATTCTCGACGACGCGACTGCCTCTATCGACCCCGAAACCGAGGACCTGATTCGCCGGGGAATGCGCGTGGTGATGCACGGCCGCACAACATTTGTCATCGCCCACCGCATCAGTACCGTCAAACAGGCAAACGTGGTGATCGTTGTGGAAAATGGACGGATCACCCAGATGGGATCCCACGACCAACTCATGGCCGAGGAGGGCCACTACCGCGAGATCGCGGCGGTGCAATTGTCTGGAGAGGATGATTTGCCGGGCTCGCTGGAGGATCGTCCCTCCCACATGGACCGCCAGCGCGAGATGGCGCCCGCGATGGGATCGGGCAAACGGGGCGCAAGCGCGATGAAGGATTAACCAATACGAATTCGAAATCGCGTGCAAAGCACTCCTTCTGATTAGCCGTCCCCGCTTGCGGGGCGCGTCCAGTCGCGCCCCGCAAGCGGGGACGGCTAAACGAGAAGGAAGAGGACGATGAAGTTTATGAGCATCCTGCGTGAACGCTTCTCATTCATGAGACCCTCTTGACGCTCACTCTTCCATTTCGACGCAAGCCCCGCAAGCCGCATGCGCCAGTCCCGGTTCCCCCGGCTTATGAGGACGACGAGGAGCAGCGCTATCGGCCCATCGATCGCGCGCTGCTGCGACGCACGTTGCAGTTGCTCGAACCCTTCAAGAAACAGTACGCGCTGGGAATCTTGCTGGGCATTCTGATGACGGTCGGCGAGATGATGTCGCCGAAGTTCACCCAGTGGATCATCAACTTCGGCATTGATTTCGTGGCAAGCAAGGGCGAAATCGGCGCAGCCATCCCGTCGGCCGCAGTATGGCATGTCATCTTTCTCGTGGCAATGTGGGCCGTCGTCCTCACGGCGGCCGTCATTCTCCAGCGCCTCACGATCCTGGTGATGACCGGCGCGGGCGAGCGCGTGCAGTTCTCGCTGCGACGGCGACTCTTCGAGCACCTGCAAAAGCTCTCGATGAGCTATTACGACAAGACCAAGCTCGGTCGGATCATCAGCCGGTGTACCAGCGACGTGACCGCCCTGCGGGAAATCAACGTCTGGGGTTTGCATACAATTGTCGCCAACGGGCTGATGATGATCGTCGCCGCGATCATGCTCGCGGGGACAAACCTGTGGCTATTCTTGTCCGTGGCCTGGCTGGGCCTTGTGCTGGTGGTCGCCAATCGCATCTATCTGAAGCGGGCGGCTCTCGCATGGCAACTGGCGCGCGAGGGATGGACTCGCGTTTCGACGAATTTGGCCGAGAACATCACCGGAATGCGCGTCGTCAGCGCCTTCAACCGCCAGGGGCCGAACCTGGGTGTCTTCAACACGCTGCAATACTCCAACACCGAGAACAACGTCTCGGTCGCGCGCCTGAACGGCATCTACCAGCCCGTTCTCGAATTGGTCCGCTTCCTCGGCAAGGTGACGATCCTCACCTTGGGCGGTTACCTGATCGTCCGCGGCACGCTTGGGCGCGGAGGCGTCGGGAAAGTGGTGGCCGCGTTCCTGTATTGGGATTGGTTCATGAACCCGATCATCAACTTCGGGAACTTCTACAACCTTCTGATGCAGGCCATGGCCGGCTCCGAGCGGATCTTCTCGCTGCTCGACCTGCAACCCGAAGTTCAGGACGAGGCAGGCGCTCAGCCGCTGCCGCGAATCGTGGGCGCCGTGCGGTTCGATCACGTGACCTTCGGCTACAACCCCGATCGTCCCGTTCTTCACGACATTAGCTTTGAGGCTCATCCTGGCGAGATGGTCGCCCTGGTGGGCGCAACCGGCAGCGGCAAGAGCAGCATCATCTCGCTAATCGCGCGCTTCTATCAGCCGCAATCCGGCGTGGTGCGGGTAGATGGCCACGACATCCGCCACGTCACCGGCGAGTCGCTCCACCACCAAATGGGCCTGGTGCTGCAGGTAAATTACCTTTTCAGCGGCACCGTGGTGGACAACATCCGCTACGCCCGGCCGGATGCGACCGATGAGCAGGTCATCGCCGCCGCGAAGGCGATCGGCTCGCACGATGCGATCCTGTCCCTCAAGGACGGCTACCAAACCGAAGTCGGCGAGCGCGGCGCCAACATGTCTCTCGGCCAGCGCCAGCTCATCTGCTTCACCCGCGCCTATGTAGCCGACCCGCGGATCTTCATGCTCGACGAAGCCACCAGCGCCATCGACACCGGGACCGAGGTGCTCATCCAGCGATCGCTGGAGAAACTGCTGGAGGGCCGCACGACATTTGTCGTCGCCCACCGCCTGAGTACCATCATGCGCGCCGACCGCATCCTCGTGATCGATCAAGGCCAAATCATCGAACGCGGCACCCACCGCGAACTTCTCGCCGCAGGCGGAAAGTATGCGCAGCTCTATCGGCAGTTCGTGAGCCATAACGAATAACATTCCTAACGATAGACCCTTCCTACAACCGCCGCTTGCGGCTTCGCAAACGAACCGACGTCCCTTGGTTCGCGAAGCCGCAAGCGGCGGTCTGAGCGCGGGCCGTGCGAGCCCCTCCCCCAAACGGCAGGGTGCGTCCCTGCATGATGATCGCTACAATCGCTCGCAGTTTGTGCCGTTGGACGAGCACAGCCAGGTTCGGCCCCAATGAAGGTTAGATGTCCCACCTGCGGCAAGCGCGCAACGCTTCCGGACAGCGATGTCGGGTTGCTTGCCCTTTGCTCGGCGTGCGGCGCGTCGTTCCGGGTGGTCGAACCTGACCCGCCTGCCGCTGTCACTTCGATGGCCCAAAGTCCTTTCGATGCCGGCTCTTCCCATCATTCCCGCTGGTGGATCGGTCTTTGGGTTGGGGCGGGGCTGGCGGCGGTCGTCGCGATTGCCGCCATCAGTTGGGCTCTGCATCGTTGGAACGGGAATGTCCGGGACCAGAAGATCGCGCAGGCCACCCAACTCAAGCATCAGGCGGAGTTGCTGATGTCTGCCGGCCGGCTGGATCAAGCGCAGGCGACGGTTCAAGACCTGAATTTATTCACCGCCGGATCACCCTGGCCGGAGTTACGGCAGATGGCCGACGCGGCCATGCACGAGCTTGCCAACAAAAGACTCCAGCAGATGCAGGCCCTGGCCCGACGCGCCGCGGAGCCCCCGGCGCGAATCTCACCCCGTGCGACAGCGATCGCAGCACCGTCGCCGACGATCCCGTCGGTTTCCACGGCGCAGATCTCCCCGGCTGACGAGCCCTCGGATACGCCCGAACAGGTCACTGTCGTCCCGGGCCATGCGGATGCTTCTCTGGGCACGACTGAAGGCCCCTATGCCGCCGGGGCGCACGGCCACGGGATCACCAGCGTGCGGACGACCCCTGCCCGGCCGCCCGTGCGGGCGGTCGTTCAGACGTCCAATGGTCTGACCGACGAAAAAATCGGGGCCGCGATCACCCGCGGCATCAATTACCTGCTCGAACGCTTCGACCAGCACACCTATTTGCTCGACGGGGCGCAGGACCGCCAGGGAATCACCATCGGCGAGGACATTCTCTGCGTCTACGCATTGATGCAGTGCCAGCAGGCGACGAACGACCCGCGGCTCAATCCGCATGATGCGACGATGAAGGGCCTCATCGACGCGATGAAGGGGATCGATCTGACCAACTACAGCTACGAAACCTACGCCCGCGGCCTGCGCGCCACCGCCCTGGCGCTGTACAACCGGCCCGAGGACCGAGGAGTGCTAGGCGCCGACGCTATGGTGCTGGCCCGCGGCTCGCACGGCGGCGCCTACACCTATCGACCGGCTCATAACGCCGCGCCCCGCATGCGGGGGTTTGAGGACCTGAGCTGGGACAATTCCAATTCACAGTACGGCCTGCTCGGGGTCTGGGCGGCGGCGGAAGTGGCCTTTGAAGTTCCAGACGCTTATTGGGCGCAGGTTCAGAATCACTGGACGAGCTGCCAAAACGCCGATGGCACGTGGGGATACCACATCGGCCGGGGCGAGGGCACCCACTCGATGACCTGCGCCGGCCTGGCTTCGCTTTTTGTGACCCATGATTATCTCGACGCACCAAAATTCGGCGTCGCCGTCGGCCGCGATCCTTTTACGCCGCCACTGGCCAGAGGCTTGCACTGGCTGGAAACTGGCGAAAATTCGATCGGCCTGAATCGCGGCGGATATGACCTGTACGGCCTCGAACGCGTCGGCCTGGCATCCGGGTTCAAATTCTTCGGCGATCACGAGTGGTACCGCGAACTTGCGGCCGCAGCGCTGAGAGACCAGCGCCCCGGCGGAAACTGGGGCAACCTCGTCGAGGACGCCTATCACCTGCTCTTCCTTTCGCGCGGCCGCCATCCGATCCTGATGAACAAGGTGCGATTCGACGGCTACTGGGCCAACCGCCCGCGCGACGTGGCCAACCTCGCACGCTTCGTCGGCTATCAGCTCGAGCGGCCGCTAAACTGGCAAGTCGTTCCCATTACTCGCGAGTGGACCGATTGGATGGATTCGCCCATCCTCTACCTCTCCAGCCACAAGCCGGTCAATCTCTCCGAGTCCGATTACGACAAGATCCGGTCCTTCGTCAACAACGGCGGCTTGCTCTACATGCAGGCCGATGGCGGGTCGGAGGAATTTTCCCGTTTTGCCCGAGAGGCGGCCCACAAGATTTTCCCACAGTATGAAATGACCCTGCTCCCGGTGAATAGTCCGCTGTGCGGAACGGTCTTCAAGATCAAGCCGGACGGCAACCTTTATATGGTCACCAATGGGTCGCGCATCCTGATGCTGTTTGCCAACGAAGACCTTTCCAAGAGCTGGCAGCTTCGCGACAACAAGAACAAGCCGTTCCCATTTGAATTGGGGGCGAATTTGTTCATCTATGCCACGGGAAAGCGCGATTTGCGCAACCACCTGGTCTCGACGTACATCCCGCCGGTGCAGAATTCGCCCGCCGTCACGTATCGAATCGCGCGATTGACCTATCCCGGCAATTGGGACCCTGAGCCCGAGGCGTGGCATCGCTTCAGCCGCTGGTTTCACCTCCATACCGGCTATGGCCTCGAGATCATCAACATCCCGATCAAGGACCTGAAGCTGGATACCGCGCCAATTGCCGACCTGACCGGCACGGCGCGCTACGATCTGACCGCGGCGGAATCAGATGCGATCAAAAAATACGTCGAAGCCGGCGGTGTGCTTCTGGTGGACCTCTGCGGCGGGAGCGGTCCGTTCGACAAAAGCCTGGAGAGCTCGCTCTATTTCAAGTCGTTCAACAGCACGCCTTCGCACGTGATGTCGCCGAGCCATCCACTGCTGACCGCAAGCGGCGACGGCATGGACGATCTTTCCAAGCCAGTCCTTCGCCAGTATGCGGTCGATCTGCTCGGCCGATCGAATGGCCTGGGTTTGCCCGAGGAGATTGTCGCCGGCAAAGGCCATGTCATCCTCACCTCGCTCGACTTCACCACCGGCCTGCTCGGAACCACTACCTGGGGCATCCTCGGGTATGAACCGGGCTACGCCCAGTCGCTCGTGAAGAACACGATCCTCTGGACGCTGGACGGACAGCACGAGGAATCTCCCGTCGCCACGCCGTGACGACCCCCCCGCTCTCCTCACGCCGCTTGCGGCTTCGCGAACGAAGGGCCGTGCTATCTCCGGAGCCTCCTCGTACCCGGTCCAGACGGATGCTGTCGTGGATGACTCGATAATTCCGACGATGCGGCTTCCGGCGGTCAATTCTATACTGCCCTCATGCACGGGTCCGCCCCACCGGTGACCGTTTCGCGAGCCGCTGCTTCTCCGGCGGCGCAGGCGAGAGAGCAGCTAAGTCAACCAGTGCCCAGCACCCCGCCGGGCCGATCCCGCGTCGTCATTGAAGGCGTCACACCGTGGGTCGATTGCGGCCGCTTCCCGGCAAAATCATCAGTCGGTGAGCGAGTGCGCGTCGAGGCCGACGTGTTCGTGGACGGCCACGACCGGATCAGCGCCGCCGTCCGTCACCGCGTCAGCCAACGCGATACCTGGCACGAAACCGACATGTCGTCGGGCGTCAATGACCGCTGGTCGGGCGAATTCGAAGTGCATGCCGTCGGGTGGCATGAATTCACCGTCGTCGCATGGGTGGATCGGTTTGCGACCTGGCGCTCGGATCTGCGGAAGCGACTGTCCGCCGCACAGAATGTGACAGTCGATCTGATCATTGGCGCCGAAATCGTGGAGGATGCCGCTACAGCCTGCGATGGAGAAGTGGGCCGTTCGCTGGCGCGCTTTGCCGCCCTGCTTCGGTCCAAGGATTCCGGCGAAGCCATTGAGATTGCGCTCAGCGGATCGCTTCGCGACCTGATGCACCGCCACGCCCCGCGGCGGTTCCTCACCGAATGGCCCACCCCGTTCAAGCTTTGGGTCGATCGGCCGCGAGCCCGTTTCAGCAGTTGGTATGAGTTGTTCCCCCGCTCGGCGTCTCCCGATCCGACACGTCACGGGACGCTCTGCGACGTGCAGGATCGGCTCGATTCGATTCGGGCGATGGGCTTCGACGTGCTGTACCTGCCGCCCGTGCATCCGATCGGCCGGGCCTTTCGCAAAGGCCGAAACAACTCGCCCGTCGCCGAGCCCGGCGACGTCGGAAGCCCGTGGGCCATCGGCGGACCGGAGGGCGGGCACGATGCCATTCACCCCGATCTTGGGACCTTCGACGACTTCGACCGCCTCGTCACCGCGGCCAACGCACGCGGGATCGAGATCGCGATGGATCTGGCCTTCCAATGCTCGCCCGATCATCCCTACGTCCGCGAGCACCCGGAGTGGTTCCGGCATCGCCCCGATGGCACCATCCAATATGCCGAGAACCCGCCGAAGAAATATCAGGATATCTATCCCTTCGATTTTGAGTGCGAGGACTGGCAGGCGCTCTGGAACGAATTGCTCCGCGTCGTGAATTTCTGGCGCGATCACGGCATCCGCATCTTCCGCGTGGATAACCCGCACACCAAGCCATTCCCCTTTTGGGAGTGGCTCATCGCAGAAGTGCGGCGCGAAGATCCCAACGTGCTGTTTCTGGCCGAGGCATTCACGCGGCCCAAGGTGATGTATCGCCTGGCGAAGCTCGGCTTCAGCCAGTCTTACACCTATTTCGCCTGGCGAAACGATCCCTGGAGCATCAAGCAGTATTTCACCGAGCTAACGAATTCGCCCGTCGCGGATTTCTTCCGGCCCAACGCCTGGCCCACTACGCCGGACATTCTCAACGAATATCTCCAGACCGATGCCCGGGCCGCGTACGTCGTTCGCGCAGTGCTGGCGGCCACGCTCTGCGCCAGCTATGGAATCTATGGCCCGGCTTTCGAGCTGATGGACGGACGGCCCGTTAAGCACGGCAGCGAGGAATACCTCGACTCGGAAAAGTATCAGATCCGCCAATGGGATTTGAACAACGTCAACTCGCTGGCGGATTTGCTCGCACGGCTCAACCACATTCGGCGGACCAACCCGGCTTTGCAGCACGATCGCGGCCTCAAATTCCACAACACCGACAATCCGAACATTGTCTGCTTCAGCAAGACCCAGGGCGAGAATGTGATCCTCGTCGCGGCCAACACCGACCCGTATCACACGCAGTGGACGAACGTGGATCTGGACCTGACGGCGATTGGGGTTGCCGCGGATCAACCGTTTCAAGTACACGATCTTCTCACGGATGCGCGATATCGCTGGCAGGGAAATCGGGCGGTGGTCGGCCTCGATCCGGGATCGGTTCCGGCGCATATCTTTGCCGTCCGGAGGTGGAGCAGAAGTGAGGCGGACTTCGAATATTTTGTATAATATACAGCCATGTGCGAGCAACCCGAATCGCCGATTCTAACGGGCCAACGAACAGGACACTTTGATGAATCATATAAAGCTTGAAAATGAGGAAGAGACGGTGCGGAAGTTCTTCTCGCACTTGCCGGACGATCCCGAAGGGACGATTCTTGAGCTTGGCGGCGAGCCGGTGGCACGCGTTATCCCAGTCGTCACCGAGAAGGTGGATCGGGCGATGCTCAAGGCCGCCATTCTCAATCGCCGCGACGCATCTCGCGCCTCCAATGGGGACTGGGGCACAAGCGATCTCGAGACGTGGGATCAAATTCCCGACTAGTCCCACTCGGAGCGCTCATGCCGCGACGAACGGTCCCTCAACGGGGAAAGGTATGGCTGGTGTCCCTTGATCCAACGGTGGGACACGAGATACGCAAGACGCGCCCCGCGGTCATCGTCACGAACGACGTGTACAACCAGCATAATTGGGTGGTTCTTGTTGTTCCGCTCAGCTCCGACGATCGCGCCGAATACGATCAGGTGCTTGTCCATCCGCCGGAAGGCGGCCTGAGCGCCGACAGCGTCACCCTCCCAGATCAACTGCGGGCAGTCGATCGTCGTCGTCTCGTCAAGCGGTTAGGTAGGTTGGAGCAAGGAACGCTTGATCGTCTCGACCGGTCCCTCAAAATCGTGCTGGACCTGATCACCTGAATTCGGCGCAAGATAAGACGGCTGTATGATCATGCCCCACGAGTCAGCCCAAGCCAGACCAATACAATCGCGTATACCAGCCGATCCGCTCTGGTATCGCAACGCGATCATCTACCAGATGCACGTGCGATCCTTCAACGACAGCAACGGCGACGGCATCGGGGACTTCAATGGCCTGATATCAAAACTCGATTACCTGGAGGAACTCGGCGTCACTGCCATCTGGCTGCTGCCGTTCTACCCCTCTCCGTTGAAAGACGACGGCTACGACATCGCCGACTACACCAGCGTGAATCCAACGTACGGCACGATCGAGGAAGCGCGCCTGTTTATTGCCGAGGCGCACCGCCGCCAGATCCGCGTCATCACCGAGCTGGTGATCAATCACACCTCCGATCAGCACGAATGGTTTCAGCGCGCCCGCCGGGCGCCCAAGGGCAGCCCGATCCGCGACTTTTATGTGTGGAGCGATTCGCCGGACAAATACGCTGGCGTTCGCATCATCTTCAAGGATTTTGAGCCGAGCAACTGGACGTTCGATCACGTCGCGGGCCAATACTACTGGCACCGATTCTTCAATCACCAGCCCGATCTCAATTTCGACAATCCCGCCGTCCACGAGGCGGTGCTGAAGGTGTGCGATTTCTGGATGGCCGCCGGGGTCGATGGCGTGCGGCTCGACGCAGTTCCTTATCTCTACGAGCGCGAGGGAACCAGTTGCGAGAATCTGCCGGAAACGCACGCGTTCCTGAAGAAACTCCGAAAACATGTGGACGATCATTGGCCCGGCCGGATGCTTCTGGCCGAGGCCAACCAGTGGCCCGAAGACGCGATCGCCTATTTCGGCGACGGCGACGAATGCCAGATGAATTTCCACTTCCCGCTGATGCCGCGGCTGTTCATGTCGCTGCGGATGGAGGACCGCTATCCGATCATCGACATCCTCGAGCAGACCCCGCCGCTGCCGCCCAACGCGCAATGGGCGATGTTCCTGCGCAATCATGACGAATTGACGCTGGAAATGGTGACAGATGAGGAGCGGGATTACATGTGGCGGGTTTATGCCAGCGACCCCGCCGCCCGGATCAACATGGGCATCCGCCGGCGGCTCGCGCCGCTGTTGGACAACAGCCGTCGCAAGATCGAATTGATGAACGCCCTGCTCTTCTCAATGCCCGGCACCCCGGTCGTCTACTACGGTGACGAGATCGGCATGGGCGACAACATTTTCCTGGGCGATCGCAACGGCGTGCGCACGCCAATGCAATGGAGCGCGGATCGCAACGGCGGATTCAGCCGGGCCAATCCGCAACGGCTTTTTCTTCCGCTCATCATCGATCCGGAATACCACTATGAGACGATCAACGTCGAGGCGCAGCTCGGCAATCCGTCGTCGCTGCTCTGGTGGATGAAACGATTGATCGCCCTTCGCAAGCACCACCCGGTCTTCGGCCACGGCGACATCCATTTCCTGACGCCCGCCAATCCGAAGGTGCTTGTCTTCCTGCGGAGAGACGATCAGCAGCAAATCCTGGTGGTGGCCAACCTCTCGCGGTTTTCCCAGCCGATTCAGCTCGATCTGCGGGACTATTCCGGCTCGACGCCGGTGGAGATGTTCGGAAACGTGCGATTCCCAGTCGTGCCAGAAGACGGTCGTTACACCCTTTCCGTCGGCCCGCACGGCTTCTTCTGGTTCGTGCTCGAGCCCGCGACCGCGGCCGCACTGAGCGCGCCATCCATCCCGGAGGTGCGAATTGCTTTCGGTGGCGATTCTCCGCTGGAAGATCCGGCATTCCATCGCGCGCTCGAGACCCAGCTTCCGCGACTGCTTCCGGCCCGGCGGTGGTTCGTCTCCAAAGCGCGATCGATTCGCACCGTCCGCGTGATCGAGCAAATCACCGCGGACGACGACCGCGACATCGTCAATCGACGCGCCGTCTTCCTCGTGAACGTCGAATTCACCGAGGGCGAGCCGGACGTCTACGCGCTTCCGTTGTCAGTCGTCTCCGCAGACGCCTGGCAAAGTTCGCCGGCGTCCGAGGCCGGCGTGCTGATGTGGGTGACCGACGGCCCGCGCAACCGATGGATCGTGCAGGATGGGATGACCGATCCAGCTTTCGCCCGGCTCCTGCTCGATGCGGCAATGCTCGGCCGCGAATTTGCCGGAACAACCATAAGGTTGGTCGGCCGGCGAATTCTGGCTGGCGCGCCGCCCGACTGGAGCACGCTCCAGGCAAAGCTGCCGGACAGGGAGCAAAGCAACAGCAACGTGTTGTTCGGCGAGCAGTTCATTTTGAAGCTATATCGCCGGCTCGGCGATGGCATCAACCCGGAGCTCGAGATCGGCGAGCACCTGGCGCGGGTCGGCTTCGAGCACGCCGCCCCGCTTGCTGGCGCGATCGAGGTGGCGACTCGCGGAATGCGGCGCACGCTGGCCGTGGTGCTCACGTATGTTCCCAACCAGGGCGACGCGTGGGCCGCCTTTCTCGATTTCGCGCAACGGTATTTCGAAGGGTTGGGAGCGCTCGGGCCGGCGCAGGTGTCGTCGCTGTGCATGCCGGACGATCCGGGATGTGGCGGCGGCGAGGAAGGGCCGCCGAAAGATATTGCGGCACTGATCGCCGAGCCGCTGGAATTGGCACGCCTCCTTGGCCGGCGCACCGCCGAGATGCACGCCGCTCTCGCCGACGACCGGGGTAACGCGAGCTTCACCCCGGAGCCCTACACTCCCGTCTATCAACGCTCGCTGCTTCAGTCGATGCGAAACACAACGCGGGCGACGATGCAGGCGCTGGCGCAGCGGATCAACACACTGACCGGCGAAGGCCGCGCGCTGGCCGACGCACTGCTCTCGCGCGAAGCCGACATTCTGCGGCTGTTCCACCAGCTCACCGGCCGGCCCATCCGCGCCACCCGCATTCGCTGCCACGGCGATTATCACCTCGGGCAGGTGCTCTGGACCGGCAAGGATTTTGTCATCATCGATTTCGAGGGCGAGCCGCTTCGCTCCATCGGCGAGCGCCGGCTCAAGCGTTCCCCGATGCGCGACGTGGCGGGGATGATCCGCAGCTTCGACTATGCCGCGTGGGCGGCGCTTCGCCGGCACTGGGAATTGCTCCCGCCGGATTCCAACGAGCAGGCCCGCGATCGCGATCAACGTGGCGCCGAGATCTGGGCGGCGTGGATCGGGCGAGAGTTCGTCCGCGCTTACACGGCACGGCTTCGCGAAACGCGGCCCGAGCTGGTGCCGAACGATCCGGCGGATGCCGAGCTCGTCTTGCGCTCGTGGGTGCTGGAGAAGGCGCTTTACGAAGTGCGGTACGAGTTGAATTCCCGTCCGCAGTGGACGGACATCCCCTTGCGAGCCGTGATGGCGCTCCTTGGGATGGCGCACAAGGAACGAAACGAATGAGCGCGGCGCGCATGTGGGTTCCTCACCCCTCACGCCGGGGCAGAGCTTTAGCGCCGCCCCGGATTCTCCATGCGCGCTCTGAGAATCCGGGGCGGCGCTAAAGCTCTGCCCCGGCGTGAGGGGTGAGGAAAGCTGATCGCAGGTGCTTTGCGGATTGCATGACGATACGAACCGGACGGAGAACGCATGAGCCGTACGTTGCAACAGCCCGCGACGAAGACCGCGCCGGCCAGCCTTTTGGGCGATCAGGACGTTTACTTCTTCAATGAAGGGACAAACAGCCGACTCTACGAGAAGCTCGGCGCACACTGCCTTCCAGGCGGTGGCGTTTACTTCGCTGTCTGGGCACCCAACGCACAATACGTCTCGGTGATTGGCGAGTTCAATGGCTGGGACAAAGGCCGGCACCCAATGCGTCCGCACGGCTCGTCAGGCATCTGGGAAATCAGCGTGCCCGAAGCCGCCGACGGCTCGCATTACAAGTTCCACGTCGCGTCGCGCCACAACGGCTACACCGCCGACAAAGTGGACCCATTCGGCTTCATGCACGGCACGCCGCCGCTGAAAGAGTCCATCGTGCGAAGGCTTGACTACACCTGGGCCGACGCGGACTGGATGGCTTCGCGCGGCCAGCGGCAGAAGCACGATCAGCCGATGAGCATCTACGAGATGCACCTCGGCTCGTGGGCCCGCGTGCCGGAGGAAGCCAATCGTTCGCTCACCTACCGCGAGATGGCGCCAAAGCTGGCCGACTATCTCACCGACCGCGGCTTCACCCACGTCGAGTTTCTGCCGGTGATGGAGCATCCGTTTTACGGATCGTGGGGATACCAGACGACCGGATATTTCGCGCCGACCAGCCGGTACGGCACGCCGCAGGATTTGATGTTCCTGATCGATCACCTGCACCAGCGCGGCATCGGCGTGATTCTCGATTGGGTGCCCTCGCACTTTCCCGAAGACGAGCATGGCCTGAAATACTTCGACGGCACCCACCTCTACGAGCACGCCGACCCGCGAAAGGGATTTCATCCGGATTGGAAGAGCGCGATCTTCAACTACGGCCGCAACGAAGTGCGCGCGTTCCTGCTCAGCAGCGCCATCTTCTGGCTCGACAAATATCATGTCGATGGACTGCGCGTGGACGCGGTGGCGTCGATGCTTTATCTCGACTACGGCCGCAAGGACGGTGAATGGATCCCCAACGAATTCGGCGGCAAGGAAAACGTCGAGGCCATCCAATTCCTCCGCCAGCTCAATGGCGAAGCCTACGCCAGCTTCCCCGACGTGCAGACCCTCGCCGAGGAATCCACAAGCTGGCCGATGGTCTCCCGCCCGCTTCACATTGGCGGCCTGGGCTTCGGCTACAAGTGGGACATGGGCTGGATGAACGACACGCTGAAGTTCTTTCAGTTCGACCCGGTCCACCGGAAATACCATCACAACCTGCTGACCTTCCGCGGCATGTACCAGTACGCCGAGAATTACGTGCTGCCGCTCTCGCACGATGAGGTGGTGCATCTCAAGGGCTCGCTCCTGAGCCGCATGCCCGGCGACGTCTGGCAGAAGTTCGCCAACCTGCGCCTGCTGCTGGTCAATCAGTGGACGCAGCCGGGAAAAAAGCTTCTCTTCATGGGCTGCGAGTTCGGCCAATGGGCCGAGTGGAATCACGATTCGAGCCTCGATTGGAACCTGCTCTGGTGGGAATCGCACAAAGGCGCGCAGAAACTGGTGGACGACTTGAACCGGCTCTATCGCAACGAGCCCGCGATGCACGAGGGCGACTGCCAGACCTTCGGCTTCGAGTGGATCGACGCCAACGACAGCGAGCAAAGCGTCACCACATTCCTGCGCCGCGCTCGCGATCCCAAGGACGTGCTGCTGATCGCGATCAACTACACCCCCGTCCCCCGCCCCAACTACCGCGTCGGCGTCCCCGTCGGCGGCACCTGGCGCGAAGTCCTCAACTCCGACGCCAAAATCTACTGGGGCAGCGGCCAGGGAAATCTGGGCACCGTCGAGGCATCGCCCCTCCCCCACTATCGCTGGCCGCGATCGCTGACATTGAACCTACCGCCGCTGGGGGCGGTGATTCTAAAGCCAACGCTGGATCCGCCGCTTGCGGCTTCGCCAACGAAGGAACGCTCTCTATAAGGAATCCGGACGAAGAACGTCCCTTCGTTGGCGAAGCCGCAAGCGGCGAAAGGAGGAGTTCCATCGAACCCGAAGCTCGCGCGGAAAACAGACGACTCCGCAGAAGCCTCGCCCTCCCGTTTTGTCCTACCCGTGATCACCCGGCAGATTCACCGCAAAATCACCGGAAATCCCCGGGGTTCTGGCAACCGAGGCATCCGGCTACGGGCGAAACGAAATGCGTCATACGCCATGTACAGGTTCGCCAGGCCGGCGATGATGTCCACGCGGACGTGAAACCACCGATTGGAAAACCCGCACGCTTCCAGAACCAACTCACAAACCATGGCGAAGACAGCGGAAAGCACGAAGCCCGCGAGTTCCGCGGCGACCAGAATGAGCCAGAACTTTGGCCTGCGCCAGTAACTCATGTGGTGCCCATCTTTGCGATGGCGTCAGTGTTTCACAAATGACGTCGGTCGCGATTTATGCTTGGGCACCGATTTGGGCGACAGAAACATTCCCGGTTCAACACCAAAATGCTCTCCAAGCGTGAAGCACTGGGCACGGCTCGGCGCTCGCGCGCCGTTCAACAAATACGAAGCGGCGGCCTTGCTGCCCAGAACATCCACCAGGCGATTGAATGACATGTCGCGCTGGTCCATCAGGAACTTCAGTAGCTCTGCGGGCGTCAGCTTCGACGGCCAGAACGTAGGGGCACACGGCGTGTGCCCTCATTGTAGGGGCGTACGGCCGTACGCCCAGGGCCACAGCCGTGTGCCCCTACATCGAAAGATTATCGCAGATGCAGCAACCCCGCCCCCAATGCCGCGGCGGCGGCGAAGAAGACGCCCAGTTCGGCCATTTGTGACGCAACGGCGGTGAAGCGAGCCATGGTTCCTCCACGCGAAAGGCCCGCAAAAGCGCCTTTCGACGATTCGGTTTTCCCGTCCGCCTGCCGCTCCGCGGCCTCGCCCGATACATCCCTGTGGGCGGGGACAGGACACTTACATCGACCTCTTCCCCTGGCTCTCTGTGATACCCTGCGTAACGCTGGGGCTCCGGGCAAGTGCTGCCGACAAAATCGTGGTTTTCATCGAGGAAAAAGGGATAACCGAGCGAACCCCCAAGCTTATCGGACCCGCAGATTGCTGCTGCCGAGGTTTATCAGACCCACGAGCCGACCGGGATCTCGCCGCCACCGCGCCCTCTTCCACCCCCTCCCCCCGGGAGAGCGACTGTGTTCGGTGTCAAGTGGCAAATGTGAGGGAGAGGGCGGGGGAGACACCATCAAGTCCTCAAGTTTTCTCCCCCGCCCTCTCCCTCACACTCCCTCTCCCACCCTCTCTTCCTTCTCCTCTTCCCTGTGGGCTGGGCGCCGGCGCTTTCATGTCGGCGCCGGTGTCTGGGACGCTGCCGGGGCCACGGCGACTGCTTTGCGGGCCAGTTCATTCAGGTGGATCAGCAGCTTTCGCATGCAGGCCACGATGGCTTGCTTGAACGACTTGCCGGCTTTCCTGAGCCGCTGGTGGAACGATCGGATGACGGGGTGGACCCGGCAGGCGGTGAGGGCCGCCATATACAGCACGCGACGCACGGCGAACCTTCCCCCCTGGATGGATCGCTTGCCCTTGATGGTGCCCGAGTCGTCAGCAAAGGGAGCCAGTCCGGCCAGTGCCGCGATCCGGCCGCGGCTGACTGATCCCAGTTCCGGCAACTCCGCCAGCAGCGTGCGACTGACCACCGCGCCGACGCCGGGCACCTGCCGCAGGGCCTTGTCCCTGGCGGCCGACTGCGGGTCGGCCTCGATCGACTCTTCGATTTGTCGGTCCAGGTCGGCCACCTGCTCGCTTAGGAAGTCGATGACCGTTTGGACGCTGGCCAGGGCCGAGACGTCCTGTTGCTGCTGGAGCCGATTCAACTCCGCGGCACGCATACCGACCAGTTGTCTTCGGCGGATTACCAATGCCGCCTGGTGCTCCTGGCCGAGCTTGGGGGCCGCCGTCGGCTCGGGCCGCACGTCGGCGCCGAATCGGGCCAGCACGGCCGCGTCGATCCGGTCGGTCTTGGCCAGCGCCCCGATCGACTTGGCAAAGTCCCGCGCCCGCCGGGGGTTGATCAGGCAGACCACGTAACCGGCCTCCCGCAGGGCGCGGACCACCGGGCGCTCGTAGCCGCCGGTCCCTTCGATCACCACGCGCTGGACCTGCCGGCCGGAAAGATGGGCCAGCAGCTTGGCAAAGCCCGCTTGGTCATTGCTGACCTGCAGCGGAGCGGGGGTGGGAACCATGTCCACGTCCAGCGAGGCTTTGCTCACGTCGACGCCGACGTTCACCGGAGCATAAGATGAGTGCGTCGGGCCTTGTGACTGAACCGGGCCCTTCGGTTGAATGATCTCTAACGACATCGTGTAATGCCCTTCCTTGTATGCGCGCTCGCCCTGGCAGGCGGCGCTGTCGACTGTTCGGGATCTCTCACGATGGCCGTCCAACGGCTCAAGCTCTCACGCGGCGTGTCAAACGCCTGGGGCCGGGACGAGCTCGCGGCGGCCGCCTCACCCGTCCGGATCAAGGTCGGGTGAGGCTTCTGATTCTTGGCCCCGCCGGAGGCGCTCTCCAGTGGGCGGCTGTAACATACAAGGGC